>ERZ772920.6-NODE-6-length-158069-cov-7.090251_pt1 | contig 158069 bp, 160 predicted proteins | sample MGYA00511469_ERZ772920 | MGnify/ENA primary metagenome ERZ772920 (study PRJEB29015, sample SAMEA2738069) | human oral metagenome | biome: human oral; feature: human-associated habitat; material: saliva | place: China | collected 2216 ... | reverse complement strand
TTGGTATAATTAGATTCATTGGTATGGTTTTTGTTCATAATTTAATTATACCAACAAAAAAGGGCCTTCGGGGCCCTTTTTGCTTAGAAATATAGAAAAAAGCTATTAGTTGATCATATAAAATTAACTAATAGCTTTTCTAGTGTAAGGGGCTGTTTTGTTACAGCCTCTCTTGTGCTTTATCTTATATGACTCACATCCAAAATTAGGCCTTTTGTTTTATAATAGTCCTTTGATGAATAGTTCTATTCCAGCCGATTTTATACCAATAATGTTTTCACATCATAGCCAAATTTAGCTGTTGTTTCAGCAGCTGTTTTTTGCCATTCTGTAGGGGCTGTACCATCTTTATCTAAGAAGTAACCAGAGTCAAGATAGCGGATAATAATATAATTAGAATCCTTTTGATCAAAGCCATTACCACGAGTAAAATCAATGCCATGACCTGTGTTACGTGTTACAATGGCTTCCAATAATGGCAACGTAATTGCATTCAATGTGATTTTCATATCAGGAGAATCAAATATCTTTTTGAGGAAAGAGCTAGGCTTTTCTTCCTTGTATACTAAAAGCTTGCTAATCGTGCCATTAGATGCACATACTACGCGACGAATATCTTTAATAGGTATATCTACCTTGCCATTAGAGATAACTCCGTTCTTAATGGTAATTTCTCGTTTACCCATAAAGGAAGAATCCAATGGCAATTGAAGACTATCTAAGTTCGCAGGAAAATCAGCAGTCAACTTATTTCGAGCAAAGGCTGTAAGAATAGCTTTTGTTTCACGAATGTTGTGACCCGTATTAGATTCTGTACGGTCCGTATCTAAATCTTGGCCTTCCATATTTTTCCAATTGTGGTCTCTAAAGAGAATAGAATAATTACCGTTTGAATTTAGATATCTGGTAAGATATAGCTCATTCACATCTTCAAAATCAATGTCAGTTATAACCTGTCCATTTGTATTTTTGCAAAGTACACCATTGTAAGTAATTGTTAAAGTACGATCATCACTTTCAAAAACAACGGGATGTGTGTCAAATACAGAAATCATAGTTCTCTCCTTTTCATGACTTCAAAAAACAGGGTTATAGGACAAAAACACACTAATATATCTATCTTAATAATATACTATTTATATATCTTTGTACAAATACTATATAGTAACTAAAGTGGCTGTTTTGTTACAGACCCCTTTTTTGTTGTACGCCGAACAGGCATGACAAAACCCCCAGTTAAACTGGGGGTTGGTAAAAATATTCTTATTTCGTAAAGACGTGGCCGTATTCTTTTTCGTGACGTTTTGCCCAAACTTGAGCATAAGAACAGGTAGCTCCCGTCTTCTTTCCCTGATTTTCAATATAATCGACTGCAGCCTGAACTAACTTACCGGCCATACCTTGACCTCTAAGTGAATCATCCACGAAGGTGTGGGTGATCACATAGTTACCGTCAGCTTGCAAGGGAAAATCGATTTCTCCTACTATCTTATTTTCTTCATTTTTAATGATAATTCGTTCAGGTTCATATATAAAATCCATGAAGATCCACCTCCTTTTCTTAACTATAGCATAAAAAATGCCGGCACTCTATATCGTTATAGGACGTGGCCCGTACAAACCTGAATAATAAATATTAACCGACACACCGCTCGGCTCTTTCTTCCAAAATGGAAACGAGCGCGTTGGCACTGCTGGTGTGAGAACGAATGACTTCTACATTTTTACGTTGTGCTTCCTTAACGGCACAACGTACCATACTATGGCTTACAGTGCTGGTAAAGAGAACCACTAAGTCGGGTGAACCGATTTTGGACTTAAAATCACTCGGTACTTGAGTAAATACCTTTGCCTTATACGAATATTTTTTGCAAATATTCTTGTATCTACATACCATACAGTCATTACCGCCAACGATTACTACGCTCATAACCATCTCCCCTTCGGATATACAAGCTTTTAATTTTGATAACGTCTTTCAATTACAGTTATAAGTATAATAGAGTATACGATTGGCTGTCAATAGATGATGATAATTCTTAATAATATTTTATTTTATGATGATTATAAGCCATACAATATCAATCGACTATTATCTAACTGATATGATATATCATAAATACTTGCAAAATTGCTTTCCCTATTCAATCTATATGATATCAATAAATTCGTCATTTAAAGCCTTGTTCATGCTGCGAACGGCGCAGAATTTTCCGCACATACTGCACGTATCTTCATGATCTTTCTCCGGAGCTCTGCTTTCTCGGATGCGGCGGGCTCTGTCGGGATTCATAGCCAACGCATATTGAGCTTCCCAATCAAGCTTTTTACGTGCATCAGCCATGGCATCATCCTTATCTCTGGCACCTCGAATACCTCTGGCTATATCGGCGGCATGAGCTGCGATTTTAAAAGCCATAATCCCCTCTTCCACGTCCTGAAGATTAGGCAGGGCCAAGTGTTCTGCCGGTGTTACATAGCATAAGAAAGAGGCTCCGTGCATGCCGGCAACGGCACCTCCGATAGCTGCCGTAATGTGATCGTATCCGGGTGCTATATCCGTAACCAAGGGGCCTAACACATAAAAGGGGGCTCCGTCACAAAGACGTTCCTGAACTTCCATATTGGCCTGAATTTCATTCAATGCCATATGGCCCGGCCCTTCTATCATAACCTGAACGCCGCGCTGACGAGCTCGTTTAGTCAATTCACCTAAGCGTACCAATTCTTCAATTTGGCAAACATCGGTTGCATCGGCCAGGCACCCGGGACGACATGCATCTCCTAAAGAAAGGGTTACATCATACTCGACACAAATATCAAGTATATCATCAAAATACTCATAGAAGGGATTTTCCCGGCCTGTCATATGCATCCATGCAAAAAGCAGACTGCCGCCGCGACTGACAATATTCAGTTTCCTCTTATGAGTTTTAATTTGATGTACTGTCTGACGTGTAATCCCGCAATGAACGGTAATAAAATCCACCCCGTCTTCAGCATGAAGCCGTACCGTATCCAGGAAATCCTTAGCCGTCAAAAAAGCTAAGTCCTTTTGGTGATGAATAACGCTGTCATAAATGGGGACCGTGCCGATCATAGCCGTACATTTTTCCGTTAAAACGCGTCTGAATATGCGCGTATCTCCGTGGGTAGACAGGTCCATTATCGAGTCGGCTCCCAATTTGACGGCGGTCTGAACCTTTGCCAATTCGGCTTCGTAATCCTTGCAATCTTTTGATGTTCCCAAGTTGGCATTAATTTTTGTCCGTAAAGCCTTTCCTATGCCTTCAGGACTAATGGACTTATGGTTTTTATTGCACGGAATGACGACCTTTCCGGCAGCCACTAAAGAACATATTTGTTCCTCAGATAACCCCTCTTTTCGGGCAACAATCTTCATTTCATTCGTAATAACTCCCTGTTTAGCTGCTTGTAATTGAGTAAAAAACATGATGGCTCCTTTCGTTACAAGCGAATCCATCGACTCGGGGAAAACAAAAAGGGTATCGACATATCGATACCCTTGTGTGGCGTAAACGAGCTTCCTACGCGGGCATGATCCCGATCAGGTGTAAAGGTCAGGACTTACAGTCCTTTCTCAGCCTATAATATAGACTCCCTTGCAACATTATTATATATTTTATATTTGTATCTAGCATACCATATTGTGTACGAATATACAATATAAAAAAGACTTCTTCAAATGAAGAAGTCTTTGTGGTGACCCGGTAGGGATTCGAACCCTAGACCCACAGCTTAGAAGGCTGTTGCTCTATCCAGCTGAGCTACCGAGTCATGCATTACCTGTAAAAGTATATCATTATACAGGCGGCAATGCAAGATAAAAGCGGGTGAACCTTGAAATCACCCGCTTTTATAAATTAATTATTTGGCATATACAATCTTACCTGTCAAAGCTTCTGTCGTAACTTTCATATCTCGGCCGCCGTCATCAATCATTTCCACTTCATAATAAGGATGGCCGTCTTTTTCAATTTCTACTTCCCACTCAGCTACCTGGAAGGTATCTCCCGCTTTTTTCAAGGCACCAGCTACGGCAACTTCAGGTTTTATTAATTTACTCAAGTTTAGCGTACGGCTATCGGCATTGCCATCGATTTCCTTAGTTTTGATGGCAATAATTTCTCCCGTTTCGGCTAATACTTTCATTTCCTTCTTCGCTGTTTCCGTATAGCCGGTTATTTCATAATAGGGGCGGTGCTTACCTTCATAACCTATAGATTTAATGCGTACATTATCCCCGTAGTAGGAACGAAACAGAGCCAAAGCACTTTCATAACCCACATCTTTGATTTGTGTCTGAGACGGCGCGGTCGTTACCTCTTTTTTTACTGATTTTTTCTTCTGTACCGCCGCCTTATGGACATCCTTTTTCTGTACCGGTGCCTGAATAGCCGAGTCAGCGGTTTGTGCATTTACACTCGGTGTTACATCTGCCGCAAAGGCGGTAGTAGTCATCAAAAAGGCGGCAAATACTGCTGTATAAATTCCTGATTTTCTCATGTTATAATCCTCCTTAAAATACCGTATCGGTATGTCTTATTGCAGTATAACCGAGTTTTGAAAACTTGTAAACCATTTCGAGTTTTCAATTTTGTCACAAAAAAACAGAGATTGCCGTAACAATCTCTGTCCATTCGCGGATATAGTCTAATCTATCTAGCCATGAGTGCCGTAAACGCAGCCAGAAAGCCGCAAACGATTCCGGGTAAGTTGGCAATAATAATCGGCCAATCTCTTTCTTGTTTGAAGAAACCGTACAAAACCCAAAGAATGCAGTTTACAAAAGCTACGGACGGCTGAATAAAGTCTCCCGGATGTCCCGATAGGTTGTTCATAATCTGAGGAATATATGATACATACATCAACACCGCCATTACGGAGGCAACAGAACCGACTTTAGTAATGATTTTTTCCATAATAATTCTCCTTATAAATAAAAAATAAGTCTTGTGGAGTATACAACAATTCCGAAAACTTGTAAACATCTTTCAGTTTACAAATTAGTAAAAAAAAAGATCCTGAATGACAGGAATCCCGATAAAAAAATGGAGCGGGTGATGGGAATCGAACCCACGTAACCAGCTTGGAAGGCTGGCGCTCTACCATTGAGCTACACCCGCATGACTGTTCTGGTCGGAGCAGCAGGATTCGAACCTGCGACCCCCTGGTCCCAAGCCAGGTGCGCTACCAAACTGCGCTATGCCCCGCCACCAGAAATTATTATACTGAATAATTGTACTTCTTGTCAAATCAACGAATAGTCGGCATGTTCCGACCGTTAAATATTTCCAACATTTCCTGCTTCAGTTGACGTCTGATTAACTCCCTGTCTTTCAGCTTCAACTGATCTTCCGTAATATCAAAGAGATAATTGTTCAAATCGAACTCACGCAACATCATCTTCGTGTGGAAAATATTCTCCTGATAAACGTTGACATCTATCATATTATAACGATGTCTTGTTTCTTTTGCAATATAGTTTTGAATCGAATTGATACGGTGATCGATAAACAGTTTTTTTCCGCTTATATCGCGTGTAAAACCGCGAACGCGATAATCCAATGTAACAATATCCGAATCAAAAGAGTCGAGAAGATAGTTGAGTGCGTTTAAGGGTGAAATACGACCGCATGTGGACACGTCAATATCGGCACGAAAAGTCGTAATCCCCTTTTGAGGATGGCTTTCCGGATAAGTATGTACCGTCAAATGGCTTTTATCCAAATGACAGACTACATCCGTATCGGGTGCAATCTCTTCTTCCGAAATTAAAATGGTGACACTGGCCCCTTGGGGGTCATAGTCCTGACTGGCCACATTTAAAATATTGGCCCCGATAATAGAGGCTACATTTTCCAAAATTTCCGTTAAGCGCGCCGCATTATATGCTTCGTCAATGTACTCAATATAATGACGACGAGCTTCTTCGGAGTCGGTATAACAAATATCGTAGATGTTAAAGCTCAAGGTCTTTGTAAGATTATTAAAGCCGTACAGTTTTAATTTATCTTTTTTTATGGTCATCTTCCCTCATTACCCCTACTATAGATTCGCATTTTCTTACACATAGTTTATCAAAGTATTTCAAAAAAACGAACTTCTTTTATAACTCGATTTTCAAGACAACAAAGAGCATACGTACCGTATCTTCCGTCTCTGGGCAAGGCTATACTGCCGGGATTTACGAGTGTAACATCCCCTATACGTTCTTCACAAGTTCTGTGGGTGTGGCCGAAAAGGACAAGTTGCACTCCCTTCGCCTCACCTGTAGCCGCCATAGACTTTAAGGTTCTACCGTGGCCGTGAGTCATATAGATGCGTATATCATCAACTGTAATTAGCGCTTCATCCGGAGCCTTATACGTATCGAAATAATCATTATTTCCTTTAACCGTGTACACGGGGACATCCGTATAATACGCCAATTCTTCGGCATCTCGACAATAATCGCCGCAATGAAACCAGGCCTTAACTTGAGGACAGTCATCCGTGAGTTTTTGCCAATGTCGATTGTTTCCGTGGCTGTCACTGACAATACCTATATAGACGGGCATCATGACAGTAATTCCTGCAAACGCCGCAGAGCCGCTCCGCGATGGCTGATTGAATTTTTTTCATCTAAATCGAGCTCAGCCATAGTTTTGCCAAAAGACGGTACGTAAAAATACGGATCATAGCCGAACCCTTCACTTCCCTTCGGCTTCAAATCGATAAGACCTTCACAAGTGCCTTCAGCCAACAACGGTTCTTTCCCGGGAGCCGCCAGAGCCAGGACACATACATAACGGGCCGTTCTCTTTTCTCGTTCCACGCCTTGCAAGGATTTAATGAGTTTGGCATTATTAGCCTTGTCATCATGTCCTTCACCGGCATAACGAGCCGAATGAACGCCCGGAGCACCGTCCAGAGCATCGACGACGAGTCCCGAATCGTCGGCAAGACACAACATGCCCGTACGGGCTGCGTAATACTTAGCTTTAATGGCCGCATTATCGGCAAAGGTCTGCCCGTCTTCTATCGGTTCGGGAAGATCGGGCGCTTTATCGAATACGGAAAAAACGGAAAATCCCGCTTTTTCCAGTACATCACGGAACTCCCGTATTTTTCCCTTATTTCTGGTTGCAATCAAAAGGGCTTCTTTTTTATTTTCAGCCATACCTTATCCTTCTATACGAGCCGTCTTTTCTCGTAAAAGAGCTCCGTAATTTTTTATAATTACAATCGGTGTTTTCTGTGATGCGTTCCCGAAGGGATTATCGATTAAAATAGCCGCTACTTCTTGAGGCTTAATACCGCGTGAATATCCCAATACGGCCGATCTTTTCAAATCATTTACATCGGCAACACAGGCTCCGTAACAACCCAAACGCTTTTTTATTTTTTCGGCTACACCCATAGGGTCTGCCGGACCGTATACAATACACTTGTCAAACGGCGGCATAGTCCCCGTTACATCGTCAGTTAAAGAAGCTTGGCGGCAGAGCCGATACCAAACACCGTCTTTACCGAAAAGTTTGGCAATAAAACCGATAATGAAACATACCAGCATCTTCCATTCGCCTTCCAGCTCCATGGCTGCCTGCATGCCGTACAAGCTGGCCATACTGCCTTCGCCGGGCACAAAGCGGCGCATGAGCCGAGCTTGCCAAGACGGTTTCAATTCTTCAGGTCTTGTAAAGCGACGTTGCGTAATAGCCACTACACTTTCGGCAACGCACAATAAATCGTCGGGTCCGATTTGCCCTTGTGTATACTCTTCAATGGCATCAACAATATTATCCTTTTCCGTAAGAATTCTGGTTTTTACGGGAACCAATTCCAATTCAGCCATATACCGACCCTCCTATGCCTGTTCCAATGCTTTTTGAACTTCCGCAGCTTTCAACGTAATTCGTGCCTTATGAATATACCATTCGCTACGCGATACTACCTGATACACAAGATCAATCGGCATGTCGGGGAAAGTCCTTAAATCATTGCGAATATCACGGTTTTTACTTACTAAGGTTACGGTTACACGAATGCGACCGCCTTTTCGAGGATAGTAAATAACCGATTCCCAGTATCCGTCATCGCGTTCCGCTTCCTTGTTGGCCAGCTGAGCGCTGACAAGACAACGATCGTACTGTTCGTGCGGCAATAAGACACGCGGATAAAAGTCCATAATCGTCCCCAACTGTCGTCCGGCATTATGGAAGGGCACTTCCGTTTCAAATACGGCCGTGTCGGATGTCATTTCTTTCAGTTCGAACGGATTGCGACGCCTTGCTTCAATGATAAACTTAGCATCGCCCTGTTTCCAGGCAAAAAAGCGGAAGGCTAAATACAAGAGAGCTATGACTCCGATTAGGCCCATGAGGACATTCAGCAGAATATACAAATACACGATACAGGACTCCTTTGCTTAACATATATAAACTAAGACAATACTACTTCTTCAGTCGTAAATTCATGCGGCGGTAATAGATGGGCTGCCAATTTCTGCCCTCTTTGCACTTCGGCTGTAAAGCAGAGCCGTAACCGTCCTCTTTCTTTCTGCCCGTTTAATAGTCCTTCTTTTTTCAAGATGGCCGAGGCCTGAAGCGCCGTTTCATGTGCCGGATCGACAAAAACGATCGAATCGCCGCAGATCTCCTCAAACAAAGGCTGTACAAAAGGATAATGGGTACAACCGAAAATAGCCGTATCTACGTGAGCTTCCAATACGGGTTTCGTATCAGCCGTAACGGCCTGACGCATTTCTTCCGTATTCAACTGCCCCCTTTCAATGAGTGCGGCCAAGGAAGCACACGGTTGCTCCACAATGGTCAGAGACGGGTCCAGTCGAGCCGCCTCGTCCCTATGTACATGGTTGGCAATAGTAAGAGGCGTGGCGAATACGGCAATGCGATTTTCCGTGCTTATATGCCTGGCCGTTTCTATCCCGCGGCTCATACCCAGCAGGAGAGTTTTCGTCTTTTCCCTCATCTTCATATAAGCGACGGCAGTTGCCGTATTACAGGCAAATACTATTAACTTTACCTGCCGCCTTTCAAGAAAAGCTATAATCTGCTCCGTAAAAGTCAAAATCTCGTTTTGAGTACGCGTGCCGTAAGGATTGCGCTTCGTATCACCCACATAAATGATATTCTCATGAGGCAACAGATGTCGCAGTTTGTTGACAACCGTCAATCCGCCTACCCCCGAGTCGAATACCCCTATAGGTTGCTCCGCCTTAGCCACAATCGTCATCCTTTACAAGTTCTTCCTTATCTTTTTCATACGCCGCCTTCAGGCGATTGAAATAGGTGTCGTTCAGGCGTACGACCTTATTGTCGTCTGCCGATGTGAACACGTTCTGTGTTGTACCCTTGCAAAGAAGAATACCGTCTATATGACGCCGAATCACATACGAAAAAACGACTTGTGCTCTGCTCAGCTTAATCAAGCGGGTTTCAATATCAATGACATCATTAAAATTAATCGGCTGTATATATTCGCAAGAAACATTTTTTATAGGAAAAAGTATCTTCTTATCCATCAATTCAAATAAGTCGAGCCCGACCGCATCGAAATAAGCACAACGGCCGCACTCAAACCACCGAATTTGATTGGAATGATGAACGATTCCCATCATGTCCGTCTCATAAAAGCGAACTTTTTCCGTAATTGTAATCATTATGATACTCCTGCCAAAACTTGAATAACAATCATAATTTTACGCTCAATAAAGGCTACTGTCAATTTTCACACGTCGTCGAAACTGCAATAAAAAGGTGAGACCGCGTTAACAGTCCCACCTTTCATTTATCCTAACTTTGCCATAGGAAAAAGTTTACGTACCTTCTCCTTATGTTCCGGCTTCACATACGTCCCTGCAAAGGTAAGAGCCGCACCGATTACGGCAGCGTCATCCAACCATCCGATTCCCGGAATCATATCGGGAATAATATCCAAAGGCATGATAGTATAGCTGATGGCACCCATCAGTACAAGCCTCACAAATTTAGGAGTGTCCGGATCTTTAATGCAGTAATAAATCATCATTAACCGCGGCAAAAATTTTATTTTCTTTCCCGCTACCTTAATGAAGGCTATAAATTTCAACGGAGAATAGAAGCGAGCGAAAAATGTCAGCCACTTAATCATAAGCAACTCCTTATTCCAACGGCTTCTTCGCTTCTTCCACGGCAGCTCGCACCTTGTCTTCCACTTCATCTTCCGCTTCGTCAAAAGTATCTACTGCATCTTCCAGCTTTTCTTCTCGAGCTTTAGCGGCTTCTTCGTGTACATTGTTGTATTCGGCTTCATTGACAGCATCGACAGCTTGTTGGACAGCTGCATCTTCAGCCACTTCATCAGCTAAATTACGGCTGCGAACATTATGATACAATTCCTGTCCTTTGTCTTTCGCATCCATAACCGCATCTTTTGCCGCATTGCCCCATTTTGCAAAGAAATCTTTTGTTTCATCGCCTAGAGGTACATTTTTCAACGGGTTATCTTTTAATTTTTCGACTTGTTCTTTGGCCTTTTCTTTCCATTCGCCGAACATTTCGATATACGGAGTCATATCGCTGGGCATACCGTCACGCAACCAACGTTGTGTTACTCGACCCAAGCTGTACGTAATACCGACAGCTACGGGAACCTGAATGACGGAAAAAGGAATCAAAGTCGTCAACAAATTACCTGCCATTTGGCTGCCCATGGCACCGAGAAAGGCCAGAACGGCACGTTCCGTCAATTTTACATCATAAATACGGGCAATTCGGCTGACCAGGTATACTTCGTTAGCCATTAAAGCAACCGTACCTACTAAAGGAGCGATAACAATAGCACCGGCACGAGCCGCAGCCCAACGGCAAAGTGTTTCGACTTTTAAGTCGCGATCTTCCGTCGTTTCGTCCATAGCATCCAGAACCGTCATAGCCTTAGCATCGGCATCATTGCCGTTTTGTGCGTTCAACTTCGCTATTTCCGCTTTTAAGTCGGCAATCTGTTCTTGTAAGTTTTTTAATTGTTCCATTTCTTCGTTGGTCATATAAAACACCTCGAATTTCAAATTAAAAATCTAATTTATCGTCATATTTTCCCATGTTTTTAACTGCTTGTCAATCCACCGTCTACAGGAAGTGCCGTTCCCGTAATAAAAGACGCATCGTCACTTAAAAGGAAAGTAACGACTTTACCGACTTCATCGGCCGTAGCAATTCGCCCCAGAGGGTAAACGGATGCCATATCCCCCAAAGATAGCGACGGGTCTTCTGCCAGCTGCTTTTCAACAAGGGGAGTCATCACATCACCGGGACAAAGGGCGTTCACACGAATTTTATGAGTAGCTCCTTCCAGAGCCAGAGATTTGGCAAAAGCCGTAACGGCCCCCTTGGTCGCACCGTAAATACTGCATGCCGCATTTCCCTGTAACCCCGCGTCACTGCTTATAATGACAATAGAACCGCCCTGCTTCTTTAAAGCCCCGTAAGCGGCCCGGCATAAAAGAACGGTACCGAATACATTCACCTCAAAAATACGGCGAATTTCTTCAGAGTTTTCGTTTTCCAACAATTCTTGACGGTAGTATCCCGCTGATGTAACCACCCCTGTCAGATTACCGAAAGTAGACACGGCCGCTTCCACCATGCGTTGACAATCAGCTTCTTCAGTTACATCACCTTTTACATACACGACGTTTCCGAACGGTTCAACCTCATGCACTGCTTTTAATCCGCGTTCTTCCTTGCGGCCGTTAATGACGACATTCATACCAGCCCGGGCGCACAAGCGGGCGGAAGCCAGGCCGATTCCCGAGGTGCCTCCGCTGATAAGTACAGTTTTCTTTTCCATGACCCGTCCCCTTTTTACATGAATTGGGTAACAAAAACAAAATCGACGCCCTCATCCAACAACTCTTTATACGTTTCTTTTAAAGCCTGTAATGTCGCCGGGCGACAATGGCCGATTGTGACGGCCGTACCGTTTTTTAAAGCCAATCTGCCGGCTTGTCGAATTCGTTCTTTAATGGCCGATACAGACGGGTCATTGTCAATAAATAAGTTATTTCGCGTCGTTCCGACTCCCATGGATGCGGCCGTTTGCTCGGCTACGGATGCGGCCGTCGTACGGCTGTCCAAAAAGACGAGTCCTCGACTTTTCAAAACGGACATGACATCTTTCATCAGGCGTGTATCCGCTGTCGACTTAGAGCCTTGATGATTATTAATGCCTACGGCATAAGGGACCTGATCGATTAATTCGTTCGTCGTGGCGATAACCTTCTTATCCCCCATATCGGAAGAAATAAAAATCTCTTCCGACGAAACTGTATTTAACGGTTCCATAGGCAGGTGAACTATGATTTTATTACCCGCATTATGACCGCTTTCAGCACTGTCAATAGTATGGGACTTAAAGGGCATAACCGCATAGGTCAAGTGGATGGGCAAGGCGTTATACCCTTCCAAAACCTCCATATTACTGCCGCAATCGTCAATGACCACGGCCAGTCTTCCTTTTATTTGCGCAGGATGACGTATGCGGCCGTCTTCCTGCGCTTCTTTATCGGATGGTGAATTCTTGTCGACTTTCAGCTCCTTAGCCAAGGCAGCGGCTTTCCCCTTGGGCGGTACATATAGCTTCAAAGCCACCATGCTGACCGTATCTCCGTCTACGGATTCACATAAAGCGATGTCATACTCCGTCACAGTATCACCGTTCTTTTTTACGTCTTCCGTCCTGTATAAAACAGCCTTACCGTTCGATTTTTCCAGTTCTTTTGTCAACTTCTCTTTATCAATTACTCCGTCAACAACAGCGGTCTGTACCGACCATTTTATGACACCGCCCGTCTTTTCGCGGCGTTCTTCCCGTTTATCGGTAGAAACGATTTCAACACTGCACCCTTCATCTTTAACCCACTTGATAATACCGTCTTGAAGCTTTGTAGCCGCCTGTGTACAATCCAGATTTTTTCCGTCATCGGTCACTTCCGAAAGTGATGACAAGTCGGCGTCGGCTGACGTATTGTGATGAAAATAAGCATACCCCATTGCACATAAAGCAATGAGAAGTCCTAAGAGAAAGTAAGCCTTATTCGACTTTCCCGAAGTGCTGCGTCTTCTTCCTTTTCTGGTCGCCATAATTCCTCCGAAAAAAAGCCGGCGTAACACTGAAAATTACGCCGGACCTTATTATGAAATCGATTCCGGCGTCATACCGGAAGGATAATATATTTTTTGCTTACGCTCTTCAAGCATTTGTAAGACACCGCGACTGACAACCTCCGCGCCGTCACGACGACAGAAGCGACATGCCTGCGACATATGGCCCAAGCGCTCTGTATGTTGCAGCAATTCCGATACGGCTTCTACCAGTCGACTTTGAGATTTTACCCAACGAGCACAGCCTTTTTCCTGCATATAGGAAGCATTCGCCTCTTCCTGACCGGGTATGGGGCTGTAAAAAACGGAAGGTACTCCGACCGCCGCTGCTTCCGTACACGTCAGCGCTCCCGGTTTTGTCACCAATAAAGATGCCTGCGCCATGAGGGCCGCTATCTGGTTAGTATATCCGAAAATTTTTACATCATGTTTTAAATCTTTTTGCAGTTGTGACAAATCATCAAATAAATCCGCATTATGTCCCGTCACAACGGAAAAGGAATCGATGCAGTCGAGCCTGTCCAATAAAAGAAGAGAGTCTTTTATAGACCCCATTCCCAGACCGCCGCCCATAAGTAACACATTACGATGACCCGCTTCGGCAGCCTTCACGGACCAATGCTCTTCCGTAAAAGCCGTACGTACGGGAATTCCCGATACAAAAACCTTGTGGGCCGCCACCCCTTGATCTACCAATAAGTTTTTTAAATGAGGAGCTGCGACGAAATATTTATCAATTTGCGGATATATCCAAAGAGAATGTATGGCAAAGTCCGTAATAACTCCCACAACGGGAACGGTCGTCTTTTTTTGTCGCTTCAATAAGGATGCCGCACCGGCGGGAAACGGATGAGTACATACGATAATGTCCGGCCTTTTTTCTTCCAAAATACGTGACATGCGCCGCTTTAGACCCCAGGCAAACAGGGTCTTTACAATCATGCCTTTTTTATAGCCTTGTGACGAATAATACATTAAATCATACACAAGGGGAAAAAGGTCCAGGATTTTAATATATGTCTCCTTGACCAAGTTATCGATTGACAGCACGTCGTTGGAAATAAAGTCCACGTGTTCTACATCATAATCGATGCAATTCTTGCCCATATATTCTTCTATTGCCCTGGCGGCCTGTGTATGACCAGTCCCGATAGATGCGGACATGATCAGGATTTTTTTTGTCATCGTCGTACCTCATCGACCTGCAACGATTTTTGAAAACACAATCCCGGTTATCACATATATATTACGCTATTTATTCAAAAAAATAAAGAGCCGTAATGTAATACGGCTCTTTAGAGAATATCTCTCTTATTTTTTATTTACCAAGTCTTTGAGCTGCTTACCTGCTTTGAAAGCCGGTGTTTTAGATGCGGGAATCTTGATAACTTCGTTGTTGCGGGGATTACGGCCTTCGCGAGCTTTACGAGCGCGAACTTCGAACGTACCGAAACCGATAATCTGAACTTTGTCACCCTTCTTCAACGTTTCGCTAACAGCTTCAAAAACGGCTTTTACCGCTTTTTCAGCGTCTTTTTTCGTCAAATCGGATTTCTGTGCAACACTGGCAATTAATTCTGTCTTATTCATCAATAAGTCCTCCTTTAAATAGTTACATCTATAAATTACCGGCCTCCGTGGTCCTGATTGGACGAGGTTTCATCCGCTTTGGCCTCGTTCCAGAACGCATCCAACTCGTCAAGGGAGAAATCACTCCATTGACGACCCGAGTCCTTAACTCTGTCTTCTACATGAGCAAATCTCCGACGAAACTTGGTGTTGGCACGATGTAACGCACACTCCGGTTCAATATTGTAATATCTCAACAAATTGACCGCTACAAAAAGAACGTCGCCGGCTTCTTCTTCCATGTGATCGAACTGCCCTTCGACAACGGCTTCCTTAAATTCTTGAAGCTCTTCTTCAAGCTTTTTCCAGACTCCGTCAACCGTCGGCCATTCGAATCCTTTTTTTCCGGCCTTATCTTGTAACTTAAAAGATTGTAAGAGAGAAGGCATCCCCTTCGCAACGCCGTCCAGCAAGTGTTTATGCTGTTGACGACCCTCATCCTGCTTAAGTCTATCCCAGTTTATCACACTACTGTCGGATTTTTCAAGGCTTTTTTTAGAAAAAACGTGAGGATGTCGCTTAATCATCTTACTCGTCACATGGTCGACCACATCTTGTGCGGAAAAAAGCCCTTCTTCTTCCGCAATCTTGGCATGGATAACTACTTGATATAAAATATCACCGAATTCCTCACAAATACCGTCCGTATCGTTTGCGTCGATGGCATCCAGCGCTTCATATACCTCTTCGATCAAATATCGTCTCAAGCTTTTATGGGTCTGTGATTTATCCCAGGAACAACCGCCTTCACCTCGCAGTCGAGCTACGACATCGACAAGAGGCCCTATATCGAAAGGAAGCTTATCCGCCTTATCTTCTTCTTTTCGGGGCGGTAATACAAGGCTCGTCAAGTGATCTACATAGTGGAGACGATCCAACTCAAAAAGCCGTATTTTTTCAATCCTTTCATCAGGTAGACTGATATGATGAACAACCATGGCTTCATATTCGTCCCCGTATTGCTCGGTAAGAGCAAGCTTTACATCTGAAGCAACTCGATCATTGTAGACCTGAGTTATTACAACGGTCACAGCAGGCAAAACACTCATCCGAGATAAATCAAAGCTGTCGAGAACGAGCATGCCGTTTACGGGGTCCAAGCCGGCCTTTGTATACAAGCTTTCCAAAAAACTCATGCCCGGCAAAACCTCATAAGGCACTCCTGCCGTTTTGCACTTTTCAACCAATTCCGTTACCGTATGTTCCGCAACTGCGGGACTTCCCGGTACGGCAAAGACAACATCATCTTCTTTCAGCCGTTCCATGACATAGTCCGTCATAGTATCATATACTTCTTCAAAAGAACGTCCGTCTTCATAAAAACGATCCAGGGCTTCAAAGACAATACCCTTTTGCTTTAAATACGAAACGGTCGGATGTACGGCCGTTCGCAAAAGCAGGCATGTAGCTCTTTTCATAACGACTATGGAGGCCATGGTAATCAATCCCGCATCTCCCGGTCCCAGGCCGACAATTTTAAGACTATGCATAACAATCTCCTTCAACTAAGGAATATATTTACCCACAACCGGAAGTCTTCGCAAAGAACGAAGACGCACGGCACGGACAACAAATAACCCGACGGCATATACGACACCGGCAATACTGATAGATATGAGTGTCGCCGCCGAATTGCCGAAGGTCGTCACTAAAGAATAATAAGCAAGAACAGCCGTACCGGCCATGGCTGCCGCGGCAATAAAAACACGACCGATGTAAAACCATTCAGGTCGATATGCAGCATATTTACCTGCAAAATAAATATTAAGTGCCGTTGCCAAGGCAATATCCGCATTGGTAGCCCAAGCGGCGCCGACTTCTCCTAACCAGGGAATAGCCGTTAAATACCAGCTTAAAACAATTTTAACAAGGGCGGAAATCCCCATGTTTAACAAGGGGATTCCCGTATGCCCCATACCTTGAAGAAGACCGTTCGTAATCTGCTGCAATCCGATAAGGAACGTTGCTAATGCCAAGACGCGAATAGCCGGTCCGGCAGCTGCCGTATTATACAAAAGTTCCGAAATAGGGGCCGCTAAAACAGCCAACCCCAAGCAAGCCGGAACGGTAATGATATTGGCAATACGCATAGCCGTATTAGTTCGGCTTTCCACTTCACTTAACCTGCCGGCCGTAAAAGCTGCTGAAACGGCCGGAACCAGACTGGTCGCTAAGGACACGGTTAAAAGGGTAGGCACCTGAATTAAGCCGTTGGCCATACCGGTTAAATATCCGTATAACGCAGTAGACTCTTGCACGGAATATCCCGCTACCTCCAGTCGCATAGGCACTATGAGCATGTCGATACCGGCTACAGCGGGCAGTAACAGGTTGGCTGCCGCCACGGGAACGGCAAGGATCACGAAACGTTTAATTAAAGCCCCTGCCGTTTCTTCTTGTTTTGTCACCTTTTCGCCAATCTTGTTCGTCCTTTTATGACGATAATACAGGAAGGCAATGACGGAAAAGCCGGCCAAGGCTCCCGGAACCGCTCCGAATGCCGCCCCTGCTACAGCGGTTTCCAATCCGTACGGCAATAATACTACTGCAGCGGCCAACATAACGCACACGCGTACAAACTGATCACAAATCTGTGACGCGGCTGTCGGCACCATGAGCTGTAACCCTTGGAAATAGCCGCGAAAGGCACAGGTAAGAACAGACACGGTCAAAGCCGGTGCCAAGACAATCAATGCCGAATAAGCACGTACATCGCGAACCAATCCGGCGGAAATCAGACCTCCTGCCCCGACAAATAACAGCAAGCCGAATAAACAAGCCATAAAAGCCGTAAAGGCAAAAATAACCTTGAAAATTCGTTCGGCACCGGCATAATCACCCTGTGCCGCCTTCTCCGCCACCATGACGGACAAAGCAATAGGTACGCCGGCTCCGGCAATACTCAACCCGAGCATATACACGGGATAAGCAATTTGATATAAGCCGATCCCTTCGCCTCCTAAAATTCGGGATAAGAGGATTCGATTGACACCGCCCAAGATTTTTACGGCAATGCCGGCTACGGTTAATGCCGCCGCACCGCGGAGAAAGACATTCTTAACCATTCATTCTCTCCTGTTTTTCATAGGCCTTCAATATGTATTCGATATATGCCAACACATCATCTATACCGGTCATATCAAACCTGAAAGTTGCAGTAAGACCGGGAAGTTTTTTGCAACGTTTTCGCAACACGGGTTCAAACAGTTCCGTCCTGGGCGAAGAAGCTTCATCTTTCCAACGAAATTCGAGGCCTATACCTTTTTGACTGACGGACAAAACCAGGTCCTTTTGTGCGCGAATTCGTAAATGCGTAGCTTTTAATAAGTTTTGAACAGCCCGGGTCGGTTTCCCGAAACGGTCTGTCAATTCATTCTTCAATTCCTCTAGCGCTTCTTCCGTACGTACCAAAGCCAAACGTTGATACATTTCTATTTTTTGCCCGCCATGCTCAATATACGTATCGTCAATAAAGGCGTCGACTCTGACTTCCAATGTCGTACGCACATCGACAGTTTTAGTATAGCCTTCATTGCGCAATCGATTTACGGCTTCTTCCAACATCTGTACATACATGACAAAACCTACACCGGCAATATTACCGTGCTGTTCTCGACCAAGCAGATTACCGGCACCGCGAATTTCCAAATCACGCATAGCTATTTTAAAGCCTGAACCCAATTCGGTAAACTCTTTAACGGCTTGCAACCGCTTTTCGGCAACTTCATTCAGGATTTTATTACGTCTGTACAAAAAATATGCATAAGCCGTGCGATGACTGCGCCCCACCCGACCGCGCATTTGATATAACTGTGACAAACCGAAACGATCGGCGTCGTAAACAATAATCGTGTTGGCATTGGCAATATCCAAACCGTTTTCAACTAAACTGGAGCACAATAGAACGTCGTATTCGCCTTCATAAAAATCGAACATATTGGCTTCCAGGACGGATCCCGTCATCTGTCCGTGCGCCATACCGATAGTCACTTCGGGAACGAGAGCCTCCAATTCAACCTTCATGCGCTCCATTGTCGCTACGCGGTTATAGACGAAAAACACCTGACCGCCTCTACGCTTTTCGCGCATAATAGCATCTCTTACAATGGCTCCGTCGTATTCCGTCACATAAGTCTGAACCGGAAGCCGCTCTGTAGGCGGCGTTTCGATCAGACACATTTGTCGTAAATGAACGAGAGACATATGCAAGGTTCTGGGAATAGGTGTTGCCGATAAGGTCAGGACGTCAATCCCCGTGGCCCAGGTTTTCCATTTTTCTTTCTGTGCCACACCGAAACGTTGTTCTTCATCGACAATCAGCAATCCTGCATCTTTAAACTTTACATTTTTATTTAAGATACTGTGCGTACCGATGAGTACGTCAATTTGTCCTGCTTCCACCTTTTGCAGAATTTCTTTTCTCTCTTTTATGGAACGGAATCGATTGAGAACATCACAAACGACACCGAAAGAGCGAAATCGTTCCGAAAAGGTCTGGTAGTGTTGCTGAGCTAAGACGGTCGTCGGCACGAGAACCGCTACCTGTTTACCTCCCATAACCGCCTTAAAAGCCGCCCGTACGGCTACCTCCGTCTTCCCGAAGCCTACATCGCCGCACACCAGACAATCCATGGGTACGGGCTTTTCCATACTCTCTTTAATAGCAGCTACGGCCTTTAACTGATCCTGCGTTTCTTCGTACGGGAAGGCTTCTTCAAACTCTTGTTGAAAAGGCGTGTCCGGTGGAAAAGCATAACCGTCCGTAATTTCACGTTTAGCATATAAAGCCACTAATTTTTCCGCTAAATTATCGATAGACTTTTGAGCCTTGGCTCTCGCCTTTTTCCAGTCAGCCCCGCCCATACGACTCAGGCGAGGAGCCTCTCCCTCATTGCCGATATAACGTTGCAGGAATTGAATCTGATCCGTCGGTACATATAAGACATCATGTCCCGAATAATGAATTTCCAAATAATCCTTATGAACGCCGTCCGTTTCAATGGTCTTGATACCGACATACTTACCGATACCGTGTGTATCGTGAACGACATAATCGCCGGCATGTAAATCCGTAAAAGCGTTGATTTCCTGACCGTTTTCCGTATGGCGCCGCAGTCTTTTCTTCTGTGTGCCGTAAATATCTTTTTCCGCAATAACAACCGTCTTGGCATAAGGAAATTCAAAGCCGTTACGAATTTCACCGGAGCTGATAAAAATCCCCGTATCCTTGCCGTTTTCCGTTAAGGGCAAAGCATAAAACTCATTCTGCTTCAGCCACCCGTTAAGAGATGCCGCTCTCTTTTCTCCGGATATGACGAAAATAATCCGATAATCCCGTTCTCGCCAATGTCCCAGCTCATCTTTCAAGAGCGTAAATTCTTTTCTGAAGCCGGCCACCGTCTTAGAAGTAATACTAACCGTTTCATCCGTTTTCAACTCGCTTACCGACTGTGCCAACAAAGACAAAACAAGCTGTACGGCCGTACGTTTTTCACCGGCTAAAGAACGCCATTTTGCGGCTTCATTCTTACGCTCCGTCGATTCGGAAAAACTTTTCTTTAATTCTTCTTTAATACGGTTTCCTTCATCCCAAATAATAATACCGTTGTTTCCGTAATCTAATAAGGTTGTCTTTTCATCCTCTTTATCGTAAGCCAATGCAAAGGGTAATATGCGAACCGAGTCTGTTTTTATCGACGACTTTTGAGTCTGTTCGTTAAAATAGCGAATATTTTCCAGCGTATCTCCGAAAAACTCTAAACGAATAGGCTCTTTTTCATTAAGCGGGTAAAGGTCGATAATATCGCCGCGCACGGAAAAAAGGCCGCGGCGGTCAACCAGATCCGACCGCTCATAACCGCCGCTTACAAGGCCCGATAAAATAGATTCCCGTTCATAGTCCTCACCGATCTTAAATGATAATACGGCATCATCTATTTTTTGCGGTGCCGTCACAAATTGTGCCGCCTCTTCAGCTGTAGCCACGACTACAGCTTGCCTTGATCCGCGCAATGCAGTCAATGCTTCCATTTGTTTTGCCGCCAATTCAAGGCTTTTAGTCGTCGTGGTAAAAACCGTATGTTGTACTAAAGGATATGTGTAGACCCGAAGCTGAGGAGAAAAATACTGAAGATCTGTCAGCCAACCGTTTACCTGCTCCGTCGTAGGTACGACAATAACGGCGTTTTTATCCGTCTTAGCCAGTACATGAGCCGCATAGGCAGATTTCGCCGATCCGCCCAAACCGTAAACGCCGTATATTTTACCGTTTTCATATGCGGACGAGGCTTCTTTTAAAGCTTCATCCTGTTCTAACCATTGAAATAACCGTTCCATCTTCAAACCCTCATACGGTCGGGGACCTTAGAGTGTCTAAAGTCCCCGACAGAACGTCATATAAATAAGGTTAATTATAGCACAGCCCCGAATGCCTAACAACAAAGGGGCAATTAAAAAGGCCGAGCCTAAGCTCGGCCTTGCTATTTATTTGGCGGGAAGGTGTGGGAATCGAACCCACCTAAGAAGCTCCTAACTCCTCATGCCGGTTTTGAAGACCGGAGGGCACACCAGAACCCATCCCCCCCCAAACAACTCATTACATAGTATCATATTGACCTTACTTTGACAACAGTAAGGTATGAATTATTACCATTGTGTACCTACTTGTGCGGCCTTGGCTTTTTCATAAATACGAGCTGCCGTCACCAAATCCTGTGCACCGATACCGACACTTTTAAAAACAATAATGTCGCCTTCATACTCCCGTCCTTTGACAATACCGTTAATTACATCGCCTACTTCGCCGGTAATGTCAGAGCGGGAAAATTCACCCGTCTTCTCAGGAAGCAGGAAATCACCGGCCTCAGCCCAGACGGCTTCTTTTGAATCCACATAAATTCTTGCCGCCTTTTTTAATAAGGTTACGTCGAGCTCAACCATTTGCGGCGTGTACGAACCTACGCCGCATACGACGGCACCGGCTTTTACGCAATCTCCTTTAATAACGGGCGTCGTCGACGTAGTAGCCGCAGTGATTACATCCGCACCCGTGACGGCTTCATCGGCCGAGGTGGCAGGAACAATGCGCAGAGAATCACTTCCGTACAAATCGTTCATACGCTTTGCAAAAGCGATTCTCTTTTCTTCTCTTCTGCTAAAGACACGCACTTCCTTTAAATTACGGTTGCAAATCATGGCTTCCAATTGTGCCTGAGCTTGCCCTCCCGTACCGATAAGCGCTCCTACGGAAGCGTCTTTACGCGCAAATAAATCAAAGACCGCTCCGGCCGAAGCCCCCGTTCTCAGGGCCGTCACATATGTGCCGTCCAATACAGCCGCAAAAGCCCCTGTTTCTCCGTCCATTAAGGTAATCAGTCCCTGCGTAACGGGAATATCTTTTTCACCGTTTCCGGGAAACACGTTTACTGTTTTTAAGGCTCCGTACTTTAATTCTTCTGCATAAGACGGCATGAATAAAAAGGTACCGTCCGTTGCGGACAAAGTAGTTCGTAACGGCATGACCGCCTTTTGGGCCGAAGCCAAGGCGAAAGCCTCTTTATCGGCCTCAATGGCATCTTTCATAGAAAAAACGCGTTCTATATCTTCTCTTTGTAACAGCAGCATCTGCCCTTCTCCTTCTTATAAAAGATGCCGCACTTCAGTGCGGCATCTTTTATTATATACTATTCAACAATAGTCAAATCTTTGCTTACGTGATTCAATACTTCGCAACCGTCTTCCGTTGCAATAACCAGATCTTCTACGCGTACACCGAAATTCCCCGGCAGATAAACACCCGGTTCAATGGAAAATACTCGGCCCGGCACTACTACGTCCGTATTTACGGCTGAAACATCACCGACTTCATGGTCTTCCAAGCCGATGGAATGACCGAGTCGATGAGTAAAGTATTTTCCGTAACCTTTTTCCGTAATGTAATCGCGTGCCGCTGCATCCAATTCAGCAAAGGTTACACCCGGTTTTACCTTATCGATAGCCTTTAAGTTGGCATCACGAACAATTTCATAAACTTTCTTTTGTTCCGCTGAAGCGGATTTGTAGAATACGGTTCTCGTCATATCGGAGCAATAAGAATTATAGACGCAACCGATGTCGATAACAACACTGTCACCCTGTTTCTTATGAACTCCTCTTTCCGTTGTATGATGAGGATCGGCACCATTAGGACCGTAAGCAACGATAGGATCGAAGGAATGGCCCGAAGCTCCGAGGCTTTCCCAGATTTCTCCGAGTTTTTTACCCATCGTTTCTTCGTCATAGTCTTCTTTAACCAGGTCAATCATCTTTTGGCAGCCGATATCGCAAAGCTTAGATGCTTCACGCATAATTTCCAGCTCTTCCGCATCTTTGACCATACGTACGCGGTCGATAATTTCCGAACCGTTTACAAAAGCACTGCCTGCATGACGATCCATAAGACCGATGAGGAAGCGAGACGGCCAGTTTTTATCAACGGCTACGGGCTTATCCTTTTCAATATAATCGGCCAGGACTCCGATTCCGTCCATATTATCGTTAAGCCAAACCTTGTCGCACTGAACGGCTTCGGCAAAGGGGAACAACTCATTAACAAACAGCTTATGTTTTCCGGACTGCGTTAAATACAAGGCTAACAACCGTTCGCCCGGATGAATCCAAGTGCCGGTTAAATAAAAGATAGCGCAAGGATCGGAAACGAGCATTTGCGTTAAATTTTGTTCCGCCATTAATTGAAGTACCTTGTTAACTCGATTTTGATGCATAGTAAAACCACTCCTTCATAATTAGAAGTCCTCATAGGAATCTTCTTTTACGGTTACCTGACCGGATAACCTGTATATGTCTTACTCTTTGAAGCCCGTACGTTTTACAAAACGGTTCCAAAGACCGAGGCCTACACCGATAACTACAACTGCGCCGAAAATCATTTCAGCTTCATAAATCAGATTATCTTCAAATGTCGGCATAACAGGAGCCGCCGAGCAGATGATACCGAGAATCGTAACACCCAGTACCACCGAAGCTATCGTTACGGCCGTCCCGTTATTATTCGACATTTCAAAGGGACGCTCTTCGTTCGGACGAGTCTTACGAAGACGAATGTACGACATGAACAGAAGAACATACGGGAAAAGAGCCGTCAAGGCCGTCATGGTTACCAAAACATTGTAAATAGCATCTACAGACGGAATGAACTGAAGTGCTAAAATAATAACGGTAACTAAAACAGCTTGTAAATACACAGCCCGTTCCGGAATGTTATGACTATTGGTGCGTGTTAACGATTCGGGAAAAATCCCGGCTTTAACGCTACCGAAAAGCATCTTAACGGGTGATGCAATGTACAGAATAATCGCACCGAGCATGGAAAATGTAATTCCCAAAGCAACAACTTGAATAAACCAGGTGCCCATACCGAAGTATGCGGAAATAGTAGCCAAGCTGACAAGAATCCCCTGAGATGCCGTAATCTGATCTGACGGCAAAATCATGGTAATAGCAATAGAACCCAGCATGTAAATGCCTGCCACGACAGCGGCGGCAATAAAGATAGCCCGAGAAAAATCACGTTTCGGATTTTCCATTTCCGTTACGAAGTTGGCCGTAAGTTCCGAACCGGCAAAAGCAAACATGATACTGGAAATGGCACTCAACGAATCCCAGTTCATAACGGGAGTCATCGTTTCAACCGTATAAACGGATGCAGACGGTCTGCCGAGAAACAAAGCGGCTCCGAAGGCCATGAGAATCAAAAGAATAGCCGGCACCGTCGAACCCAAGGCGCCGAGATTCGTAAAAATCTTGCCGAAACTCATGCCGCGCGTGCTGGCCAAAGACAAGGCCCAAAACCCGACAATGGACAAGATCAAAACAAAGGTCTTGTTTTCCGCAAGTTCGGGCATATTAATAGCAAAAGATACGTTGATGGTTAAGAACGTTAAAAAGGACGTATACCAAAAAATTTTTGATGTCCAGTTCAACCAAGATACCATAAACCCGAATTTTTCACCGTATGCTTCCTTTACCCATTCAAAAAGGCCGCCGTCACGAGGATAGGTAGATGCCAATTCGGCACAAATCAACGCGCAGGGAACGAAAAATATAAATGCAAATACTACCCATGAAGGAATAGCGCCTAACCCCAGTCCGAAACTGGAAGCTGTCGATTTAGCGATCCAGCGAATACCGAAAAGTGCAGAGATATTCATAAATACCAGATCCCATAAACCGATTTTCTTACTTGCCATATGTAACCCTTCTTTCATAAAAGTTAGGCCTTCCCTATTTATACATTCAAAAATAAGTTCATGTATCAAAAAAAGTTATAATAACACTATGAATGGCCCTTAAACATAATACAATATCTGTATGACATATTACAAGTTTTAAGAACCTTTTTATTCATTTAAATGAATACTCATTTAGAACAGAAAAAGCATACCGTATAAACACACGGTATGCTTTTATCATGTGATACTTCACTACTCTACAACAATCAAGTCCTTCGTGAAATGGTTCAGCACTTCGCAACCGTCTTCCGTAACGAGCACCAAATCTTCAACGCGAACCCCTAAGTTTCCCGGTAAATAAATGCCCGGTTCAATAGAGAAAATACGGCCGGGAACTACCTGTTCCGTATTGGCGGCCGATACATCTCCCGGTTCGTGAATATCGATACCGATGGAATGTCCGAGACGGTGTGTGAAATATTTTCCGTAGCCGTGGTCCGTAATGTAATCTCTGGCAGCTGCGTCCAGTTCGGCAAAGGTTACACCCGGTTTTACCTTGTCAATGGCTTTTAAGTTCGCATCACGCGTAATTTCATAAACGTTACGCCCTTCATCGGATACGGATTTATAGAAGACTGTACGTGTCATGTCGGAACAATACGATTTATACAGGCACCCCATATCGATGACAATGCTGTCACCCGGCTTCTTGTGTGCCCCTTTGGTGATGGAATGATGCGGGTCGGCCGCATTGGCACCGTAGCCGATAATAGGTTCAAATGAATGACCGTCGGCACCGAGTTCTTCCCAAATCTCCGAAAGTTTACGTTCCATTTCCACTTCGTCATAGTCTTCTTTCATCAATTCGATCACTCTGCCGATAGCCAAGTCATTTAACCGTGAGGCTTCACGCATGAGTTTAATTTCTTCAGCGTCCTTGACCATCCGTACGCGATCGACGATTTCCGATCCGTTGACAAAGGCACTGCCCGCCTTCTTGTCAATCAAACCGATAAGGAATCGGGCCGGCCAGTTTTTATCAATAGCTACGGGTTTATCTTTTTCCACATATTCGGTTAAAACCCCGATTCCGTCCATATTATCATTAAGCCATACCTTATCGCACTGAATAGCATCGGCAAAGGGGAACAATTCATTAACAAATAATTTATGCTTTCCCGTTTGAGTCAAATACAGAGCTAATAACCGTTCACCCGGTTGAATCCATGTACCGGTTAAATAGAATATGGCCGACGGATCGGATATAATCATTTGTGTTAAATTTTTTTGTGCCATTAAATCAAGCACCTTATTTACGCGTTCCTGATGCATTATAAACCCCCTCCTTAACTGGACTTAACAACTATGTATTTAGATTTTATTCTTTAAAACCCGTCCGTTTAACGAAACGATTCCAAATTCCCAAACCGACGACAATAATAAAGATTGCACCCAAAATCATTTCCGCTTCATAAATGACATTGTCTTCAAAGGTCTTCATGACAGGTGATGCGGACAAAATAACGCCCAAGACGGTCAATCCCATCAAAAGACCTGCAACGGACACGGCCGTGTTGACATTTTTAGAAACTTCATACGGACGTTCTTCGTCGGGACGAGTTTTACGCAATTTAATGTATGCCATGAATAAGAGTACATACGGGAAAAGTGCCGTTAAGGCCGTCATGGTGACCAATACATTATAAATAGCGTCTACTGTCGGAATAAACTGCGTACCCAAGATGATAACCGTAACAATGACAGCCTGTAAATAAACGGCTTTTTCAGGAATGTTATGGCTGTTCGTCTGCGTCAACGATTCGGGGAAAATCCCCTTACGAACGCTGCCGAACAACATCTTAATAGGCGAACCGATATACAGGATAATGGCACCGAATACAGAGATAGAAATACCCAAGGCTACCAACTGCATAAACCAAGGCCCTAATCCGAAGTATGCGGAAATAGTTGCCAAGCTGACGAGAATACCCTGAGATGCCGTAATCTGGTCGGTCGGTAAAATCGTAGTAATAGCCACGGACCCGAGAACATACAGGCCGGCTACGATAGCGGCGGCAATAACGATAGCTCGCGGAAAATCACGTTTCGGATTTTCCATTTCCGTTACGAAGTTAGCCGTTACTTCCGCTCCTTCATACGCAAACATAACTGTCGAAATAGCACCTAATGTATCCCAGTTAAGAACGGGAGTAAGCGTTTCAATCGTATACTGCGATACCGATTCACGACCGCCGAAGATAAGGGCTCCGAAAGCCATGACAATCAAAAGGATGGCCGGTACGGTAGACCCCAGAGCCCCGACATTGGTAAAAATTTTACCGAACGACATGCCCTTCGTACAAATAAAGGAGAGAACCCAGAATACAGCCAGAGATACGATGAGTACAAACGGCTTGTTTTCCGAAAGTTCCGGCATATTTACGGCAAATGCCACATTGACGGTAAGGAAGGTTAAAAAGGACGTATACCAAAGAATTTTAGCAGTCCAGTTCAACCACGATACCATAAACCCGTACTTTTCACCGTACGCTTCTTTTACCCATTCATACATACCTCCGTCACGAGGATAAGTAGATGCCAGTTCGGCACATACCAAAGCACAGGGTACGAAGAAGATGAATGCAAAAACTACCCATGCGGGAATGGCGCCCAACCCGAGACCGAAGCTGGAGGCCGTCGATTTGGCAATCCAACGAATACCGAACAGAGCCGATACGTTCATGAATACCAAATCCCATAAACCGATTTTTTTAATGGACATGATACTATACCTTCTTCCCTTTCAATTAGCATACACATATTTGTTCATATATGCACATAGTATAAATCACTTATCAATAGTTATACTACAACACGAAGACTGATAAATGACTTTGATTAATCATACTATATTTATTAAATTATGTACAGTATTTCACATTCAAAAAGTTATATTGCAAAAAACTTTTTTATATGACAAATCTCTCGTCCATTTTTATTTAAAGTTCACACTTATTTCTTTTGCCAATAGGATCCGAGAACCCTATAATTTTCTACTCTCTTCGTAATTTCAAGACTATCGGTATATTCTAAAATAAGCATGGACGACTTCCGACTCGAATCGGTCATATCCCGAAAGTCCCCCAACGTCATTTGGCCGTGTTCCGTAATATAATCGTAAATAACCTTTACGGCTTTTTCATATATTTTCTTATAAATAACGTACTCAGGCGTTAATTGAACGACACTTGTACCGCACATGGCTTCGACAACGCTTTCAGCCTCTTTATCAAGAGCATAAAATTCGTCTTTTTTCATAGGCGTGTATCCGCTCTTTTCAACGATAGACTCGATTTTATCTCTTAGCGCCGCCTGCTTATCCGTAAACTTTACTTCAAAATTGGCCGCACTGATAAGATTTCCCTTTTCCTTACACGCCCCGTCGGCAATGAGTAACTTAACTAAGGCGGATATATCTTTTTCCGTTACTTCGCCGTTACTTTTCTGATGCAGGCGTGACCGGAATTCTTCGGCGGACATACCTATGCGCAAGGGGAACTTTTGATGATAGGCCAGTAAGATTTGAACGGCTTGTCCCTTAATTTGCTTGTATACGTCTGCATGAATATAGGCAGAAGCGGTTTTCATGATTTTCCCGGCCTGAACTAACCCGTCTACTTCCCCTTGTGCCTGTTCCTGTGACAGGCCCGTATATTCGGCAATCTCTCTGGCCGTTGTAAAGTACTGCCGCTTATGTCTTAGAAAATCTTCAATAATGTCGGCAATATTTCCCTCTTCCTTAGTCTTTAAACTTTCCAAAACTTCAGCACGAAAGCGTCTGTGTTTCTTAGGAGCCGCATCCAGAACTTCCCCGCCTGCAATGGTATGCATGGGCGAATAGGTTCTGATAATGAAGCGGTCCCGTTCTTTAACGACCACCTGCTCCGTTTCCAAACGCAACTGCAAAAATCCCTCTTCCCCGGGTTGAATGGAATCCGTGCCGATAGGAACGGCCCGAGCCATTACTTCACGCGTTCCTATAAGAAGACGTACCCGATCCCAAAGGGTAATGGGAGCTACGGCATGCTTTAAGCAGGTGACTTTCACATCGAGCATCCACGTAGGCTTTAATTGATCCGATGCGGACAAGACATCGCCTCTTTCAATCTCATCTGTCGTAAGCCCTGCCAGGTTCAAAGCCGTACGGTGATGTGACGTGACCTTTTTTACATCCTGTTCATGAACCTGAATATTACGAACGCGAGTCTTTTTAAGACTCGGATAAACGGTCAATTCGTCACCGGCACTTAAGGTTCCGTCCAATAAGGTACCGGTAACAACCGTGCCGAATCCTTTTACGGAAAACACACGGTCTACATTCAAACGAGCACTGCCGTCTTCTCGTTCATCCTGTGCCTTATCGGCACACTCTTCAATTTTCTTGAGAAGTTCCGGGATTCCCTTGCCGCTCACGGCATCCGTTTTTACAATATCCGCATGTTCAAGAGGAGTACCTGCCAGCTGTTCGCGAATATCGTCAACAGCCAATTCCAACAACTCTTCATCAACCGTATCTACCTTTGTAAGAACAATCAGAAAATTTCGCACGCCTAAGAGGGTTAAGATATCAATATGCTCCCGCGTTTGCGGCATAACGCCCTCGCCGGCATCAATGACCAAAAGAACCAGGTTGATTCCGGGCAGACCGGCCACCATATTTTTTATAAATTTTTCATGCCCCGGTACATCTACAATGCCTACACGATGACCGTGCGGCAAATCAAGATAGGCAAAGCCCAAATTAATGGACATGCCCCGCTTTTTTTCTTCTTTCGTCGTATCCGTTTCAATGCCCGTCAAGGCCTTAATCAATGTCGTTTTTCCGTGGTCAACATGGCCGGCCGTACCGATAACAATATTTGCCATAAGTAACTCCTTTGCGTCTGTCAGATAAATGAAAAACCCGACTCCTATTATAAAGGAAATCGGGTTTTTTATCATCTTAAATTTACGTATTGTACGTCATACCGTAAGGCATATTCACACAATACGGGTTACTTACAGACTTAGGCTGCTTCGCTCGTATTTTTGAGGCCCTTACGGATATACATGAAGGCCGTGTAAATAACAACGATGATAACGAGCCATGTAAGCAAGTTGAGATCCATGCTCTGAACCAATTTAGCGGCAATGATAACGCCGACAACACCGCTGACTGCGATGAGAACGCTGACTTTACGAGCATACGAGCCGGCAACAATAAATTCCTTAGATGCAACAGGCATCAATGCTGCGCAAGAACCCATCATTACAGGGAAAGCCACGATAGGATTCAAACCGAGCAGGTAAACCATAGCCATGCAAGGTGCATACAAACCGCAACCGATAGTCATAAGAGCACCGAAGATGAGGTTCAAAACAATAGCCACGATAAGCTTTACGCCTTCCAATCCCATAGCCGTGTTGCCCGTACCGAGGAACGCCATGAGGCCGAGCTGTTTACCGAGCATGAGCAGAGCCGTAATCAAGAGGGCAATACCCAAATAGGTCTGTACCTTCTTTTCCGAAAGGTTCGGAACGATTTTGCCGCCGATAACAGCGCCTACAATAGCCGCAATGATCAAGGAGAACAACGTAACCGGTTCTACTTCTACAACTGAAATAAAGAGGAAGGCTTCGATCAAAACGGGGATCGTATCGGCAACATTCAATGTGCCGGGAAGAAGCTTATCGCTCTTCAACTGTTTCGTAACACCGAGTAACATCGTCGTTGTCGCATAAGAACCGATACCCAACGTATCGAGGAAGTTCGTAATGAAGCCGATAAAAAGATTGATAGGCACATTGCCTTCGCCCCAATTACCCTTGTTGGCTGCCAAATCACGAACATAGTAAATAATGTAATAAATGAACAGAATACCCAACAAGCCGAGTAATGCGTTGACTACCATAATAATTCCTCCCTATTATCCGAGAATGAAGCCGTGTTTCAAGGGGTCATCCGGATCAACGAGGAATGTGTTGAAGCCGTTAATATAAGCGGAACCCGTAATTCTGGGAATAATCGCTTTACGGCCGGCAATCGTCGTTTCTTCCAAAACTTCACCTTTGAACTTCGTGCCCAAGATGCTTTCATAAATAATGTGTTCGCCCACTTTAAGTTCCCCTTTTGCGTGGAGCGTAGCTACTTTAGCACTGGTGCCCGTGCCGCAGGGAGAACGGTCTACGGAACCTTCACCGAATACGACAACGTTCTGATACGTTGCATCGGGGCTCTTAGCCGGACCGTAGAATTCTACGAGGTCTACCGTCTTAATGTGGTCGAGAGTCGGATGCTGTACTTCCACTTGTTTGTTAATAGCATCACGAATAATTAAGCCGATTTTAGAGAATTTACTTGCATTTTCAGGGCAAATATCGAGATCCACTTCCGTAGCCGGCAAGATAGCAAAGAAGCTGCCGCCGAAGGAAATATCGCAATGAATCTTTTTACCCAATTCGGGAACGTCTACTTCCACATTTTCTTTATACAAGAAGGATTCAACGTTATCGAAGGAAACGGAATCGACAACATAGTCATCCTTCAAATGAACATGGCCGCGAATAATGCCTGCAGGAGCATCCTGAACAACGGGAACTTCGCGATCACCCGGTTTTACATGTACCCAACCGCATTCTACTGCAGCCGTCATAGCAGCAATCGTGTTATGACCGCACATGTTCAAGTATCCGCCGGAATCCATAAAAATAATACCGTAATCGGCTTCTTCATGAACAGGTTCGCAAATGAATGCACCGAACATATCCTGATGACCTCTTGCTTCAAGCATTACTGCTTTACGAAGGTTATCTTCGTGTTCTTCCAAGTAAATCTTCTTTTCTGCCATTGTCTTACCGGGGAATTTCGTAATCCCGCCGATAATCAAGCGAGCTGCTTCGCCCGCCGTATGAGAGTCGATGGCCGTAAGCATTCTTGAATACTTCAAATTGCTCAACCTCCCTTAATTAAAATTTATTTTCCTTACGCATCACTAATTTGATTGCAGCTAAGGCCTTTATTGCGTCAATCCGATCTACCGCGTTTTCCCCCACTACTTCCGTTTCAATGCCTTCAACGGATTTATTCATATCAAGCACCTGGTCGGTATACTTATTTTCAACTACAAACTTTGCCTGCTTGCCGATAAATTTCACGCCGACAATGGTAATCCCCCGATCACCGACCTGTTCCATCGTATTGGCAAAGTCGACATCCGAGTTTCCCCAGCCGTCGGCGGAGATAACCGCACCGTCGCATCCCATGGCTTTGAGCCATACGGCCGCACGCTGTCCGACCAAATGTTTCATGCGATTGTCCTGCGGTGTACCGACAATAACGACACCGCGAAAATCAATTTCCGGGTCGCTGGCAAATACATCTATTAAAGGATCTTTAAAGTAGTGTTTGGACGTTTCTTTTGTTGACGGTCCGATACCCATTATACTCTCAGCTCCTTTTCCTTAATCCATTGCGCGAATAGCGCCGTCACGATATTCGTTAGGCGACAAAAGAACGGGCATATTTTCCATGTCGATAATGGAAACGCCGCCCTTAAATCCGCTCGGTTCAAGAGGAAATACAAGAGTATCATACATAGCCCCTTGGCCTGCCACTTCCTTAATAATGGCGACCTTAGGCTTTCCGGGATGATAGTTTTCCTCATACGTATGTGATTCTGCGGCACTTCTTCCGTCTAAGACCTTTAACTGATTGCGAATTTCCTGAATGAAATTATCAACCAATTCGAAGACTTTCATACACGTTTGTCTGTCAAAAGGTGTGCCTTTTTTCACATAGGCATCTATAAGGATTATATAATCATCATCTCCCGGCGTACCGGGTTTATTCAACTTCATGTTGTCACGCAAAATACCTTCAGACGAACCGAACTCATGGAGTTGCTCCCCGTCTATAATGGCGCCGCATACGACAACGTATGCACCCGTCAAGGTATGTGTAATACCGGCCCCTAAGGGGCCCAACACCTTCGTGGATATGGGAATCACATCCATGATGGTGTTGGTTTCTACATCATGTTGACGCGGCGGTAACACTTGAATCTTCAGCTGATCAATCAATTCGCATGCGTGGTCAAAGGTTTTCGGAATCGTAAGACGATCCGGCTCCAATTTGAAAGTATCGCCCATAAGGACTTCTTTCATATGAAACACTTTTATCTTCAACGGTTCTCCATGCATGTTTGTCACCTGCTTTTTCGAAGTAATGTCGCTTCAACCGATATTAAATCTGAGCTACATATTCGTACGGCAAGGGAACGATCTTACCCGGAGTTTCAATGTCTTCCAAGGCTTGAAGCGTATCCTTGACGATACCTGTTTGCATTTCGATGTTGTGAGGTTCACCGGCATTAGCACCCATCGGAACGATAGGAGCCGTAGCACGAGGCGTACCGTTCTGACGAACGACAGGCGGAAGTGCTGCGATGATAATAGTCGGAATACCGATTTCTTCAATTGCTCTCTGCACGATCACGGCAGTTCTATGGCAAGTGCCTCACCCGGCTGTCAAGATAACGCCGTCAACGTTTTCGTCTTTAAGCTTTTGAGCAATTGCCGGACCCGTCTTATCATGGAAAGCGGTCTGGTCACCGCCACCGCCCATGAAACCGAAGTGGGTCGGAGCCGTACCTTTAATGAAACCGGCTTTAGCCAATTCATGGAGACGATCGAGCGGGAACATGCAGTTGATGTCGCGGTTGGCATCACTGTTATCGTAACCGCCGTGGGAGATCATCAAATCGTCCGTCGGAGTGTTGTCCGGGATTTCACGATATGTCGTGTCCCCTGCAAGATTAAAACGTTTGTCGGTTTTGAGATGAGCACCGCAAGCCGAAGCCAATGCGATAACCATTTCGCTTAAGGGTTTTGTTACAGGCGTGAAGATGGATTTAGGTGTAATAGGCACATAAATCTCGGACTGCAAGCCTTCAAATACTGTTAAACTCATAACAATGTTTCTCCTCTCTATTTACTTTCGGAGCTCTTTTTGTCAGCCGCTTCTTTAAGAAGCTTATCTCTATATTCAATAGCTTTTACGTAATGATCTGCCGGCTCTTCATTGAATACTTCCGGGTAAGACATGAGAAATCCCACTTCCTGCCCGAGTTTCAAATCGTATTCGGAAATAACCATACGCTTCGGCACTTTTAAATGGCCCAAACGGCCCTTCAAATCAATGCCGACGCTACCGTCATGAAGTTCGACAATTACTCCTTCGTACATGCATTCACTGGACATGTACTTAAGTTCGCGTTCAGCCATATCTGTCTCCGGAAGGATTATTGTCCTTCGTATTTTTCCGCACGTTTTTTGGACATGGGCAAGACTTGTTCGTTATCAACGAGGTCAATCTTCTTGCCTGTCGTCTTTTCGATGATTTCGATGTTGTTCAACTTAACGTTCGGATTCCACTTACGTTCAGCAGCCTTGATTTCGCCGCCGCCGAGCAACGTCTTAAGCATAGCCAACTGACGAACAGCGTCTTCGGGGCAAAGCGTGTTGTTTGCAAGAACTTCGTTTTCAATACCCAGTTTGGACTTGTTGTTATCGCACATAGCACCCATGTACTTGTTGCCGACAACCAATGCGCCCTGAACTGCGCAGTAGGAAGCACCTACAACCTTTATGCCGCGTTTACCGATCTGTTCGATATGGGAAGCGAAGTCAACGTGGTTGTTACCGAAACCTTCCGTGGTAACGATAGCACCGTCGACACCCATGGATTCAACGGTCTGACCGAGACGACGAGAAACATAGAATTTATCGGAGTTAGCCTGAGGCGAGCCGACGAGAATAACACCGACGAGGTCGATTTCTTCATCGCGCATAGCTGCGTGTACAAGCGGTTCTCTCCAATAATGACGGGACATTTCCTTCGAAGCGGGCCCGATGCAAGTCAAAGCATGAATTGCGCCGTCAACGAGTTCGAGAGGATTGAGCATTACCGGAAGGTTACCGAGGTCAACGTTCGGTTTTGCACCCAACGTGCCGACCGGTTCAACCGGGAGAATCAGGTTATCATGCATTGCGCCCTGACCCATGATTTCTTTAATAACGACGACACGGGGTTTGCCCGGACGACGATATTGTACGATTTCTTCTTTTTCTACTACGAGGGAATCGTCAGCCTTCTTAATGGCTTCACGAATTTCCTGAGCAATGTAGTCGGAAGCACGGTGTGCAGCCAAGGGGCCCGGACGTTCCATGTTGGATTTAGCTCTGATGGTAACGTTCGTCTTAATGAAGATTTCGCCCTTATCGGGAGCACCCGGACGACCCCACATGATGTTCTGATCCATTTCGCCTTCGGAAGAACCGAATTCGCCGATCTGAACACCGTCTTCATCCGTACCGGATACGACGAAGACAACGCCGTCCAAGACACGAGTGATGCCTTCGCCGAGGTCGCCTTCCATCTTCGTTGCCAAAGGCTGTACGTCCATGATCGTGTTGGAAACTTCACCGTAACGATCGGGAGTAATGATATCGAAGGTCAAGTCTTTTACGAGTGCCTGAGTATCCATAGCTTCCTGGCAAATGCCGTCTTTACGGACATACAGGGTCGTACCTTCGATTTTTGTTTCTTCGCCGAATTCTACCTTTTCGATTTTCAAGTGGTCGTGACGAAGTTCGCGAACTTTAACTTCTTCCTGAGCCGCCGATTCAGCAACGGCAGCTACTGCTTCGCCCGTTGCCGCCGTCGTAGCACCTGCTGCCGCTACGGAAGCACCTGCTACGGGAGCCGCAACTCCTGCACCGCCTACGCCGAGGGGAAACTCGAGGTCGATATTTTTGCCTTCACCGATGTGAATGCGAACGGAACCGCCGACAGTAGCAACCGTAGCGCCTGCAACGGGAGCTGCAACCGGAGCTGCTTCAGCAACCGGAGCTGCTTCAGCGGAAGCTTCTTCAGCAGCCGGAGCTTCTTCAGCCATAGCCGTCATGCCGTCGAGCATGTCCGGAGTCAAAGCAACGAGAGAATCGGCCGTTACTTTCAAAGTAGCACCGATAACTTCGCCGATATGAGTTACATTGTCGGGGATAGTCAACAAGCCGGAATCAACCAAATCCGGGAAAATGTTGGGGTCCTCTAAATTGGAAGCGGATAATACGGTGCCCGCTTCGGCACGGCAGCATAATACTGCAGGGTCTTTCGCATGTTCTTGAGCCGTTTCAGCTGTAATAGACATTCGTTAGTCCTCCTTATTAAAACTATTCGGTAGGCGGTAACTTACGATATAATTTGTGGCCGTCGGCACGCAGAACATGGTCTGTATGATGATAAACCGGAACTCCTAACCTAGGAGCTACACCCATAACGGTGTTCGTTCATTCGGAGCAAGTTCCGACTACTAACACTTCAGCACCGCCTCGTTTCAAGGCCATGACCTTTTCCGCCTGCCCCGGGCACTTACCCGGCAAGCCGCATCTGTATCGTCCGTTAACTTCTACCATTCTCTTGCATCGTTCTTTGGAAACAACTTCGGCACCCATTGCTTCGGCAACCTGAGTCAGGCGTTCTTCCGAACCGCCGCATTCGCAAATGAGGATACCTGCCTTACGTTTTTCCTGCGGGAACGGCATTGCAACTAGGCAACCGCCGCTTGTTTTGGTAACCGGAGTTTCTTCCGATCCCGTTCTGCCCGTTTGAGGTCCGCCGACGACGATTTCACCGTGCGGGTTGATAAAACCGCCGGCACGTTCAATCAAGTCGCCCATAGGCGTTCCGATAGGAACGTCAACGAAGACGGATTCCTTGTGTGCTACACGGCCGGATACGGTAATATCTTTATCGATAACGGGCTTACGTTCTTCAATTGCCAAAGCAATATTCTTTAACGTTTCCGCATTGTCGATACAAGCGCCTACTGTACCGGGCAACTGACCGGGCTCTAATTCAATGCCCATAACTTCACGAACGATAACACGTTCGTCACCGGCCGGATACATATCGGGCAGGCGGAAGACATCGATGTTGTCTTCGTTACGGCAAGCCTTAATCAGTTCAATAACCGCTTTTTTGTGCTTCGGTTTAATGGCGATATAGCCCTTGGGAGCTTTCGTAATTTCCATGGCATACTTGACGCCGCGAACTAACTGAGCCGCATCCGTTTCAATCTGATGAATGTTGTGAGCCAAGAGAGGTTCACATTCGGCACAGTTTGCAATGAAACAGCCTTGGGGAATTTCCGTCTTCAGCTTTACAGCTGTCGGGAAACCTGCCCCGCCTGCCCCGACAACGCCGGCGGCAGCAATGGCTTCGAGGTTCGTCTTCGTATCCGGAATTTTAACGTATTCGTCAAAATTCTGCTTGTCATCCGCTTTAATTACGATGTCCGTTTCCGTCACAGCCGTAATTTCGCCCGTATAACTAGCATGGATATTAGCACCCAAACCGGAAGGTTCCGCGATTAATTGACCGCGTAATACTCGATCGCCTACTTTGACAATCGGACTACAAGGACCTCCTACATGCATTTTGAGAGGTATTTTGATTTCTGACACTTATTTGTTCACCCCCATTCCCAGATTAATTTTACAGAATAAATTGCATGAATAACGTTGAAAAGGCTAAAGATTTTTAACCAATTCTTATTCCTACCATCTGCCTTTGTAATAATAGCATAAGCCATAAACTTTCACAAGCTTTTTTACAATTACTTAGTGATAAAATTAACATTATTTAACAAAAGTCGCTCCCCTACTCATTTTCACCATGTATTTATCCTTTTAAGACTTATATATTAATTAATTATTTTATTCATTTCTTTAATACATCAACGATTTTTTCCCTGCAAACATAAATATATAGGTCTGTACTGAATTTACAAGCTTTTGAATATTTAAAATTTATAACCTTTACTTGAATCTGTGTAATTCTACGTAATTACAAAAAGAGCGTTACTTTCTTCAGAAAGTAACGCTCTTTCACATAATAATACACGCTTTTAAAGATAAGTATGTTCTCTTTTTTACAAATGTTTTTTACGCAAGTCACGGAGAAGGCGTGCCACATGCTCAGCAGCTCCTTCAATCGTAACTTCTTCTTCTTCATCGGTACGACGAATCTTAACTTCCACCTTCCCATCAGCAGCCTTGCTGCCAACAGTAAGACGTACGGGATAGCCGATAAGGTCGGCGTCATTGAATTTAACGCCCGCCCGTTCATCCCGATCGTCGAGCAAGACATCTACATCAAGATCGAGCAGTTCATCATACAGTTTCTTAGCCACGGAAACGATGGCTTCATCTTTCATATTGACCGGGAGGACGACGGCTTCAAAAGGAGCCGTGGCAACAGGCCAGATAATCCCTTTGTCATCATGGAGCTGTTCAATCGTAGCCGCTACGGTTCTCGTAACTCCGATGCCGTAACATCCCATGACGAAAGGTTTAGCCTTGCCGTCTTTATCAAGGAAGGTCGCATTCAGACTTTCGGAATACTTCGTACCCAAACCGAATACCTGTCCTACTTCGATGCCTTGAGTCAGTTTGACTTCGCCGCCGCATTCAGGGCATACATCCTGTTCCGTAATAAGGCGAATCGTTGCCGTCTTCACGTCTTTAAAATCGCGAGCCGGCGTTACGTAACGATAGTGATAGCCGTGTTTATTGGCACCGGTTACGCCGTTTTTAATCTGCATAGCCGTTTCATCTACCAAAATAACAAAGTCATCATTCTGAGGTCCGGCGTTTAGGGGACTCATATATCCCGGTTCCAACCCGTGAGCTTTGAGTAATTCGGGAGAAGCCGCCTGAACATCATTGCCTCCCACCAAGTTCTGTACAGCCACGTCATTTACTTCGTGGTCTCCGCGAACCATAGTAAGAACGAGCTTTCCGTCTATATCGAAGGCAACGGCCTTAATCGTCTTTTCAATAGGTACCTTTACCTGTTCGACAAGGTCCTGAATGGTTGCACATTCGGGCGTTTCGAAAAGTTCCGCTTCGTGCAGCTCTTCATCTTCGGAAATCAACGTATTGGGAACGGCCTTTTCCACATTTGCCGCAAAGCCGCATTTCGTACAAATGACTACATCCGCTTCGCCCGCCTTGGCAAGGGCCATGAACTCATGACTGTAATTTCCGCCGATTTGACCCGAGTCGGCCAGAACGGGACGATACTCAATACCGCATTCCGTAAAGATACGACTGTATGCGTCATACATCGATTCATAACTCTTAATCATACCTTCACGATCGACGTCAAAAGAGTATGCATCCTTCATGACGAATTCACGACTGCGCATTAAACCGAAACGGGGTCTGATTTCATCTCTGTACTTATTTTGCATCTGCCAAAGGTTGACAGGAAGCTGTTTATACGACCGTAATTCATTCCGGACAAGGGTCGTAATCAACTCTTCATGCGTAGGCCCGAGGCAATATTCATTATCGTGGCGATCCTTTAATTTAAACATTTCCGGTCCGTATACATCCCAACGGCCCGTTTCACGCCAGATTTCCGCAGGCTGTACAATGGGCATCATAACTTCCTGAGCCCCGGAGCGATTCATTTCCTTACGAATAATGTTTTCAACCTTAAGGCAAACCTTACGGCCCAACGGCAGGAACGAATACAGTCCGGCTGCATTTTTACGCAACATACCGGCTTTCAACATTAACTTGTGACTGGCTACGTCCGCTTCGGCAGGGTCATCCCGCAACGTAGGCGCATATAACTTGGATGCCAACATATGTATACCTCCCGTATAACTCGGCCTTCCCGACCGACCTGTTTATTTGATTCGTGAATAATATCACGATTTGTGTTTAAGTATAACATATGAATGTTTCGGCAAACAAGGGTTTATCTTAATATTTTGTAATATTTATACCGAGTCGCCTAGCAAAACCGATCGCGTTTCTCTTCAATTTGACAAGGCAGGCAGACGATCTCTTCATGCAAAGCTCCCGTTTTTTCTAAATACCGCCGTACCGATGCCATATCTTCATCGGCAATGAGTAGAGACACGCCGCAACATACGGAAGCTTGCCTGGGTGTCGGTGAAATTCGTACCGCTATTTTCGCCTCTTTCAGCCCTCTGTATAAAGTCATGGCCTCTGTATGATTTTTAAAGAGAATATACCAATCATATTTTTTCATTTTATCCCAACATTTCAATAAAAGCACCGATACGCGTACGCAATTGTTCCGCATCGTGATCATCGTAATCCGTTTCAATGTGCAAAGACGGAATACCGGCATCCTTTAAGGCTGCTTGTACATCTCGGCTTTCCGTATCATAGAGAGTACAGAATTTCAAGTTTACATCAATTACGCCGTCAACCTTATACTCTTTGCACAAACGCAATAAGTCGTCAATACGACCCGTATTGGGTGTAAAGCAGGCACAGTTATTTTTCATGTATCGTTGTGCCAAGGCCATGATTTGACCGTCCGTATCCGTCGGTGTTTCATCCACTTGATGTTCAAAGTACCTCGTACCGGTACAACACTCTTCACAGACAACGACGGCACCCGACGTTTCTACCAAGTGATGCATCTTCCAATTCGGAATAGCCATAGGTGTACCGGCCAAAAGGATACGCTTTGTACCTGCAGGGGCTACGCCTACTCCGTCGGCAATGCGTTTTTCCAGTTCATCGGCCAAAGCATTGGCCATATCCGTACACCGCTGCGGATCGTCGAAGAAGGCAATTTGCATCATCAGCAAGGCATCTTTACCGCTAATGGGGGCCGGATCGGCCTTACGACAGGCAAAGACTCTTTCCAAAGCCTTGCGTCTCTTATTGAGAAGAACCGTCGCAGCATGTAGTTTTTCGGGTGTTACCTTATGCCCCGTAAATTCTTCTACAACAGCCTTGAAATCCTTAATTTCTTCGGCCCATTTTTCAATATCTTTGGGTCGTTTCATTTGCGGCATATCCATAACATGCATGGGTACGTCGCGGCCGAGGATTTCGTACGCTTTCTTTTTACCGTCACAAGTTGTTTCGCCTACGTACATATCGGCAATGCGGAAGAACGGACAGGTGCGACCGATTCGGGCTCCTACAGAAGCCTTGATCAAAGGACACATACTCTTCGGTAAAACCTGTTCCCCCGCAGGAACCCAGAACTGAGAGCCGCCGCAAAGACCTGTAACGATACCGTTAGCCGCTACGATAATTTCGTCGGGCACATAAAGACAGAAGGTGCCGAAAACCTTACGCCCCTGTTTTTGCGCTTCAATCAATTCGGCCGGACGAATACCGTGAATATCCGAAACAACCATATCCCAGAAAGCCATGCCTTCCGGTCTGTTCTTTTGGGACAAGTAAATATCCCCGAATGCCTGAGGTAATACGGAACACAGAGTATCGTGAGCCTCCAGGTCCATTCCCAACTCTTTCCACATTTCATGTCTGTCTGCCATCATTAAATACCTCCACTTCTTATGATTTTATGCAAAAATAAACAGCCATGTCGAGGCGTGCGCCTCGACAGACTGTAAATTCCTTATGATCTTATCCTAAAATATACGGGGCTATAAGACCGCAAATGATGCCGATGATGACGACACCGAAGAAAATCGTAAACAAAGCCTTTGTAGGAAATGCTTTCTTGACGATAAGCAGAGACGGCAGGCTTACAGCCGGTAATGTCATCATTAAGGTTACGGCCGGACCGGTCGATAAACCGGCAGCCAGTAAGGTTTGTACAACCGGAATTTCCGCTGCCGTAGGGATGACGAACAAGGTGCCGGCCAGAGCCAAGCCGATAATTACGAAAATATCATTGCCCCATTCACTGCCGACTGTAGGGAACAACCAGGCACGGGCAAAACCCAAGGCTAAGACGACGATTAAATAAGCCGGTATAGTGTGAAGAATCAATTTCCACAAGCTTTTCATCCAACGGAGCATGAAGCTTTCCATTGCATCTTCTTTATCTTTTAAAGCCAAGTCTTTTTCCGACACTACCGCTTCTTCACCGGCTGCCTTACCGGCCAACCAGGAAACACAGAAAACGGTAATAATTCCGGCTACGATTCTAAACGCCGCATATTCCCACGAAAGTACAAAGCCCATGAACACAATAGTCGCCGGATTGAGAACCGGGTTGGCCAAAAAGAAAGTAACGGCGGAACGAACCGATGCCGAACGAGCACGCAGACCTTCCGTAACGGGAGCGGCACAGCAGGTACACATCATCCCCGGAAGGGCGGCCGCACCGCTACGCAGGCTCGATGCAAAATCATTGGCCCCCATAAACCGGGTTACCCACTTACGCGGTATAAGCACTTGCACTAACGAACCGACAAGAAGGCCCAAGACAACAGCCTTCCAAACGGCTGTAAAATAAGCCGACGCATAATCGAGAGCCGCTTGCACGGACGGCTCCGGCGCCTGTGCCGACGTTCCCGTAATAATAGATGAGCCGATACTTCCCTTGGCTGCCGCTACGAAAGCCTTGGCATAGTACGGATCCCATTTGACATAAAAGAGCCCGACTACGGCCACGATGGCAAAAATTAAAGGAAATAAAACCTTATGTCTCTTACTCATATTGTCTTCCATGTAAAAATTCCCCCATCGTCCTACTTGCAAGCACTTGCCAAGGTACGACAAATAATAATAAATTCATCTTCCTGAACGGTTCGTACACTGATTAGAACTCTATCATGCTGTACTCGCACAATAACGGGAATATCCGCTTCACGCAGACGCTTTTCCGCCTCCGCCGCCGTTATCCCGTCGATGTCCAAGGCTACGGCATAACCGGGCATATTGTACTCGGGATAAGAACCGCCGCCGACCATATCCGTCACTTCTTCTACCTTCCAACGAACGGGAAGATTTTCTTCTTCAAGAACACGAATAAAACGACCGCACTTTTCCTGTGCTTCGTCCTTGGTCAGGGCCAACATTTGCAAGACGGGAATATCCCGAATGGCCCGTTCTTCATCCAAATAGGAGCGAAAAGTCGCTTCTAAAGCAGCGATAGTCATCTTATCGACGCGCAAAGCACGGAGAAGTTGATTCTTTTTCATCGCCTCAATATATTCTTTTTTACCTACAATAATTCCCGCCTGAGGACCGCCCAAGAGCTTATCCCCGCTGAAGGTTACAATATCACACCCTTTGGCAATCGCTTCCTTTACGGTAGGCTCATAAGGCAACCCGAAACGAGTCATGTCGATTAAAAGGCCGCTGCCCAAGTCGTTAATTAACGGTAACCCGTGATCATGAGCCAGTTTGGACATGTCTTCCATAGGTACGCTTTCCGTAAATCCCACTATATGGTAATTACTGGTGTGCACCTTCATAAGAGCTCCCGTTTCCTCTCCGATGGCCCCGGCATAATCGGACAAGTGCGTCTTATTGGTCGTCCCGACCTCACAAATATGACCGCCGCTATGCTCAATAACCTGAGGAATACGAAACTTACCGCCGATTTCGACCAATTCGCCACGGGAAATAACCACTTCTTTTCCCTTTATCAGAGTATTTAAGGCCAGCATAACGGCCGCTGCGTTGTTATTGACGACAAGAACGTCTTCCGCACCCGTAAGTTCTCTGAGCATATCCGTCAAATGAGAATAGCGTGAACCTCGTTGGCCTTGAGCAATATCATACTCCAGGTTAGAGTAATATCCGGCTACGGCCGCCACATGCAGGCATACGGATTCACTCAATACGGAACGCCCCAAATTCGTATGCAACACCGTACCCGTCGCATTGATGACACGGCGCAGGCGAAAGGCCTCGCGATCTTTGATCTGCTTTGATACGAGAGCGGCTACTTCTTCATCAGCAGGCACGTCCGTTATCTTTTTATTTAAAACATCCTCTCTTATTGTAGCCAACACCTTTTGCAAAGCGTCTTTTACCAGAAGGGGTGAATACGAATCGGCTAAAGCCGCCATGTCGGAGCGGCTCAAAAATACGTCCACCTTCGGAAGAGAGGCCAATACATTCCGTTTTTCTTTCACTATGGGCACCAACTTTCTACTGTAATAAAGTGTACCGTTTTATTTTATACTTCACGGTATGTAACGGACAAGCCTTCTTTCTCAGCATGGTAAAAGCCGTCACAGGAAAGCTGTTCTTCTTCCAAAAGCGTTTTTAAAGCTTCTTCTTCACTTAAGTCGTACTTCAGTGAAAAGCCGCAACTGGCATATATTTTAGAAGGTGTCGGTATAATGCGTACTGCCAAGCCCTCTTTTTTAGCCCTTTCTTCTATGACCATGGCATCGCGCGTGTTTTTCAGCAGGGCTACGCCATAACGTTCCGTAGTCATTACGGTTTAATGATGCGATAAGCCTTACGCATCATCTCAACAATGGCATACATATTCGTAACTTCTCCTACGGCGACCTTCTCGGTCAGGCCGTAGAAGTTGAGGCAGGCACCGCAGCCGAAGATTTCCGTTCCGGCAGCCGCCATCTTTTGTAAATCTTCCAATACTTCCGAGTCTTTAGTAATAAGAGGTACCCCGCCGTTATAGAAAATAATGCGGCGCGGCAGCACATCTTGTTCCGTCAAAGAATAAATGAATCCTTTCATCAGATTCTTACCCAACTGTTCATCGCCCTTACCCATGGTAGGCGAATCGATGACGACAATATATTCATCCGTATACTTATCCGCTGCAGGTACTTGAACCGCTTGTTCGCCTTCAGTCTTGGTAACGGTTACGACAAAACGATCGGCACTTTCTTCTTTTAATTCATAAGCATAGCCGAGTTCCGCCGCCATTTTGCGCAAGTTTTCCGTAGCGATTTTGTTATCTACCGTCGTTTCTACGACATCTTCCGTTCTTAAAGCCTTACGTGTTTCAATCACGGGTAACGGGCATGCCATTCCGACTGCATTTACTTTTACCATTTTAAATCCCCCTTTACATAAGTAAGGAACATCTTCCGCATTGCGTCGATTTCCTTTAAATAACAGTGCGAAAAGGTACGCTCCCCTTCGCACACTTCTATTGAATATAACTCAAATAGGTTTTTGTTTCTTCTCGTTCGGGATGAGAAAACAAATCCTCAGTGGTACGTCGCTCTATGATTTGCCCTTTTTCCATATAGACAACATAGTCGGCCAATCGCTTCGCCTGTGACAGATTGTGCGTCACTATTAAAACGGCACAGCGGTCTTTCAGTTTTTTCAGTGTCTCTTCAATACGCAAGGTACTTTTGATATCCAAAGCCGAACAAGGTTCATCAAGTAATAAAACCTGAGGATCCAAAGCCAAGGCACGAGCTATGCATAAGCGTTGCTGCTGGCCTCCCGACAAAGACCCGGCCGGTGAGTCCAACATATCTTTGACTTCATCATACAGCCCCGCCGCTTTTAAAGCTTCAACGGCTGTTTCCCGCCGCTGTAACGTCGTTCCCTTACGATGATAATTCAGTGCATAAAGCATATTATTTATAAGAGAAAAAGGAAAGACTGTCGGCTGCTGCCCTATGAGCCCTACTTTTTTCCGAAGCTCACCCACATCCATGCCGGATATATCCATGTCGTCTAAAAAAATCTTGCCGCCATGAATCTGTACGCCGTCACCCAGGGTTTGATTCAGGCTATGCAACAACGTGGATTTTCCGCATCCGGACATACCGATAATAGCCGTTATGGCCCGCTCGGGTACGATTAAGTCGATATCTTTTAAAATATCCTTATGCTTTGTCCCTACCCGTAAGCCTTCTATACGAATATGAGCCTTCATTATTTTCCCCGCTTTAATGCAAATCTGCAAATACAATTAACAATCAAAAGCATTACTATAAGAACGAATGCCGTTCCGTATGCCAAGGACACGGAGTATCCCTCACTTACCAATAAATATAAATGGTAAGGCAGGGACATAAAGGGATCCGTAAGTCCCGGGAGCCTTCTTGTAAACAAGACGGCGCCCGTAAACATGACCGGTGCCGCCGCTCCCATGGCATAGGCCGTAGCCAAGGCTACGGCTGAAAAGAACTCCTGCTTTCTCGTACCTATAACCAAGGTAGCCACAATATGCATATCCCCAATACCCAAGGCTCTGGCAGCCTCGATGCGGTCCACAGGATATTCACGAAATATTTTTTCCAAACGGACGGTAATAAAAGGAATCATCATGATTCCCAACGTCATACCCGCCGTCAACACACTCTTATGTATATCTAAATGAATAAGAAAAATGCTGTACCCGAAAAGACCTAACAAGACGGACGGTATACCGGAAGCACACTCGGTACAAAAGCGAAAAACCTCATATGATCGTCTATTCTTGCAAATGAATACAGCCCACACGGTCAAGAGTGTCGCACCTAAGGATGCACACACGGCCGCTACTGTGCCGGATAACAGGGAGCCCACAATGGCCGGAAAAATACCGCCTGCCGTTCCTAACGGTGTCCCTGAAGGAAAATCAAGAATAAAGGACGGACTTAAGTACGCTTCGCCCTCGGCCAAGATGTACAAAAAGACGAAAAATGTCACTCCTACTGTCAGTAATCCGCATATCCAAATATAGAGGGAAAGCAACTTTTTTAACATCCCCGGAAACTCCTCTTCTTATGTCGTACAACTCTTAATAAAAGACCGGACAGGAGAAGTAAAAACAAGAGTACGGCGCCGGCGGCATATAAGGCACTGTAATGCAGACTTCCGTACTCGGCACTGCCCATCTCCAAGGCAATAAGAGACGGTACGGATTCGCCCTTGCCCAAAAGCTCGGGCATAATGACCGCATTTCCCATGACCATCATGACGGCCATCGTTTCTCCCGCCGCCCGTGCAAAGGATAATATCCAGGCACCGATAACGGCATTTTGCATATAAGGTAAGACAAGCCGGCGTATAAAATACATCATATCGGCTCCCAATGCCAGTGATGCGCCTTCGTACAAGCGGCGCACCTCACCGATGGACTCGACACAAGTAGATACGACAAAAGGCAATAACATAACGGCCAGGACAAGTGCGGCAGCCAGTATAGACTCGCCGGATGCCAACTCAAAAATCCTACCGATTCGATTCACCACAACGGTTAAACCGATAAACCCGAAAATAACGGAAGGAACTCCCGCCAACATGTCAATAAAAGCCAAGAGTATGTCTCGTACACGGGCAGATACAAAAAAAGAAAGAAACAGGGCGCATCCCGCACCTACGGGAACTGCCAACAAAACGGCCAATAAGGATACGTACAAGCTGCCGCAAATCATGGGAAAAATCCCCAGCTCAGGCGGATTTCCCAAGGGATTCCAGTTGCGAGAAAGCAGGAAGGTCAACCAATCGGTTTCTTCGCCTACAGGCAATCCTTCATGACATATGAAGAAGAATAAAAAGACAAAAAGACCGATGACGAACCAGGCCCCTGCCGTCACACCGTATTGAATATATCTTTCACTCTTTTTCATACACTCCCCCGTAAGAGAGAGAACGGACGAAAATCGTCCGTTCTCTCTTAACCTATTTTACAGGAATAAATCCCATAGCTTCAATCAGCTTTTGTCCCGCATCGGAACGCAGATAGTCCATAAAGGCCTTTTGAACCTTTGTAAGTTCACCGCTACCGACGATAAGTAACGGACGCTGAATCTTGTACGAGCCGTCAACAATCGTTTCCGGTGTAGCTGCGACGCCGTCAACTTTTAAAGCAAAAATTTTTCCTTCATTTTGCTTAGCTACCCCGTAAGAAGCGTAGCCTACGGCATTTTCATTTTCAATAATCTTGGCTACGAGAGCTCCCATGGACGGAGCCTGGATGGCCTTATCCGTAACCTTCGTATCCCCCATAATTTTTTCTTGGAATACCTCATGAGCACCGCCGCCCAAATCTCTCGTTACAACGACAATTTCTGTTGACGGCAGGGACGGATCCACTTCATTCCAAGTCTTATATTCACCGGAGAAAATCTTTTTTATTTGATCACTCGTCAAATTATCCTTAATTTTAGCAATGGGATTGTTGGGGTTGACGGCAATGGTCAATGCATCGATACCCACCTTGTATTCCTGATAGTTTTTTATTTTTTCTTTTTCGCTACTCTTTACTTCTCTGGCCACCAAGCCGAAGTCGGCCGTACCGTCAAGCAGTGCTTTAATGCCTGCACCGGAACCGCCGGACGTAACGTTAATTACAATATCCGCATCGGGCAAAGACGAGTCCGCCTTGTTCCATTTACCGTACTGTTCCGTAAAAGCCGTACCCGCTTTAGTGACAACCGGAGCCAAGGTTGACGAGCCGAAAAAGGTAATATCCGTCTTTTCCTTCGCCGTATTGCCGCCGTTACCGCAGGCTGCCGTAAAAACAAGACTTGCCCCCAGGGCCAATACTGCTAAAAATCTACGTGTAAACATATGACAACTCCTTTGTAATTATTGTAGAATACGCATAAAATAGTATCTCTTCTTTATAGCAGGTCTTCCGGAGCAGCTTCTATTAAGCTTTTTCTTCCCGTATTGCAAAAAAGAATTTTCTTAAAACAACTATACGCGTATTATACTTAACAGGTATTATCTTACTGCATGCCTATATGACGGTCAATTGAGTATTAATAAGATAAAAATATGCCAAACTATTAATTAGTATATTTTATAAATAACCGTGATTCTATAGACTTTTTTATTAAAAATCCCCCTTATCATTTTAACTTTGACAAGGGGGATCGGGTATTACTCTTTACACTTTTTAATCATACATTTAAGCTTCCGGCTCGATTAATCCGTACTTTCCGTGTTTTCTCTTGTAAACAACGCTTATTTTATCCGTGTCGGCATTTAAAAATACGAAGAAATCATGTCCTACCAAGTTCATCTGTAAGATGGCTTCTTCCACATCCATGGGTTGGGGAGTAAAGGTTTTCGTTCTTACAACTTCAAAGGCTTCATCCGATTCGGGAGATTCCGTGACAAGGGTCGGCTTGAAGGACCCGTCCTTAATGCGCCGGACCAGTTTGGTCTTATATTTATGAATCTGCCGCACCATCTTATCAAATACGATATCAATGGCTGCATACATATCTTCGCCCGTTTCTACGACACGCAGAACGACTCCGTCTACCCTCAGGGTAAGTTCCGCAATCTTTCTTTCTTTTTCGACGGAAAGCATGGCCTGTAAGGTCACATCAGTATCGAAATATTTCATGATTTTCTTTTCGTGTTTCAGCACATAATCCTTTAATGCCGCCGTTATTTCAAGGTTCTTACCGCGTACACTTGTTGCCATAATACATCCCATCCTTTCTGAAGACTCGTTTCTTTGTCTTCTTAATTATAATATTCGACATAAGTTTCCGAAATCCTTCTTTTTCCCTTAATTTTAATATTTTATTTTTGTCAATCTTTCGTTGACAACGTTGCGGAATTCATGCTACTATCAAATCCGTAATTAAATAGCCGTTCATCCAGAGCAGCAGAGGGACTGGCCCTATGATGCTGCGGCAACCCCCGCAAGGGAAGGTGCCAAGTCCAGCGGATTTCCGACAGATGAGTGCCGTATGTACGTACTGCCGTCACCTGTTGACGGCTTTTTTATTATCTTTATTTAGCTATATCCCCGTAAAGGAGCGACCTTCATGATAACCTTAAAAAATGTTACCAAAGTATACGGTACTAAAACGAAGGTTAATGCTTTAAGAGGCATCGACCTGAATATTAAGGCCGGAGAAATCTTCGGTATTATCGGCAAAAGCGGTGCCGGTAAATCGACCCTCGTGCGTTGCATTAACATGCTTGAAAGACCGACAAGCGGTCATATTATTATTGATGACCGTGATATGACGTCCCTTTCCGACAGCCAGTTGCGCCAGGAAAGAAAATCTATCGGTATGATTTTCCAACACTTCAATCTTCTTTCATCACGTACCGTTTTCGACAATATCGCCTTCCCCTTGGAATTGACATGCACCCCGAAGGACATTATTGCCAATAAGGTGGAAGGGCTTTTAGAACTCGTCGGCTTAAGTGACAGAAAGTTCAACTATCCTTCCCAGCTTTCAGGCGGACAAAAACAACGGGTGGGTATCGCCCGTGCATTGGCCAGCGATCCTAAAATTCTCTTATGCGATGAAGCCACTTCCGCCTTGGATCCGCAAACTACGACCTCTATTTTAGAGCTTTTAAAAGATATTAATAAACGCTTAAAAATCACGATTATCCTTATCACTCATGAAATGGCGGTTGTTAAAGATATTTGTGACCGCGTTGCCGTTATTGAAGGCGGATACATTAAAGAGTGCGGTTCTGTTGTCGATATTTTCACGGATCCCCAATCGGAAACAATGCAGGAATTCGTTAAGTCCGTTATTAACACGGAAGTCCCCCAAGGCATTACACGCCTGGGCGTAACGGATCAACCCGAAGAAGGCCGCAATATGCTCATTCGTGTTCGCTTTAAGGGGCAAGTTACGAACGATCCCCTCGTTGCCAATGTAATTCGTCATTCCGATGCGGATATCAGTATTTTGTACGGAAATATCGATTATATTCAAAACATTCCCTTCGGCTACCTGATTTTTACTATTATCGGCTCCTTGGAAAATCAAGTAAAGGCCTTTGATTATATTAAAAGCTTACCCGTAGAAAGTGAGGTCCTTGGCTATGTCCCCGGAAATCGTTAAACTCTTATTACAAGGCGTAGAAGAAACAATATTCATGGTTGCCGTTTCGGGAATCATTGCTACCGGCATCGGTATCCCCTTGGGCATTCTTTTGGTTACGACAGACAAGGGGCATATCCTTGAGAATGCACCGATTAACCGCGTCTTCGGCACGATTGTCAACATCATTCGTTCCGTGCCCTTTATCATTCTCATGGTTGCCATCATTCCCTTTACCAAACTGGTAGCCGGCACCTCCATCGGTACCTTGGCGGCTTGCGTTCCCTTGACGATTGTCGCCATTCCATTCCTCAGCCGTTTGGTCGAAACGTCCGTACGCGACATCGACTACGGTCTCATTGAGGCGGCTCAATCCATGGGCGCTACTCCCTTTCAAATTATTCGCAAAGTCTTGTTACCCGAAGCTTTGCCTACTATTATCAACAACATTACGGTTCTTATCGTCAGCCTTATCGGTTCTTCCGCCATGGCCGGTGCCGTCGGCGGCGGCGGTTTGGGGGACATTGCCATTCGTTACGGCTACCAGCGATTCCGTACGGACGTCATGTTGGCGACTATTGTCATCTTAATCATAGGCGTCAACGCCATTCAAGCCTTCGGCGATTTCCTTTCCCGTAAAACAAATAAACGCTAAATTTCAGTGTAAACACAAAGAAGAGGCCCGTGCGGACACGGGTCTCTTCTTTTCATCTCTTATATCTTATAAAAAGTCTTTAATTTTTTCGCGCTTGCCCCAGTTACGCAATTTACTGAGCGCCTTGCCTTCAATCTGGCGAATACGTTCACGCGTAACGTTAAAATGTTGACCCACTTCTTCAAGGGTTCTCGGTCTGCCGTCCTTCAAGCCGAACCGTAAGTAAAGGACCTTTCGTTCTCTATCCGTAAGACACGAGAACACATCTTCTATCTGTTCTTTCAGTAAGATAAAGGAAGCCGCGTCATCAGGGGCTATGGCTTCCTGATCTTCAATGAAGTCTCCCAAATGCGAGTCTTCTTCTTCACCGATAGGAGTTTCCAATGATACCGGTTCTTGAGCGATTTTCATGATTTCTCTGACACGTTCAACCGGTACGCCCATTTTTTCCGCAATTTCTTCCGGCAACGGTTCTCTGCCCTTATCCTGTAACAACTGGCGCGAAATGCGTATAAGCTTATTAATCGTTTCCACCATATGTACGGGAATGCGGATGGTACGTGCTTGGTCGGCAATGGCACGCGTAATGGCCTGGCGAATCCACCACGTAGCATAAGTGCTGAACTTGTATCCCTTACTATAATCGAATTTTTCAACAGCTTTCAACAGTCCCAGGTTACCTTCTTGAATTAAATCCAAAAACAGCATACCGCGGCCCACATATCTTTTGGCAATGCTGACAACAAGGCGCAGGTTGGCATCTGTCAGCTTCTTCTTGGCAATATTTCCGACACTTACTTCTTCAGGTGTTGCCCCTTCGGCACTGCCGGCTTCGATTCTCTTGGCCAACATAATTTCTTCTTCTGCCGACAATAGGGGTACTCGGCCGATTTCCTTCAAATACATGCGTACGGGATCATCAATATTGACGCCTTCAGGTACGGATAAATTTACATTTACCGTTTCATTTTCCGAATCTTCATCGGCATCATCATTTAAACTTTCATTTTCATTCAGTTGTTCCGATTCGCCGAGCACATCTACACCGTTATCCGTGAAATGTTCATACATTCTGTCCATTTCATCAGCCGTCATGTCACAGTCGCCCATGGCATTCATAATTTCCGAATAGGATAAACTTCCCTGCTGTTTTCCCTTTTCCGTCAATTCGTTAATTTTCTCTAAAATCTGAGCCTTCCGTTCTTCTTCGGAAATTTGCTTTTTATCGCTCTTTTTCTTCCCCGTTCCTTTCGAAGCCTTTTTACCCGTACTCTTTTTAGCCTTCTTAGTACCGCTTTTCTTAGCCGGTTTATCGGTTTCCGCCGTAAGAGTTTCTTCCGTTGTTTCCAAATCTTTTTCTTTATCTTTATTAGCTGCCAAAGTGGTGTGCTCCTTTCCCTGACGAAGCGATTAATGTTTTAATCTCTTCTCCCAAGCGCTTACATGCCGCTAACTCGTCTTTCAACCGCAAATCGTTGCGAATGCTGTATTCGGCCGCCCGTGCGCTGTGCTCTTTATAATCATTTTGCAAAGCCTGTAACTTAAAACGTAATACATAGTCCAGTAATACCTGTTCATCCATGGGCACTTCATCGGACATAAGAATCCTTGCCGTTTCCGCCTCCCCTTCAGTAGACAGGCCTTCACGAACGGACGCTATAGAATAGCCGCCCGTCTGTGTATACTGTCTGTGAATCTCTTCGAAGATACTTCGTCTCACAGGGTCGACAAAATAAGAAGATTCTATCTTATCTTCAATTCGACCGTACGACTCGGGATGTTCCAAGAGACTGCGTAAAATATTTTCTTCCGCAACGGCCGTCGTACTGCCTCGTCGAGCCGATTCGGTCTGTTTTACTACATTAGTCGATATCACTACCGGTTGTCGGCCCGCTTCGGGATGGCGACGTACATACGCATTATATTCGCTGCGCACGGCATTTTCGTCGATTTGTAACCGTTCCGCCAACTTGGCCATAAAGGCATCGGCCACTACGGCGCTATCCGTCTGTACCAAGGCGGGCATGACACTGGCTGTAATACTCGACTTGCCTTCAAGCGTATCTACATCATACTCTTTTAAGGCCGTCAGCAACATATATTCAAGAACACCCGGAGCGGCTTGTAAAGCTTCCTTAAACGCATCGGGTCCGTGTGCGTTAATATATTCGTCCGGATCTTTACCGTCGGCTAAAACAAGTACGCGTATACGCAGTCCCAACGTCCTGACGATTTCCATGGCCCTCAGGGTAGCCTGTCTTCCTGCCGTATCCATATCGTAGGCCAGAACCAATTCCTTCGCCTGTCTCTGCAACAGTCGAGCCTGTCGTTCTGTAAAGGCCGTTCCCAATGATGCCACTACGTTAGTGATTCCCTTATTATGTGCCGACACGACATCCATATATCCTTCGACCAATACGGCCCGCCCCTCATCGTAAATACTCCGATGAGCCCGATTGAGGGCAAATAAGAGGTTTCGCTTATTGAAGATCGGCGTTTCGGGTGAATTCAGATACTTCGGCTTACTGTCATCCAGAACACGACCGCCGAATCCGACAACACGGTCTCGGCCGTCATAAATGGGAAAGATGACACGATTGCGAAAGGCATCATAAAACCGGCCGTTTTTTTCTTTAGCCAGCCCCAGCTCAACCAATTCTCTCCCCGATACACCTTTAGCCGCAAAAGCATCGGTCAGCTTATTCCAACTGTCGGGAGCAAAGCCCAGCCTAAAGTCGCGAATCGTCTGTTCCGACAGGCCGCGTTTTCGTAAATAAGCCTTTCCTTCTTCTCCGTAACGCGTTTTAACCAAACAGTTATGAAAGAAGGCACAGGCCATTTCGTTGATTTTATAGAGTCGCTTCCGTGCTTCGTCTCGCTTTATATCTTCGGCCGAACGCTCTTCTTCAGGAACCTGTAACCCCGCCCTTTCGGCCAAGCGTCTGACCGCTTCGGCAAAAGAAATATTTTCTTTTGCCATAAGGAACTTAAAAACATCTCCCGATGCATGACAGCCGAAACAATAATACAATCCTTTTTCGGCCGTTACGGTAAATGATGCGGTCTTTTCGTTATGAAAAGGACAACAGGCCCAAAATTTATTGCCCCGTCGTTTTAAACCGGCATAATCGGATATGACGGAAACGATGTCATTAGCTTGTCGCACCTGCTCAATAAATTCATGAGAAAATTTCATCGTCATCCCTCACCTGTTATTTCTGTAAAACTGTTGTGCTATTTTTCGCTCATATATATATTCGCTGTCCGTCCTTAAAATCCTTCTTTTTTTCTGAAAATTTCTTGACAACTTTCTCATACCAGTATGCATTAAGGTCAAAATACACTTTTTTTATAAATTATTATCACTTCCCTATAATACTCTATGGATTTATCAGTTACCGTTTTGTATAATAAGGCATACGGTATTTGCCGTACATATCAGAATCGGGAGAACTTTTCATGCTGCGCTTTACAGTCGGTCCGTTACAGAAGCCAACTTCTTTTGCCGGAGCCCTCAAGCATTTCGGCATCTCCGCTACATCCAGACGGAAAATCAAGAATAACGGTATATGCCTGCGAAACGGATCCCCTGCATCCATGAAAGACCTGGTTCACCAAGGCGACTCGCTGGAAGTAATATTGCAACCGAAAGATACGATTGCAGCCGAAGCTATTCCTTTATCCGTTGCCTACGAAGATGACTATCTGATGGTTGTCAATAAACCGCCGGGTATGTTAATGCATCAAACGTCTTCCGAGCGTTTCGGTACCTTGGCCAACGCCGTCATGTATTATTATAAAATACACGGCTATGACCACGACTACCACCCCGTACATCGTTTAGACCGCAATACATCCGGTCTTTGTTTAATTGCTAAAGAAAGTTATGTGCAACACCTGTTTGACAAAAACAGACTCTTTTACGCCCGTACCTATACGGCCCTTGCACAAGGACGCTTTCCGACTATTCTGGCAACGGTTCATACGCCCATAGGGCGTGACCCGAACAGTATTATTAAACGCCATGCCAGAGAGGACGGAAAAGAAGCTCATTCCGATTTTACTCGCTTGGCCGTCTGTGATGATTTCAGTCTTATACGCATTACTCTTCACACGGGGAGAACACACCAAATCAGGGTACATAGTGCCTACTTGGGCCACCCCCTTATAGGTGACGATTTATACGGCGGTTCTCGCAGATTTTTAAATCGCCAGGCCTTACACGCCGGTTCCGTGCGCTTCATCCATCCCGTAACGGGTCACATGACATATGTAAATGTTCCCTTACCGACCGATATGCAGACCTTGGTCGCAACGGCTTGTTGGGATATTTAATTTTTCTTTTACAGAGGAGGACTCTCATGCCTTTAGTTACTACTACGGAAATGTTTAAAAAAGCTTATGCCGGCCATTATGCCGTCGGTGCCTTCAATATTAATAATATGGAAATCGTTCAAGCCGTTACGGAAGCGGCCGGCGAATTGAATTCCCCCATTATTCTCCAAGCTTCGGCAGGCGCTCGCAAATATGCTAAACCTGCTTATTTAAAGCACTTGGTTGAAGCGGCTTTGGAAGAATATCCGAATATTCCCATGGCCCTACATCTTGATCACGGAGCGGACTTTGAAACTTGTAAGGATTGTATTGACGGCGGCTTCACATCTGTCATGATTGACGGTTCTCAGTACAGCTTTGATGAAAACGTAGAATTGGCTAAACGTGTTGCCGACTACGCTCATGAACGGGGCGTTGTCGTCGAAGCCGAATTGGGTAAATTGGCCGGTATTGAAGATGATGTGAAGGTGGCTGCTCACGAAGCTTCATACACACGTCCCGAAGAGGTTGAAGAATTTGTCAGCCGAACGGGTGTCGATTCCCTGGCTATCGCCATCGGAACCAGTCACGGCGCGTATAAATTCAAACCCGAACAATGCACGAAAAACGCAGACGGCGTTTATGTACCGCCCACACTTCGTTTTGATATTTTAGAAGAAGTATCCCGCAGACTGCCTGACTTCCCTATTGTCTTGCACGGTGCCTCTTCCGTTTTACCTGAATACGTAAAAATCATTAATGCCAACGGCGGTAAGCTCGACGAAGCTATCGGTATTCCCGAAGATCAGTTACGTCATGCCGCATCCTTGGCGGTCTGCAAGATCAATATCGATTCGGACTTGCGTTTGGCCTTAACTGCCGGTGTACGTCAACATTTGACTCAATATCCCGCACACTTCGATCCCCGCCAATATTTGACGGACGGTCGTACGTTTGTAAAAGACGCTGTAAAGCACAAAATCCAAAATGTTTTGGGTTCGGAAAACAAGGCATAACTTCTTGATTCGCTATATTTTTTATGCTATACTTACTAACAGTGTTATTGTAAGCAGGGAGGTGAATCGGTTTGCCGCAGATTAAATCCAATATCAAAACGATGGAAAAAGACGCCGCTCGTCATGCAGCTAATTCCCGCGTAAAATCTTCCGTTCATACGGCTATTCGTCGGACTACGGAAGCAATCGCCACCGGTGATGCAGACGCAGTAAAGAAAGCGTATGATAAAGCCAGCAGTGTTATTGACAGTGCTGCTCGCAAAGGTGTGCTTCACAAGAACACAGCTGCTCGTAAAAAATCCCGTTTGGCTGCTAAAGTAAACAGCGTCGACAAATAATTGAAATACCGGCAAGCCCCGTTATATACGGGGCTTGTTTTATAATATTGTGAGGTATATATGATTAGACCGGAAGGCAAGCAAATTACACATTTTTTTGGGGTTTTCTTTCCCCTCTTATTGACTCAGTTCGCTCTCGTCGGCAGCAGTCTTTTCAGCAGTATTTTCAGCGGCAATGCGGGTACGACGGATCTGGCAGGTGTAGCTGTGGCTGCCACTATCTGGTATCCTCTTTTTGCCGGTGCTTGCGGCATAGCCTTCGGCATTTCGCCCATCATTGCCCAATTACGCGGTGCCCGTAAGACGGAAGATATTCCCGTCTTTATTACACAAGGGATTTATACATCTTTTTTTCTTACTGTCATCATTGTATGCGGATCTCGATTTCTTCTTACTCCTTTTTTATCTCTCCTAAACTTGGAACCTGCCGTACAGGCTATTGCCGAACACTATTGGCTGGCTTTATCTTTCGGCATTTTCCCTATGTTGGTACAGGCGACTCTGCGCTACGCCGTAGATGCCCACGGAATGACGCGACTTTCCATGGGCGTATTACTGTCCAATCTTTTTATTTCCATAGGCCTCTTTAAACTTTTCATCTTCGGAGGCTGCGGAATTCCCGCCCTGGGAGGTGCCGGCACGGCTTACGCTATGACAACGGCAGCCTGGATTACATGCACGGCTTTCATCATTATTCTCCATTTCAAGGCACCGTTTAAAGCATACCGTTTATGGTCGAATTTCCGTAAGTTTTCATGGGTCCATTGTCGTGAGCAACTGCGTTTAGGCTTACCTATGTTCGTGGCTGTCTTTTGTGAAACCAGTCTTTTTTCTATTGTCGGACTGCTCATGAGTGAATTCGGTACCCTTTATATAGCTGCAAATCAGGCGGCCATCAGCTATTCCACCTTTGTCTACACCGTTCCCTGGAGCATCAGTCTGACTGCCACCATCGTTGTGGGCTATGAAGTAGGCGCCAAAAATAAAATCAAAGCCCTGCAATATGATACGATATGTTTCTTCGTATCCTTGTCATTACTTGTCCTGACAGCACTTTTTACCTTCACCTTCCTAAACGACATTGCCGCCCTTTTCACACACGACAAAGCTACACTCGTAACCATTCGCACCTTTTTAATCTTCGCTCTTATCTTTTCCGCCTGTGATGCTATGGGTACACCGGTCCAGGGCATGTTGCGCGGCTACAAAGACGTCCGTATCATCACCTACGTCGCCTTTGTCACATACTGGATTATTGCCGTTCCCATAGGATATGTATTAGCTCATTATACAAGCTTCGGTCCCTACGGTTATTGGCTAAGTCTCGTAATCAGTCTCGGACTGAATGCTCTTATTTTAAACGGCAGACTTTGGTTCTATACAAGTCGCCGCTCGCTCTAGGAGGTATCTTATGAATCGTCAACAAATGGAAATATATACGACCGTACTCTTAAAAAAAGGCATTAATCTTCAAGAAAAACAAATCCTTGTCATTAATGCCCCTGTAGAATCACACGATTTTGTTGCAGTCCTGGCGGAAAAAGCCTATGAGTCAGGAGCGTCCAAAGTAGTTCTCAACTGGCGCAGCAATACACTGACACGTTTAAAATACGACTATGAAGAGCTGGCTTCTTTCGAAGACTTCCCTACGTGGCGTCGCGATTTCAGTCTGACCTACTATCGCAAAGGAGCAGCTTTCTTAAGCCTTATTTCCGCTGATCCCGATTTATTGAAAGGCGTAGACAAAGAAAAATTAGTCGCCTTCCAAAAGGCATCTCATACAGCCCTTAAAGAATACTCGGACGGTATGATGGCCTCTAAAGTAACGTGGCTGGTTGCCGCCGTTCCTTCTCATAAATGGGCCTCTATTCTCTTTCCCGAAAAGACCTCTACTGAATCCTATGCGGCTTTAGAAGACGCTATTTTAAAAGCTTCACGCAGTGACGGACCTGATCCCTTAGAAGCCTGGGATCATCACTTGAATAACTTAAAGAAACGCCGTCAATGGCTGACGGACAAAGCTTTTAAAGCTCTTCGCTATAAAAACGGCTTTGGCACGGACCTTACCGTCGGTTTACCGAAGCATCATATCTGGCAAGGCGGCACGGAAGAGTCGGCTGAAGGCATTCCCTTTAACGCCAATATTCCTACAGAAGAAGTATTCACAGCCCCTCATTGCAGACAAGTTGACGGGATTGTTTACAGTACGAAACCGTTGGTCTATCAGGGAAATCTTATTGACCGTTTCTCCCTTACCTTTAAGGATGGTCAGGTAGTAGATTTTAAGGCCGACGTAGGTCAGGACATTTTGGCAACCCTTTTGGATTCGGATGAAGGCGCACGAAGACTCGGCGAAGCGGCTCTTATTCCCTATGATTCACCTATTTCACAGAGTAACATGCTTTTTTATGAAACCTTATTTGACGAAAACGCTTCATGCCACTTAGCCCTCGGCAAGGCCTATCCTACATGTCTTGCCGGAGGTACGAATTTAAGCGATGAGGAGGCCGCAGCCGCAGGTCTGAATGACTCTATGGTTCATGTGGACTTTATGATCGGTTCCGCCGATATGATGATCGAGGGACTTTGTGAAGACGGTACGGTTGTTCCCGTTTTTATAAACGGAAACTGGGCTAACTAGCAGCGTTATAACCGTAAAACGGCTTTACCGGCTATAGAAATATAAGCAATCAGATCTTTCACGGCATCGAACACACTCGCGTTCGATGCCGTTTTTTAGAGTATTTTGACATAGAAAAACGGCACCCTGAAGATCGAATTCGATTTTCAAGGTGCCGTTTCCCCTATGTATAAGGGGCATTTTTACTTTTATTAAACTACTTGAAATAAATAGAACTTCAAATAATCAGTTTCTCTCACATTCCAGAGAATCGGATGGTCCGGAGACTGTTGACGTCCTTCAATTTGTCTGAGCGAAACGCCTGCATCATCTGCCGCTTCCTTCAACATACGTCGAAAGAGTTCATCCGTCATAAAATGAGAACACGAGCAGGTGGCCAGATATCCGCCTCTGGGCAGAATTTTCATGGCCTTCAAATTAATTTCCTTATATCCTCTATAGGCATTTTTCAGTGTATGTCCGGACTTCGTAAAGGCCGGAGGATCCAGGATAATAAAGTCGTAGTCACGGTTCTTTTCTTCCGCCAACTGTGTTAGTAAATCGAATACGTTCGCTTGAACGACTTTTACGGTAGGCGAAAAATCGTTCTTTTCTATATTGGACAGAGTCCGCTCTACAGCTTCCTCGGAAATATCCACGGCTGTTACGGATACGGCACCGCCTCTGGCGGCATTTAAAGCAAATGCCCCGGTATGAGTAAAACAATCGAGTACATGTTTACCGGCTGCTAAGCGGGACACGGCAAGACGATTGTATTTCTGATCAAGAAAAAATCCCGTTTTTTGACCGTTTTCTATATCCACATCGTAAAGGATATGGTTTTCACAGATAGTCGTCATCGGTTTTCCCGGCCGTTCAGGCAGCCAAGGGGCTTCATACCAACCCTTATACTGTGTTAACCCGTCCAATTCCCGTACCTTCACATCGTTTCTTTCATAAATACCGCGAATATGAATACCGTAGGAGCTTAGTCCTTCTACGAGTGGTTTAAATATTCGCTCTTTGATCCAGTCCATGCCGTAGCATAGCGTCTGTGTCACCAGTACGTCATTAAATAAATCTACAGTCAGCCCCGGCATTTCATCGGCATCACCGAAGATAAGTCGACAACAGGAAAAGTCCTTTTCCCCCATGACAGTACGACGATAAGCGAGCGCGTAGTCGACACGCCGCCGCCAAAATGCATCGTCAAAGGTATCGTTGGCATTTCGAGAAACAAGACGCACCCGTATTTTTGATACATCATTAATAAAACCCGTGCCGACGTATTTATTTTTCTCCGAATATACGTCGACCAGATCGCCGGTCTGCCAGGGTCCGTCTATACGTACCACTTCCTCGCCGTATACCCAAGGGTGGCCTGTCTGTGCCATGCGAAGAGCTTTTTTGTTGATTACGACTTTTGAGTATGTTCTCATAACGACTCCTACAAAATATAACGGCTCATATCCACATCTGTAACGACTTTGCCGAGTTTCTCCGACACAAAATCACGGTCAATGCGAATTTTCTTCGCCTCTTCGTAGGGTGTATCGAAGGATATATCTTCCAAAATACGTTCTAAAATCGTATGTAATCTTCTGGCCCCTATATTTTCCGTTTCTTCGTTTACGTGATGAGCATATTCAGCCATCATATCGATCCCGTCTTCCGTAAACTCCAGCTCCGTATTATCCGCACCGAGCAAAGCCGTATATTGTTTTAATAACGACTGACTGGGTTCTGTAAGAATACGTTTAAAGTCTTCAACGGTCAAAGATTGTAATTCCACACGAATAGGGAATCGCCCCTGTAATTCGGGAATCAAATCCGACGGTTTAGATACGTGAAAAGCTCCGGCGGCAATAAAAAGAATATGGTCCGTTTTTACGGGTCCGTATTTCGTGGTTACCGTAGCTCCTTCCACAATAGGAAGAATATCTCGTTGCACCCCTTCACGTGATACATCGGGTCCGTTTGAATGCCCTTTTTCAGCTATTTTGTCAAACTCGTCGATAAAGACAATTCCCGTTTCTTCCGTCGCCTCTATGGCCTTTTCTATAATAATATCCATATCCAGAAGCTTACCTAATTCCTCTTCCTTGAAAAGTTCTCTGGCCTTGGCTACGGTCATTTTCTTTTTCTTTTTTTTCTTCGGTACAAGGTTTCCCAACATTTCCTGAAAATTATTGGTTAATTCTTCCGTCGAATTTCCCGTCAGGATTCCCTGTACGGCTCTATCCGCTTCAGACACTTCTACTTCGATTTCACGGTCATCCCATTGGCCGGAGGCAATACGCTCCGCCATTTGTCTGCGACGTTCCGACATACCCGTCGTTTCTGACGGCATAGCGCTTTCCTTCGTTTCTTCTTCTCCTTCACTATTTCCGAAAAGGAAGGATACCGGATCGGTCACAGCCTCCTTTACGGTTTCTTTCTTCGGCCAAAAGACTTGAAGTATGCGATTATTGGCTTCCTCTTCCGCTTTTTCTTCAAAACGGCGGCTTTCCCGTTCCTGAACCATGCGAATGGCATTGGTCAACAAATCTCGAATCATTTGTTCTACATCACGGCCTACGTAACCTACTTCCGTATACTTCGTCGCCTCTACTTTTACAAAGGGAGCTCCCGTCAAGTCGGCCAAACGTCTGGCGATTTCCGTCTTTCCGACCCCGGTCGGCCCGATGAGTAAAATGTTTTTCGGAATAATTTCCTTTTGCAGTTCGGCACTCAGCTTCTTTCGTCTCCAGCGATTTCTCAGAGCAACCGCTACGGATTTCTTGGCTCCGTCTTGCCCGATAATATATTTATTCAGTTGCGCCACTATTTCTTTAGGCGTCAAATTTTCTCTTTCCGTCATAAATTAAGGTCTCCCTCTCTATATTTCCTCGCATATAACGTTATGATTCGTATATACGCAAATATCCGCTGCAATATGCAAGGATCTCTCGGCAATTTCTTTAGCCGTCAAGTCCGTATTATTCTTTAAGGCACGAGCAGCCGCCAAGGCATACATACCGCCGGACCCGATGGCACTGATCCCGTCGTCGGGTTCAATAACTTCACCTGTTCCGGATAACAGGAGAATCCGTTCTCCGTCCGATACGAGAAGAAGGGCTTCCAGCTTATGTAAAACCTTATCACTGCGCCAGTCTTTAGCAAGCTCTACGGCACTGCGAATAAGATTTCCGTTATATTCATTAAGTTTCGCTTCAAATCTGTCAAAAAGGGAAAAAGCGTCGGCTACGGATCCGGCAAAACCGCTGACGACCTTACCGTTATATAGACGTCTCACCTTTTGCGCCGTTCCCTTCATAATGACAGAATTTCCCATCGTAACCTGACCGTCTCCGGCAATGGCTGTTTTTCCGTCTTTGCTCACGGCCACGATGGTCGTTGCATGAAAAGCCGTTTCCATTTATATTTTCTCCTTCATCAATTCAATAGCTTCCAAGGCACGTTGCGCCAAAAGTGCATTCTTTTCTCTTTTTTTCATTCGTTTTTTAATACCCAAAGGCGAAATAATACCGAAATTCACATTCATGGGCTGGAAGTTATCGTTCGGTCCCGTGGAAATATAGTGACTCAACGCTCCCAGCGCCGTCTCCTTCGGGAAGGTAATGCAGGCTTCTTCCTTGCACAGCTTGGCGGCGTTAATACCGGCCAGAAGACCCATAGAAGCCGACTCCAAGTATCCTTCTACACCTGTTAATTGCCCGGCAAAGAAAAGAGAGTCTCTTTTTCTGTATTGCAAGGTCGGCAAGAGCAACTCCGGTGAATTGATATATGAATTTCGATGCATAACCCCGTAACGAACGAATTCCGCCTCTTCCAAGCCGGGAATCATGGAAAATACCCGTTTTTGTTCGGGGAATTTCAAATGCGTTTGAAAACCCACAATATTGTACAGCGTAGCACTGCCGTTATCCTGTCTCAATTGTACGACAGCATAAGGGACCGTATCCGTTCCCGGCAGTTCCAGACCGACAGGCTTCATAGGCCCGTAGCGCAACGTGTCGATACCGCGGGATCCCATGACTTCTACGGGCATACATCCTTCAAAGACGGTATCATCCTTTTCAAATTCATGTAATTCGGCACATTCGGCCGTCGTTAAAGCCTGCCAGAACGCTTTATACTCATCTTCCGTAAAAGGGCAATTCAAATAATCGGCACCGCCCTTACCGTATCGTGCCGCTCTGTACACCTTATTCATATTAAGGGACTCAACAGTGACAATAGGTGCAGCCGCATCATGGAAGTGGAAGTATTCCTCACCTGTCAGCCGGGTAATCGCCGACGATAAGCCGTCGGATGTCAAAGGGCCGCTGGCAATAATGCAAGGACGATCCTCGGGAATTTCCGTCACTTCTTCATGAGTGATCGTAATTAAAGGGTGGTTTTTAATCTTTTCCGTAACATATTCACTGAAAGGAACCCTGTCGACAGCCAAGGCTCCACCGGCGGGAACACGGGTAGCATCGGCAGCTTCCATGATCAGTGACCCCAGGCGACGCATTTCTTCCTTTAAAAGGCCCACTGCATTTTCCACGTTAGCGGCTCGAAAAGAATTACTGCACACCAGCTCGGCGAAAAAATCCGTATGGTGGGCCGGCGATTTTTTGTGCGGACGCATTTCCGCAAGCTCCGTCGGAATACCTCGTTGAGCCGCCTGCCAAGCCGCCTCGGCACCGGACAGGCCGGCTCCGATTATAAGAAGACTATTTTTCATTGACTGTCTCACCTTTTTTATGATTTTCACAAGCATCATTACTGCAAAAGAGTTTATCCTGTCCGTTTTTATAATGTTTGACCGTCATAATACTGCCGCAAAGAGAACATTTTTTATCTACCGGTTCATTCCATAAGACAAAGTCGCAATCAGGATAACGATTGCATCCGTAGAAGGTACGACCGCGTTTTGATTTTCGCTTAATCAGACTGCCTTCACCGCACTTGGGACAAGTAATACCCGTATCTTCGACAATAGCCTTCGTATTGCGGCATTCCGGAAAATTGGAGCAAGCCAAGAATTTTCCGAAACGCCCGAATTTATAAACCATGGGAGAGCCGCAAAGTTCACACAGTTCTCCCGATTCCTGTCCGGCTACGGTTACTTTTTCCATGCCTGCTTCCGCATGGTCCAGTTCGGGCTTGAATACATCGTAAAACTCTTTAAGTACGTGTATGTATGTATCGCTGCCCTGTTCGATGCCGTCCAGAGATTCTTCCATATGAGCCGTAAAGTCTACATTAATAATGCCGTCAAAATATTCTTTTAACAGCTTGATTGTTACTACACCCAATTCTGTAGGCACGAATTGTTTGTCCTGCTTTTCCACGTAATTTCGATTTTTAATCGTATCCATAATAGGTGCATACGTACTGGGTCGTCCGATTCCCTTTTCTTCCAACGTTTTAATCAGACTGGCTTCCGTATAGCGAGCCGGCGGTTGAGTAAAATGCTGGACCTTTTCAACCTTTTTATTATGCACGATTGTAGCTTCATGAATAGGCGGTAATTCTTGGCTTCCCTTTTCTTTCTGTTCCTCATAAAGCTCCGTAAAACCCTTAAAGAGTACCGTATATCCCGAAGCCTTTAATTCATAGTTGCCGCTTTCCACTGTAATGGACATGTGTTCCGTTTCAACGGGAGCCATCTGGCTGGCAAGGAAACGGTTCCAAATGAGTGTATATAAACGCAGTTGGTCACGAGATAAAAAAGCGGAGACGACTTGCGGCGTCAATTCCAGCGAGGTCGGCCTGATAGCTTCGTGAGCGTCTTGGCTTGTAGCTCGCGACTTATATACATGAGGTTTAGGCGGCACAAACTCTTTACCGTATACATTGGAAATAAATTCTCGAGCGCCCTTAATCATATCTTCATTAATACGTGTCGAGTCTGTACGCATATAGGTAATAAGGCCTACATGACCGCGACCTCCTAATTCAAGGCCTTCATACAATTGCTGTGCCAGCATCATCGTCTTTTTAGCACCGAAATTCAACTTGCCTACACATTCCTGCTGCATCGTCGATGTGGTAAACGGCGGCTGAGGCATCCGTTTACGCTTGCGTTTTTCTACCTTGGTAACCTTATCGGCAGGTCGACTTTCCTTACGACTTTCCCAGCGCAATGCCTCCTCTACGGCATCGGCGGCGGCTTTATCGGACAATTTTATTTTCTTGCCCTTTTCCTTGACTACGTCGGCCGTAATTTTCATGCCGTCGTCAGTTTCGTAAACAGCCGATACGGACCAATATTCTTCGGGCACAAAGGCTTTTATTTCTTCTTCGCGTTCGCAAATAAGACGTACGGCTACAGATTGCACACGACCGGCACTAAGTCCCTTGCAGACCTTTTTCCACAATAAAGGGCTTAATTGATACCCTACAATACGATCCAAAATTCGTCGTGCCTGCTGAGCATCCACACGATTTAAATCAATCGGTTCCGGATCACTGAGGCCCGCCGTAACGGCGTCCTTCGTAATTTCATGGAACATAATTCGACACGGTTCCTGCAAATCCATTTCCAAAATATGCGCCAAATGCCAGGAAATAGCTTCACCTTCTCTATCAGGGTCAGTTGCGAGGTACACTTTCTTGGAGCGTACATACTCGTGTCTCAGTTCCTCAATGATTTTCTTCTTATCATACATGTCGATATACGTGGGTGCGAAATCACTGCTCACATCAACACCGAACTGATTGCGCGGTAAATCACGCAAATGCCCGCGACTGGCAAGAACTTTAAAGTCTTTACCGAGAAACTTTTCAATCGTCTTGGCCTTAGCGGGAGATTCGACAATGACCAGATTTTTGGCATTTTTCGGCAAGGGGTCCATTTTTTTCAACGGTTCTCTTACCGGCAGATTGACACTGCCTTTAATAATAACCTTTTCTTTTTGAGCGCTTTTTTTCTTGCGGCCTTTTTTCGAATCGTCTATAGTAATCGTTCGCTTAATGGGAAATTCCAGCATATATACTCATCCTAACTGTCATAAAAGGGATATTTTCATTCAGTATTATATATTACACTATTTATATAGGCTCCTTCAACTCACAACCGGTACTGAAAAGTCTTTTAAATTTTTCTTGGTAATGATATAATAAAAAAAGTTTTATAGAAAGTTTTACAAGGAGGAAATATGATGACATCCAAATATTTAAAAACAGCTCTTCTTTGTGCTTGTTTATCCACATCTCTCATTTGTGCGGCTCCTTCTTATGCCGATGCGGCTAACGAAGCGCCTACGGTTTCCGTTTCCGGCTATGCGGAAGAAAAAGTAGCTCCCGATACGGCTTATATTACCGTAGGCATGAACACAACGGCAGCTACAGCCAAAGAAGCTCGCATGCAAAACGACACTATTATGAACCGTGTGCAACACTCGGCTCTTTCTCTGGGTATCGCCCAAAAGGACATGAAGACGAAAAACTTCACTGTCTATCCGACCTATGATAAAAATCAGAAAATCAACGGCTACTCCGTTTCCAATGATTTAGAACTGAAAGTCACGGACTTTACACTCATTTCCAAACTCATTGCGAAAGCTATGCAAGACGGCGCCAATGACATTAGCGGCGTTTATTTTACGACGGAAAAGGCGGATACGGTACGTTCCAACCTGATTAAAACGGCTATCTACAACGGCAAGCAAACGGCTCAGGCTGCTGCCGAAGCGACGGGACATCGCTTGGGCGATGTGAAATCCATTACCATTAACGGTAACTCCCCTTCCTACAAGGCAACTGTCGATATGTTCAGCCTGCGGGCTGCAAAGATGGAAACGCCCACGCCCATCGAACCGGGAACAAATACCTTCAGTGAATCGGTAGAAGTGGTATATTACTTACAGTAAACACCTCTGTGTAACCTTTGACGCCGACTGCCAAAGCAGTCGGCGTCTTTTTTCAACCCCCCTTTACCGCTTTACGGTAAAGGGGGGTGAACATTCTGCCTTATTCATATGGTTGTCGTATTTACAGTTATGACTTACTCGGCTTTTGAAAATACGGAAAAGACTTCTCTGTTTGCATGCCGGCTGTCTTCAAAATACAGGGAACGGTTCAGCTCTTTTTCCAAAGACTCTTTTCGTTTCTTATCCTTAAACAGGGCCAATACATCGGCATGAGCACTAATCAAAATATCACCCTTAATAGGATGTACTTTCATCATATGGCGCAATTGACGAACGATTTGGATATACACCGATTCGGGAGAGGCCAAAACACCTGTACCGCCACAAACGGTGCAAGGAGAAAATTGCGATAAATGGATACTTTGCCGTGATTTTTTCCGTGTAATTTCCACGAGATTCAGGGCCGTCATGCCGAATACATGAACTCTCGCCCTATCAGCCGCCGTTTCACGCTGCAAGATACGTAAAAGTTCGTCTCTCCTGTCGGATCGGGGCATATCAATAAAGTCCACTAAAATAATGCCGCCTATATCGCGCAATCGCAACTGTCTTGCAATTTCTACCGCCGCTTCGCGATTTACATGAAAGAGCGTTTCCTCGAGGGTGCTGTTACCTACATATTTACCGCTATTGACATCAATGACCGTCAAAGCCTCCGTATGATCGAAAATAAGAGTCCCGCCTGAAGGCAACATAACTTGCCTGGACATAACATCCTGTAACTCGTCTTCAATGTGGTAATAATCGAATACAGGATCTTCTCCTTCATATAAGATCAGACGCTCTTTATCTACTTCTTCTTCCGAAAAAAAGGAACTCAAACGTTCATAAGCGTCTTTATTATCTACAATAACGGTATTTACATCATCCGTACAGTAATCCCTGATCATGCGCATTAAAAGATCCGCTTCGCGATATAAAAGCTTCGGTTTTCTCGTAGTCTTATAGCGTGCTCTTATACTTTCCCATGTACGCAATAAGTAGTGTAAATCTGCCGCTAATTCCTCTTCCGATACGTCTTTGGCGACAGTCCTTACAATCATACCGATACCTTCGGGCTTAACGGCACTGACAATAGTTCGCAAGCGATTTCTTTCCTCTTCGTCCTGAATTTTTTTGGACACGCCTACGTAATCTACCGTAGGCATTAAGACGGCATAACGACCGGCAATACTGACATTGGCCGTCACCTTGGCTCCCTTCATGGGTTGTTCGTCTTTAACTACTTGTACAAGTACGCTTTGCCCTACGGAAATATGGGTCTGTTGGATTTCTTCTTTTGTCGCCGCACGGGGAAATAAATCTCCCAAATATAAAAAGGCGTTCTTTTTACGACCTATATCGACAAAAGCAGCCTGCATGGCAGGCAGGATATTCTGTATGACGCCCTTGTATATATGATTAACAATATGTGCTTCGTCATTTCGTTCCACTGCATAGTCCGTCAATTTTCCGTTTTCTATGACGGCCATTCGCGTTTCTTCCGGAATAACATCGGCAACCAATAATTTCATAGCACATCGCCAACTTTCGTATTACGGCATTTCGAACAAAGTTCGATTCTCTCCCTTTTGTCGCGACCATAGGCCCGTCCGTTCAGCAAGCATCAGTGTCGGGTCAACGGGAATATCAAATTGCCGGGCTAACAATTCCCATACTTGAGAGGGTTTTACGGCACCCGACTCGTTTTGATAAATGCGTACACGTAAGCGTATATCCGATCCGTCTATTTGTGCCGTAATCGGTTCTAAGACATGGTCTTTTACATTAATGCATCTTGTTTTACGTGTTTTCGGCGAATATTTTTCATACACTGCTTCTTTAGCCTTGTTGAACACATCAAGACGACGATTGATTACGTCTTCTTCTATAGATTCCGTTAAAGGCCCGGACAAAAGGTACTCGGCATAATTGGCTATGGCCATGAGCTTCGGTGCCTTATCGGATACATACCGCCCCTCAAGAACGGCAAACCCTTCAGGAGCCTTTTCATTCATACGCCGCTTTACATCTTCCACATCTACTGTTTCAGCCAATTCTATATCCATGTATTCTTCTGCCGCCGCCACACCTACACCCAAAGCGGAAGCAAAGGCTATTTTCATATGAGGATTGAAGCCTTCCGAGTATTGTACGGGTAAATCGGCTCGAATTACGACATAACGAACGGCTCGGGCAAAATCGAGATGCGACAAAAAGCGCAAGGCCTTGTCCTTCTTAATAGCTAAACGTAGTCTTGCCATTGCCGTCACCTGCTTTCAAATCTATAATATGAACGCCTAAATTGGGACAGACACCGCAACCCGTACATCGTTTACGGCGACAATCATCTGTCAGCTCTTCGTCATGGGCTTTCTTCCACTCATTGAGCAAGTATGCTTTAGCTACACCGGCACTCATGTGATCCCACGGAAAGGGTTCTTGCTCTCCTCTTTGTCGAGATGCGAAGTAATCTACCTCAAGACCGGCGTCTGCAAAAGAATCATTCCATTTATCGTAATCGAACATCTCCGTCCAACCGTCGAACTTACACCCCTTTTTCCACGCATAATACAGAACCTTACCCAATCGTCTGTCGCCTCTGGCAAAGGCTGCCTCCATGCGCCCCGTACGAGCATCGTGATAATGATAAGAAATGTGTTTATCACGAATAAGGCCCTTAATATACTGCTGCTTTCGTTCTATTTCTTCAATGGAGCATTGAGGTGCCCATTGAAAAGCCGAATGAGCCTTAGGTACGAAACTGGATACGGAGACCGTAACCTTTCCGTTATTCTTCCCCGTTACCTTGCGATACAAATTCAAAACCTTATAAGCCAAGTCGGCAATTCCTGCCAAATCTTCATCCGTTTCCGTCGGCAAGCCCATCATAAAGTAGAGCTTGACTGTCGACCAACCGTTTTGGAAGGCATTTTCGCAAGCATCCAGTAAGTCTTTCTCCGTAACACCCTTATTAATTACATCACGCAGGCGTTGAGTTCCCGCTTCGGGTGCAAAGGTCAGACCGCTTTTACGAACTTGCTGAACTTTTTTGGCAATGTCGACGGAAAAGCTGTCGACTCGTAATGACGGCAGACTGACGCTGACCTTCTTTCCCTTAAAGCGTTCCAACAGTAAGTCGACCAATTCGGGAAGTCGCGAATAATCAGCAGAACTCAGACTCATGAGAGAAATTTCATCATATCCGGAATTTTTAACTATTTGTTCAGCTAAATCCGCCAAATGCTCCGGTGTTTTTTCCCTTACGGGTCGATACAAAACTCCTGCCTGACAAAAACGGCACCCGCGACTGCAACCGCGAAAGAGTTCAACAACAGCCCGATTATGAACGATATCAATATTCGGCACAATCGGTTCCGTCGGATAAAAAACCGTTTCTTCATCGGCAACAACACATTTTTCAATGCATGTTTTCGCCTCCGCTTCCGTAGGGACTAAAGCCAGAAAATTCCCGTCCGAATCATAGCGAGGTTCGTAAAAAGCGGGTACGTAATTTCCCTTTTGCATAGCCAATGTTTTTAACAGACCTTTTTTCCCGCCCGGCTTACCGGCTTTCTTCCAAGCAATAATCGTGTCAGCCAATAATTGAACCGATTCCTCCGATTCGCCGAGACAAAAGAGATCAAAGTATTCGGCCAAGGGTTCGGGATTATAGGTACAAGGCCCCCCGGCAACAATAATCGGGGTTTCTTCACCACGTTCCGATGCAAGCAAGGGAATTCCCGCCAAATCGAGCATGTTCAAAATATTGGTAAAACTCATTTCATATTGAAGCGTAAAGCCGACCATATCAAAGTCGCGAACAGCCGTCTTCGTTTCCAGTGAATAAAGGGGATATCCCTTTTTACGCATTAATTCTTCCATATCCGGCCACGGGGCATAAACCCGTTCCGCTGCCGTATCACCGCGTTTATTCAAGAGGGCATACAAAATTCTGAGTCCTAAATGACTCATAGCCACTTCATAAACATCAGGAAAACAGTAAGCAACCGTAAAATCCACATCACTGTGATTTTTTACTACGCTGTTCCATTCTCCACCCACATATCGGGCCGGCTTCTGTACCTTACTTAATAGTATGGGATCTATCTGTATTTGCACGTTATTCTCCGTCTATAAAAAAATTGCCGATTGTTGTCGCATATGGACACTCAATACTACCGCCAGGGCCATCATATTAGTAGTCAAAGCACTGACACCGTAACTCATAAAGGGTAACGGAATACCCGTAACAGGCATAATACCGCAAGTCATACCGACATTGACGAGTATTTCAAAAGTCCACATAGCTACAATACCCGTAACCAGTAACATTCCAAAAGGTTCCTTGCATTCCTTAGCCGTAACCAAGGCCCTGTAAATGAGTACAAAATATAAAAAAAGTAAAAAGAGACACCCTAAAAATCCCAATTCTTCACCGATAACAGAAAAAATAAAATCCGTATGATTTTCAGGTAAAAAATTCAACTGACTCTGAGTCCCTTTGAAAAGACCCTTGCCGAAAAGCATTCCCGAACCGATAGCTATTTTTGACTGAATGATATGATAGCCGGCTCCGAAGGGATCTGCATTAGGGTCTAAAAAAACCATAATACGCGACTTCTGATAGTCCTTCATAAAGTACCACCCGAAAGGAGCAAGACACAGTGCGGCAATAAAAATATTACGCAGAAGTTTCAGCCTTATACGACTGACAAAAAGCATAGCTACGGCAATTGCCAAGAATACAAGACTGGTTCCCAAGTCAGGTTGTTTTAATACCAGAAGAAACGGAATGCCTACACATAAGCCGAAGGGAATAATCTCTCTCCACGTATTGAGCTTTCCGATACGATCGGCCAGTAAGGCGGCCATACACACAATCATAATAAGCTTGGAAAACTCGGACGGCTGTAATGTAAGCGGCCCGATTTGAATCCATCGCTGGGCCCCAAGAGCGGATCTTCCTAAAAACATAACAGCCACCAACATGAGCAGATTGATGACATACAAGGGTTTGGCAATGTGCCGCAACTTAGTATAGTCATAATTACAAATAAAGAGAACCAACAATAAGTTGACAATAAAAGCCCCGCCCTGTTTAGCTACAAAATCGTAGTTAATGGCACCCTTATTAATATGTGTGGCACTGCCGATAATACAGATACTGATGGCTACAATAAGTACAGCTGCCGCCACCAATACTTTATCTATATGTTTCCACTGTCTTTTAAATAACACCGTTTATTCTCCCTTAGCGACGCCGTATACGCCATTGCCGTGATTCTCCGGCTCGTTTGCGAACAGTTAAAGTACGTTGCAAACGCCCTTTTTCGAGCATTTTTTCCACAACTGATGCCGCCTCATCCGCTACAGCATTAACAGCAGCTGAAATATGGCGACGTTCTTCTATTTCTTCGTTTTCTACCGCCTCAGCCAAGCCTTCTTCTTCAGAATCGGAAACAAAATCCGTCTTTGCGTCTTCATCTAAAAAAGCCGCCGCCTTAGACAATTCGTGAGTTACGAAGGAAGGAACCTGCCTTTGCATCGACGATACGGCTGCTTCTTCATCCGTAAAAATACAGTCCAGGACGTCGCCGTGAGGTAAGTACGGATTCCAATCGGCACCTGTCGGCTCATCACCCGTCTCCAGCCAACGAACGGTGGCCGACAAAGCACAAAAGAAAGGATTTCCTTCACCTATATCGGCCAAGGTCCCTTCCTGTGCGGCAGCATGAATAAATTCGTCATGCGGCAACACCCCGACTACCGACTGAGGCAATAAAACGGACGCCATAGTTTCTACATTTAAATACCCCGGTCTATTTCGATAGAAATTGTTGAACAGAACGTGATTTGAAGCGTGTTTTTTCTTATGACAATACTGCATGACTCGTGCAGCATCTCGCAAAGAGGTCCACGACGGTTCAACGACAAAAAGTATTTTTTCGGCTACAGATGTGGCACTTTTAAAAGCACCGTCCCGGCCGGGCGGGCAATCAATAAGTACATAATCATATTTTTCGCTTAAGCGTGAAATGATGCGGGCAAAATCTTTAGGATCCGCCTTTTCCCACGTTTTTTTCTGACTGGCTGCCAAAAAATCGCCGGCCGGACCTACGGGAATAAGAGCATCTGCTGCCTTACAATGTTTTTTCATAACATCGTAAACATCAAAAAACACCTCATCCTGTACGCCCAGAAGAAGATCCAGGTTGCGCATTCCCATATCGGCATCGACAGCCAACACGGTATATCCGCGGCGACGCAAAGCAATGGCCAGCGAAGCGGTTATCAAGGTCTTTCCGACACCGCCTTTACCGGAAGCGACGGCTATGATATGAGACATGAATACTTCCTCCTTTTTATTGCGTACGGCCGGAAGTTTGTGCCGGCTCTGCCGCATCTTTATTTTGACTATCCGCCGTACCGATATGGAAGAACTCTTCCAACATGGCACGAACAATAGGTCCTGACGATGAGGCACCGAAGCCGCCCTGTTCCGTCAAAACGGCAATAACAATACGCGGATGGTCATAGGGTGCAAACGCAACAAACCAACCGTGATCACGACCGCTGAAGTTTTCGGCCGTACCGGTCTTGCCGGCTACCTGCACAGGAAACCCGGCAAATAAAGAACCGGCTGTACCGGACTCTTCCGCCACGTTCCTCATACCTTCTCGAATCAAATCCAGTGTAGACTTGGAGACTTCCAAGGTACCCGTTTGCTCAGGTGCAAAAATCTTGTAAGGCGTACCGTCAAGATTATCAATGCGGCTGACAATGAACGGCTTGTATTGAATACCGCCGTTAGCAACTTCACTGACAATCATCGCCGCCTGCAAGGGCGTAACCAACTGGAACCCCTGTCCGATAGCGGAATTGAAGGTATCCCCCAAGTACCAATCCTGGTGGTAATTTTTTTCTTTATATTCTTCACTGGCAACGAGGCCCGCCGCTTCACCGCGCATGGCGATTCCCGTCTTTTGACCCATGCCGAACATTTTAGCGTATTCGGCAAGCTTATCAATGCCTACTCGACGTCCCAATTCATAGAAATAGACGTTATCCGACTTGGCCAAAGCTTCGGTGAAATTAATCCAACCCAAAGCTTCACCGCCGGCATTTCTCATGTCGACGAGCCAATGTCGACCGGAGTCGAAAATCATCTCATCCGGTGTAATTTTTTTCAGCTCCAAAGCGGCAGCACCGGTAATCAACTTAAAGGTCGACCCGGGCGGATATTCACCGGCAATAACACGATTTTCCATCGGATGGTTGGGATTTCCGTTTATTTGCTTCCATTCCGACTCCGTAATTCCGCGTGTAAACCAGTTGGGGTTGTATGCCGGCCGGCTGGCCATGGCCAAAACGGCACCCGTATTGGGATCAACGGCCACAGCGGCAATACCGCTGACACCGATTCCCTGAGCGATTTGAGCATCCATAGCCTTTTCCAAGGCCGTCTGTAAGTTTAAATCCAAGGTCAAATGAATATTATGCCCTTGAACGGGGTTCTTTCTTTCCACTTCCATTACAGGACTGCCCGATGCATCGACTTCTACTTGGCGACTTCCGTCTTTACCGCGCAAAACGTCGTCATAGTATGATTCTAATCCGGCCCGACCGATTTGCGTCACATTGGACACCCCGTCTTCGCCCTTCAGACGCTCCATATCGTCTTCATCAATTTGTCCGACGTAGCCGAAAATTTGAGCCGCCATCATATCATACGGATAGTAGCGAATGGGCTGCACGTCTACGGAAATACCGGGCAACTCGTTCCGCCGTTCTTCTACCTTCGTAACTACGTCCGGCGTCAAGTCTTGGGCCAAAACGGTAGGCACGTATGAGTTCTTTACCTTACCGGCCTTTTCCAAAATTTTATCTGCAGGCATGTTCAACAAACGGGACAGTTTATTCGCTTCTTCGTCAGTCATCTTGCCTTGAGTCGGTACATAGGTAACCATAAAACTCGGTCGCGAACCGACAAGAATTTGCCCGTTTCGATCGTACATGACACCGCGCATAGCCGCTAAAGGAATAGCCCGCAAACGATTCCCTTCAGCCAGGGAATTATAATAATCGCCCTGAAAAAGTTGCAACCATACAAGACGGGCTATTAAAACGAGAAAAACAATGACAACCGCACCGTATACATAGCGAAAAGGCCCGTCATTATTCTTTTTTTTCAGAAGTGCTTCCAGCATGAATACGGGTCCCCTTCTATCTGTTAAAACTCATAAATCCGAAAAATGCGTCTTCCCTATACATTTTTCGCACAATCCGGTCCGCAAAACGTGCTAAAATCCCGTGCGACACAAGCAAAGGAACGCTATATTGTGCTAAGTAGGGAATGAAAGAAACGAATTGTCCCGACAAGGACAAAACGAGGTATGTAAACACCAGGTAAGCTTCCGTAATAAACAGAACCAACAGTACAAGCAAAATATGCTGGTCCTTCTCCAAAGACCTCCCCAAGTAACCGCTAAGTGCGGCAACCAATAAATACGGTAAGATATGGATACCGAAAAAGTTACCGATAACAACGTCTTGTAAAAATCCGCCCAAAAGAGCCACCCCCGTTCCCTTTCTCTGGCCGAAACGTAAGGAAACGATGATCACAAAGAGCAAAATCAGATTGGGCTGTACTACACCGTTAAAAATTCTCGGCAAAACGACACTTTGCAAAATAAAGACGATAAGAGCCGTAATAATACAATATGTCTTTCTCATAGCGCCGCCGCTCCCTTAACACCTTCCACCTTGTCACGCTGCGTTTGAGGGACAAGTTTAGGGGCTACACCCGGTTTATCGTAATCGCCGTTACCGGTCGTACCGGTAATGACAAAGACTTCCTCCAGTTTGGAAAAATCGACACCCGGCTGAATAACCGCATATTTTACAAAATCCGAATCATCGGAATGAACGGATACGATTTTGCCTACGTACAACCCTTTAGGATAAATGGTACCGAAGCCGGACGTGACGAGGTTGTCCCCTTCCAGAATATCCGCATCTTTGGCAATATTGACGAATTGGGGCTCTGTCGGCATATTTCCGTTACCTCGTACTACCGATGCAACACGTGATTCGGCTCTTTGCACAATGGCACCTATACTCGTCCTCGGATCTGTTAAAAGCTGGACTCTTGCCGAGGAAGGAAAAACATCACTGATAAAACCGACAACGCCGTCAGGCGTGATAACGGCCATATTTTCTTTAATGCCTTCGTTTTCGCCGACACCGATAATCATCGTATTAGTCCAAGTACCGTAATCGCGAGAAATAACGGGGCCCGCTACGAGCTGCAAATTCTTATGTACTTCACGGAACCCGAGAAGTTTACGCAATCTCGTATTTTCCGCCGTAATTTCATCATAATCCACCGTTTTTTCACGCAGACCGGCATTTTCCTTTTCCAATTGCTCCCATTCAATACGATTTTTCATACTGATATCGATAATGCGGCTGATTGAAGAAATTCGATCGGCAATCCACGATACCCCTTCTTCCAAAGGCGTGACTACAGTCTGCAACGGTGACGTTACATAGGGAATGGAATTATGGCTACGCCAAGCCCAACCGACAACCCCTATTATTAAAAATAAGGCGAAAGCGGCAATAACGCTTCTCTTACCGAAGGAAAACAATGTTAAAATCTCCTTTTATAAATGGTCTGAACACCTTGAATTAACGAATCGAATTTCTGCCTGTTTTTTAATGCCGTGTAGGCACCCTTAGCTACTGCCGTTTCCGGTTCAGCCGCCACCATAACGGGTACACCCGTTTCCTGTGCAACCAACTGGTCAAGCCCCTTCAGCAAAGAGCCTCCGCCGGTGAGGACAATCCCCTGCTCCATAATATCGGCTGCCAACTCGGGCGGCGTTTCCTTTAAGGTACGCCGAATCAATTCAATAATCTTCAGCAGAGGCCGCCCCATGACTTCATAAATCTCACTGGATTTTAAAGACACTTCGCGTTCCAACCCGTCATCCAAACCACGGCCTGTAAAATAAAAATGTCTGTCTTCTATGGGCAAAATAGCAGAGCCGTTATAAATCTTCATTTCTTCTACCGTTGCATCGTCCGTAACGACAGCGTATTTCATTCGTAAATAATCACGCAATGTTTCATCCAGTTCAATACTGCCCGTATGAATCGCTTCGGATACGACAATACCGCCCAAAGAAAGGACCGCTGCATTTGTCGTACCGCCGCCAATATCAACGACCATACTGCCGGTAGGCTCCAAGACGGGAAGCCCGGCACCGATAGCGGCCGCCGCTCCCGTTTCAATCAAGCTCGTTTCCTTGGCTCCCGCTCTGTACAAAGCTTCCAGTACGGCTCTTTTTTCCACATCCGAGGCAATGGCCGGAACCCCGAGATTAACCCGTACACGCTGTACCGTGCGCACAGCTCGACTCAGGATATAATTTAAAAGCGTACTGGTTACCGAATAGTCGGCAATAACTCCGTTTACGAGAGGTCTGTGAATCTTCACGACTTCCGGAGACTGAATCAGTAAGTTTTCCGCATTCCGTCCGACAGCTACTACCTTCTGGTTCCGCTCGTCCGTGGCAATAACGGACGGTTCGGAAAGAACAATACCGCGGCCTTCCACGTATACTTGTGTCGTACAAGTACCCAAATCTATGCCTATATTTTTAGTTAAGGGCGAAAAAATAGACGCCATAATCGATTCCTTCCTACAATAATTACAGTCGTTATTTATTTTACCACAAAGAGGGCTGACCGTGAATACATTCAGCCGTTACAAGCGGCGATTTTCGGCGAAAAATGCGGTATCCCTCCCGTAAGGCGATACCGCATTTTCACATACCTTATTCCTTTTTCGAGTCCTTGTTTATTTTGTAAACGGAGGCATACATGACAGGCAGTACCAAAAGGGTCAGGATGGTGGCTACTAAAAGTCCGGACGCAATGGCCGTAGCCATAGGTCCCCAAAAAGCACTTCTCATTAAAGGCACCATACCCAATATAGCAGCTGCCGCCGTCAACATAATCGGCCGAAAACGCATAATCGCCGAATCTACGATAGCATCCCACGGTGACTCTCCGGCTGCCTCATGTTTTTGAATCTGATCGATCAGAATGACCGAATTGCGAATAATCATACCGCCTAAGGCTAAAATCCCCAAGTAGGCTACGAAGCCGAGAGATTCATTAAATAAAAGCATACCCAGAGAAACACCGATAATTCCAAGCGGAGCCGTTATCAGTGTAAGAGCCGTTTTCTTAATATTGCGAAGCTGGAACATGAGAAGCGTCATAATGATAAAAATCATGACCGGCACGGGAGCCAATAAATATTTTAATGATTTTTCGCTATTTTCCAGGGCTCCGTCTTTTTCCAACTTATAGCCGAAAGGTAGCGACTCGCTAACCGATGATGCTTCGTCATATGCCCGTTTGGTCGCATTATTAGCCGTTCCGGAAAGAGTATCGGCCTCAATGAGAATGGTCGGTTTTAAATTACGACGCCAAATAGTTCCGTCTTCGGCACTGTACGAAAGCTTACCTATCTGTTCCAAAGGCACATATCCGTTAGGTGTAGGAATAACCACATCTTTTACTCTTGCCAAGTCACTACGACTGTTCGGATCGAGACGCAACTGAATACCGATTGTCTTATCTCCTGCATAGTATTCGGCAATAGTCGCCCCGCTCAACTCCGTATAAAGCGTTTTCGATACATCGGCACCGGAAATACCCAAATAACGCAGTTTGTTCTGATCCAAATCGACTTTCACGATTTTGCTCTTTTGCTCCCAATCAAGATGAACATCCGTTAAATTCGAATCTTGGCGCAATATATCGGCAACTTTTTGCGCATAAGTCTTAACTTTATCTATATTCTGCCCCGATAAGCGCAGCATAACGGGATAGTCCGACGGCGGTCCCGTTTGAATATACTTAATATTACTGCGCACATTCGGTTCATGATCGGCCAGTTCCTTTTTTACTCGCCCTGCCAACTCTTTCCGACTCTCAGTATCAGCGGCAACGACAACAAACTGTGCATAGTTGCTTGCAGGCAGCACGGGTTCTGTCGTTAGAACAAAGCGCGGAGCCCCTTCCCCTACATAGAAGGAATAGTCTTTTATCAGCCCCTCTTGCTTATCTAAAAAAGCGGCAAACTTTTTAGCTTCCTTCTCCGTCGCCGCTATGGACGATCCTTCGGGTAAGGTCATTTCAACTATAATTTCAGGACGTAATGACGGCGGGAAAAACTCTTGCGGTACAAAAGTCAGCAAGCCGCATGATAAGATGAATACGGCAGCTGTCCCCAAAAGAACCGTTTTTCTATGAGTAAGAAAAAGTTGTAAAACATTTCTGAATGTACGGTAGAAGCGATTATCATACATGGAGGGCTTATCCGCTTCGCTCGCCTTATCCTTAACTTTAATCAAATAATACCCGAACAAAGGCGCCACCATGACGGATACAATCCACGAGATAACCAGAGACGCCGTAATAACCGGAAAGAGGGCCTTACAAAATTCCGCAGCCGCACCTTCAGAAAAGGCGACGGGAATAAATCCGGCACAAGTGACGAGAGTTCCCGTCAGCATAGGCTTAGCCGTCTCTCTAAAAGCGGCACACGCCGCTTCCATACGGGACTTCCCCGCCTCCAATTGGACACTCATCATTTCTACGGCAATAATCGCATCGTCAACCAACAAGCCGAGAGCGATGATTAAAGCTCCTAATGAAACTTTGTGTAAATCAATGCCGGCAATCTCCATGATGCAAAATACCCCGGTAAGCACCAAAGGAATACAAAAAGCGACAACCATACCCGTACGCAAGCCCAAGCTGAGGAAGCTGACAATAAGGACGATAATAATCGCCTCTCTCAAAGTGCCGACAAAATCACTGATAGAGTCTTTAACTACAGCCGGCTGATCCGATACTTGCTGAATTTCCAGACCTGCCGGTAAGTCGTCTCCTACGGACTTTACAACCCGGCTCAAATTTTCACCCAGGGTCAGGATATTGCCGCCGTCCTTCATGGAAACAGCTACGCCTATAGCCGGCTTGCCGTCAAAGAACATTTTCGGGTCTGCCGGCTCCGTGTACTTTCGCTCCACTTTAGCAATATCACCGAGACGGAAAATCGCATTTCCGCCCTTAACAGGCAGATTTCGAACGGCATCTATGTCGTCAAAGGTTCCTGTAAGACGCAAATACACGTTATCCGTTTTCGTATCAATCATACCCGTCGGCGTCACCGCATTTTGTCCTTTAACCGCCTCGGCTATAGTTGTAGGGGAAATACCTAAGGATGCCAGTTTTGCATTTTCTATTTCTATGTAAACCTTTTCCGACTGTTCCCCGACAATTTCAGCCTTCCCCACATCGGGGACATTAAGCATTTCTCGACGAAGTATTTCGGCTTTTTGTCGCAATTCTTCGTATGAATACCCGTCTCCCGTTACAGCATATACGGAACCGTATACATCGTCGAAATGGTCGTTATAGTACGGTCCGTATACACCTTCAGGTAAGGTACGTTTCGTATCGTCCGCCAAGTTACGTACTTCTTGCCAAACGGACCGGACCCGAGTCGAATCTATTTCATCGTCCAAATTAACGAATATAACGGCTCGCCCCGGTTTGGAATAGCTTCGAATATAGTCAAGATGCGGGGTGTCTTGAAGCTTTTTCTCCAATTTATCCGTAACCTGTTCTTCCATTTGTTGAGCTGTCGCTCCCGGCCAGGCAACGGTTACAACCATCTTTCGCACCGTATAAGCCGGATCTTCCATACGCCCCAACTTCATGTATGAAAAAACACCTGCCAACGCGATGACGACAATAAAGTACCAAACCAAGGTCTTATTTTTCAGAGACAATTCCGTCAGGTTACGCATTATTCGTCACCTTCCGTTCGCACGACCTGACCGTTCGACAAAAGCTGAACACCGGCCGTAACAACCATATCTCCGTTCTTAAGCCCCTTAACCGACACACGATTATCATCAAAGGTTTCGACACTTACGTTTTGCAGAGAAACAGTACGGTCCTTACCGACAACCCACACCTGAGGCGTATTGCCGGTCTGATATATGGCCGATAGCGGCAAGACACAATCCGTACCGCTACCGACGGATTTACTGTCCGTAACGGTGGCGGTCATTCCCAACTGTACCCCCGGCACGTCTGACGGTAAGGTTACGGTAACCTTATACGTACGCGTAGCCGGATCGGCTACAGCGGCGACTTCCCTTACAGTGGCCGTAACGGTCATCTTACCGAGAGCCCAGAAAGATACACTGACGTTCTTACCTACGGAAAAATCCTTAATTCTATTTTCCGGTACATTAAAGGAAACCTCCATATCGCCGCCCTTTACCAAGGTCAGAACAGTCTGTCCGGCAGCTACAACCTGCCCCGGTTCGGCCGATACGGCAGCAATAACTCCATCCGCATCAGCCGTAAGGCTCGTATAAGAAAGGCTGTTTTCCGATGTAGCTGCAGCCGCTGCCGCCTGATTGTACTGAGCCGCCGCCTGATCATAGGCGTTGCGATACTGGTCAAGCGTAGCCGCACTGACCGCATCCTGTGCGTATAAAGATTCATATCGTTCCAAATTGACCCGTGCCAAATCCAATTGTGATTGTGCAGCACTCAATGCAGCTTGAGAACGGTTTACTCCTTGCTGTGCATCTTGAGGATTGACAGTCATCAATACGTCTCCCGCATGGACGACAGAACCTAACTGAACATTTTTAGTCGTTATGCGTCCGCCGATTTGAAAGGCCATATGACTCTCATAGCGCCCTTTGACCGTCCCTGTATATTGAGCCCCGTCTTGTCCCTGCTCTTCTCCTACAACTACGGTTTTCACCAATCGGGGCTTTTGTGCCTCTTCCTTATGACCGCAACCTGAAACAAAAGTTACTGTTAAAACGGCTGCTACTAACAGAACATAATATTTTCTCCTATGTTTCATATATACCTCCGCCTATATTTTCGCCGCAGTTCGCTCACAGCTTCAATCCGTACGTACGCACGGCATTATTATAGAAGACATCGTCCCAAGCACTTCTGGGAATGACGACTTTAACGAAATTAACATAGTCCTGTAAATTGGCTAAAGGCCAATCGGTACCGAACATAAATCGTTCATAACAACCGATATAAGAAAAAAGATCATAAAGACGACGTATATACCCGTATTTTTCGTATAAGAACCTATCAAAATCAGGTATTTTCCCTTCCAGTAAGCCTGATAAATCGGCTGAGACATTCGGATTTTTTTCCATTACGGCAATGGCATCGGCAAGAAAGGGATTCCCGATATGACACATGACAAATCGAACCTTATTATACTTAACGGCCGCTTCGTCAAGGGTGAACGGATGGCTGTATTTCAAGAGTCCTCGCTCCGTCGCCGTCAGACCCGTATGAATAGCCACCGGTTTATCATATTTTACAGCCAAGTCGTAAAAAGGCTTAAGTCGATCTTCATAAACATAAAAATGATTATATCCGGGATATAGTTTAATACCCACACATTCGGGCCGTTTTAAATTTTCTTCTACTAAAGCGGCTTGCTCTGCTATGGAACGGTTATCCGTATCAAATCGATCCAGACCGATACAATAACTCATAAATTGGGGATAGTGGTGATCTTTCGGGTCGAGAGACACGTTTGACATAACAATGCCGTGTACAATTCCCGTATTTGCATAAGACCTGCGTAAATTGTCCGCCGTATTTTCATGGCCTGCCGTAACAGCCAATTCGTCAAACCCCGGAAACGAGGCGAAATGAAAATGTGCGTCAATGATTTTCATAAAACTTAACCTTCTCTCTGCCGTTTTTACAGCATTTATGCGAATACTGAAAATAGTTTTTTCCGAGTATTGCTATTGTACCATACATTTAAAGCCCGGAATGTACGTATCCATTCTTCGCTTTACCTATTTTTTCATATACTGTGCCAAGATGGTGCCTTCGAGTGTCTTCAACGTAAATTCATCTTCATTCCAAAGTATATAAGATCGCTCGCTGCCTCCCTTGGGAATGGATACTGACCCGGGATTCATATACAAAAGACCGCCGTGTCGTTCACACCGGGGTATATGCGTATGGCCGTGCAAAAAAATAAAATCTTCAGTCAATGGCGGTATATGATTTTCATTATACAGATGTCCGTGAGTTGCAAAAACTTTAACAGCTCCTTCAACAAAAACGGCATAGTCCGCCATGACGGGAAATTCCAAAACCTGCTGATCCACCTCGGCCTCACAGTTGCCGCGAACGGCAAAAATCATATTCTTCTTTTTATTCAATAATCCGGCCGTTTCCTTCGGGTCATAACCTGCAGGTAAGTCATTATGCGGTCCGTGATAAAGTAAGTCCCCCAACAGCAACAACCGGTCGGCCGCTTCTCTTTCTACGGACTCCAAGAGTGTTTTTGTATATAAAGCGGACCCGTGAAGATCCGAAGCGATTACGTATTTCATTCCTTACTCCTTCTTATTTCTCAACAAACAGCCGTCTACTGAAATAGAAATAACATCCTGTCGTAAACAGGCAAGCCGCCACCCAGCAAACAGGGCTGGCAGCACACAAGCCCGGATAGCCCCATTTATCCGCCAAAATCAAAGCGGAACCGCTACGAATGACGAGTTCTAAAATACTGCTCAATAAGGGAACAATAGCAATTCCCATTCCTTGCAGTGCATTACGATACACAAAAAGCTGTCCCAGAAAAAAGTAAAACGGTACGGTAAACAACAAATACAAGGCCGCTTGATCGAGAAGGAACTGATCCGGATCGGTCGTAAAGCCGGAAATAATTTCAATGCCGAAAAAGTACATTAAGGCAACGGCACACACACATAAACCGAATGACAGAAGCGAACATTGACGCACGCCCTTACGAATGCGGTCGAACTTACGAGCACCGTAATTCTGAGCCGTATAGACGGCCATGGCGATACCGAAGGAAATCATGGGTTGCATAGCCACTTGTTCAATACGCGTAGCCGAAATAAAAGCGGCTATCGTTTCAGCTTCAAAAGTATTGCATACGGCCTGAACGACAATAATCCCCAACGTAATAATAGAGAATTGAAGCGCCATGGGCATACCCACCTTCAAGTGTTCTTTGGCAAAAGCCGAATTAAAACGCCAGTCTTCTCGTGAAAGTCTTAAAAAGGGGAATTTAATCCGCATATAAAAAAGACATAAGAAAGCGGCAATTCCCTGCGACACGACAAGGGCTATCGCCGATCCCGGAATGCCCCAATCGAAGGCGACGATAAATAAAATAGCCAAGCCTACATTTAACAGAGTCGATAAAATAAGAAAATATAAAGGCGTACGGCTATCACCCAAGGCCCGACAAATACAAGACAAAAGATTATACATCATCGTAGCTGCCAGACCGTAGGAAACGATGATGACATAATGATAGGCATCATCATACAGTTCGGCGGAAATATTCATAAGCTGTAGAATTTTCGGCATGAGAAGCCCCGAAGCAATCATGAGAATAAGCGTAATAACAGCCGACAGCATGGCCGCCGTCGCCGCTGAATGGCGCACGCCCGCTTCATCACCTGCACCGAATCGTTGGGCCGTAATAACCGTAAATCCCGATGCCAATCCTATGGTCAGGGCCAATAGTCCCATAAATAACGGTGCCGTTGCCCCCACGGCGGCTAAGGCATGTACGCCTATAAACCGACCGACAATGATAATATCGGCGATATTATAAAACTGTTGAAACAAGTTACCTATGAGTAAGGGTATCGTAAAGGCTACGATAAGCTTCATAGGGCTGCCTTCCGTCATATTACGAACCATAGCTTCTCCTGTCAAAATTTTTTAATCTCACTTTAACGAAGTTTTAAATAAAATCCAATTATTGTATTCCATCATAAAAAAGGGTGATTTATATGACAACTTACAAAACACAAGAAAAGGCCGGACACAATGAAAAAATGTATTTTTTTACTTTCTGTATTTCTCACAGACAACCATTATTCGGAAAAGTTGTCACCGGCCTGGGCGGCCCTTATTGGCAACCGACCCGTCTCGGTGAAAAAGCGGCAGCACTCATGGAAGAAATTAAAGAAAAACATGCAGATATAGATCTGGCGAACTATGTCATTATGCCTAATCATATACACTTGGTCACCACTCTTAAGGGCGGCAAAAAAGCGGATATTACCCGTTTCATAACCTATTGCCGAAGCCTTCTGGAACGCCGTTTGTCTACCGGTTTGACCATTTCGGCTCACGACTCTTTAGTCGAAGAGTTGCGTACAGACTTGGCTTTTCGTACAGCCTGTTTAAACTTAAAGGTTCATTACGCCTACTGGCCTTATGACCGCCTGTACGTAGCTGAATCTTCTGCACCTTACGGCCACAATCAGGAAAAAGTTAAAGCAGACAAAGACTTCAATTCCCTCTCGGAACATTGGACAGTATAAGAATATAAAAATTCTTCCAAATACTGCAAAGCTCCGGCCGTTAAACGCAAGGGCTCATCTCGCCATGTATAAGTACATACGGACTTCCATTGGTTGAGCAAAGACGGACTCAATCGTTCCGGTAACAAGCCGTCTTCCTTTTTATCGGATAGAAAAAACCGACGTAGTCCGTTAGCAAGTCTTCCCTTCCTATATACGAAAAGCCGGTCGATATCAGGAAAAAATCCGGCAGAAGCAATTAACTGCCAACCGGCAATAATAGTCGCCGTTCGTACGTCTTTATAATCGATGGTCTCTGCATACGCATTCAGCAACTGATATACCTCTTCATCCCGCTCTCCCTCCGGAAATAGGGAGGTAACGATTTCCGCCAAAATTTGTGTATATGCATAGGTGTTCCAATCCAGGTTCATCACTGCTTTCGCATTACGACATTCATATTCTCCCATGGTATACGTATTATCTTTGCGGCGCGCTTCAAATGCAATCCGCGCAAATTGAAAAAAAGGATTGCCGTTTTTTCTTTTGCGGCCCCCGCCACTTGCAAATACACGTACCCGACCGGCTTGTAGCGTAAATACGGTAATCAATCTCGTTCCTGACGGATGTTTCTGCACATTGAGAATAATACCGTCAAAGGATTCGGCGAGCCCGTACTCAGTCGGATTCATGTTCATTCTCCGTTTCTTCCGTCGACGCTTCTTGAGGAATCGGTACGGCTCGGAGTCGAACAATTCTGAAGCCTTGTACCTCTAAAACAGTGAAGGCATAATTACCTATGGTTACCGCATCCTTAACCTCCGGCGTATGACCCAATAAGTCAAATACATACCCGCCTATTGTATCTACATCCCGATCTTCTTCAACGGGAATATGAAGTAATTCTTCCACATTGTCAAGGAGGACCGTTCCCGCAAATTCATAGGCTCCGTCAGATAAGGGCTGAATTTCTTCTTTCTCCGCCGTATGTTCATTACGAATCGTACCGACCAGCTCTTCCATAATATCTTCCAAGCTTACCAATCCGACCGTACTGCCGTACTCGTCGACAACAATGGCCAAATACGTACGTCGTGCTCTCATGAGTTGCAGTAACTTACTTACAGGCATGATTTCAGGAATCTTCAAAATAGGCCGATTGATAAGCCTCAAGTTATTGCGACGATTAATACGCAAGTCCAAGACGTCCTTAATATGAACCAAGCCCAGAACATGATCTTTGTCTTCTTCACATAGAGGATACCGCGTATGTCGCGAATGATTGATAGTCGTCAGATTCTCCGTCATACTTTCTTCGGCATACAGGCAAATAATATCCTGACGTGGAATCATAATTTCTTTGGCCAATAAATCGGAGAAATCGAAAACATTATCGATTAACTCGCTTTCAAGCTTATCGATTTTTCCTTCTTTATGACTGGCCGTAATAAGCATGCGAATTTCATCTTCCGTATGAGCCATATCTATTTCATTGGTCACGTCAAGAGAACGGCCACTCAAAACCCGCTGTCCCAGTTTCATGCCTATAGCCAGAAAAGGATAGAAAATCCGGCTGAGTCCGTAAATGATCGGCCCCGCAAAAAGGAGAGATTTCTCAGGAACTTGCATTCCTATGGACTTCGGTACCAACTCACCTAAAACCCAGAAAAGAACAGTATACACAATGGCGATAAACAGGCAAATAACATAGGGTCCGGGAAAAGGAACGATAACTTCTGCACTCATGTACATCCACGTAAGGGAATACAATAGAACAACGCCTGCTGTAAAGGCCGAAAGCGATACACCTACCTGGGCCATACTGAGAAAAATACCCGTATTATCATAACAGGGCAAGACTTTTTTCAGTTGTTCTTCACCGTCACGCACCACTTCTTCAAGGGTTTCCTTACGCAGTTGCACGAAGGCAAATTTACCGACTACAAAAAAAGCATGTACGGCCAAGGCGAGTAAAAAAATTATACAATAAGTTGCCAAGACACCGATTTGGTCTTCCGTCATCATTCTTCTCCTTATTCGTCCTGATATCCGAATTCATTCAAAGCCGCTGTCCTATTGCGCCAGTCGGGCTTTACTTTTACCCATATATCCAAGAAAACACTCGAACCCAAAAGCTGTTCTATTTCCGTCCGTGCATAGCGGCCGATTTCTTTCAGTACGGCACCGTTTTTGCCGATAACAATTCGCTTCTGAGATTCCCTTTCTACATAAACGGTAACGCGTATATACACTTTATCGTTGTCCCTTTTAGCCATTTCTTCCGTAAAGACGGCGACGGCATGAGGAACTTCTTCACGGGTAGCACGCAAAAGTTTTTCCCGAACAATTTCTGAAACCAATAGCCGTTCGGGCTGGTCGGTAATCATATCATCGGGAAAATATTTGGGGCCCGGCTGCAAGATTTTCTTCAGCTCGTTCGTTACTACATCCACATTATCACCGTTTAAGGCCGATACGGGAATGATACCTGCAAAATCATAGAGCTGCGAATAATCCGCAATAACCTCGGGGATTTTTTTCTTATCCACCTTATCCGTTTTATTAATAACTAAAAAGACGGGTACCCCTGCGTCTTTAACCTTATTTAGGACAAACATATCCCCGGGGCCGCGTTTTTCATCGGCGGCTACAAGAAATACGGCCGCATCAATATCGTGCAAGGCACTGAAGGCCGCATCATCCATAAAGCGTCCCAACTTATGTTTCGGCTTATGAATCCCCGGCGTATCGAGAAAAATGATTTGACATTCATCATCCGTATGAATGCAAAGAATTTTATTGCGTGTCGTCTGAGCCTTATCGGATACGATAGTTACTTTTTGTCGAATAATACGGTTAATCAACGTTGATTTGCCCACATTCGGACGACCTACGACGGCAACGAAGCCCGATTTAAACTGTTCTTTCATCTTCATCCTCCTGTAGTGAAAAAGGCTGAGGAAACAACTCCGTTGCCTTCACAACTCTGTATTGTCCGTTTTTAGCCGTTAAAATAATATATTCCGCTGAAAACTCCGCCAAGACCTGACGGCAAGCACCGCAAGGCAAGGTATAGTCCTCATCGGCTGCAACGGCTACGCTTTGAATCTTACGGCAACCTGCCGCAACGGCGGCAAAAACGGCATTTCGTTCAGCACAGGATGTCAGCCCGTATGAACTGTTTTCCACATTACATCCCGTATATATTCTTCCGTCATCACCCTCTACAGCCGCACCTACGGAAAAATGCGAGTACGGAGCATAGGCTCTTTCTCTTGCCTGCCGAGCCGCACTAACAAGATCTTCATCTGTAGGCCTCATTACAATTCTTCTCCTTCTCTGACAAAGCCGAGACGATGTAATACGAATTCTTCCTCTTTTCTCATTTCCGTCTTATCTTCGTCCGTCATATGATCGTATCCCAAGATATGCAACATACCGTGAACCGTGAGATAGGCCAGTTCCCTTTCGAATGAATGGCCGTATTCATCCGCCTGTTCCCGCGTCTTATCAAGAGAAATAACGATATCGCCGAGAAGTTTCGTATCCGGTCCGTCATAGCCTTCTTCTTCACCTTCGTTTAAAGCAAAAGACAAGACATCGGTGGGACGATCTATGTTTCTGTATGTCTTATTGAGCTCATGAATATATGTATTATCACAAAGTACGACACTTAGCTCCGCGTCTTCATCCAATCCGTAAATATGTGCGCCTTCTTTACAAACCGACTCGATAATATTTTCATATTCGTTTTTTTCCGTCACCTTGTTTTCATAAGTAATGCGAACCTTCATGCCTGTGCCTCCTGTCCTTTATAATACGCTTCATAAGCCCTGATAATACGTCCGACCATATCATGACGCACCACATCAATATCCGAAAAGCGCATGACCCCTACCCCGGGTACGGCTTCCAAAATACGTACGGCTTCAATCAATCCGGACGGAACGTTCCCGGGCAAGTCTATTTGACTTGTATCACCGTTAATAACCATACGCGAATGATTTCCCATACGCGTTAAGAACATTTTCATCTGCTCTCTCGTCGTGTTTTGAGCTTCATCTAAAATAACAAACGATTCTTCCAGAGTCCGGCCGCGCATGTACGCTAAAGGGGCTACTTCTATAATATTTCGAGCCAGCATTTTCTGCACCGTATCAAGACCGAACATATCGGACAAAGCGTCGTACAGAGGTCGTAAATACGGGTCGACTTTTTCTTGCAAATCACCGGGTAAGAACCCTAGTTTTTCACCTGCTTCTACGGCAGGTCGAGTCAATATAATACGTTCTACTTCACGATTTTTCAAGTAATACGACGCCAAGGCAACAGCTAAATAGGTTTTTCCCGTGCCGGCCGGCCCGATACCGAAGGTAACGGCATGCCTACGAATCATATCGACATATGCCTTTTGTCCCAACGTCTTCGGTTTGACGGGACGTCCCTTATCGGAAAGTGCAATCGTATCCTCGTGCATCATTTCTACGAGATCGCTTTTTCCGTCGCGCACCAGCTTCGTAATATAGCGCACCTGTTGTGTCGTCGCATACACCTTGTCCCTATCGAGAGCGCGTAAGTGCAAGAGCACTCTTTCCAAGACGGTTGCCTCTTCTTCAGGTCCCTTTATAAACAAGTCCTGGCCCCGCGACGATAATGCCAGGGCGGGAAACTCTTGACGCATAGCTTGCAACAATTCGTCATGCATCCCTATCAAATGTCTGGCTTCGGAAGGGTCGGAAAAATTAAATATTTTTTCTGCCAACATAATCTCCTTATTTGCCGAAATGACGAACCGCTTTACCGCCCAAATAATCACATTTACGACCTTGGAAGGTCTGTCTTGTCGCCATTTCCGATTCAATCATATCGCGAATTCGCCACCACCCCATGCTCCAGTTCGAAAAGTCGGTCGCTTCTTCGGGAGCTCTGCCGATGAGGCGTTGAAATACTAAATCACTGCGTGAGTACTCCAGAAACGAAATAACTCTGTTTACGTACTCTTCTACTGTAATCAAACTGATTTCGCCATTCTTGTACCACTGTGCCATACGCGTATTTTTAATGATATACAGAGCATGTAGCTTTACTTCATGAGTCGGCAAAGCTGAAATAATCTTTGCCGTTTCAATAGTATCGACCTCATCGTCACCGGGAAGGCCGATAATAACATGAGTACAATTGCGAAAATCATAGTCTTTCAGCATCATGAGGGCATCGATATATTCGGCTACGCCGTGTCCCCTGTTAATCTGTTTCAACGTTTTATAATTGGCGGTCTGAAGTCCCAATTCCACGGTAATATCGACACCGTACCTTTGCCGAACGTCATCCATAATGTCCAAATACGTCCGGTTCAGACAATCCGGTCTGGTCGCTACGGCAAGGCCCACAACGTCGGGTAAGCAGGCCGCTTCCAAATAATTGCGGAACAAATCGACCGGCACATACGTATTGGTGAAATTCTGAAAATAAGCGATAAACTTTTCGGCTTTATACTTAGGGCCTATGTGTTCCTTATTAGCCTTCAGTTGCTCCTCGACGGTAACGGAAGCAGGCAGATTTTCATATCCCGCCCCGACAGCTCCGCAGAAAGCGCATCCGCCCGTACCTAACCGTCCGTCCCGATTGGGACAGGTATCGGGAATGCTGACCGGCAGCTTATATACCTTCTCGCCGTACCGTTCCTTTAAGTACGACGAATACATTCTGTAAGGTGTTTCCATAATTCTCCTCTAAGGCTTATTTATAACATGCCTTGAAACTCCCTTTTTCTCTCGTCTGGCAATAACCCGTACAGTCTCGCCAAAAGGCTTTCCAGTTATCACTTGTGCCGCCTCGGGTGACAAGGGCCATAGCTGATATCTTCGCTTTATGTCACGCATATTCGTAAATCGATAATCATCGTAATAGGTCTTCATCAACGACTCGTTCCTAAAAACCGCATCCCATTCGTTGCGATGACAGGCTTTTTGGAAAAATCCCGGTTGCAGACGAAAGGCAAAGGAAATTCTCACATTAAAATCGAGCAGTTCAACAGCCGTTTTCTTAGCCGTCTCCCCGATTTTTTCCGAAGCTCGAACAAATTCATACAACAAGTCAATGAGTGTGCGATCCGACAATAAGCCTTCATCACCGTGAACCTTGTCAATAAAGGTCGTCACCTCATCGTAAAAAACAAAGGGGCTCTCGTAAAACGGCACGACATAGTCGAGAAAATCCGTAAATTTATTACTGTTATAAACGCGCTCGAATACATCCTCAAACCGTTTCATCCGCCGTACTTGCCCAAAAGACAACCAAGCGGTTTCTAATACCTCATACGGACCGTCCGGGTCAAATCGGTACTCTTCCACAAATCGATTCCGTATACCCGACCCCTTAAGAAGCTTCAAAAAGCCTATCTGCAACATATGAGGTTTCAGAGCATATATTTCATTAAAAGACTGCTTCAAATGTTCCATCGTTTCATAAGGCAACCCGACAATCAGATCTAAATGAAGATGCACCGATTGATAATCACGCAAGGTCTTCATAACTTTCTCAATACGAGGCCAATCGTTGACCCGACGCACGGCATCCAGGGTTCGCTCATAAGTGGACTGAATTCCCATCTCCATTTGTATGCGCCCCGGTGGGGCCGCTTTTAAAATTTCCAAATCCTCATCGGTCAACAATCCCGGTTCGATTTCCAGGTGAAAGTTAATATCTTCCGGTACGGATACAAAAAAGCGCAACAAGGTCCGATAGTGCTCGGGATTACAGTTAAAGGTCCGATCCACAAACTTTACTTGCTTAACTCCGGCAGCAATAAAGCGCTTTAACTCACTTATGACGGTACGGGTATTGCGAAATCGCACACTTTGACTCATACCTGATAAGCAATACTGACATTGAAAGGGACATCCTCTGGAGCTTTCGTAATAAATTATTTTATGCGAAAGTTTCGAAAAGTCTTCTCCTTCGTAAGGAAAAGGTAAGGTATTTAAATCGGCTACCTCGCAAAGTTGTTTTGACCCTTCAAGTGTATTCCCGTTCCTAAAAAGAACCCCTGTCAGTTCGGGTCTTTCAATTCCTTCTTCCCACGACTGAATTAACTGAGGTAAAACTTCTTCACCTTCACCTTGCACTATACAATCAATATAATCGTGTTCCTTCAATACCTCCTCGGCCGTATACGACACTTCCGGGCCGCCGAGAAAAATTTTGCAAGACGGAAGGACCTCATGTATGAGTCGAGCCGTTTTTAAGGTCATTTCAATATTCCAAACATAACAAGAAAGCCCTACCGCATCGGCACGGTGAGCATAAATGCGTCCTACAATATCATATAAATTGTGATTTATGGTATATTCCGCCGTTTCCGTATTCGTCAGTCCCCGTTCTTTACAGGCCAGTTGCAAATATCGCAAGGCCAATGACGATTGCACGAATTTTGCATTTAAGGCGGCTAATAACACTTTCATGTAACAGGTAATCCTCCCGTCGCTACTGAAAACGTGAGCACTTATCTTTATTATTATACTGCAAATCATACCTTTACGGAATGAAAAAGAGGCAGAATTTCCGCCTCTTTAATGCCAAAGTTATTTGTTTTTACGCCGATATATGACGACACCTACAAGGCAAATAAGAACGACCACAGCTAATCGCCCCGGATGTTCGGTAATATAAACCAAATCATGCCCCAGCCAAACCTCAATAGCTACAGCCGGAAGTTTTCCCAGGAAAGTGGCTCCCAAATGATCCGAAAAGGAAATGCGCCCCGATGCGATGAGTGCCGTTAACAATACATTGGGTGTATACGGCAAAGCTCTGGCAATAAAAACATTGCGAAACGTACTGTACCCGTCAATACGACTCAGTTTATCGCTCTTGGCAATAATACGCTCAGCCGTACTGCGAAAGACGGTACGCATGACAATAAAGCCTGCCGTACAGCCGAGAAATTCGCCAATCCACGAGACGATAATACCCGGAATAAGACCGAAAACAAGACCGTTGACAATGAGAAGCGGCAACGACGGAAGCCCCGTCATATTCGTCAACAAAATCATGAGTATACTGATGGCCATGGAAAGGTATCCGTACGAAAGGATATATGCCTGCAACCCCGGCACATTCCCGTCCATAGCCAAGGTAATCAAGGTACTGTAAAAGCCGGGCAAGACCAAGTGTATACTGCCGAGGATTAGGGCTATAATCAGACAGGCACCGATTTGCATCTGCCGTTCCGTTATGCCGTTATATTGCTTCATACTTACTCCTTAAATACTTATAGTAATATCGTCTATTATACTTCCCCTCTCATTTCTTGTCGATACAAAGAAAGACCCGCATCTTATCGATGCGGGTCTTATAAAGTTTATTAAATCTTTCCTACTAAGTCGAATCCCGGTTTTAAGGTCTTGCTGCCCGGTTTCCATTTGGCCGGGCACACTTCGTCACCGTGAAGGTGAACAAACTGTGCAGCCTGTACTTTACGCAACAATTCATCTGCATTTCTGCCGATATTGCCGGCACTTACTTCATATAAAACGACCTTGCCTTCCGGATTAATGACGAAAGTTCCCCGTTCTGCAAGTCCCGCATCTTCGATATATACGTCCAGATCTTTGGCCAAAATACCCGTCGGGTCACCGATCATGGGAAATTCCACCTTACCGACCGTAGCTGACGATTCATGCCATGCTTTATGGACAAAGTGTGTATCGCAGGAAACGGAGTAAATTTCACAATTTATCTTGCGAAAATCTTCATACTTATCCTGTAAATCGCCTAATTCCGTAGGGCACACAAATGTAAAATCGGCAGGGTAGAAGAAGAAAACGCTCCACTTCCCTTCCAAAGCATGAGAAGTAATTTCTTTAAAAGCACCCTTTTGATAGGCCTGTAATGAAAAATCGGTTACTTTCTTTCCGTTAAGAGACATAGTCTTTACCTCCTTTAATTGATATTAATTATCATAATTAGAGTATAAAGGATGTTTTTGACAATGTCAATAATAATTCTTATTTAGCAAGACTTGTTAAAATTTGCAACTCCGTAAGGCTATCTGCCTTGTCCTTAATACGTCCGCCTTTATCAATAATGATCCATACCGGCGGTGATTTAATAATAAGTTCCCGCCATGAACGTATATCTGTATGATATGACAGGAAATCATACTTCTTAAAGTCTATGTATGCATAACCGTCATCCGCTGTCCCGTCCGTCATAACAGCGCAAGTATAAACAGAATCACCGGTCTTTTTTTTCACAGCTTCTAAGGTATTCAAGCCTTCTTTTGAATACTCCGTCCACGGATGCCAAAAATACAGGCACACAGGCTTTTCATTATACAAGGTACGCAGTCTGGCAATCTCTCCGCTTCGGGTCTTCAACAAAATATCGGGAGCCAATACTTCAGTTTCCGAACGAATCAGATCGGCCGTATCCTTACGACCTTCCATATCTATCCGTGCAGGATCCTTCCCCGGCCACCAAACGAACAATAAAACCAGGCATATGAAAGCCAACCCGAAAAATATGATATTTTTACGTTTTTCGCTTCTCATGGCCGTTCCTCTCTTAAAATATACAAACGCCCCGTAAGGGGCGTCCGGAATTAATGTATCAATTCATACCAGCTGTCGGCAATATTCGCAAATTCCTGTAAGGTTAACGTTTCGCCGCGGCGACTCCCGTCTATACCGGATGCTTCCAGCATGCGAGAAGCCTCTTCTGCCGGAATTCCGCCGCCTTTTAAAGCGTTTAATAAGGTCTTACGCCGTTGGGCGAAAGCAAACTTCACAACTCTAAAGAACAACTTTTCATCCTTCACTGCTACGGCGGGCTCATTCCGTACTTCCATACTTACCACTGTCGACGTTACGGCCGGCGGAGGCAAGAAAGACTGCGGGGAAATATCAAATTCACAGCGTGGCTTCGTATAGTACTGGACGGCCACGGACAAAGCTCCGTAAATACGACTTCCCGGCTTAGCCGTCATACGTTCGGCAACTTCCTTTTGCACCATAACAACCAGTTTACGAATGGGTAACCGTTCTTCCAAAAGCCGCATAATAATGGGGGTCGTAATATAATACGGCAAGTTGGCACAAACCGTAAAGGAACGCTCATTCATTTCCTTGTTTATATCTATTTTCAAAATATCGCCGTGAATAATCCGAACATTCTCGTAATCTTCTAATGTTTTGTCCAAAATAGGTAAAAGGCGATCATCAATTTCTACCGCTGTTACAGATGCCTTCGTTTCCGCCAAAGCCTGTGTCAGCGTACCTATACCGGGCCCGATTTCAAGGACTTCGTCTCCTTCACCTATATCTGCGGCTATAGCTATATTTTTGACCACATCGGGGCGAATCAGGAAATTCTGGCCCCATTTTTTACTCATCCGTAAATTAAAGCGTTTTACAATGTAGCGAACCACATCGGGATTCGCAATGACTGTCCCTTTCATCATTACCCCTCATTTAAGGCCGCCAAGGCGGCATTCCATTCATCTCTTGTCACGCCGTAACCGTTAAGGCGGCGCAAAAACTGTTTAGCATTGCCGTAGCCGATTCCCAATTTGGCTCCCACAAAGGCCCGTCGTTCGGAAGCATCCGTCGTCCCGTTTAAGCCGTTTTCCGATAAATCGGCAAGAGTAAACTCATGTTGCGGTTCGAACTGAAGGCATCGTGCCTGTTCCAGAGCCCGTAAAATAGAGTCTCTATTCGCCTGCTCAATGCCCAAGTCATCATTGGCAATGGCCTCTTTTCGCGGCACAAAGGCATGCTTAGCCAGAGGAAATTTGTCTGTCAAGTACTTACGAATGCGTTCACCCGCCCCGTCGGGGTCTGTTAAAATAATGATTCCCCGTCTTTCATAAGCCGCCCGGATTGCTTCCAACGTATGAGGAAGCAGATTAAAGCCGTCCGTACGAATAGTATCAGCCTCAATCCGGCAGGCCCGAATGCGCGCTTCATCGGCCCGACCTTCTACGACGATTACTTCCTTAATCATAATGTAATGCCGTCCCCTTCTTCAACAATAAAGCGAGCCGCTGCCAATACGGCAAGAATATTATGTTCCAAAACGATACCGCCTTGCAAGTAAATCATATACGGGTCACGAATCGGTCCGTCTGCCGACAGTTCGATAGACGATCCTTGAACAAAATCACCGGCAGCCATAATGATTTTATCAGCATATCCCGGCATATCGTCGGCAATAGGTGTAACATGGGCATCGACAGGCGAAAAACTCTGAATGCCCCGGCAGAAGAGCTCCATATTGCGTTGATTTCTAAGCGAGACCGTTTGAATTAAATCGCACCGCAATTCGGATGCTTTAGGCGCTACGTCAAAACCCAGTCGGGCAAATACGGCGGCGGCAAAAACGGCACCCTTAATAGCCTGCGCCGTCACATGAGGTGCCATAAAAAGGCCTTGAAAAAAAAGTCTGTATCCCGGCGTATAAGACCCCAATTCATCGCCTAATCCGGGTGCTGTCAAGTAATCGGCGGCCTTTTCCACCAAATCGGCACGACCGGCGATATATCCGCCTGTCGGAGCCAAACCGCCACCGGGATTCTTAATGAGCGAGCCGGCAATAATGTGTGCTCCCGCCTCAAGCGGTTCTTCTTCTGCCGCAAATTCACCGTAACAATTGTCGACAAAGCAAATAGTCTGAGGACTTACTTCGCGCACAATCTCTAAAATCTTGCGAATATCTTCTATGCGTAAAGACGGCCGAGAGCTGTAACCTCGCGAACGTTGTAAAAGCACCATTGTGGGCTTACGTTCGGACACGACTCGACGAATCCCTTCTAAATCATAGGTATTATCCTTCAAGGGTACCTCTTCATACTGTACGCCTTTGGTTTTTAAAGAATTGCGACTGTCTCTGGCATAGCCGATGACTCCCTGCATCGTATCGTAAGGAGCCCCGATTAAAGAAACAAGCAGGTCTCCTTTTTCCAAGAGAGCGCATAACACCGTAGCCAAGGCATGAGTTCCCGATACAAAATGAGGCCTGACAATAGCCTTTTCGGCCTTAAATACTCCGGCATACACTTCGTCAAGCTTTTCCCGACCTATGTCGCTGTATCCGTAGCCACTGGATCCGGCAAAATGATAGGCCGAAAGCCGAGCTTCTTTAAAAGCTTCCAAGACCTTTTGCGTATTCTTCAGCGCCGTATGGTCGATTCGTTCAAATTGTTCGGCACATTCTTTTAATGCTTCCCGTCTGATTTGTTCAATATCCACGTTATTTCACCCTTTGCTCGACTTTCGAGCCCCATTCATTTTCTATATCTTGAATAACGGCAGAGGCCAATTCATCTTCCGTTACAAAATCATCCTTTTCATACCATCGAATATACGGCATGCGCTTAAACCACGTCATTTGCCTCTTCGCAAAATGACGAGTTCTCTTCTTAATAAGCTCACTCGCCGCCTCTAGCGATAACTGACCGTCCAGATACAGGACCAGTTCCTTATACCCAATGGCCTTCATGGCCTGAGCTTCAGGCAACACGCCGTCTTGCAACAACTGCTGTACCTCGTCGATCCAACCGGATTCAATCATAGCATCTATCCGCTTTTCGATACGCTCATACAAGACCTGTCGCGGTAAGGATAGGCCGATGACAAAGGCATGATAAAGCGGACCGCCCGCCTTTTGCGGCATAACCGCCGCCGCACCTTCTCCCTTTTCAATTGCACCTACCAAGCGGACAAGCCGATGAGAATTGGACAATAACTCGTGCCAATCCGGAGGTTCATACCCCGTTTTTTCTGTAATGTACGCTTTCAACTCTTCTTCCGACAAAGCGGCAATACGGCTCGAAGCGGCCTGCCGTTCTTCCTTGGAATGACGCTTCGCCTTAAACTCGTATCCTTCCAAAAGAGACTGTACGTACAGTCCCGTACCGCCGACGAGGATGGGAATCTTACCTCTTTCATGCAAGTCTTCAATCGTAGTCCGTGCCGCCTCTTGAAAGGCTGCAGCTGAAAAGTCTTCATTCGGTTCGATAATATCTATAAGATGGTGGCGATAGGTCGCCAGCTCATCCTTTGTCGCCTTAGCCGTACCGATGTCCATGCCCTTATATACTTGATACGCATCGGCCGATACTAATTCCGTTTGAAACCGTTCGGCCAGTTTAAAACTGAGCGCCGTCTTACCCACGGCCGTAGGACCGACGATGGCGATTATTTCATTCATTTACGACTACACTCCAATACGGCATAAGAAATACGGCTGTATCTTCCGCCGCCGACTTTGAAATTATCATATTTTCCGGTTAATCCCGAAAAGTCACGTCCCTTAATGACCACTCGTTTTCCGGCCTTGCAAAGAGCCAAATCTATCATATCCGTCGTCAAAGGGGCATGACAAACAACGTCACGTAACGGCGTAAAATTACTGCTTTCCCGAACGGGCCGGGTAAACATGGGATCAAAATAAATAATATCGTACGACTTATCCTCAATCGAAGTAAGGACAGACTCGTAAGTATCGTGCGACAGATGTATATGTCGTAAGGCCTCCGTTACATCCCGACGTTCATGTACATATCTGGAAAATCCCCATGCCGTTACTCTTGCAAGCAAAGGAGACGCCTCTACGGCATCGATACGCGATCTCCGAGGCAATCCGTAAGAGGCTACGAGAGCATCCGAGCCGAGCCCGCAAGTGCAGTCCAAAAACTTAACGGGTCCCGTAGCGGCGACGGCATCAAGAAATCTATCGCCCTTACCCGAATCGATTTGACGGATACGTAACTCCGCCATACTGGGATGAAAGCGATGCCTGCCGCCTTCAGTCCGTATTTCAGGCCCCATGTTCGTATATATAATCAGGTTTTCATACAGATTGTGAAGTTCTTCTTCCCTTCGTCCTTGGCGAGGTACAAAATGGGCGCCGACCTCATCGGCCCATGCTTTCGCTTCGTCTTTTAACGATACTTCACCTTTTAAAGACGTAGTCACATAAACAGGTACCCTTTCCATCTTAAGTCCGTTTAAATAACTTTGCCAATTCGCCGGGCGTAAAGCGAACGATAATAGGGCGTCCGTGCGGGCATACATAAGGGGTTTCCGTATGGAAGAGGGCTTCCAACAGTTCCTTCATTTCCCGAATATTCAAGGTGTCTCCGGCCTTTACCGCTCCGTGGCATGACAAATATGCCAAGGACGAATGGCGTAATGTCGCCTTATCCGTCTGCGGACTTTCATGTAAAATATGGCAAATTTCCTGCAATGAATCGGCAATATGTGATGTAGGTAAATCGGCGGGAATGGCTTCCATACGCAAGGTCGTCGGACCCGCCTCCGTATAAATATAGCCTAAATCTCGAAAAACCTCTTCTTTTTCCGAAAATAGTTGCATGTCACTACTGTCGGCTTCGACAAACTCGGCGGTCAACAACTGTTGACTGGGCATGCTTTCCGTACGTTTGCAAAATTTATCATACCGAACCCGTTCATGAGCTGCATGTTGATCGATAATATACAAGTCTTCACCCTTCTTTGCCACAATATAGCAATTTGCTACGGCCCCCAAGGGAATGAAAACGTCTTCGTCACCGTCAAAATGAATAACGGAATGCTCCTTCACCGACTCCGACAATTCTTCCCGAACTGTCGAGAACGGATTTTCTTCTCCCGCCGCATACGCTTTTACATGAGGTTCCGGCGTATAAGGCTTATCTTGCCGTTGTACAGGCACATAACCGTGTTCCAACGAGCCGCCATTATTTCTTCGCCCCTCAGTCGAAAATCCGCCTTCCCGGGGTGTAGAGAAGGTGAAGCTTCCCTGTCTGTTCTCAACCTCTTTCGCAGGCACGGCCTTTTCAATTTGGCGCGGTGACAAATTAACGGGTGTCGCAATTTGTTCAGGCTTTTCCCGGCTCATTAAGGCCGTAATAATACAATGATATACGGCTCGATACATCTGCTGTTCATCGGCAAACTTGATTTCCGTCTTAGCCGGATGAACGTTTACATCAATAGTTGCCGGATCCGTTTCTACATATAAAAGAGCAAAGGGATAACCCGACTTGGGCAGCATGGCATGGTAGGCGTTTTCAATAGCCTTAAAGACGACGGCATTGTGAATGACCCGTCTATTGACTATACACGTCTGCCAAGCCCGCGTACTCTTTAATAAGGACGGCTTACCGACATAGCCGTGTATCGTAAGATTTTCATTTTCATAAGTTACGGGAAATACTTCCTTGGCTACAGCCGCGCCGTAAATGGCGGCAATCGTTTCCAAATCATCCCCCGTTCCGCCTGTCTGTAAGACCGTGCGGCCGTTGTTAATAAACGTAAAGGCCACATCCGGACGGGTTAAGGCCAGCTTCGTAATAATATCGGAAATCTTCGAACTTTCCGTCCGTTCACTTTTCATAAACTTTTTTCGAGCCGGCGTATTGAAGAACAAGTTGCGCACTTCCATGGTCGTACCGACGGAAGCACCCGTGTGTTCTTCTTCTTTAACGGAACCGCCCGACAGTACCATACGAAAAGCCAGGTCCGTATCATTCATGCGCGTCGTCATGACCAGTTCGGAAACGGCGGCTATACTCGGTACGGCTTCACCGCGAAATCCTAAGGAGGTAATGGAAAAAATATCTTCAATAGAACTTATCTTACTCGTTCCGTGACGAATAATACTCTTTTTCGCATCTTCTTCACTCATGCCGCTGCCGTTATCGCTGACACGCATATATGAACTGCCTCCGTCGGCAATTTCTATTTCTACCGTTGTAGCCCCTGCATCCAGGGCATTTTCCGTCAACTCCTTAATAACCGAGGAGGGACGTTCAACTACTTCACCGGCTGCAATTTTATTGGCCGTTTTTTCATCAAGTACATGTATAATGGAGCTCACGAAATACCGCTTCCTTTCTTGGCTTCACGTTGCAAATCATGCAAAAACGAAATGGCTTCGATAGGGGTCATACTCATAACATCCACATGGAGCAACTTGTCCGTTACGGCATCTGTAAACAGTCCCGGTACCGCATAAGTCGCTTCCTCATCGGGGGTCTGCCGCGAAGGCACTGCCGCAGCACCGCCTTCCAATTCTTCCAAAATAACTTCGGCACGCTTCAAAAGACCTTCGGGAAGACCCGCCAAACGAGCTACATGCAAGCCGTAACTGCGATCGGCTCCGCCCGGTATAATACGCCGCAAGAACTTGATGGACTTGCCCCGTTCTCGAACGGCGACGGTATAGTTCTTCAAAAGACTCGATTCGTCCGCCATGGAAACCAATTCATGATAGTGTGTGGCAAAGAGAGTAAATGCGTGAACGTGTTTTAAACAATATTCAATAACCGCCTTGGCAATGGACATACCGTCGAAGGTACTCGTGCCTCGGCCGATTTCGTCCAAAATCAACAAACTGCGACACGTAGCGTGTTTTAAAATATAGGATACTTCCTTCATTTCCGTCATAAACGTACTTTGACCCGTTAAAATATCGTCACTGGCGCCGATACGCGTAAAAATCCTGTCAACAGGGCAAATATCGGCACTCTCGGCAGGGATAAAAGATCCCGTCTGTGCCATTAATATCAAGACTGCCGTCTGACGCATATACGTCGATTTACCGGCCATATTGGGTCCCGTTATAACAAGAACTTCGTGATCCGTATGGTTAAGCGTAACATCATTAGGTACAAAGAGTTCGTTTTTATTATATTGCTCAATAATGGGATGACGACCTTCTTCGATGCGAATGACTTCACGACTGTTTAATGCAGGCCGTACGTAGCGATTCTCCTTGGCACATACGGCCAGGCTGTACAAGCTGTCCGCTACGGCTACGGCACGAGCCGTTTCCTGCATGGCCGCAATATGGCCGCGAACTTCTTCGCGCAACTGTGTAAACAGTTTATACTCCAAAGCGGTCAATCGTTCCTGAGAAGTCAATACCTTTACTTCAAAATCTTTCAGTTCCGGAGTAATATACCGTTCCGCGTTGACCAAGGTCTGTTTACGTACATAATAAGGCGGAATCGGTTTCGTATTAGCGTGGGAGATTTCAAAATAATAGCCGAATACCTTCGTATAGCCGATTTTCAGCTTAATTCCAGTACTTTCTTTCTCCCGTTCTTCCAAGTCACGTAAAAAGGCATGACTGTTTTCGGATATGCTGCGAATTTCATCCAATTCTTCATTATATCCGTCACGAATGACACCGCCGTTACGAATAACCGCAGCCGGTTCTTCCTTAACGGCACGACAAAGCAAATCGTACACGTAAGAATGAACATCCATGCATTCATTCAGTCTTTGTAAAATAGGTGCTCCCGCTTGTGATAAGATATGTTTTACGTCCGGCAGAATACGTAACGATTCACGCAAAGCCGTCATATCCTTAGGCCCGGCCGTACCCGTGCCGATGCGCGTCAAAATACGTTCGAAGTCATAAATCTTATCCAACGTATCGCCCAAGTCCTGACGCATAATTTCATGGCGTACCAAATCCTCTACCCCGTCTTGCCGTTCCGTTATATCGTGAAGATTCAACAAAGGGGCTTCCAACCACTTACGCAATAAACGTCCGCCCATAGCCGTCTTCGTCCGGTCCAGTACGTCGAGAAGAGTTCCCTTGCGGCGACCGTCACGTACGTTCTGAGTGATTTCCAAATGGCGTAGACTCGATGCATCAATAAGCATATTGCGTTCTGTCGTCAAAGGCCTCAACGAGGCGATATGAAAGACGTCGGCCTTCACCGTCTCTTTTACATAGGATAACAAGATACCGATAGTATAGGCCGCTTCCTTTGCCGCCTGAAAGGCATCTTCATCAAAATAATCGGCACCTGTTCGTGAATAGTCTATATCCCCTTGCACCTCGTAGAGTGTAAAAGCACAATGGTTCAGCCGCTCCGTAACGAAACGGCGTAAAGAGGTAATGATTGCCGACTCCTTCGTATATACCACTTCCGCCGGTTCATACAAGGCAAAGATGTCCAAAAGTCGATCTTGAGTTTCGTCATCTCCGCAGGCCATCCACAGAGCTTCTCCTGTCGTCACATCCGTCAGTACAAGCTGAATACCGCCGTCTTCTTCCCCTACAGCGGCAATATAGTTATTCTTCTTCGACGCCACGGCATGCTCCATCGTCACGGTACCGGGTGTGATGACGCGAATGATTTCTCGCTTCACAAGACCTTTTACAGACTTCGGATCTTCCATTTGCTCGCAAATGGCAACCTTATAGCCCTTATGAACAAGGCGTTCAATATATGTATCGGCAGAATGAAAGGGAACGCCGCACATGGGTACGCGTTCCTTATTGCCGCCGGCACGGCCGGTCAAGGTTAAATCCAATTCACGCGACGCCGTCAAGGCATCGTCAAAAAACAATTCATAAAAATCGCCTAAGCGAAAAAACAGCAGTTTATCGGCACACGTCTCCTTGACTTCCAGATACTGCTTCATCATGGGCGTTAACTTCATTTCTTCGGCCACAATCTTCCTCCCGTTTCAGGACATGACCTTTAAGGACCCAAGTCTGTCCCTTATCCACATGCACTCGTATAGTATCACCGACGACGCTCGTCCCGTCGTTTTCCCAAATGATCATCTTATTGCCCCGCGTCCTGCCGAACCAATGATTTTCATCATTTTTCGTAGGTCCTTCGACAATGACTTCATAGTCCTTGCCTTCCATCTCTACGTTATAAGCCAGGCTGATTTCATTCTGCACATCAGCTAATCGCTTCAAACGTCGGCTCTTTTCATCTTGAGGAATCTGATTATCCATCGTCGCTGCCGGCGTTCCCGTACGGGGTGAATAAATAAATGTATAGGCCATGTCGTAGCGTACGCGCCTCAGCAAGTCGAGAGTTTCTTGAAACATAGCTTCCGTTTCACCGGGAAAGCCGACAATAATATCGGTCGTCAAGACAGCTTGAGGCATCTTTTCTCGAATGTACGAAACCAACTCTTCGTAGTGTTCCATCGTATAACCGCGATTCATGCGTTTTAAAAGTTCCGTAGACCCGCTCTGCACAGGCAAATGAATATGGGATACTACCTTCTTGCACTGAGCAATGGCGTCTATCATGGTAAAAGTCATATCCTTCGGATGGCTGGTCATATAACGAACCCGTTCAATGCCGTCAATGTCTTCTATAGCATATAAAAGGGCTGAAAAATCTGTACCGTCCTTAAAATCGAGCCCATATGAATTGACGTTTTGACCCAGTAGTGTAATTTCCTTATAGCCTTCTTTTGCTAAATTGCGAATTTCTTCTACAATTTCTTCAAGGGGGCGGCTCACTTCGCGACCGCGCACATACGGAACAATACAATACGTACAAAACTTATTGCACCCGTTCATAATGGGAACCCAGGCGAAGAACTTCTGGAATCGCTTCGTCGGTACGGCGTGGAATACATTGTCTTCCATTTCCGTAGCCAACATGTGGCTTTCCTTCTGTCCCTCTTTTTCCTTGATTAAATCAATGAGCTTATGTATATTATGTGTGCCGATGACCAGGTCCAAATGAGGAGCCCGCTTAAAGAGGCGATCCTGCCATTCCTGAGCCATGCACCCCGTTACGGCTAAAATCAAATCCTTATTCCGCATCTTCAAATGCTTGAACTCGCCGATTTTCCCCAGTACCTTGTCTTCCGCCGTCTCACGTACACAACACGTATTCATAAGAATGACATCGGCTAACTCGGGGGCTTCCGTCGGCGTGTATCCCAGCTCTTCCAACTGCCCTGCATACCGTTCCGAATCGGACTCGTTCATCTGACAACCGTAGGTCATTAAACAATAGTGCTTACTTGCCAATAAATCCATGTATAGTCTCCGTTACCTTCTTTTTATAATACTTTTGAAATTCGTTTTTACATTTAATGATACCATATTACGGAAGACTGCAACAGTACGAAAAGAAGGATACTCCGCACTTATGTTACCTTCCACAAATCAAAATAGCCAGGTATACTGCCTTAAATGAAGCGTATATTCTTATATGACTCGGAAATCATTACCTGATGCCGTTTAACAATTGTTTTTGCACTATTTATTTCTTTGAACCCTTCCTTTTGTTTTGCATAAAACCTTTTCATCTGCTATACTGTAATCGAAATAATCATCGATTTGATACGTTTTCTAGCCGAGGAGAATCGGACTCCATGGGCTGCGTACCACTCGGTGATTTTTTATTTGCATGCGGCTTTATTTTCTTGCTATATTCATAATAGTGGAATGGTTGTTACCCGGAATGCTGCGTAAGGCTACGGGCGAATACGCCTGCTATTTTTATGTGTGTTGATTTGACGTAATTTACAAGAAACTTTGCCTATCCTTTTATCACTGACGGGATTGCTTCTCATATCTATCCTGATAAACATCCTCTCAAATACTTTCTTGTAAAATAAATACGATTTAAAAATATTTATCATATCTTTCGTATACAAAAACCGCCTGTCTTTCGAAAAACAGGCGGTTTACTCTGCTTTATGTTCTTTCTTTAATAGCCTTTACAATCCGTTTCAGCCCTTCTTCTACAAGGGACCGGGGCATAGCCAGGTTGAGTCGTACATAGCCCTGTGCATTGTCTACGAAGAGAGCGTCCCCTCCTTCGAGAAGAACACCGGCTTTGTTGGCGAAGAAGTCGGGAATATCTTCTACGTCAGCCAGATAAGCACTTAAGTCTACCCATGCCAGATAGGTGGCATCGGGAATGACAAAATGTGTTTCCGGCAATTCCCTGTCGAGTGTCTCCTTAACAAAGGCGAAGTTTCCGTCCAAGTACGTCTTCATTTGATCAAGCCATTCCCCGCCTTTTTCATAGGCTGCCTGATGCGCCACAATGGCTAAGGGATTAACATTCATAGCGTACGAATTGGTATAGGCAATATACCATTCTTTCAACGTTTCATCTCGAATCAGGATTTCCGCAAACATAAGTCCCGCCATATTAAAGCATTTAGAAGCAGAGGTGCAAACAATAAGTTTGTCATAATCGGGCATAATTTTAGCCATAGGAATGTGCCGTTTCCCTTGGCGCAGAAGGTCACAATGAATTTCATCGCTAATAATCCAAAGGTTATGTTTTCCTACAATAGCCGCAACCTTCTTCAATTCCTCTTCCGTCCATACACGTCCGGTCGGATTTTGAGGGTTACACCAAATCAAAAGCTTCGCCATAGGATGTGCGGCCGCCCTTTCCAAAGCGTCAAAGTCGATTTGCCAAACGCCCTTTTGATCTTTAACCAGACGATTGAAAACGGCCTGTTTTCCGTTGTACGTTAAAGGATGCTTAAAGTATCCGTAAGCCGGAGTATTGACAATGGCGTATTCGTGGTCCGTCAAAATAAATTCCGTCAACTTATAAAGAGCGGGAATGATGCCGAGAGAAAAGCAGAAATCCTTTCGTTCATAAGTCCAGTCGTACATTTTTTTACTCCACTTGTTATAAGCGTCGTAAAATTCCTGTTCAAAAACCTGACTATAGCCGAGAATTCGCTTATCCAAGCGTTCTTTTATAGCATCAATAATATGGGGGCACATGGCAAATTCCATATCGGCTACCCACATGCGAATAAATTCTTCGTCCTTAAAAGGGAACTTCTTTTTTCCTTCAAAATCATGAAAAATATAACCGCGGAATCCGTCCGTATTCATGGCATTTGTATGCCGACGATCGACAATCTCATCAAAATTATACTTCATTTTAATCCCCCTAAATCAGTATAGTTTAAAACTTAAAGTCATCATATCACACTGATTTTTGCTATGTCAAAGTAAAATGCCGACATACAAAAAACCGTGAAAAACCGCTACTTTACACCCAAATAGACTTATATACATCGCACGGCTACGATGTATCGGCAAGCCTTCACGGTATACAAAACGCCGGACAGACTATGTACTTTCACATTGCCTGTCCGGCATTTTGAGCCTATCAACTTATTCAGTTATCTGCAACTACCGGCCTGAAAAGGTCTTTACTACATCCAGACGCTGAATGGCCCGTTTCAATGCCAATTCGGCACGAACGTGGTCGATCTTTTCATTCTTGCTTGCTAAGCGGTCTTCCGCTCTATGTTTAGCGGCTTCCGCTCTCTTTACGTCAATGTCTTCAGGAAGTTCGGCCGCCGGCGTTACGATGGTGACCTTATTATCATTGACTTCCATGAAACCTTTGGCAACGGCGATCTTCTTTTCCGCTCCCTCTTTGGTAACCGTAAGGGGCCAAATGTCAAGAGATGCGATTAAGGGTGCATGACCGTGCATGACACCCAAATCACCGTCTAAAGCGCGCACAAGAACAAACTCTACATCATCGCAATATACGGAAGCATCAGGTGTAATGACCTCCAGACGGAGCGTTCTAGCGGTTTCTTCCATAGACTATTCTCCCTTCAGAGTCTTAGCCTTTTCGTACGCTTCCTCAATATTGCCGACCAGATAGAAAGCTTGTTCCGGCATGTCATCGCACTTACCGGAAAGAATTTCTTTAAAGCCCGCAATAGTTTCTTTCAACGGAACATAGCGACCGGGTTGACCCGTAAACTGTTCCGCAACGGCGAAAGGCTGACTGAGGAAACGCTGTACCTTACGAGCACGTGCAACCGTAAGCTTATCATCTTCCGACAATTCATCAATACCCAAGATGGCGATAATATCCTGCAAATCCTTGTACTTTTGAAGGATTGCCTGTACTTCGCGAGCCGTCTCGTAATGTTCTTCCCCGATAATATGGGGATCCAAAATACGCGATGTCGAGTCAAGGGGATCGACGGCCGGGTAAATACCCAATTCGGCGATTTGACGAGACAATACGGTCGTTGCATCCAAATGGGCGAACGTAGCGGCCGGAGCCGGGTCAGTCAAGTCATCGGCAGGGACGTAAACGGCCTGTACCGATGTAATCGAACCTTCCTTCGTCGACGTAATACGTTCCTGCAAGGCGCCGACGTCCGTGCCGAGCGTAGGCTGATAACCTACGGCTGACGGAATACGACCGAGCAATGCCGATACTTCCGAACCGGCCTGAATGAAACGGAAAATATTGTCGACGAACAAAAGCACGTCCTGATGTTCTTTATCGCGGAAGTATTCCGCCATTGTAAGACCCGTAAGGCCTACGCGCATACGAGCTCCGGGCGGTTCGTTCATCTGACCGTATACCAAAGCGGTCTTACTGATAACGCCCGATTCCTTCATTTCGTTCCACAAGTCGTTACCTTCACGTGTACGTTCACCTACGCCCGTAAATACGGAGTAGCCGCCGTGTTCCGTTGCGACGTTATGAATCAATTCCATAATAAGGACCGTCTTACCTACACCGGCACCGCCGAAGAGGCCAATCTTACCGCCCTTGGCATAAGGAGCGATAAGGTCAACGACCTTAATCCCTGTTTCCAGGATTTCCATCGTCGGCGACAAGTCGTCAAATTTAGGTGCCGGCCGGTGAATCGGCCAATAATCTTCAGCCTTTACCGGTTCGTCTACCTTATCAACCGCTTCGCCGAGGACGTTGAAAATACGTCCCAACACGCCCTGACCAACAGGAACGCGAATAGGAGCACCCGTATTTTCAGCGGCCATACCGCGCACCAAGCCGTCCGTAGAGCTCATGGCAACGCAACGGACAACATCGTCGCCCAAATGCTGCATGACTTCGGCTACGAGATTTACGGTCTGGTCACCTTCGCCGCCTGTAATGCGGATAGCCGTGTAAATAGGCGGTAAGTCTTTTTCCACAGAAAATCGCACGTCAATTACCGGGCCGATGACCTGGATGACTTTACCAAAATTATCACTCATGAAGAGGTTCTCCTCTCTACTTTAATACTTGTATCTTACTGCAACGCATTCGCACCGCTGACGATTTCCGTCAATTCGTTCGTAATGCCTGCCTGACGTACCTTGTTATAATGAACCGTCAGGCGGTCGATCAGTTCGCCTGCATTATCCGTTGCCGATGTCATGGCCGTCATGCGGGCTCCGAGTTCACTCGCCGCCGACTGAAGCAGACTGTTATAGACAAAGGCTTCCAAATACGTAGGCACCAAGGATGTGAGAACTTGGTTACTGTCGGGAGCAAAAAGATATTCTTCCTTCACTCCTTCTTCTTCGTTCAAATCCGCATCAATAGGAAGCAGCTTGGATACGGTTACGTCCTGAACCAGGGCCGAACGGAATTTCGTATATAAAACACAGACTTCATCCACTTCACCGTCCATAAAGCGTTTCACCGCTTCATGCATAACGGTTTGAGCGTGATGATACTGCGGCTTATCCGAAAACCCGCTCCACTTGCCGGCAGGTGTAATACGAAGGCGTTTCAAATACTCAACGGGCTTACGACCGGTCACGAGAAAGGTTACCGCATCTCTGCCCTTTTCGGCAACGATAGCGGCCATGGCCTTATTGATATTCGAACTGAAAGCTCCGGCCAAGCCTTTATCGGCACCGACAACAATATAGCAAGTACGTTTTACTTCCCGTTGTTCAAACAGGGGACCGGCTTCACCGCTTGCGGCAGCTGCCAATCGACGCAACATGGCTTCGATTTTATCGGTAAAAGGAGCCGTTGCCAAAGCGCGATCCTGTGCACGACGCAGACGTACGGAAGATACCATCTTCATGGCCTTCGTAATCTGTTGAGTATTCGTTACGGACTTAATCCGTCTGTTTATCTCGCGTGCACTCGGCATAGACTATTCCTCCTCTTTAACGAGTTCATGGTCGGCGCCGAACAATTTAATAAATTCTTCAACCGCCTTCTTGAGGATAGCTTCATCTTCTTCACCGAGTTGCTTCGTGTCTTTAATGTGACTGCCCACATCGGGATACTGAGCATGCATGAACTTGATGAATTTTTCTTCAAATTCCGCAACGTCTTCAACCTTAATCGGCATGAGATAGCCTCTTACGGCTAAGTAAATCTGCATAACCTGGTCTTCAACAGCCATCGGCTGGTACTGAGGTTGTACGAGCATCTGCATCGTCCGTTCGCCTCTGTCGATTTGAGCCTTCGTACTCTTATCGAGGTCGGATCCGAACTGTGCGAAAGCCGCCAATTCACGATACTGTGCCAAGTCCAAACGCAAGGTGCCGGCAATTTTCTTCATGGCTTTAATCTGAGCCGAACCGCCTACACGAGATACGGACAGACCGACGTTAATAGCCGGACGCACACCGGAGTTAAATAATTCCGTTTCCAAGAAAATCTGTCCATCCGTAATAGAAATAACGTTTGTCGGAATATAAGCCGAAACGTCGCCTGCCAATGTTTCGATAATAGGCAAAGCCGTAATCGAACCGCCACCCAATTCATCGGACAGCTTGGCAGCACGTTCTAAAAGACGCGAATGTAAATAAAATACGTCGCCGGGGTATGCTTCACGTCCGGGCGGACGACGTAATAACAACGACATGGCACGGTATGCCTGAGCATGTTTGGACAAATCGTCATATACGCACAGTACATCTTTGCCCTGGGCCATGAAGTATTCACCCATGGATACGCCGGCATAAGGAGCCAAGTATTGAAGCGGTGCCCCGTCGGAAGCCGTTGCGGCAACGACAATGGTATACGCCATAGCGCCGTGTTCTTCGAGAGTGCGAACTACACGAGCTACCGTAGATGCCTTCTGACCGATGGCAACATAGATACAAATAACGCCGCTATCCTTCTGATTGATAATCGTATCGATGGCAATAGCCGTTTTGCCCGTACCGCGGTCACCGATAATCAATTCACGTTGGCCTCGACCGATAGGAACCATCGAGTCGATAGCTTTAATCCCTGTCTGCAAAGGTACCTTTACAGGTTGGCGGTCGGCAATACCCGACGCCTGGACTTCAATACGACGCGTTTCTTTCGTCTGAATGTCGCCTTTGCCGTCAATAGGAGCCCCCAGGGGATTTACGACACGGCCGATCATACCGTCACCTACAGGAACGCTCATAACGCGACCTGTACGACGAACCGTATCGCCTTCTTTAATCAAGTCGTCTTCACCGAGCAATACGGCGCCGACATTATCTTCTTCCAAGTTTAAGGCTAAGCCATATACATTGTGAGGTAATTCCAATAATTCCCCGGACATGGCCTTATCCAAACCGTAAATATGAGCGATGCCGTCACCGACTTCAAGGACCGTACCGACGTCGTCCACATTCGTTTCGACATTATAGTCTTCGATTTGTTTTCTGATTATAGCCGTAATTTCTTCAGGCTTCATGTTCATTTCTAGTCCGTCACCTCGTTTGCTACACTGCCTTGCAATAAGGCGTGTTCCATATTCCGGATTTGTCGTTTCAAGCTGCCGTCAATAACCTGATCGCCGATTTGTATAACGACGCCGCCCAAGATAGACGGGTCCGTATAGTACATCGGTTCGATTTTCTTTCCGGTCATAGTTTCCAGCTTCTTCACGAGTGCCGTTTCTTCTTCCGCTGTTAGCGGCTTAATGACACGTATTTTGGCCACTTCAATATTCTGTGCGGCCCGAGCCAAATCGATAAAGTTTTCCACAGCTTCCGTAATTGCCGCTTCCCGACGACGGTCTACCATAACGTAGAGAAATCGGCAAACAATGGATGAAACGGAAGAAGCAAAAATCTTTTCAAGCGTTTCTTTTTTGGCTTTCGCCGTAACCAGAGGATTGCCCAAAAACTTTCTGAGATTTTCGTTTTCACGCATTACCGTGCGGACCGTTTTCATATCCGCCAGTACGGTATCAAGCGAATTATCCGATTGAGCAATATCAAACATGGCCTGGCTGTATTTTGAGTATACGGATTCAGGTATCATAAGTGCCTACCTTGCGATCCGTTTCGCATCCATACGATCCATGCACTCTTTAATCAATTTGGAGTTCATGTCCGTATCCATATTTTTTTCCAGTAATTTTTCTGCCACAGCCATAGACAGGGAAACTACTTCTTGCCTCATTTCGCGAAGAGCGGCTTCACGTTCACTGACGATTTCGGCGTGTGCCAATTCCTTTTCGCGGGCAATTTGCGTACGGATGGCATCGAGTTGCGCCTGTCCTTCCGCTTCCGCCTGCTTAACGGCCTTATCGATAATCGCCTGCGCTTTTTCCTGAGCCGTTTGCAACTGTTGTTCGTAATCGGCTTTCAGTTTTTCTGCAGCCAAACGCGACTGTTCCGCATCGTTCAAGTCGGACGAAATCTTGTTTCTCCGTTCCTCCAGAACCTTCAACATCGGTTTATAAGCAAACTTGGCCAAAATAGCGACCAGAACAAAGAAGTTGAGGAATTGGAAAAGCAAAGTACCGTTTATACTGATCAATGGTATTCCCTCCCCGTTTCGGTAAGTAACACTTCTTTATTCAAATTAGAGTAAGCTTACAAACGGATTGGCGAATACCAATACAATGGCGATAACGGCAGCGATAATAGGAATAGATTCAATCAAGCCGATAGAGATAAGCATGTTCGTAAGGAGCTTGCCGCCCATTTCAGGCTGACGTGCCGTACCTTCCAACATTTTCGAAGCCGCATTGCCGTCGGCAAGAGCCGCGCCCAAAGCTGCCAAACCAATACCCAAGCAAGCACCGAATGCCGAGAATGCCAAAACAATTGCCTTTTCCATAAGTTATAACCCTCCCAGATATGTAAAAATTTAATGTGATCCGTGGAACGACGGAGCTAAATAAGATGTTGTCAAAATAGTAAAGATAAATGCCTGGATTAAACCGATAACCAAGCTGAACACGAGCCAAATGAGCGGCACGCCTACAGGTACCAGTTCATACAGCACTTCCATCAAAATTTCACCGGCCAAAATATTACCGAAAAGACGGAATGACAAGGTCAACGGTTTTGTGAATTCTTCCATTAAGTTGATGGGGAAGAACAATACAAAAGGCTGGAAGAAATGTTTGAAATACTTTCCGGCACCCTGATTGCGAATATACAACGCATGTGTCAAAAACGATGCGACCAAAGCCAATGCGACGGTCGTGTTCAAATCATTTGTAGGTGATGATAATACACCCGGATTCGGTAACAGACCGAATTCATTAGCAAAGAAAATGAACAAAAACATGGTTAAGAGAACAGATGTAACCTGACCGTATTTAGGTCCCAGGTTTTCTTTAAACTGTTCAAGTAAGGCTTCAACAATCATTTCCATGCCGTTTTGCATACCGCTCGGTACCAAGGCACGTCCCCGCGTCGCCAACAGTGTAACCACAATAACGATGGCGGCAACAATCCATGTCATCATCAAGGTGTCAATATTGACATTTAACCCTAACAACTGAACAACCGTATGATGCCCCGCGTGTAATTCCATAAGCTGCACCTCCCTTCCTACAAAATGCGCTGTAACGCCTTGACAAAAAGTTCACCGAAAATCAGTACTCTGTACATCATGACACCTGCCACAAAGGAGGAAATCCTGATTTGAGGAAATTGCAGTACAACGATAAGCACAAGCATAATCAACAACAGCCTCACTACTACGCCGCCGCGGATAAAGACCAAGGCTTGTTCGGCCGGCATACGTGCGGATTTCGCTAACCGACTGCTGAGCATTACGAAGTACAACAGATTGACCAGGCTACCGATGATCCATCCGGAAATATACTCGCCCGCTCCGACCGTCCAAGCAACAATAGCCCCCAGTACGGTGCCTACAGCAAGACGAATTACCGTTTTTTTAACATATAAAGTAAATACGTCCACCGGTCGTCCTTTCATTTCCCCTGTTACTTGCCACGTTCATTCAAAGTCCCCGCTTTTTTATACAAAGTCCAAAACCCGGTAACGGAACCTAAGAGTGCAAATGCCATGAGCCCGAACGGACTTGTATTAAAATACGAATCCACAAAGCGTCCAATGAAAATACCGACAATAATGTTCACAAATAAAGTAAGGCCCAATGAACCGGCTACGGCTACGAGCTGCAATGTCGACATACCGTCGCTTCTTTTTTGTGATTTTTTGCGGTCTTCCGTTGCTTGGCTCACGAATATTTACCTCTCACGGCAACTACAGTGAATACGGTAAGAATCAATGATTATATCCGCATCGATTGACCCCGTACCTGATGTATATTTTACTCTTCCATTTGATAAAATGCAACAAAACCGAATGGGCTTAGCCCTTTTTTTCTTAAGGTTTAAAAGTGTAAAGAGTACTAAAAAAGGCGACATTTTATCGCCTTTTAGTCATACAGTTTGATTTGAATATTTATTCATTTTATTTAAATTCTTCAGGCCGTTCGGAGCATTCATTGTATACATAACGCACAGCTTGAACAATCCGTTCCGAAGCCCTTCCGTCACCATAGGGGTTGACGGCATTGCTCATGGCTTCATAAGCTTTTTTATCAGTCAATAGGCGTCTCGTCGTTTCATATACGACATCCACATTGGTACCGATAAGAGATACGGTTCCCGCTTTTACCGCTTCCGGTCGTTCCGTCGTATTTCTCAAAACGAGAACCGGTTTTCCCAAAGACGGAGCTTCTTCCTGAATACCGCCCGAATCGGTCAGCACCAGATAGCTGCGACTCATAAGGTTGGCAAAGGGTTCATAATCAAGCGGTTCAATGAGGTGGATTCTGTCTACCCCCGCCAGTTCTTCGTTAACGACCTGTCGAACAAGCGGGTTGCGATGTACGGGAAAAACGATTTCCGCATCGGGCGTTTCTTGTACGACCGAACGTAAAGCTTTATAAATATGTCGCATCGGCTCTCCTAGATTTTCCCGACGATGGGTGGTTAATAAGATAACTCGATGCTGTTCAAAGTCGATTTGGCGCAATTTCTCGTCATCAAACTCGTAGTCGGGACGGACGGTCTTCATTAAGGCGTCAATAACCGTATTTCCTGTTATATATATTTTTTCCGGGTTCACACCTTCACGTAAAAGATTGGCTTTAGCCGTTTCCGTCGGTGCAAAATGAAAAGACGCAATGGCTCCTGTGAGTTTACGATTCATTTCTTCGGGAAAAGGCGAATATATATCCCCCGTTCTCAATCCCGCTTCTACATGACCGACTGCAGTCTGACTGTAGTAAGAAGCCAAAGCACCGGCAAAGGTCGTCGTCGTATCGCCGTGAACGAGAACCAGATCGGGCTTTTCTTTTTCCAAAACCTCTTTTAATCCGTTCATCGCCCGCGAGGTTATATCGTATAGAGTCTGCCCCTGCGACATAATATCCAAATCGTAATCGGGTTTGATTTTAAACAACTGCAACACTTGATCAAGCATTTGCCGATGTTGAGCCGTTACGGCCACGACCGTCTCGATTTCGTCCTGATGTTTTTTCAGTTCCAATACGACAGGAGCCATTTTTATGGCTTCCGGTCGAGTGCCGAATACGGTCATTACTTTAATCATGAAAGCGCCTCCTTAGACGTATACCCTTCTATTTTTTCATGCCGTTTGTGTTGTCGGAGCGCCGTAACACACCGATTCGACGGGCCGAATAAATAATAATAGCCAAGACGGCGATAACCGTAACAATACCGGTCTTATAGCTTACATTGGCAACGAAAATCGCAACAAATCCCAAAATCGCACTAACCATGTACATGCTGAGAACAGCTTGTTTCTGAGTCATCCCCAAAGCCAGTAAACGGTGATGCAAATGCCCTTTATCGGGCTGAAATATCGGAACGCCGCTCATTTTGCGACGCACAATAGCAAACAAAGTATCTAAAATAGGTACCCCTAAGGCGATGATAGGTACAATAAGAGCCACCGTTGCCGCCGTCTTGACAAGCCCCAGAACAGCCACAACCGCCATAGTATACCCCAGAAGCATGCTGCCCGTATCGCCCATAAAGATTTTGGCGGGATTAAAGTTATATTGCAAAAATCCCAAGGCAGCTCCCGACATAGCCACTAAAATCATAGCCGGCAAATATTGATTCATACTGACAGCCATGAAAAACATGGAAATGGAAGCGATTACCGATACCCCTGCCGCCAAGCCGTCTAACCCGTCAATAAGATTTACCGTATTGGTAAATCCGACAATCCAAAAAATCGTAACCGGTACGGCCAACCATTCGGGAATGATTAAAATGGTTCCGAACGGATTGGTGACCCATTCGATCTGTACGCCGAAGGCCACGGGAATAGCTGCGGCAATAATCTGCCCGGTCAGCTTTACCTTAGCCGGTATATTCTTGATGTCGTCCCAAATCCCCAAGCACACAATAGCCGTAGCTCCTAATAAAAAGCCTAAAAATTCTTTATATACGGGCATGGAAAAAAGGACGGCCGCCATAAATCCGATAAATATGGCCAATCCGCCCAGACGGGGAATAATATGAGTATGCACCTTACGTGCTTCGGGCCGATCTACGGCACCGACACGAACGGCAAGCTTTTTCACGGCCGGAGTCAACGCGTATGAAACAATCAGACCGATAAAAAAAGGTACGAAATATGCCAGCACCGAACACGCCTACTTTCTTTTTATAATTGAAATGCCGTGCTTTCAGCAACGAACATTCAAAGAATACACTTCTGTCCACGGTCATTATAGCACAAGTGTTTATTAAAATACCATAAGGCCGCCGCTTTTTTATTTCTTGTCACGCAAAGCTTCGTCAATAAGTACCTTGCCTTCTTGCAAAAGACTCTCCGCCTCTTCATCGGATCGGTAACTTTCACTGTATAGCTTGTATAAATCTTCCGTTCCCGAAGGCCGTGCGGCGATCCAACCGTCAGCCGTACTGATTTTAATACCGCCTATAGAAAGATTTTCGTAAGCAGATCGGGTCTCAATGTCCGTAATAGTTGCGTCACCCAACTTGACAACCCCGATATCGGACTTGTCCAAAGCGGCAATACGTATTTTTTCTTCTTTCGATACGGCCGTATCGCACCGTTTCGTATAAGTAGATCGACCCAATCGTTTACAAACTTTTTCATAATAAGAAAGAGGAGACAAGCCCGTAACGGCCTTTATTTCCGCTGCCAAGAGACACATAATGATGCCGTCTTTATCCGTCGTCCATACACTGCCGTCACGCTTTACAAACGAAGCGCCGGCACTCTCCTCTCCGGCAAAAAAGACCTTCTCTTCATACAAGAGGTCGGCAAAGTATTTAAACCCTACGGGGACTTCATATACATTGGCACGGAGTCCTTCGGCAACAACTTTCAGTAACTCTGTGGTTACGACGGTTTTACCGATACCCGTTTTGGCAAAGTCACGATGTGTTCCCAAATAATGAGCGCAAGCCGTCAAAAAGGCATTGGCTCCGATCATTCCTTCCGGCCCGCAGACGACACCGAACCGATCATAATCGGGATCATTAGCCAACACCAGGTCGTATGAACGACCGTCTTTGATGACGCCGGCCATGACATAAGGTGATGAACAATCCATACGCACCTTACCGTCTGCATCATAGGTCATGAAGGTGAACCGCGGGTCATAACTGTCATTAATAAAGTCGGCCTTAATATGATACTTTTCGCATACGGCATGCCAATAATTCATACCCGAGCCGCCGAGAGCATTGATCAGAATATGCAGATCCGCCCGGGCTATGGATTCCATATCGATAACCTGAGACAGTTCCTCTACATACAGCCCTTTATAGTCATAAGGAATGCAACTTCCCCCCTGGCGTTTTTCCGCTTCCGGCAAAGTATACCCGGTTTCCAGCAAGCGGTTTGCTTCTTTTTCTACGGCCTTTGTAATCGTACTGTTTGCCGGCCCGCCGCTTACGGGATTGTACTTAATACCACCACAGTCCGGAGGATTATGAGACGGCGTTATGATAATACCGTCACCCCGCTTTTCCGAACGGTTTTCATTATAACGAAGAACGGCACGCGATACGGACGGTGTCGGTACAAAATCGCCTTCGCAATCCGTGCAGGCCGCAATCTGATTGTAAGCCAAGACATTCAAGGTCGTTTGATAAGCCAGTTGGGACAAATAGTGCGTATCCGCCCCTACAAATACGGGACCGGAAGCTCCGAAGCTTTGACGCAAATTGCAGATAGCCTGAACAACCGAGCCTACGTGTAAAGCCGTAAAGCTTCCGTCCGTAGCTTTACCGCGATGTCCCGATGTGCCGAAGGAAACCCGTTGAGCCGGTTCATCCATGCAGGGAATCGTTTTATTATAAGCTTCTTTTATTTCTTCTAAATCGGGATAATCACAGGCTCTCACCCGTTGTCCCGCCAAAGGATGTACAGACACGCTTTCCACAATCCTTTCATCTCGTTTCGACACGGTTATATAAGCCGTTTAAGGCTTACTATTCACCACATCTTATGGTAATATAAATATACTTGGTATTATATCAAATCACACCGTTCTGTAAAAGAAAGGACTGTACTATGAAATTTATCTCCTGGAACGTCAACGGGCTGCGTGCCGTTATGAAAAAGGGATTTCCCGAAATATTTAAAGAACTGGATGCGGATATTTTCTGTCTACAGGAAACGAAGCTACAAGCCGGTCAAATAGAAATGGACCTGCCAGGCTATGAACAATACTGGAATTATGCCGATAAAAAAGGCTATAGCGGCACGGCAATTTTTACGCGTATAAAACCGCTTTCCGTCTCTTACGGTATGAATATTGATGAACATGACCATGAAGGACGCCTTATTACCTTAGAGTTTGAAGACTTCTATTTTATTACCTGTTACACCCCCAACAGCCAAAGTGAATTAGCTCGCCTGGATTATCGGATGCGTTGGGAAGATGACTTTCGCAACTATGTGACCGAGTTGAATCGAACCAAACCTGTCATTTTCTGTGGCGATTTAAATGTGGCTCACGAAGAAATAGATTTGAAAAATCCGAAGACAAATCGCAAAAATGCAGGCTTCTCCGATGAAGAACGGGCTAAAATGACCGAACTTCTCGCTGCCGGATTTACGGATACGTGGCGCTACTTCTATCCCGACAAAGAAGGCGTCTACTCCTGGTGGTCTTATCGTTTTAAGGCCAGACAGAACAACTCCGGTTGGCGTATCGACTACTTCATTACCTCATCCGCTTTAGACAGCCGCTTAAAAGAAGCCCTCATTTATACGAATATTGAAGGCAGTGACCACTGCCCTGTAGGACTGGTCATCGAATAGTATAGTTTGACTCCGTGAAAACAGCCGTGTTACAATAAAACCCGGCATGCGAGTGTGGCGGAACGGCAGACGCACCGGACTTAGGATCCGGCGTCTTACGACGTGAGGGTTCAAATCCCTCCACTCGCACCAAAAAAGCTGTGCCCTATAAGGCACAGCTTTTTCATTTCATCAAGTTTGTTAACTTACGAATCTATAAACCGACATCGACGACACCATGATCATAATCTTCCAGGACGATATCATGGACAACCATATCGCTGCGATGTACTTTATCAAGCATCTTGGAGCGAGCCGTTGTTATAACATTGTCACTATGTTTTCCGCCGAACCAGGCAAACTTGGATGCACCGATGGTATAGGTTAAGGTCGCATAAGGTCCGTTCAAATGGAGTGAATTCGTCTGATACCCTGCATTCAGAGTGAGATGCGGGGTAATATGTAATTCCGCACCGAATTTCATCCCTCTGACGGCCTCTCTGCGATCCAATTTTCTATAGCCTACCCGTACGGCAGAGCGGCCGCGCCAGTTATAATAATCCGCATAAACACGAGCCCATCGAGCATTTTTAAAGGTCCGTGCATAGCCGATATCAAAACCGCTTGCAGCAACATTTTCTACCAGCTTCCAATGATTTTCATAAGCAACTATAGCATAATCATAAAGACTGGTATCGGAATCCCTGCCATAGGGATATAATCCTGTCGGATCACCTAAAATAATGCTTCGACCGTATAACCCTATATATTTTCTGTTATGAGTCCCTAAGTTACGGTATATATTGGCATACACTTCATTATATCCCGCAACATATTCTATGCCGCCGCTAATACGCTTGTAGCCATTCTTGAACGCGTGGTCATAAAAAGCATTCGCCCCCACGTAAGAATGTTCATGTTTGCTGAGACGGCGATACCCGACGCCGACATTCGCCGTAACGCCTAGGGATTCCTCTTTATTTCTTTGACGTTCATGTATCGTAAAGGTACCTGCCGGCATGGCCGGAATCCAATAGTTACTTAATTTACTGGAAGATATTTTTTCACCGCTACGACCGATACGCCCCTGCACAAAGGCAACACTCTTGGAATTTTCATCATAATGAGTGATCGGTTGTAAGGTCTCAATATAGAATTTATTTAACTCAGTGGATTTAGATTTATCCGAAGTGACGGTAGACGGGCGATCATAAGTAAAATTATGCCACCTGTGACCGGCAGTTTCTTCAGTAGATTTCGGTCCGATACCTATAACTACATCAGTGCGATCCATCCACGTCGAATGAACGGCCTCCCGTTTTGCTTCATCTACTGCCGTCCGGCCAACTCCTATCTCATTCGTGTCTTGAATGTTCGCCGCTATTCCGGGGCCACTGAATGAACAACAGGCTATAGTCCCCAAGACGGCTGCCTTCATGATTAAAGTTTTTTTCACTGTATATCTTCTCCCGATTATATTAACAATAAAATCTCCACTTTATTCTTATTGTATATACAAATTCAATCACAGTCAACACTATTATGCATAATAAAGCTATACAGTTATGATAATTTTCACATAAAATAAACGGCTCTTTTGCAAATGTCGGTAGCTAACTAACCAACGATTTTTTCTCGGCGACGAACGCCGGCGTATTCGTCGCCGTTTTTTGGCTCAACAATAGGATACGGGTTCGGAAGCAGCCATCGATTTTACAGTAGAAACGGGTAATAAATTCCCCTTTAATATGTCAGCACCTGTTCGATGCTGACCCCAACATTTATTATAGAACCTTTTTGTTTATATATGCTTTTTAGTTGACTATTGTATTCTTATTTAATATGATAGATGTGCGATTAATCGGTATTATATCTCATTTTTTGTTATAGACTTAATCGCTGCGTATCCCCACGGTTTTACGGCTTTTGCCTAAAAATATATTCAAGGAGTGATTCCCATGAACAAGAAAAAAATCAGCGCTCTCGTCATGGCCGGCCTTTTGGCTTGCACCTTTATGGCAGGCTGCGGCAACTCAAACGGTGACAAGAGCGGCGACAATGCAAAGCAGGAACAAAAGAGCCCGGAAATGCAGGCATACGAAAAATTCCTGGCCATCCCTATGGGTGCTTCGTATGACGACGTAAAAAAAGCACTCGGAAGCGAAGGTACCTTGTCTACGGAAAATGAAGTAGCCGGCATTAAAACACAGGCCTATGACTGGAAAGAAGGCACTACGGGTGTGACGGCTCTCTTCCAAAACGGAGCCCTGGTCACCAAGGCCATGGTCAGCCCGAGCTTTTTCAAAGCTAACGGGGAAACGATTAAACTCGACCAGTTTAACAAGGTACAACCCGGCATGACTTACGACCAAGTAAAAGAAACCCTGAATAATCGCGAAGGTTATTTGTTAAGCGATGCCGAAATAATGGGTACAAATGCAAAGGTTTATATTTGGATGAACGACGACCAGTCAAGCGTACAGCTCACCTTTACAAATAATACGGTAAGTGCCAAAGCACAATCCAATTTAAAATAGGAAAAGAAACACAAAACGGTTCGGTCTGTTGACCGAACCGTTTTACTTTTATCTATGATTTATACTTGGCAAATTCTTTTTCCAAAGCAGGTATAGCTTCAAACAAGTCACCGACAATGCCGTAATGAGCGAATTCGAAAATAGGTGCATCCGGATCCTTATTGACGGCAATAATCATAGGTGCTTCAGCTAAGCCCAACTTATGCTGAATAGCACCGGATATCCCTAAGGCAATATAAATCTTAGGAGCAATCTTCTTCCCTGTAATACCGATTTGCTGGTCATGAGTTGCCCAACCGTTATCTACAAGGGGTTTCGACACACCTAAGGCTGCACCGACGGATGCTGCAAAGTCCTTTACCTTTTCAAAGCCTTCTTCATCGCCTACACCGCGACCGGCACCGATGACAATATCCGCCGTCTCAACAGTGAGTTCCTGTTCTTCTACCGGTAAGGGTTCAAAAGAGACAACTTCCTGCAAAGCCTTCTGCCCCTGTAAGTCCACCTTTTCATGAAGAACTTCGCCGCTACGAGACAAGTCAAGTTTATTACCACGGAATATCTTGGCACTTACAGTCGCTAACTGAGGCCGTGTCGTCGTCAAAATCTTCACATACAGCTTGCCCGTAAAGGCCGGTCGAATCCATGTAATGTCATCTCCGTCACCTTCATAGCGGCAATCGATGCAATCGGCTACAAGTCCCAAGTCGGCAGCGGCCGATAAGCGACCTCCCAAATCTCTGCCGTTATAGGATGCCCCGATTAAAAGAACGTTCGGTTCATACTTTTCGATTAATTCCCGAACCGCCGTCGTATATAAGGACGAATCATAAGACTTCAGTTCTTCATTATCCACAACTAAAGCGCAGTCGGCACCGTAACCGATAGCTTCTTTTGCTGCCGCTTCTTCTCCCGATAAGACGAGAGCTACCAGCTTTTTCCCCTTGGCATCCGCCAGTTCGCGGCCCTTACCCAAAAGTTCCTGACTGATTTGTGCGACCTTACCGTCTTCCGTTTCAATATATACCCAAACACTTTGTTTGATATCCATTTACGATTCCCTCCTTATACGATATGGTCGGCGGCCAATTTTTTGAATAATTCGGCTATAGCCGCCTTTTCATCGGCACCTTCAATCATAATACCTACTGTATGTTTTTCCGGTGCAAAGACGCCCGCAACGGCAGTAGCCGATCCGGCCTTCCCCGCTTCTTCGGGAGCTAACCCCAAATCTTCTAACCGCCAAGTATCAAAAACGGCTTTCTTCGCATTCATTTTACCTCTGATATTAGCGGATCTCGGAGTATTTGCCGTTTCGGATACGGAGCATACCAGCGGCAGAGGGGCTTTTACCTTTTCCGTGCCGCCGCGATTTTTACGCGTAATAATCAAACCGTCAGCCGTAGCTTCCACTTCTTCGGCATAGGTCAAAAGAGACATGCCCAAACGCTGTGCCACTGCCGGAGGAATCTGTCCCGTATCTCCGTCCGTAGACTGACGTCCTGTAAAGACAAGATCGACGGAACCGATTTTTTCGATAGCCTTGGCCAGTATTTTACCTGTAGCCAACGTATCGGAACCGGCCATCCTTTCATCCGATACAAGGACACCCTTATCGGCACCCATGGCAATTCCGTCGCGCATCGCATCCGCTGCGGTAGCCATCCCCATGGAAATCAGGGTGACTGTCCCTCCCACGCTGTCTTTGACTGCTAAAGCCGCTTCAATAGCATGTAAGTCGACAGGATTCAACATAGACGGTGCACCGATACGCACGAGATTATTGGTTTTCGGATCAAGTTCAATATCGGAAACGGACGGAACCTGTTTAACTAATACTGCAATATTCATTTTCATTCCTCCCTGCTAACTAATAATTATATTCATATTATAGGTCATCTCAACTTTTCTATCAACTAATAATAGTTATTTTTTACCTAAATATACCGAATAGGTATATTTAAGGTTGATACATGAAAAAAAGACATTTTCCCATAAAAAAAGACGAGCCCATGCCCGTCTTTTTTATTTTAAAGTATTTTAGATAAGAACTCTCTCGTACGTTCTTCTTTGGCATTGGTAAAAATATCTTCAGGCGTGCCTTCTTCCAATACAATACCGCCGTCAATAAAAAGAACCCTGTCCGCTACTTCACGGGCAAAACCCATTTCATGGGTAACTATAGCCATGGCCATGCCTTCTTTGGCCAAATCTTTAATAACGTCGAGAACTTCGCGGACCATCTCCGGATCAAGGGCCGAGGTGGGTTCATCAAAGAGCATGAATTTAGGTTTCATGGCCAAGGCTCTGGCAATAGCCACACGCTGCTGTTGACCGCCCGACAAAGTACCGGGATAAGCATCTTTTTTATCGCTTAAGCCGACTTTCTCCAGCAAAGCTATAGCTACATTCGTAGCTTCTTCTTTTGTCATACGCTTTGTTTTAACCGGTGCCAAAATTATATTTTCCAAAACGGTCATGTGCGGAAAAAGATTGAATCGCTGAAAAACCATTCCCACTTCCATGCGAACTTCATTTACTTTCTTTGTCGAATCAAGAGTCAATCCGTCGACAATGATTTCCCCCGACGTAGGTTCTTCCAAGTAATTAATACACCGTAAAATCGTGCTTTTTCCCGATCCGGAAGGCCCTATAATTACGACAACTTCTTTATCTTGAATGGTAAGGTTAATCCCTTTTAAAATCTCGTGCTTACCGAAAGATTTTTTTAAATTTTTAATTTCTATCATCCGTTGCGAACCTCCGTTCCAAATAGCTGACCAGTTGAGCGATACCGAGGGTCATAATCAGGTAAAGTACGGCAACGGCCAACCAAATTTCCAAGGCCCCGTAAGTTTTGGAAATAATCAACTGACCGCGACGTGTCAATTCTTCAAAGCCGATGACGGAAACCTGAGCCGTTTCCTTCGTCATGGAGATAAACTCATTGCCTAAGGGAGGAATGACATGTTTAAAGGCTTGCGGCAAAATAATATAAAACATAGTTTGCATCCACGAAAGCCCCAAAGACCGGCCCGCTTCCATTTGTCCTTTATCTACTGACTGAATTCCGGCACGGAAAATTTCGGATACATAAGCACCGCTATTGATAGAGCAAGCCAAGACGGCTGCCAGAAAGGGATCGATACGAGTCCCGAGCACTTGCGGAAGAGCAAAATAAATCAAAAAGATCTGAACCAGCATAGGCGTTCCGCGAATGACGTTTACGTAGCATACGCTGACAGCTTTTAATAACTTGATTCCCGATAATCGGCAAACGCTGATAATAAGACCCAATAAAAAGCCGATACCTACGGAAATAGCTGTAATTTTGATTGTCATAGCCGCACCCAATAATAGTAACGGCAGAGAATTCCATATTAAATCGAAATTCATAGCACCTTCACTCCTTAAATTTATCTACCCAACTGATGCACCAGATTATACAGGCCTTCATCAAATACAAATCGAATCTTATCCGCTTCTTCATACGGTGTGGCGACGACTTGCCTGCCGACGGAGCCGACAACACAGTTATACTTCCCTTCCAACAGCACATCAACCGCCTTCTGCGCAAAACGGCCGGCCATAATCGAGTCATAAGCTGACGGTGAACCGCCGCGTTGCACATAACCCAGAACAGTCAAGTTAGCCTGTAGGTACGTGTGTTCTTTAATATAATCGACCACTTCCGTACCCGTAGCGGCTCCTTCGGCAACAACAATAATACTGCTCATCTTATTCATGCTGTGTGATTCCAAAAGATGGCTACAAACGGCCTGAAAATCGACAGGATGTTCGGGCGTCAAAACAATTTCCGCTCCCGAGGCCATCCCTGAATAAAGAGCTATGAAACCGGCATAACGCCCCATGACTTCAATAACGGCTACACGGTCATGCGAATAAGCCGTATCACGAATCTTATTGATCGAATCAAGCACTGTATTCACAGCCGTATCGAAACCGACCGTATATTCCGTCCCGACCATATCGCCGTCAATAGTACCGGGAATAACGACGGTAGGAATCCCTAAACGACTAAGCGCTTCAGCCCCTTTCATGGAGCCGTCCCCACCGATAACTACCAAGGCGTCAATTTGGCGGGAACGTAGAAATTCAGCGGCTTTTTTCTGTACTTCCGGTTCTATGAATTCGAGACAACGGGCAGTACGTAAAAAAGTTCCGCCTCGTTGAATAATTTCTCCTACAGAACGCCGATCAAGAGACCTTATATCTTCATCCAACAAACCACCGTAACCGCGGACAATGCCTTCTACGCTCAGACCCTTATAAATAGCATATCTGGTAACGCCGCGAATAGCGGCATTCATGCCCGGTGCATCTCCGCCACTCGTTAAAACGGCGATTTTATTAATGTTCATGCGTCTTTCCTCCCCGATCTCGCTTGGCAAACTGTATCTTTTCCTTATGAATTGCTTCAACAATCGTATCGACAATATAAGAGGCACCGCCGCGAGTCGTGTCAATCGTAAAATCACAATAGGGGTATATGTCTTCCCACTGCTTCATCATCGTTCGTACAAAGTTGTGTAAATCGTCGTAGTCTACAGTCGGTCTCTTACCGATATGTCTGCCGACTCTCTCCTCCACTCGATACGGTTCGGACGACAAGGCCACAATAACTCCGTTTCGATGAAGAATCCGATACGTATCGACATTCATGGGAAAATTGCCGCCGAAAGAAATAACCGCTTCATGATAACGACTTACTTGATGAAGAATATTGATTTCCCTTTCCCGAAAAATCGGTTCCCCCGCCTCATTATAAAATTCGGCAATAGTCATGCCTACAGCCCGTTCCAGTCGTCGATCCGTATCGACGAACTGCCATTTCAGGCGTTGTGCCAGCTTGCGGCCGATATGGCTTTTTCCGCTGCCCATCATGCCTACAAGTACAATGTTACGTTTCATCATCTGTCCCCCCTGCGCAGACTCTGAAAAACTATACGTATGAATTGTCTACTATTATAGCAAAAAATAAGGAAAGATAACACTGTAAATAGAAAAAAGCAGCACTTTTTATGCATACTTTAGTGATTAATATGCATTCAGTGCTGTTTTTTACTCATTTTTACTTTTATTTTCCCTTTTCGCCTTACAGGAGTGAACATCAATGCTCATTATTCCTGCCGCTCTATTTCCGTCTCGTCCCGACTCCAAATGCGTAATTTCCACGAACACGGGCGGCATCAGACAATCCATATCGTTGAGAAAGCTTATAAAATCAGCATAGCTCCCGCAAGCCGTCACTTCGTAGACCTCATCTTTGCCGCTCGAAAGACTGTGTAAGTCCGTAACGGTAACGGAATTTTTACGCGCCAATTCTTCTGCCATAACGGGAATATCCGTATTATCATCTAAGACAAAGGGGGTAAACGCCGGCTCTTCACGGTTCTTAAGTTGTTGTGACGCAAGTCGGTTTTTCCCTAAGTGCACGCAGGCCTCGTACAAAGCTATGTCACGCATAATTGCAAAGACACATAGAATCAGAGTTATTAAAAATAAACCGATTATATACGCGTCTAACGACTTGTCTTTGTATACTGAAAGCTTATTCTTTAACCAGTTCGAAATGAGTCACTCCTTCCCGCTCTTCAGTTTTTCCGACACGCCACACGGAATTTTCCGTCTTAGCCTTTAACGCATTTTGCCAATGTGAAATCTCTTCTTTCTTTTTCGTTTCTCCCGTAACAACTAAAGCATTACCTCGTTTTTCGCATTTAAGGAAGGTAATATTTTCAGGTTTTGTTTCTCCTATATGTACTAAGAAAGCGGCCGAGTCCGTCTTTTCTTCCAACCGTTCCTTCAGTTCTTTCGCTGCTCGCCTGCAATTTTCGGCAGATTTTTTATGAATTTCCGACTGTCGTATAGCTTCTCCCGACGTTTCGGACCGTATCTTTCTGCCGACATTTTCTAAACCGCAGCCGTACAAGAGAGCTATACTGAGAATGAATGAAACCGCTACTTGAGCAACTATAAACAGATTACGGAAAGCCTTTTCGTGTCCCTTCGCTTCTCTAAAAGAAAGGCTTAAATCAAACTCCATAACTATAACCCCATTAATAAAGGCATGGCTTCAAACGCTACCTGCCATTTTTTACTTAAGGCCTCTGCTCGAGCGTCTCTCTCAGGAGGTACCACGGTATGATCGACTCCCGGGTCGTCTTCACAAGTATATGCGCAAACATTTCTTTTATTAAGGACTGTAATGTGCCTTTTACCGTCATCCGTAATGGATACGCTTCCCTCATATGAGGGATACAATTTCCCAATAAGAGCCGGTAATATATCAATTCTGTCCAACAAACAGCCCTTTTCTCTACAGCAACGAATGATGCCTTCCACTGTATTCGCCGGATAAGCGGCAGCCAACCAGGTATATTCTCCCTGTAGCTTTTCTTCTCCCGTCCTGACAGCATCATAAACATATTCTTCGGTACTGTCTAATATCATGCCGCTCCAAGCTACGGACTGACCGGCTTCTTTGCGTGATGCCGTGGGTAAAGACAATGAACGGACAATTAAGTCTCCGTCACCCAATACAACGGTCAACAAATATCCTTTCAGAGCATACTGATCGATAACGTGTTCCACCATAAGCGCCGTATTACCGTCTTTTCGTTTTCCCGGAGTCTCTGTAACCGACGCCTGAAGTGCTACAACTTGTCGCCATGCATTTTTTTCGCAACGAACAACACGACACTGCGTTTCCTCAGGCCAGATAACGGCCTGTCGCCTGGCACTGTAACGCCTGAAAGTACCGCTCTTTAATAGTGTATCCACCGTATTATCCCCTTCCCGTCCCTCATCGTAAATTTCAAAGAACAAGTTTTTATACAACCGTCAACCTTGCAAAGAGCACAGCTTTCCAATATATAATCGCCCTTCGTCGCTTCCCTTATTTTGACACGGGTCTTAACTTTTTCATCTTCTTCCGTAAATGGCGAAAACTGTCCCTTACAATACATATCATAAGCTTTAAAAAGAGATTCCTCAGCCCTGTATTCCGTTTCCGCTCCCCGCAGGTATTCGGCTTGGCAACCCAGCTCCGCCGAGGCGGATCGGGAAAAGGCCACAGTCATGCTTAGAGCCGCCAATGAAAGTCCTAAAATAACAAAGGTCATAAAACCGTTTCTACGAGTTCTTACCATATTCATCCTTCCATGCAGTGGCTAAGGGTACGACATACACACAACATTCCTGTTCTTCTTCAGTAACTCTGTCTTTCAACATAAAATGCATGACAATCGCCTCTTCATCTTTTTGAAAAAACGCTTCTCCCCCATACGGTTCTACAAAAACGGCCGTATGTTGTTCCGCCCCGTCATCATCTCCCGTCAGTGGCTGAACCGTCCCGTTATTCAATTTTTTATACAGTCCGAACTTATGCACCGTAAAGCCGGCATTTTTTCCGTTTTCATCCGTATAGGTGACCGTTTTGCCGCTGACTCGTACATTTTCCGCATAACGCAGTTCGTGTCGAACCGTTTCTTCACATATGACAGCCTGTCGCAACAGACACTCTCTGCTATAAGCTTCTTTATACCTTTTTACACTGTTCGTAAACAAAGTTGAAAAAATAAGGGTTGTCGCACAGGCGATACAAGCATATAGGATGATTTCAACTGAAAAGAAGCCCTTACCGCTCTGCCGTCTTGTGTGTAGTAAGAACATATTTTTCACCATCCCGCGTTGTCATAACCACCTTATAAAGCGTAGATGAATTCGTATCTTCTACTAATGCTTCTACACGTATGCCGTATTTTTCGGCCAAGTCTTTTGTATATTTACATCTTTTACCTATGCATAACGCTTCCATCTCGCATCTGCCTACGGTAGCTACCGCTCGCATTTGACAAGCTCTATGCAATAAAATCAAAGCACGATTCTGGCAAACACTTACGGCCGTAAAAATGAGAAGTCCCGCACTTAAGGCTATCAATGCATCGGCAAAAATAAAGCCGTTCTTACTCCGTTCGAATGCGCCCCGTCTGGGCCGCAATGATAATATGTCTTTTATACCGCTCATCATCCGTCTCAACAACAAGATGCATCGTCTTTCCTTCCGGACGTCCGTCTCCGTCAAAAGATACAATACCCGTTCCCTTAACCGAAACACCTTTCGGAAATGCCTGCTCCTTACGAACTGTAAGGGGATCCGTTGTAAGTACATATTCTTTCGGGCGTACATATAATTTCCCTGCTCCGTATTGACCTCGATTTCCTATTGACCGGGTACGCAGACACCGCATTTCCGTCACTAATTCACTGACAGTCGTATCAACGGCATATTGATTCCGTCGCCTATGCACGGCTACAGGGGCGGCCATTGTCGAAACAATAGCCGCCAATGCCAGAACTACTATCAACTCTGTCAGCAAGTACCCGTTTTTCTTCATAAAAGAATATCCTCTAAGAAAGCTCCCCATTGTCCGACAACCCACCACCCTCCTAAAATAAAGGGAGCAAAGGGAACGAGTGTATTCTTTTTGATAAATCTTACCGGCAAGGCCGCACAAGCACCTGTCACAAAGGCCGCCACCAACATAAGATAGGCTCCGATCCCGTCGCAAGTCGGAGCTAACAGGGCAAACAGCTTAACATCTCCCGAACCCGTTTGCTGCGGTGCCACGGCATGTAAAGCAATCATAAAGATCACACTTCCCGCCATAACGGCAAGATTCGGTTGTACTGTATGAACCGACAGGTACAGTCCCTGAATACCTGCAAGAATTAACAAAAGCAGGTCGGGAATCCAATACCATTTCATATCACATACGATAAAAATCACGGACAAAATCATCATAGCTGCAACATAGAGATTCTCATAGTTATTAAGTATCCAAGTCGCCACGAAATTTTTTAGCCTCCGTTTTTAATATCTTCCATTTGTGACGTATAAGTCTTCCCGTCAAAAGTTCCCGACACGACGCCGTCCGTGCCTATGCTGTATACAGTTCCGTCAGGTTATTTATTCTACTACGAATAAAAATAGACCCCTCATTACGAGGGGTCTAGCTGTTTAAATCACAGGTGTATCTTATTAACAATGTCAATTTGGTCTGCATTTACGCCTGCATAATACTTCAGTGTAATCTGGTATGTACTATGCCCGAGTAGCGCAGATACGGTCTTTACATCCGCACCTGATTGCAGTAGCAACGTTCCGAATGTCTTCCGCAATTCGTGAAAGGTACGTCTTGGCAGGCCTAGGCTTTCCGCGAATTCAGGGAACCACAGCGACAGCCTTCCAGGCGAAACGGGGACAACTACATCCGAGTCGCTGTACCGCTTCGCTTCTAGGATTGCTTCATGTAATAAGTCATTAATCGGCACGGTTCTTTGTTTACCTGACTTCGGCAGCTTCATGTAATCCTTACCTAGAATTCGATTCATTGAGTGCCTTATATGAAGCACCCTGTTCCTCATGTCTATGTCATCCCACCGAAGTGCGACGATTTCGCCGCGGCGTAATCCCGCGCACAAGCCTAACATTACGGCAAGCTTATGGCCCCAGGTAGGATACTCCGCGCTCATCAGCGTCCGAGCTTGCACGGCGCTATAGTATTGAACCTCGCTTTCCGATATTTTAACACTGAGACCTTTAAACGGGTTCTTTTTAATTATTTCATTTTTTATGGCATAGTTAAACACTGCTTTTGTATTCTTGAGCGCGGTTTTCACCGACGCTTCACTAAGCGGTGCTCCGTTTTTAATGCTCTTCATATTACGCAAAAACCGTATATACTCTTCTGCATCCTTTCTTGATACTCTTCTAATAGACTTACCGTCGAAGAATGGTCGCATATATCGATTAATGGCGCTAAGTAGATGATATCTTGCAATATCGCCGTGCGCCGCACTGACTCGCCATTCTTCGGCTATCTCTATAACCGACGGCCCGAAGACTAATCGCTTAATATTCATGAGTTAACACCTCGGATATATAATTGTGAAGGCCTGATATTATGTATCAGGCCTTCATCCATAGCAACGATTAGAACTTGCGGTACTTGTTGATAACGGCAGCCTTAGCCGTGTCGGTGAACGTTACCGCTACAACTCGGTCGGAAATACAACTTTCCCGTCGAGCGGCGTACAGATACCAGTTGCCTGCATGCATCTGTATATAATAGTAAGTACTTACAGGCGATCCTTTTCTGAAATACGCGTTCGGGAAGTCTTCAGGGCTAGAATTGATGCAGAACTGGCATCCTTCGAGTTCTCTTTTGCTTATGCTAAACTGCTTCATGATAAGCTGAACCGCGTTCATCAGGTCCTCATAATAGCCGAGTCTGACTTTTGCACGGCCGTTTGCTTTTTCGATTGCCTCTTCGAGTTTAACTTTTTTATCTTCAGTAATTTTAATTCCGTATCTCATGTTATTATCTCCCATCTATAAAACAAGTTATTCCGAATCCGATAACAGCGCCTGTTATAAGCGCCTGAAGCGTCGATACCGTCCACGGTAACGCTGTGATTGATACCGTCGCGCCCAGTACGAACATAAATCCGAGCTTCTTCATTTCTATCCTCCTTCCGATATGATATAATGGGAGAAGGTTGGGGGCTTTCGCCCCCTTCCCCCGCCTCGTTATCTCCGGTTATGCTTGCTAGGCTTTCGGCGATTTCGGGGCTTTTTTCGGTCTTGCCACACGGCTACCAGAATCATAACCAGTGTGCTAATCAACCACTCCCAATCTGATTTATCTATTTCCCTCACCCCCTTTCCTTGATTATAGTATACCACTCATTGGGTGAGTTGTCAAGCAAAAAAAATTGGATTTTTATATTAAAGAGCCTATTTTTTTAGGCTCTTTAATTTTTCGATGATGAGGGCCTCCGCCCACTTAGCCGGGGTGCGTTGACCCCCTTCCCAGTTTTCGATGGTGCGCTTAGGAATGTGGAGTAGGTCGGCCATCTCTTGTTGAGTAAGCCCTGCTTCAAGTCGAGCGGATTTAATTGTATCGGACATTCTTATCACCTCTTTTATAAAGTATATCACCCAATGACGGAAAATGCAAGCATAAAAAATAAGGCCCCCGATTATTCGGAGGCCTTTTTGCTACCATTCTTTTATTGTGTACATTACCGTACCGCCACGGACTCCCGTGCCGTCAGTATGTACGATTCCTTCAATACGTCCCGCCTGATAGCCGATTGACAAGTACGGTTTCCCGTCTATGTACGTGCCGCCTGCCTTGATTTTGTGATTGTTGCGAAGGTTGATTTTGTATACATCAACTTTCTGTTTTTCTTCGTCAACCGTTACGACCGTTCTGTCCGATTTCGCCCGTGCCGCTAACGGGATCTGAATATCATTCTTCCGTATAGCCTGCTCCGTCTTATCGGCGGCGGCGTTCAAATTCGGAGCGGTCACATAATACGATACGTTCGGAGCAGTCTTACCGTCGTGTATCCGTTCGATTTTCGTTACAATTTCGGCAGCTTCCTTGTCCGAAACTCGTAAATTCTTCTTTACCGAATTTTTGTCCGTTGTATCTGAAAACTGCATTCGTACAGGCTCGTCTGACGGCTGTTTTACATGGTTCACGGCAAAGTATATGCCGAATAAACAAAAAGCCGTCAAAACGCAAAATAAGGCTAGTTTTAGCCATTTACCCGTTTTTTCGTCATGAAAGGGTTGAAAGTTCATCAATTCACCGCCTTCACTTACTCATACATGACATTTTCATCTACATTTACGCCGTCGACGTTGCCCGATTCCGAATATTGCCAGATTTTTATATTCGCATTCGGCTTGTCAAGCTGCAAGTCGTTTCGGCTTGAATACTGTGCAACCCAAAGCGGCACGTAATTCGGCAAGCTGTCGATGTTCATACCGAACATGAACATATCGTAGCTTCCATATAGTCCTACATACTTGCCTGCGGCGTTCATGCGATTCACCCACGCCATAACGACGGCCGTCAGTTCGTCCGCTCCAAGGTTCCTTTGTGCTTCCGTTTCAACGTCGAGCCAGATTCCCGCCGACAGGTCTACCCCGTCGAGATATGTGTTCATCTGTTCGAGTAACCAGTCTGCTTCCGCTTCGGCTTCTTCGGTAGCAGTTGCCGTGGAATAGTAATATACACCGAGTTCCATGCCGTTCGCCTTAGCTTCATTGATATTGTGTACGAACAGGTCATCGAGATTGTAGCCACTTCCTGTATATCCGATATAGCAAGTATATCCGATTCGGCAGATACAGAAGTCATAACCTAGTATTCTCGCTCGTTCGAAGTCGAGTCCTTCTTGCCACGTCGAAACGTCTATTCCGTATTTCATCGTTTTCCTTCACCTCTTTCGTTAACTGTCGGCACGCTAGGCCGCTGTTGTTCTTCCAGTCGGTCGGGTATGCCGTTCCTGTTTCTGTCGATAAATAATGCTAGGAACCCCGAAAAGGCGACAACCACGGGCGGCGTGAACACGTGGTCCACGATGCCCGAGCCTACTGTAATCAGTCGCCCATGTTCTTCGCTTACGTACCCTTGCAAGAACGATAACAGATATGTAATCGACAGCAGTATAATCGGAGTAATCATAATCGACACAATGAACCGAGTTACAATAATTCCCGTCGGGCTGATTCTCGCAATCCTCGCCGACTGGAACGCCTTCTTGAGTGATTGAATGACTCTATCTCTCATCGCTTCTCTCCATGTATTTCGTTCCGCAAGTCATCGACCCGTGACTCCAATACTTCAACCCGTCCGACAAGCTGTAAATGCCGTTGTGCTTGCTGTATACGGTCTTGCCGAGATAACTTGATTTCCTCTTTTAATTCTTTCAGCGTCTCAATTAAAGTATCGTACTTAGATGCGAAGAATGTGCGGTCATTGATTCGGTCTTCTTCGAGCCGTCGTAAGAACGGCCGTATAATAAAGTAATAAGCCATGCCGCCGAGCGTACTTATAATCGTAAGTGTCGTCGACACGTCCGCCAACTCAAAGCTCCATGTCCACATAGGCCGCCCCCTTTACAGTCTGTCCTGCTTAACATAGTTGACCCCTACGCCGCTATCCCACGTCGAGCCGTCGCAGTCGACATTCGCCCAACTAAACACGTCATCGGCGTACCCTTCTTCTCGGCCTTTTCGCCTGAATTCGAGGTTAAGCCGCTCGGACTGACTAGGCAGCATAACGTGTCTAGGCATTTCCTTATCTCTCGGGAAATACACTTTTGTCGTTAACTTCGCAAGTAGCATCATGCCTGTAATTGTAATGTCATCGCCGCTTGAAAGTTCGTTAAGCTCAAGGCTGTCGAAGTGAAGCGAGTCAAGATTCGGATTATTATATATCGGGTCGAGCATAGCGTACGCCGGGAAGTCAAGTACTGCTTGCCCGTCGGAACGTCGATAAATCTTCACGCCGTTCTCATTGAACAACTCTTCTTCTCTTCCCCCTGTCTGTACTGCCGGGATTGTGAGCGAAGCGGCCGTACCGTCGTTGCCGTTCGGATACTCCATGGTGAGAATCTTTTCGTTTCCGTCAAATGGAGAAGATAATGCAAAGTCGAGCCGTCCGCTGTCGGGTATCATCTGACGATTGCCGTTCGTGTCGACCACGTAAAACCCGGGTTGACCTTCCACATGTACAACCGTATCGCCGACTGCAACCGACGTACCGTCGACGAGTTTGAATTCGGCAAGATGCGACGAATATCGACCGTCGGGAATAATTTCACGCAACAACGCTTTGAGAAGGTCCTCGAGGCTGTCGCTGTCGACCTTCATTGCTCTGTTCTTCATCATCTGATACACTGCCGGAAAGTTCAAGCTAACCGGCTCGGAGCTGCTGCCGTTCTGTCCGTGAAGACTTTCAAGCCATTCGTCAACCGTGCCGACAAAGCCCTGTTCGACGGCCACTTCATACGCACTCTTACCGTCTTTGCCCGGTAGCCCCGGCACCTGCACGGCAATGTTCAGCGGATTAGGTAATGTGAGTTCTACTTTTTGTTTTTCTTCCATGTTTTTGTTCCCCCTCTTTAATGCATTGATTCATCTTGAATAATTCGCATGTTGCCCATGACGAGCTTATAGCTGTACTCGTTTCCCTTTGTTACGAATTCGTCGTACTTCGCCATGCGGTACCGCCTCGGTATCTCTCGGCTTCGCTCACCCGGTATCTTCACCGTGACGGAATCGCCGTCGACCGTGCAGTCGGCGGCTACGAGCTCGATGTCGTTCTCCGTGCGGACTTTCATTACGGCCGTCGCTCCCGTGAAGTCGTGGCCATCGGCAACGTATCGCCGAATGAAGTCAGATCCGCAGTGCAGTTCATCGTTGAATACTTTCAATTTCATCGCCCCCTTCTACGAAAATTCATCAACGGTATTCGGCTGCACCCCGTCGATATTCACAACAAGATAGTCGAGAGACGGAGAGCCGTTGAACACAATCGGATAATTCGCTACCGTCGGCAGCCGCTCATCCGCTTCGACCGTACCGACGGCGTTCTCAGATGTGAACGTGAGCCCCTGTCGAACAGAGTATTGTACAAGCCCCGTGTGTGCGACTTCCTTCGACATGGCAGTCCCTTCAATTACAGAGCTTACGATGACACCAATCTTCGAGGGATACGCTACTGAGTCGACGTGTGAGCGGCGTATATCTCCTTCAAGGTAACCTCCGTCCGTTGAATATTTGAGGTGTTCTTGCACTTGGCCGAGGACCACAAGCCAAGGTAGCCGAGAGTCATAGAGAAGGTCTGCGGAGTATCGCTCGAGCTTTCCTTTTTTCTTTTTAATCTCCGCACTTCTCTTGTCGGCCTTCGGAGAATGGAAGCGTTCGTTCCAGAAGCGGTGGTAACCGTAGACCTGTACACCACATTTGCACTTGTCGATATCAGGGTAATCTTTCAGGGCACTCAGATTCGGCCGGGGCTTGCGGAGTGCTTGCCAGTCAAGCTCTACATGATTATTCAGGTCTCCTCGGTACATCCCTTCGTTCACGAACACCTTATACCAGAGCTTCCAGGCTCCGTCGTGAACGCCCATAACCCCCTCCTGGGTTCTTCCGTATCCGCTCTTCTGGCCTTGAGGCGTTAAAAAATCATAGACATATAAATCGACCTTATTCCATATCTCGTCGACGGTGATATTCTTGTCGTCGTTCCGACGGACCTGAACATAGTGAACGAATCTTATGATCCCATTATCATTCTGTGTTCGCCAATAAGCCGTGAAGTTGTAGTCCTTCGGGGCGGTTACGGCTATAAGCGGCGGCGTCGGAAAGACATCAGGACTAAGCACTGTCGTCATGAGTGCGACTTTTTTGTCATCAGGCCACGGGGTTGTGCTCACATAGCCGACCTGCCCCGATCCGTCAGGACCGAAGGCAGGCGTCGACTCAATCGATATGTTCTTTAGCCGCTTAATCTGAACGGCCTTTCTTGACTTACACACGAAATTCTCATAAGTGCTGTTAATGACCGTTTTCTTCTTCTTATTCTGTACTCGTATCAGCTCCATTACATCGCTCCTATAATAAGATATCCCCAATATGGATTCTTGATATACTGATTTAACCGCTCGGGCGTATCTCCTTCGTATGCAGTGTCGTACCGCTTCCCCGTTGCCCCCGGCACTTCGAACCAGATGTTTATAACCGAGTTATCTTTATACTGCTTGAAGCCGCCCTCGGGCAGTTGCAGTGTATCGATAACGGCGGCCCTCAGGCCGTGCCCGACCGTTGCCACATACAATCTCTCATTATCATCGATATGATTATGAAGTACGAGCTGGCCTCGACGGTTCTGGTTCCACGCGACGGTCCTCATAGAGAATGACTCCTTCATCAGCTCTCGTACCTGCCACCGCTCCGAAGCGGACAGCTTATCGTAGTCAGCGTCTGTATATCCTGTCTTATGATACTTAGCGATGTACTCCTTCATCGCCGTTCGTTTCGCCTTATCAAGTGCCGCATCATCGTCCAGATAATTTTCGAATACGTAGTTGTTATTCAGACATATCGGCTGTTGGCCGAACACAATGAACACCTTATCGATGATACGGCATATCGTGCTGTCAGGCGACAGGAATGTCGTACCTGACGGGTTGATGACTTCTATTCCAGTATTTAGCTCCATATACCAATCCTCACTCTCAGCTCATTATCGTCGTCATATACTTCAATGAGATTGTCTTTAATCTCTGTCCGAGCTCCGGACGTTGACGTACGGAGCGTTCCGATTCGAGCACTCACTGTGTCGAGCGACTCTACCTGCATCTTATCAGCCGACACCGAACCCGCTCTAAGCATCTTATTTGTAATAATGTCGTTGTCGAACAGGGCCTGACCTGTTACGTGTAAGAGCTTACCGTCGATGCGGACCCCCGAAGTCGATAAGTTGATGCGGGATATGAGCCCGTCTCCGTCGAGCCCTTGAATAGCACTGTTGACGCGAAGGTCGATACTGTTGCTGAACTGCGACAGCTGTGTCTGAATATTCGAATTCAGGTCAGTCACAGACTGTTGTAGGCCTGCCGCCGTCTGCGTCAGCTTTGACTGTAGGCCGTTTACGTCGGACTTCACTGTTCCGACCTCGGCTTCAATCTTGGCGATGTTCTTATCAATCTCATCAAGGCCTAAGGCTTCACGATTAAGCGTCGAAAGGTCAACGGTTGCCGTTACCGTAACGGTCGTAATCCCTGACTCAGCACCCGGACCGAATACGTCGATGAAGCTGATACTGACGTCGTATATATCGCTTTCACACGCATACGAGACCACGCTCGACGTTGTATCGAAGGCCGTCGAGTGCTGCTGCCCGATAATTCGTACGTGCATTTTAGAGACACCGACAGGAAATGATGGTGCGGTAATCGTAAGTGTTCCGATACCTGTCTTTACGTTCGGTGCTTTGGGTGCTTTCGGTGCGTCCTTTTTATAAGCGAGCTGAGCCGCCGCACTGTACGCCCCTTGAGTATTCCGTGCAAGCACGAATATCGTTCCCTGTCGTTCCGTAAGCGGCAGTACCGCCTGAAGGTCCGTAGTCTGAACGAGTACCCCTGCGGCTTCTCCCGGTGCGTTATTGGTCCGCACTTCGTAGTAGGCGATTGTCGTATTGGTAACGGCGTTCCACCGTGCCGTCGCTCGGTCGGTGAAGTCTATGGTGAGGTTCTCAGGTGCGAGCGGATTAGTGGTCTGTTCGGCGACGATGACGTCGAGGTACTCTACCGCATCAGGTACCGTATACTCTCCAAGCTCGTTCGCTGTCGTGACAGCAACTCGGATCGTCTCTCCCGGTAGTAACTGCGGAATGACTATCTGCCCGACTCCTTCCCCCGCAAAGACCCAGGCACCCCACGGCGTCTGCGTCGTACCGATGACGTTCTCTGCTGAAGCGTACGAGGTCTTATAGTAGACGCGACCCGTAAGCGAGGGCGGCAACCAGTTGACGATGACGTCATATATCGCTTGACCGCCTAGCTGACGGTACCGCGTGTACGCCGTCACGCCTGTAGCCGGTGTAGCGGGTAGAATGTTGCCCGATACGCCGATATGAGCCGAAGCATAGCCCGATTCGAATCCGTCTAAGATAGCTCGAACTCTCACATAATAGGTGTGGTCAGGCTCCATGTTCTCGAGGTCCAGTGACAGGGCTCTCGTCGTCGGAGCGTCTGTCCAGTTGTAATTATCGGTAGAATACGATACTCGGAACGTATCGAATCGAGCATTCTCAGGCATCTGCCACGTACAGTGGATAATACTGTTACGGCCGCTTCCCTGGACCCTCAGATTCTCTTCCGACAGTTTAAGGTTAATCGGTGCTTTGAGGAGGGCCGACTTCTGCTTACTGTAGTCAATAATCGGATACCGAGTATAGTCAGGCTCGTATATCTTCTCGTCGTACTCTGTAGCCGTAATCGTCATCTTGAGGTCTTTGTCTTGTTCAAGCTTTACGACTCGGAACGGCTTTACGACTTTATCTCTGATGCCGACAGCATAGCAATCGTACTGACTGACTTCATCACCCGTGCCGAAGGACTGAGATACGGTAATTGTATCGGTCGTCGTATCTGTCGATACGGGCAGCACGTCTCTGGTGACTAGAGCATCATCGGATGAACGCTGAACGATGATACTGTAAACGTCTGAAGCGGTCAGCGTCACCTCTTTATCAAGCTTGACCCGGTTACCATCAACCGATACGATACGGCCGCTCTCAAGGCCAAGTCTCGGTACGGTGTGAGCTACGCCGATAATATCGCCGTACTCACATACCAAGGCGTTGACGTCCGCGGACAGCTGAATGGTCTGTAGCTGTCTTTCGTTCGTAGCCAAGTAGTATAAGGCTTCACGGTGAGCCTGAGACCTTCTCGACACACCGAAGAGCGTCACGTTCGCCGTATTGTCCTGTAGGTTCTTATTCTCAGCGTATCGAGCAGATCGGACGAAGAACTCCGTATTCTTGAAGTCCCGCTGTTCGTCGTTATATGTAATCTGTACACTACGGGCCCTCTCATCACGAGACGAGAAGCTACCGCTTACCGATGAAGCGGTCGTACGGCCTTCACCGAATATCTGCTTCATTGTACCGGGCATATCGACGACAATGCCGAGGTTCACGCCGTGTCGCACGATAGTCGCATGCCCGACCTGGGCGGCTTTGTTCGCCGCTTCGTACCGTTTTTGCTTCGTATCGAAGAAAGCGTCGAGCTGGAAGCGTCGTTCTGTGCTGCCGTTACCGTCGTCGACCATTTCATCGGCGTAATCGGCCGCCTTCTGCCACTCGTCGAAGTACTTACTGAAGCGGTCGGCAGGGCACCCGTCTACTACATACTCGAATTGACCTGTTGTGATGTTCTTGAGCTTGCGGCAGTGGTGAAGAATATCATATGCCGCCCATATCGGATTCTGTGCGGACTTCTCTTCATATTGTCGGGTTCGAGGGTTAAAGACTAGAACGTGCATACGCTTCTGTCGCCAGTTAAGGTTCGGAATGCCGCCGTTTAACTGGTTCGTCGCCTTAATTCTAAGCCCGATAAGGACCTTATTCGGCCGTACGAATTGGCCTGAGTTGATATACGTCGATAATGTCGACCACCGCATCATCGCATTCTGCCTACTCGTCATCGGCATAGTCGTCGGCAGCACCCGTACGTCGTACCGTGCTGATTCAAGGCCTTCGAATTTAAAGCTGCGACGAACGGTCTGGTTCGTTCCTGCCGTTACGGCACACACCTGCTCAAGCCAGGCGTCCCGACTGCCTGTCTTCCGAATGCCGATAGTAAAGCGGGCCGTGAGGTTCGTGAAGTTCCCTTTATCGTTCGTCGAGTATATCCCGCCGGGCCAAGTGAACGTAAGCTCGATAGCGTTGCACTGGTCGGAGTCGGTACTTCTAATGACCGACGCCCCTTCTTTACAGTCGAGGTCGATCGACTGGTCAGCGACCGTGTTCGGGAAGAAGGATATCGGCTCCTGGTCATTCGTACCGAGCCGCTTCTCTATCTGTACAGACTCGAAATTTTCTATCGGCGTATACCCGATGCGGATATCCTCGATAGAGTCGACAGGCCCATAACCGCCGCTGAATAGCACATTGAGGTACTGCACGTCTTTTTCGCCGCTGTACTTATGCGTGTTGGTAAGAGCTCCGTCAGTGAGCTTGTAGGTCTCTGACTCCGTCTCTACGTGGTACATAAGTAACTGACCTGCGGGCATCGTAACGCCGAACGTCTCGCCGATAAGACCGCCTTCATGCGTCTGTATCTGAGGAAGGTCCCATCCGTACGTCGGAGACGACGACTGTTCTTGAGCGTGCGCCTGGTTGACGCGGCATAGGCTGTTGATAATCTTCCCGCCGAGTATCATGAACGCACCTGCGGCTAAGGCCTGACCGAACTTGGCCGTGATGCCGAGCCAACCACCTACGTACGGAGCGGCGACCATAAGGCCTATTTGCAAAATCCAACCTAGCGCACCCTTCATGCCGCCTTCAAGTTCGGCGGTCAGGACGACCTGGTCGCCGTCTTGAGGGATGTACCCGTAGGGAATCTCGACAAGTGATCCGTTGACGAATACAAGTAGACCTTTAATATCGACAATATCAATGAGCCGCTTGCCTTCGTACTCATACCGCCGTCGCTCTTGCTCTCCTGTTAATATATTTTTTACTGATATAATCTCAAACATTCGGATATGCTCCTTCTTTGGGCTTATAGAATCCGACAACACGAGGCCCCCACCGTGACAGCCTGTCGACCTGTACAGCAGGTGCGATGGCGTGAATGAACTCGCCGTAGCCAAGGTACACGCCGCAGTGACTCGGAAGCGGATTCCCGATGAGCCGCATTAGTATGACGCAGCCTATCTCAGGTTCGCTTAGCTCCTGCCAACGTGCCTTCGTATCATCGACAGTACGCATGACGGTATCAGTGTTCTCGGCATCGACGAGAATCTCTGGAAGGACCGCCCCTTCTCGCCGATAATACTCACGAACGAGCCCCCAGCAATCGAGACCCTCGTCTAGGCTTCGTCCACCGTTTACATACGTAATGCCGATGAGGTCGCTAATATTAGCCATAGTTGCCCGTCATCCCCTGCTCGCCGCCGAAACGCTCCTTGATGCGGCACTCTTTAATCGTATTGTTACAAGGCTTATCCGTGCCGGCGTAGCCGCATCGAATAGACTTGAACACGAACGGGCAGAAGTCGAGCATGTACGTATCGAGAGGGAATTTGTTATACAGCTCAGGGCTACTGCCAAGCGTAAGAGTGACCCAGGCTTCATCATATGAAGTCGAAAGACACGTGAAATCAAGTTGGTCTAGCGGTTCGTCACTACTCAAGAGATTCGTATGAACGATATATAAGGTGACCTCAGCGTCAGTCATACCGCCGTACTGCTGTAAGTATGACTGAATGATACCGCCGCAGTTCGACACGGTGAGCTTGACGGACGGCAGTGTCGTACCGTCCGTTGTGACGGGCGTCACGCTGAACGGGAAGCGGGTCCATGTTCGGCCTGACCACACCACGTCGTCTGTGTTCCTGGCTAGGTATATGTCTTCAGGAAGGTCCGCATGATGAAGCTTCAATAATAATAAGAACGGCGCATCAGATGAGAGTTTGTTCTTCTCGAGTATCGCCGCTGTTTCCCACACTTTCATCTACCTACACCTCCTCAAACGTAAGCGATACGAAGTACCCTTCAGGGTGCGAATAGTGGCTTTCCCAATCGCTCGTAAAGCGTACCGTGCACGTATCGCCTGAGTCGTAATCCTTGAACACGAACATGTCGGACTTGCGGACAGCCTTCCAGAAGTCTTTCAGCGTGTTCTTCTGAGCTTCCGTAAGACACGTCCAGGCATACTGGAAGGACCTCGGCGTTCGTGTGTTCCTAGGTCTTGTAATGCGGTAGCCCGCATCGGTTTTTGATTCGACTGTATTGTCGGTCATCTTCTCAACGTACGTATCGCCCGCATTCGTTGCGAGCGACACTACAGGATGCGGAATCTGATCCGCAGGAAATGTTCTCATATCAGCTATCCCTTCGATATACTGCGAATTGTTCTAGCCATGCCGCCTTCGTCCGTTTCTGCAGCATCGACCACAACGTTGATAATGTACTTCTTCATCTGGTTATCATAATTACTCGACTGTACTTTTACGTTCGACTGACTGTTATTGATAATATTGATGACCGGTGCGGCCGCGCCACTTCCGCTCTGACCTTGGTTCTGGCTGATGCCCTTGGCCATTCTTGAGTAGACCTCATCGGTCAGTGGGAAGACGGCTTCATCATTGCCCGCCTCGCCGATAAGCCCCATAGTCGGAGCGGTAACAAGGCCGCCCGTTGCAAAAGGCTTTACACCGAGGGACGGCTTATACGGCCTAAACGAGGCCGCGTCTAAGAGATTACCGTTAAAACTAAACCCCGACGTTCCTTTACCACCGCCACCGAGAAGCCCGCCGAACAGCATATTCGCAATCTTGGAAGCGGCCACCTGAGCGACCATCTGAGTAATCGTGTTACGGAACACCTTACCGAGGCTTCTCAGCGAGTCTTTAGCACTTGTCGTACCGTCTGCCATGGCCGAGAATACTCCCTGTATCCCTGAGGCTATCTGAGTGCTGCCTGTGGCCACCATCTCAGCCGTTGACATGTGAGCCTTCTGCCATAAGTCGTAATAGGCCTGAGCCGACTTGGAACGGTCGTTCCAGGCTTGCGTATCCTTAGCCGCTTGCGACTGTAACAGGCCTGTGAGGCTACCCATATCGCCGCGCTTAATCGCTCTCTGTACGGACTTCTCATAAGCGTCCCGTTCAGCGTCTTCACGCTTCTGTACCGCTTCGAGATAGGCTGCCGTGTACCAGTCGTTGGCTTCTTTTAGGGCTTCGTAGTCAGACTTCGTCGCCTGTATCTCTTTGAGTTTTGCTTCACGTTGCTTATCGAGGCTCTGCACCGTCTCTTCGAATTCGGCCTGAGCTACCGACGCATAATCGCCTTTGAGCTCGGCGTTTAATTTGGCCATTTCGGTATTAAACTTGAGCCGCCTTTGAGTCAAAGCTTCCATGGCCTTAGCGGCTTCTTCAATCTTCCACTGCTTCAGAAGGTCTTCAGCATGACTCGTGTCGATATCCTTCGACGTGTTCTTTATCTTTCGGATTTGGTCTTGCCACTTCTGAGCCTTGGTGTTCATGTCCGAGATACTCTTCTCGAACTCCGTACCGGTGTCACTTATAATCGCTTTGTCGAGGTCCTTCTCAAGACCCTTCAGGTCCTTACGAGCATTGGCGATGTCCTTCGCCCGTTGCTCGGCCTGCTTACGAACGTCCGATACAGATAGGGCCTTACCTGTCTCCGTTGTTCCCGCGAACTCTGTAAGCGAGATGACTCCGACGATATTGCCGCCGAATGCTTCCCGGTAGTCTTGGTCGTAATGCTGAGATACGCGGTCACTACCTGCGGCTGCGTAATACCCTGAAGCATTGGCATCAAGCATGATGACATGGTCGCCGTTGTTGGTGATGACGGCATCCCCGGCGTGAGCTTCATAGCCATTGCCGTAAGCGTCTGTCGGATGAAAGGCACTGCCCGCGTTTGACGCCCAATCGGGTGCCATCGGCCCAAGGTTCCAAGCCCCCGACACCCCCGCATCAGACCAGACGTTCTCAACGTATGTCGTGCATACAACTTCGTTCTCACCCGTGCCGTAGCCGAGCCCGCTCCATCGTCCTGCGTTATATATCGCACCGGCTCGAACGTCATAGGCCTGTTCTTTCTCAACGTGTGTACCGCCGCCACTGACACCGGCACCGCTTACACCCGTATCAGGTGAGAAGTCATATGACGGAATCTGTGTATTATTAACAGCGGCTTCTGCGGCTTGCCGTTGAGCTTCCGCATCAGCGAAGTCCTTGCCGCCACCCGCGTTATACCAATTCGAGTACTCGGCTGCGTAAGTAGCCGTTCCTTCTTCGACCCGTTCTTCTGTCGCGCCACCGTTAGCTCGTGAGCCCTGACCTGTCGGGTCGGCGGCTACGTCAGCGTTACCGCCCTCGCCGTCTTTCTGTCTCCAGATACTGCCGTCATGAGCGGTGTAGGTGTAACCGTCGTCGCCTGTCCAGGTGTTCTTCTGTGCTGCCTCGTACTTAGCGTTGAAATATTTATACGCACAATAAGCCGCATATAGAGCGGCGGCCGCTACGCCCATCCAACCGCCCGCTAGACTGAACAGGGCACTGGTGACTCGTCCAATCGCACCAGGCAGTCTCGCAAGGCCCGCAGCACTTCTCTGCGACGCCAGAACACCCGCAACCCCCGCCTTTTCGTGAGCCCCCGCAAGGGCTATCGTCGCTTCTGTCGTCGTCACGGTTGCCGCTGTCGCTACCTCACTTGCTCTTGCTGATGCCGCTCCTGCTGCCGTAGCCGATTCAGCGACTTCCGCATTACTCACTATAAGTCGTTCATTTGCCGTCACTTCTGTGGCTGTAGCGGCTTCTTTAATGGCTGCCGCTTCACGAGCTGCCGCGCCGACGGCTACTTCGGACTCAGCTACTTCAGCATTACTTGTGATGACGGCGGTATTCGCTTCGATTTTAGCGGCTGCCGCCGCATCAGCTGTATACGTCGAGGCCTTCACGGACTCCGATATAACGGCAGCACTCTTTTCGGCCTCTACATTGACCGCCGCAAAGGCTCTTGTCATCTCTACTCGAATTCGTTCGGCCGCCTGTGCTGACTCCAGTCCTATCTGGGTAAACTTCTCAGCCATGAACATTTGTGTCTCTTCAGCTGAGAGGTTCTGCTGATTAGCTGTCTTTACCGCTTCTCGCCTCATCTGTGCGTACATGCGATCGCTATCGGCGATAGCCTTATTAATTCTTCGTTCTTGAGCCTTAGTAAGGGCTTGTTGTTGTGCGTCTGCCGTTCGGTCGGCTACGGTATCTCGTACCGAGCTTACGACACCGCCGATAACACTTGCGCCCTTTTTCGCAAGCTTCAGTGCTTCGTATGCCGCTACAAGCTTCGTGACGGTAACAATGACCGTACTGATTTCATCCTTGTTCTGACGGATGAAGTTTGCGGTGTGCGACAGCCCGTCCATAACCTGAGGAAGTATCTCCATGACAAGCGGAGCAAGAGCTCCCCCGGCTACCGTGCCGAGCTTACTAAACTGCATGTTGACTTCTTGGATCTGCATGTAGGCTTCATGCATTTGCTTCGGGTCAAGGCCTGTGCCTTTAATCTTCGAGACACGCTGTGCCGCTTCTTCATAATTAAGCAGCGTCTTCGTCAGGGCGAGTCCTCTCGTGCCGAGAGTAGCCATGAGAAATTCCTGACCCTGTCCTGCTTCGTTAGCCGCTTTATACCCTTTAGCCAAGACTGCGAGCTGTTCATTCATCGGCTTCATCTTGCCCGTAGAGTCCGTGAGCGACAGCCCCATCTGCGATAAGACGGCAGCCGCCTTCTGACCTTCAGTGGTGTTATTGGCAAGGTTCTTGTCAAGTCTCATAATTGACTTAGCGGCCGTCTCTACGTCGCCGCCTGTCATCTTGAGTACGCCTGAGAGCTTAGCCGCTTCGGCCGTCGTGAGATTGAATCGCTGTTGTACCTGATATAACGACTCACCTGCATTGACGGCACTTTCTATGATAGCGTTCAGGCCGAACCCCGCTGCGGCAATGCCCGCGAACTTCGTAAGGCTTCCGAGCATAGAGTTGACCTTACCCGTCGCCGTATCGACGCTTCCTGAGAATTCGTTTATCGGACTGGCCGAGAAGGTCTTTTGTATTTCTTGTTTAGTTTTGTTGAGCTCCGAGGACAGCCCGCTGCCGTCCGCTCCAATCTTAATAAGTAAATCTGCAACAGTTGCCAATGGCTATCCCCCTTTACATGCCGAAGGCTTTCATCAATTCTTCTTTAACTTCTTTTGGGTCGGGCTTGGCGTCCGGGTAAAGCGGTGCCAATATATCAGCCGGTGTAAGCGAAGAGTTCTCTCCGAGATGAGGCTTCATCTGCCAAAATGTGAAGTAGGCGTTCATCTCATCTCGTTCTCGCTTACGTCTTAAGTACCCCTGCACCATCGCATTGAATTCGCGTATCTGCATATCTTCGAATTCATACGGCTTGAGGCTGAGCATACCGTAAGCGACGGGCTCGGCCGCCTCGACCCATTCTTCCATCGAACCGACGACTACCGTCCCTTCTTCTGCGGTGTCGTCGGTTCGGCGTTTTTTGCCTTACCCGTTTCGGGCTTGAATTTGATTTTGTTATAGAGCCCCGTATCGAATATCAGCTGTATCACAAGCCCGCCGAGGTAGTCCATAGTCTGGCCTTCGACAGCACAGTATTCATCAATGAGGTCGTATAACTCGTCATCGGTCCGTTTGCCGTGCCGTTTGTCGTGCAGAGCGTACCGCAGTGTGGCCATGACAAGGTCAATATCGATGTTCGCTGTCATTCGAGAGACTACTGCAATCGAACTGGCGTCAAAAATCGACAAGAGAGACTGACTGATTTCTCGTTCTATCATTCGCATATCCTTAATCGTAAGGTATGCTTCGTATCGTTTATCACCGACGGTAAGCGTCCGTGTTGTTTTCATATTCATGTCTCCTTTTTACGGATAATAATAAAAAAGAGCGGCCTTTCGACCGCTCCTTCTTTCACATCTACTAAGCCGTGACTTTGAGCTTATACGTAAGCTTAACATCGGCCGTAATCGTAATCGTAATGAGATTGTCGCCGACTACGATGTGGTCCTTGAGTGCTCCTGTCTTTAAGAGCTTCAAGGCACCCTGGCTGTAAGTGTAGTCAGTTTCCTGATAGAGCTTCGTGCCATCGGCCATAATTACAGAACGTACATTGGCTTCGGCAGGCGTAATCGCAATCGAGATATCGTTGAGGGCTGCCTTCGATACCGTGCTGGTAGACGCACCGAGGTTCGGTACAGCCGAGAGCTTCTGAATATCAGAGATAGCGCCTTTTCCTTCGAACGTCACTTTCAGGGTAGACACGCCGCTGTAGCTGTGGTCTTCATCAAGCGTTGTAACGGACGCCCAACCCGTACGATACGAACCGTCCGGATATTCTTGACGAATGAATACGGGCTTACGATTGTTGAAGCGGTTCTCTAAGATTTCGACCGCTTCGTCGTTCATAACATATAAGCCTTCATAGGACATGGTCCAATTGAGCATACCCGGTAACTTATCGCCGTAGTTACCGCTATCCTTCGACGTAGCGTCGATAGAATCGGCCTTACGAGACAACGGGTTATTACGCTGACCGCCTAAGAGCAGCCACGTCGGAGCGTTGTCCAGGGCGATGTAGACCAGGGTATCCTTCCCCGCTACGGCCGTTGTGTTATCTTCCATCACGGGAAGGTTCTTGATTTTATCTTCTGTTAGTGCCATTTATTATCCTCCTTAATTTATCTCTTGCTGAAGTACCCACTCAACAGACAGGACTCCGTGATAAGCACTTGTCTTATCAGCGTAGAGCTCTTGATACGCCTGATACTGCGATATCGTCGCCGTACCGATTTGCGTATATCCGTTGAGATTTAAATCATACTTCGTAAGTAAATGAACGACATCATCGAGAATGTCGTTTACTTCTTTCTTTCCTTTGCCTTTCGTCCATACATGTATCTGTTGAGATACCGTATGGTACACCGTCGTTTTGTTCTCGTTCACAGGTGAGCCATGAAACTCTCCGAGAACGATATACGGCATGTGTTCAGGCCCCGTCGGGACACTGTCATACGTCGGTATCGTCTGCCCTGTTGAAAGCAGTTGATAGACATTCTGCTGTACCGCATTAAACGGGATTCTACTTATCACGGATAATAGCCTCCTTAATCGCCGACTCGATAGACGGACGTACGAAGTCGATAGCGGGCTTCATAAACGGGTGAGCCGCGCGAGCCGGTATGACGGCTTTTGCCATGAACCAACCCGTCGCTCCGGGGGCAAGGGCTTTCTTCTTCTTCGGTACGATGACCGCACCGCCTGCCCCGTATTCAATGAAGTGTGCTATCTTGTTCTTCGTATAGACCTTGGCGGCTGTCGTCTTCTCGGAGTTTATAAACTCTAAGTGAATCTGACTGGCGAGCTTTCCTGTGTCCTTCGGCACAAGTTCAATCGCTTTAGCCTGGACCTCAGCGGCCTTCTGTCTCACCGCGTCGCGGATCCGTTCCTTCGTCAGGTCATTGAACTTCGACAGGTCAGCCGTGGCCTTGAAAGTTACGTCATCGAGATTCGTCTTAATATACATGGCTTCTCCTATCCGTGGTGTTCGACCGCCGTACAGGTCAGTGTCATCATATCTCGACGTTCTCCATATTCGATATGAATGATGCGGTACCGTACGTTCTTATACTCGACTTCCCAGTCGTACCCGACGTCCTCACGATATCGAATCGTTATGCCCTGAGTAATGCCGGCTACAGGACCGCCGCCCGCTTCGCCGTCCCAGAACCTCGGCTTCAGGACCTGAGCCCAAACCGTGTTCACGAAGTCCATGCGTTCTTCATAACCGCCCTGACCGTCAGACTCGACAGCCGGTCTATAGAGCTCAACCCGTGACCTGAGGTCGGATACGGTTGTCATTATTTCTTACCTTTCTTCGCTTCTTCTTCAGCCGGTTCTTCAGCGGGCTGTTCTTCTACGACCTCTTCTTCAACTACGGGGGCTTCTTCAGTCGGAACAGCGTATCCGAAGTGGACATGTTGTTCGATTTCTTCTTCTGTTCCCGTAATGATATCGTCGACTTCATAGAATTCGTTCTTATATACGCACGGCTCAATGACCTTAGCGTATTGAATTACATCACTCACGTTATTCGCTCCTTTCGGCTTCAATCTGAAGTAGCTGCGCGGTGACGGTAAACGGAAGCTCCGTCGTAGTCCCGACGAGCCCCCTGTTATCGTACCAGTGAGCTACTATCATCTTCAGCGTCAACAGATGACGGGCGTTCGTCTCGTCGAACGTGACGCCCGTACCTGTTTGAATATACTGCTTGGCTGCGTCTATCATGCCCTGAATGACCTCGTCTTCCGTATAGTCATCGACTCGCAGATAGAGCTTTACGTCTTTCAGTAGCATGAATCGTCAGCTCCCTAAATAGTTAATTCGCCAAATACAACGGCTTTATCGTCGAACTTCTGAACGTCGATACGTGTTACAGCCTTCACGTCATAGCTGTCACGCTTCCAAGCGTCGCCGCCTACGGACGTACCGGTAAGCGTCGTAGCCTGACGGTCGAAGAGAACGACTGCATCCGTGAAGCTACCGATGATGACCGGTGCTTTCTTCGTGCTTGCCACAGACGCATCGGTCGGCAGTACTTTATTCGATACAACCGTTACGGGCTTACCGAACAAGAGCTTCTGAGTCGAGTCCAAGGGATTCGGCTGTAAGAGGTAACGGCCGTCCGTATCTTTCTGTTTATCAAGGAAATTGAAGCCGTCCTGGTTAGTTAATACAGAGGACATCAGAGATATCGTCGGGTCAAGTGTGACGTTCATGATTTCTTTAATGCCGTCCAAATTCGTCAAGGGTGCCTTCGTAAGCGTCTTGAGAACGGCTAAAATCTGAGCGTTTTCAGTTGCAACGGACTTCTTAGCAAGCCATCCGTTTACATATGCCAAGAGATTCTGGTCGGAATCGGCCAAGAGTTCTTCAGAGATAGGAAGAATCCCTGCGAACTTCTTAATAGCGTACTTGACCTGGGTAAACTTCGGCCCGTCGATTTCACCGATAGCAGCGAGTTCTGCGACAGATGCAAACGGCGTCATATCAGACGCTTTTTCAAGCACTCTCGTACCGCTCATCGTGTTTACGTTTTCGACACGAACCAAAGCGGACAACGGATTCAAGGCGCGCTTTAATTCGTTAATCTTCGTCTGTTCGTCCGTCGGAACAATGAAGCCGCCCGCTTCTCCCGCACCTTCGTTCATGTTAGCCGCGTTACGTACGGCCATGGACTTGGCGAAGGATAATTCCGTATCGCTGAGAGAGTCGTGGCGATTACGCAATAACTGAGCGAACACGTGAGTCGTGTCAACGTCTTTCACTTCTTCTCTCGGTTGCGTACCGCCGAACGGAGCGGCCGCAGGTACGACGTCGTTCATCGTCTGAATGATATCGAACTCACGACGGATCGCTTTGAGTTCTTCCGTTGCGGATTCCGCTTCGTCGATGCGGTTATCCGCTAAAAGGTTTTGAATCTTGGTCTGTTTTTCGGCCATTAACTGGCGTAATTCTCTTTCTTTTTTGGTCAAGGTTTTGTCCTCCTTATTTAAGCAATTCTAATTCAACTTGAAGCCGACGAATACGTTCATCTGTATTGTCGGTCGGCTTTTCTTCTTCTGTGGCGGTTTTGGCCGCCTTTACGGCTTCGGGCATAGCCTTAAAGCCAAGCCCCTTACTACATGCTACGAGCTGAACCGTGGCGTCTTCGACGGTGATATCGAACATCTCTGCCGCTTCGGCTGCTGTATACCACGTCTCGGCTTCTACGGCGTCATGAATCATCTCATTCGTCGTGCCGTCTTTTGCTTTGTTACGATAGACCTGTTCAATGCCGTCCTGGACGGTGTCGAGCATAGTCGCCACTCTTAGCATGTCGTCTGCATCGCCGCAGCAGGCCGCGCTCGGCTTATGAATCATCAGGAAAGTGTTATTCGGCATTCTGATTTCATCGCACGCGAACAAGATAACGCTCGCAATGCTTGCCGCCCACCCATCCACAACGCCGACAGCATGACCGTCGTGCCTTCGTATCATATTCGCAATGGCCATTCCCGCGGGTACACTGCCGCCGTCACTGTTGACGTAGATTGTAAGGTCCTTACCTTTCAGCGCTTCGAGGCTGTCTCGTACATCAACCGGCAACACATACCCCGCGAACGTATTCCCGTCATAGTCCGACAGCCACGCCTTAGCGTCATCATCGATGACGTCGCCGTGAATGTAGACGTCTGCGGACCGGTCCGTCTCGTTACGAATATTAAAACAACTTAATCGCTTCATTCCCCCTCACCTCCTTTCGGCGGTGTGTCAATCGGCTTGCCGAGATTCTCCAATGTCGTGTAGTTCAGCGACACGAAGTGCTTATCGCCGTCAGCGCCGATGCCGTCCATTTCTTCCATCTCACGGATTTCATTAATGGTGTAGATACCGTTATTGAGCATATCTCGGTAGTATCCGGCACGGGCGGTACTGTCACCGCGGAGCTCGGCGGCCGCGTTAAATTTGACATAAAAAGAAGCCCTTTCCTTGTCGGTAAAGAGCTTGTAGTTTATTTCCTGTTCCCACTGAGTGAATATCGGTAAGAGCGTTGTCTTGATATAATCGAGCCCCATGGCTTCGGCATTAGCATACGTCGCTCGGTCGAGCTGTGCCAGCTTATGAGGCGGCACTCGGTAGACTTTAGCCACTTCAGTAATGCCGAACTTTTGTGTGTCGAGGAATTGTGCCTGGTCAAGTTGCATTCCAAGCTGTTGGAAGTCTAACCCGACGTCAAGAACAGCTACGTGCCCGGCGTTATTCGTGCCGGAGTTTAACTTTTCCCATTCTTCTCGGATCTTCTGCTTGGCTTCGGCGTTTAACTTTGTCGCCGTCTTTAAGACCCCGCTCGAGAGCGTACCGTTACGGTAGAAGTCACTAATGAAGGACTTTATCGCGTTCTGACTGTCGAGCTCATCGACCAGGGTCTTCCACGGCGGTATGCCTACGATGCCGTCCTTCGTAAAGGCCTTAAAGTGGAGAACATCTTCAGGCTGAAGGTCGAACGCTTCGCCCCGTGCGTTCTGCGTTCGGTACTGGAGCTTACCCGTCGACACGTCGAGAGCGACGGAGGTTCGCACCGGGTCGAGCGGCCATAGTGCTGTAGGGTATCCGTCCTTTCCCCATTCTATATAAGCTATCCCGTTGCCATATATACCTACGTGCCCTTGAATCGTCTGCTTGAAGACGAAGGCCGACATGAACGGGTTCGGACGTTCATATAGTAACTTAGCAACGGGATGCGCCATACCGAGGTCTTTCTTTTGCTTGTTAAAGGTGTGAATCGGAAGCTTACCGACGTCATCAGCGAGTATCGACACGCACGCCGAGACGTTCGAGTTCGTCGCCGCCTTCTCAGGAGTCACGGTCGAGCCGCCGCCTATGGCATCGATAAGCCACTGTGCAGGGTTCGACAAGGTGCCACTGTCACCGCCTGTAAAGAGCTGACCTGTCGCTCCTCGATTCCGTATCCAATTACGAACGAACATCGTCATCTACTCCTTTACTTCGGCCGTATGTGTAGCTTATAAGGTACGCTCCTGACAAGCACTCAACGGCCGCCGTGTACAGGGCGACCACGGGGCTTACGTATGCACCGGCTATTACCAACAAGATGAAGCCTGTTATAAGCAGCAGGTCATCGATATATTTTCGGATTATTGTCATTGTGTTCTCCTTTATAAACTGAAGTCGTCGGACAGTACATAATCGCTCATATCTTCTTCGACCGTAACTCGAGCTCGACTGAAGGCGTTAATGACTGCCGCTATCGGGTCGATGCGGTTCGTCGACTTCTCCTTGTCAAGAATAATGTTCTCGTTGTGGTCACGCTTCGTAACCGCGTTGCTGACCGCCCAGTCAAGAAGCGGGTTCGGCTCATGAAGAATATTCCCTCGGTAGGCTTCTTCTCGGAACGCTTTCGTCGGTTCGGACAGTGTCCGCATACCCTGTCTAACTTCTACAGTCATTATGCCCTGAGCGTCGAAATCCTGTGCAAAGTGCGTCGCATTATAAGGGTCATAGCACAGCTCCTTCACGTTCACGCCGAGGGCATCAGTCGTTTCATGTATCCACGATTCGATGAAGCGGTAGTCGACGACATCGCCCGGTGTAATCGTAAGGTATCCCGCCTTCGCCCAGGCACGATACGGGACCTTATCGGTCTTCTCATGAACGGCGACGGTATCTTCAGGGATAAACCCGTGTGCCCTGACTACGTACTGGACCGCACTGTCAACGTCGATTGGTACTATAATGCCTGCCGCCGTAAGGTCGATTCGTTTCGATAAGTCAATGCCGACGTATGCGGATCTACCGTACAGGTCGACGGGTATCTCCGTAATCGCTCCCCGTTCCTTCCATTTAGCCATGTCCATGTACGACATGGCCGATTGATTGACCCACAGGTTCATGTTCTTAGTGAGGAACGACTCCATCTTCTCTGGGCTCTCTAGAGCCGAGGCTAACTTACTGCGAATGTTTGCCAGGCCTTCAGGATAGGTTGCCGCTATCGGATTGGCCTTCACCCAACACACTTCATCTTTGACGTCGTCAATAAGGTTACCCTCTTGGTCTCGGTCAAGCTCATTGACCATACAGAAGTAATCAGCGACGTCGAAGTCGAGCGACGGGTCGAGTATCTTCTCAACAAGCGGATACTCCACTCGGTAACAGGGACCGCCGAAGTTCGTACCTGCCGTCGTGATAATAAAAAGAAGCGGCTGCCGTCTGGCAACCATACCGGTGTTTATAACTTCAAGAATCTCATCGGTCGGATGCGCGTGATATTCATCGATAAGCCCGCATTGAGGGTTGAGACCGTCACCCGTCTTGCCGTCGTCTTTCGACAGCGCTCTGAGGATTGAATCGCTCTTCGGGTGACGGATGACTCCATACGACTCATGCCACTTGCCCTTAAGAAGCGGGCACCGCTTCAGCATGGCCACAACTTCGTTGTATATAATCTTGGCTTGCATCGACTTCGTCGCGCCGATATAGACTTCACTCATCGGTTCGCCAAGAGCCATCAGCTCATAGTCGCCGACGATTGCCAGTGATTGTGACTTTGCGTTTTTCCTGGCTACTTGCCAGTAGGCCTTGCGGAACCGTCTGAGTCCTGTATCTTGGTGTACCCACCCGTACACATTACCGAAGATGAACCTCTGTATCGGAGTGAACTCGATAGGTTCTCCTGCAAGGACGCCTTTCGTGTGCTTATGAAGTGCCGCCCACTCGAAGAACCGCAGTGCTTTCTCTTCGTCGAAGATGTACGGGAAGTCTTTCGTTCCTGATTTTTTTAAATCGTTGAGGAATCGTTCGCACGCCCATCGGTGCTTCTGGCAGACATGCCGAGTGTCGGCTATGCAGTCCATGCTGTATTGAATGAGCTCATCGGTAAGCGTCATACATTACCGAACCCCTTTCCTGCCAAGGGATCCTCTTCCTTTACTTCCTTCTTCGGAATGTTTCGGACCTTGGCCAAGGGATTAAGGAACAGTCGATCTTCCATCTGAACGAGTGCCGACATCTTGGCGTTCAGTGCCTTATCGACAGCAATCACTCCCGACACCGAGAATACGTACTCAATCTTCTCGAACATCTTGGCCGCCGTCTTCGGAGAATACTTCCCTTCTAAGGCCTTCACCATATCGACGTCCTCTCCGTTCCCAATGTCGACTCGGATTGTCGCACAGACCTTTCGGTGTTCGGTGAGATTGATATATTCGGAGAACGCCATGCAGTATCGGGCCATCAGCCCAACGTCCGCAGAGCTTACGAAGTCTATGTCCTTGTAGAGCTTGACGATTTCTTTCCACTTCTTGTAAGCGTTTTTATCCTGGCGAACATAACTCGGGCAAACCAATTTGTGTTCGCCGAGCTTCACTTCGGACTTTTTCCGCTGTTCAATTTCGGCCTTCGTAAGGTGCCTTTTGTTCCCGTTGAGCAGATGAAGCTCAATCGGTTTAGCCGGTCGTCCTGCCATAGCGCCATCCTCCTTTCTCAGATTCCCTCTCATTTCACGAAATTTTTATGAAGAAGAGACCGCCACGGTCTGGGCTTCGCGCCGCAAAACTTTTTTGACCGGGGGGCCTCTTCTCATTCTCAATTAAAATTATATTTTCTCAATTACGAGAACGGTTTCCGAAGCCGCCGTCCTCTCTCGCTGTCTTACGATTGTGGCATACATGATTCATCGCTTGCCAGTTCTTCATATCCCAGAACAGTTTCTGATTCCCTCTATGCGGAATGATGTGGTCCACCACGTCTGCGGGTAGCGGCTGCCCTGATGCCTTACACCGCTCACACTCACACGTCGGGTGCTCAGCCAAAAAGGCAAGTCGGGCTTTCGTCCACTTCGACCCGTAACCTCTTTTAGCCGCGCTTTCTCTTCGGTCGTCGTATGAAGTCTTGCGGTGTTTCTCACAATATCGTTCTCTCGTAAGCTCCTGACAACCGGGATAGAAGCACACGTGCATACTCTTTCTAGGCATCGGATCACCTCCGCGAGCCATAACGAGATGTGTTCATGACGTCTTTGGCTGCCACATAGCACTTACATCTACCTGTCCCGCCGATTCGGATTGCATTAGCAGAGCATGTACCTTTGTTATTATTGAGGCAGGACTTGCAACAGCAATGTACTTGTGTTCGGTCATGGACAACCTCATTACGGCTCAAATAAAAGTGGTGGCGTCTTGGAGGAAGAACGCCACCGGCCTGTAAAATAAAACTACATTAGAATATTAGTAGTGCTTTACGCACTTTTTACTCCTACAGTATACCATGTCAAGCGTTGGACATTTAATCAACCCCCTAGAAAATTTTTTGAAAACTTTTCAAGGCTCGGTAATACAATTTCCACACGCTTTGCCACGTGATGTTCATCTTCACGGCGATGACCTCCCACTTCTCGTTGTATATGAATCGTCTTGTCAGCACCTCCTGCTGCTTAATACTCTCGAGTTTACGAATGCGTGCATTCGCTCTTTCTCTCTCATTAATTAGCTCATCCCACTCTTCGTTCGCCGCTCGGATAAGTTCGTCGAGCCTTGCGATCTTATCTGAGATGTCGACAGGGCTGCCGCCGCTTATGCGGTCCTTCGTGTAGTCAAGTGCCTGTATGCAGCAGATATCTCGTTGAAGCTGTGATATCTGCGCATCCTTCATTCGTAGCCTAATGTCAAGACTGCGGACGTACTCAAGATACTCCTTCGCATTCATGCCGTACCTCCTATATTACGTAATGAGTTCGTCGCTCATTACGCCAAAAATATTGATAAGC
>ERZ772920.2-NODE-2-length-178493-cov-10.444345_pt1 | contig 178493 bp, 166 predicted proteins | sample MGYA00511469_ERZ772920 | MGnify/ENA primary metagenome ERZ772920 (study PRJEB29015, sample SAMEA2738069) | human oral metagenome | biome: human oral; feature: human-associated habitat; material: saliva | place: China | collected 2216 ... | reverse complement strand
CTAGTATTGATGTTTCTGAACTTTTAGACCGTGCATTATCTAAGCGTGGTATCCCACATACAGTATTAAATGCAAAGAATGACTCTAAGGAAGCTGAAATCGTAGCTAAGGCAGGTATTGCTGGAGTAGTAACAATTGCAACAAACATGGCTGGTCGTGGTACAGATATCAAGTTAGATGATGAAGCAAAGGCTAATGGTGGATTAAAGATTATTGGTACAGAACGTCATGAATCCCGTCGTATTGACAATCAGTTACGTGGTCGTTCAGGTCGTCAAGGCGATCCAGGTGAATCTCGTTTCTACTTGTCTTTAGAAGATAATCTTGTAAAGCGTTTCGGTTCTGCCGACTACTTCTCTATCTATGAAAAGAATCATACAATGGGAGAAGAGATCACAAACAAGATCTTGTTGGCAGCCATTACAGATGCTCAGCGTCGTATTGAAGATAACAACTACGGTATCCGTAAGAATCTTTTAGAGTACGATATCGTCAACAACCACCAGCGTGAAATCATTTATGCAGAACGTAACAAGGTCTTAGATAAGGGTAATATGTATGCAACGATCACAGGCATGGTCAAGGATCATCTTGATGGCATCGTTTCAAAGAGTATGAATGGCAAGAAGCTAACAAAAGAAGAGTTCGACTCTTTAAACAATCAATTATATGCAATCTATCCAAACCTATGTGTACGTAATGAAAAATTAATCGGAGCAAACAAGGAAACTGTATTGAATGCAGTTGTAGAACGTGCAATGAGTGTTTATGCAGAAAAGGAAGCTCTCTTCGTAGATCCAGAGCAGATGCGTCAATTAGAGCGTCAGGTTTTATTACGTATCATTGATACAAACTGGAAGATCCATTTAGATGATATGGAACAGCTAAAGCAATGGATCGGTATCAAGGCTTATGGTCAGAAGGATCCTAAGTTGGAATACAAGCGTTTGGGCTATCAGCTCTTTAATGAAATGATGATGAATATCATTGCTCAAACAGTTAAGACAATGTACAATATTCAGGTATTCGTTCCTGCACCAGAACCAAAGCAAGAAGAAAAAGAACCTATTATTGAAGAAGTCAAGACAAGCAATAAGCACATGAAGATTTCCGTTGCAAAGATGCAATTAGATTAGAAAGCCAAAGGAGGTATAAGAATGGCATTAAATCTTTTAGAAGAGTTACAAGAGACAAAAGAAATGGCAGAAAGAAAGGCTGCAAGAAAAACATCAAAGCTTAAACCACTACTAGAAAAGTGTATTAAAAATCAGGAATTTTCAATCCATGAAGCAATGGAAAGGTATGAAGGCAAGTGTTATCGAAATCATATTATGTTCCAGATCCCTATCGATTTATTAGACTTATCAAGAAGTGAACTTACTCCGCTAATTCGTCATAAGTTAGTTCAAGCAATGAAGGAAGTTACTGGAGTTAAAGACTTATATTTGATGGATGTTGGAAGCAGCAACACTGCTTATTTCAAGATCAATATGTCAAAAGAAGCAAATGAATTATTCGAAACTGCGATCAAAACAAATATGCTTCATGATACCGATTTATTAATCAAAGAAAAGCTATTAGAAGCAGCATCAGATGGTGTTAATAATGGCAAACAATCCCTAATGGACTATTGTGGATGTAGCTTATTCCCACTCTACGATAGACATAGCCAGTGGCTAAAAGAAACAATTGAAAAGCTCTATGAATCACGAGGAATCTCTTTGAAACTAAATGTTCAAGAGCCGAGTATTGAATTTAAGTGGGAATAACAGTATTTAAAGAGGACAATAAATATTGTCCTTTTTTATTTCTTCTTATATCACATAATATTTTTGTATTATTTGATAACATGGATAAGGCTAAAGAGCCAAAGGAGGAAAATTATGTTATTAATAGATGAATTAAGAGCAGAATACAACAAGCTAGAAACGGTGATGAATGATTTAGAGGCTATTAAAAGCCAAGTGAAAAAAGCATTGGAGAATGGACAATATATTGTTTATTCCCACTGTCAAGAGCAGGTGAAAATGTCTATCAAGTTAGACAAAGAGTTCGATTGCTTATTAGAAAATACTGAACTAGCAATCAAGGTATTAACATCAACAACAAACGAAGTCTGTGGAGGCAATACTTTTGTTGCAGTTGATTCAACACAGGTAATCTGTGTAGTTAAGCAATTCTTTCCAACGGATCGATTAGACCTACCATTTCATAAGACGATGTTAACAGATATTATTGAGTTTACAAAGTTCCATTTAAAAAATGAAATGTTAGAAAAAGCAAAAAATGGTTTTTCTGAAGGAACGATCAAGCTTGGGGAAAAGGCAATGGATATTACTGTTTATTCTGATATCATTTTTAAAAAATTATCTGAATATTATGCAGAGCAGGGTATCAAGGTTCAATTCGGAATGCTTTTAAGCGATCCGATCTATTTTAACTGGGATCCAAAGAAGGAGGAAAATTAAATGTTGGACAAAGTTTATCTGAAAAATGGCGAATACGCCATGATGTGGGTGTTTAAGGAAGTATTAAATCTTGTAAAAGAGAATGGTGGAAAGCTTGCCAACAAGCAATACTACCAACAAGACTATCATTTTGCTGGTGAACAGCTTATCATCAGAAACGAAGACCAAGCTGAAATGATAGTTAAAGGCTTCACATGGAGTTTTGGTTCTTATATTGCATTTGAACTAAATGGATATTACTACTACTTACAGAGCGGTAGCAACCCATTGATCAGCAATGCTTTCATGAAAACGAAGATCATTCACAAAGATGGTAAGGATTGGATTCAATCTGTTTACTTAGATGATCTTGATGTTTGTAATGCAACAATAACTGCACTTCGCTACTATACTGGTAGCAAACCATTTTATGCAGATATCAGAAAGATTGCTCAAGATCTTCTTAACAAGATGATCGATTCAAAATGCTCTGGCGTTGCAGAAAAGAGAATCTTTACTGTCGTTTACAAGGAGATTGAAGACTAAAAAAAGAGAGGGCTAATTTACCCTCTTTTTTTTATTTTGAGAATGTTGGTTCTGCTTTTGTTATGTAGACCTCTGTTCTGGGATTGTTTTTATCATAGAATACTCTACTTCCATCCGTAGATACAACGATTTTAGCATTGTCGTCCAATAGCAATCCATTAACAACGAGAATGTCGTGTAATGCTTCATTCAGATTGGTTAGATCAATCGTCCTATAGGTATCCATGTAATATAACGCTTTGATATTGATCGGATAATCAATGCCCAAAGGTCTTACAAACAAAGATGCGTCTTTTTCATACTTCTTAAACGGACTTGATGGAGCGACGAATGGAACCTTTTTTATTTTCCCAGTCGTCTTCGAGATAATATTCTTATGATAAATATTTTGAGAATTCTTTTTCGTTCTTGGGCAAATGGGAATAACCACCTTGATACTCCCATCGCTCAAAACCTTTGTCCCTACTGTATCTTTGCTCATAGAGATTGAATAACTCCTAATACATGTACGATCAGTACATACAATGGAACAATAACGATATACAGAATCGTTTTAATATTCTTTATTGTTCTATTGTTAATCTTCATGACTTTTCGCATTACATTTAAGATTGAAAAGATAAATGTAAATAATAATGCTAACACAAGCACAAATACCATCCAAGCAATTAAAATATGGAAAATAAATACATGGATAGGCTCAGATAATAGCATTGTAAAGTTTAAATTTAATACAGCTTGAGCATCAATTCTGACTTCATTCAATGCAGAACCAATTAAATCAGGAACATTTTTTGTATATGCACCACTGACTCTAAATTGCGTTGTTTTGATGCCTTCTTTAACTGGGATGATATTTACCCTAGATTCTTTCCCATCACGCTTATATGCTAATAAAACAGGGCTAGAATCGATTCTGTAATCTTCTAAGATCTTTTTTGCTGTATATTCTTTTGTTACAGGAATACCAGAAATGGAAAGGATCTCGTCACCAACCTTTAAGCCAGTTTTTTCAGCGATTCCATATACTTTGGATAACTTATTAGCATCTCCACAAACGATACCGATCGAATAGGTATCTTCTCCATTTGCAGAGATTTTAGCATATTCTTCTATTCCATCGTGTAAGTAAACGATCTGATAATCTTCATATTTGTTTTGCTTCTTTAAATGTTCTTTATATTCTCTAGTTGTAAATACCTTTTGTTCGTTATATCTAAGAACAAGATCTTCATCAGATAATGTAGCTGGGATATCTGTGCTATCTGTATTTATTTTGATGTATGGAACATCTGTTCCGACAGTTAAAATAGATATAAATGATAGGGATATAGCAACAATTAATAATATTGCTCCAGATAAAATTCCTCTAAAAGTTCTTTTTGTTTTTCTAAAAACTTTTCTTAATAATTTTTTGATTACGAAATATATCAATGCAATCGTAATCAAAAGCACTAATGACAAAATTGCTTTGATAAATACCATCTTTTTTCCTTCCTTATTTCTTATTTTCTTTTAATCTACTAATAACATCTTTTACGAGTGCCCCACGTTTGCTTTCATTTTCATAAAATGTTGTTTGACAGCAAAGTGGGCTATCTTTCATTAAATTCATAGCAAATACAAGTCCATTGTTATACTTGTTTACGTATGGGTTATCAATCTGTTCATCAGTTGGATCTCCAAGTAAAACAAGCTTAGAATGTTCCCCTGGTCTTGTGAGAATGCCAATTACATGCTTTCTTAACAGATTTTGGGATTCATCACAAATGATATATGTATCAGAAATACTTCTTCCTCTGATATAAGAGAAAGATTCTACTCGGATCTTTTCATCTCCGATCAACTGATTGATTTGTGATTTCACCTTATCTGGTTTTACACCTTTTGCCAGCATGATCGTCTTGAGGTTATCCCAATACGGTCTCATAAGTGGATCAATTTTTTCTTGTTCACTGCCTGGAAGTGCTGCATCATTTTTATCGATCATTACATTTGGTCTTAATAATAATACTTGTTTAACTTCTCCACGCTCTAATGCATCTAATCCACCAGCTACAGCAAGAAGTGTTTTTCCTGTTCCAGCAGGACCAGAGATGATCGCTAGTGGAACCTTATCAACAGGACTGACTACACATTCTTTTGCAAAATATTGTGCATTATTCTGTGGCTTGATCCCACTAAACTTTGATCTATCGGTATAAAGAGGAACGATCTCTTCACCAACTACCTTCCCAACCGTTTGAATGCCTCCTGTCTTTTCTTTTGCATATAATTCAACAAATTGATTTTCATGTAGGTTATTTCCATTTTCTAGCTCTTTTGCTAATATAGCATCTTTGATTGAAACTGAACCACCTTTTTGTAACATCTTCACAGCTGACACCTTAGCTTCGATAATGGAAGTTCTTCCACTATAGACTTCTTCTTCCATAGGGTTCTTATATTCTTCTACTATCAAACCATATCTACCCATAGCTCTATTCGCCATGCCATTATCATTTGTTACAAGAATTACTTTTCTCTTCTTTTCCTTAGAAGTCTGATTATCGCTATAATCTCGAAGAGCTTTTGCCGTTAAGATGATTTCCCAATCCGAAATATCTTTGCTCATACTGGCTTCTAAATCTGAGCGATTGAAATAATTGGTAAAGAAAATATTCCCACCACCTTCAGAGGTACAAACGATCTCATCTTTTAATCGCTTCTCATCTCTTTTGATGCTCTTTTGCTCTCCTAGTAGTTTCCGAATTTCCTTGTTAGCAGCTCTTGCGGCTTCGGCTCGTTCTGGATTTCTATAATCCTCTTTCAGAATGTTTAACTCATCCAATACTGCAACTGGAATATAAACATCATTTTCTTCAAATTTATGCATTGCATCTTCATCGAGCAATAGCACATTTGTATCTAACACATATTGTTTTTTCATTTATTTTTCTTCTTTCTTTTCTTCTTTTAACTGGAATAACATTTTGATAATCTGTTCTCTGCTCATGAAACAAGCTAACATTATCATTGGGCTTTCAAAGAGGTTTAGTTTGTTTTTCTTGTAGAATTTCTTTAAAATTTCAATCCCATGATATTCAGTATCTTTTGTAACCTCTAAATCACAATAAAACCCTTCGAACTCTTCAATTTTATTCAAATCGAGTTTTCCTTTGACCTCTGGAACGTACTTCCTAACTTTTAAATATTTTCTTAGATCTTCATCGTTGATCTTGTAGTGCTTTTCAATAAAAGCCTTTAGTTCCTTTTCCTTTCCATCTTTGATCATGGCAACCATGAAAGCGACTTCTGTAATAAATGCAGCTTCCAATATATTAAAAGCGACATAATTATCAGGATATTCAAAATCATAATACTCAATAGAATGAATTCTTCTGACGACAGATGTAATTAGGTTATCCTGCTCTGTTAAATCGGTTATGGTTGCTGGTGTTAACATCTGCCTAACCCTTACAATATCGTCTGGGACATTATCCAATGTCACTAGTTGTGGGCAATATTCAAAAACAAACCCACTTGTTTTTTGTGCCATATCGTTCAAGTAAAATAGCAAGCTCTTTTCTCTATCTTTTCCAAGCCCAACTGGCATATCATAAAATTTCAGCATCACATGCTCCTTTCTTATTCATATTTATTATATCATATACTGTTATGCAATACTAGGAATTTATACTGTTATATGATATAATTTAATAAAAGAAAGGAGCTTATTTTATGAAAAGAAAACCTATCGATCCATACTTCCATGAAGTAGTAGGGCAAAATCTTCAATTTGAAGGAACACTTTATTCTATGACGCCGATCATCAAAGAAATATCTGGCGGAAAACGCTTAAAATGTTTCCCTACAATCTGCTTCCATGATGTAAAAGAACTTGGTTCTGGATTACCCTTTCGCCAACATGTCAATGTTTTAGTGACAGATGCAATGTTTAACAAGACTTTATTTGACAATAAATTCTTTATTGGTGATACAGTTAGATTTACGGCGAAGGTATTTTATTACGAATCAAAAAAGGTCAACAAAAGATATAATTATCGTGAATTATCGATCGGATTAAAAGATATCGGGAACATGGTTTCAATAGAAGGAAGCAAAAGACCAAAGGGAGCATTAAACAAAGAAGAGTTTCGACGTAAAGGCGGCATGACTACAAAGTATGCCATGGCATGTGAAAGATACAACAAAGAAGAAAACTTTGATGTAAATATTCCAAGTTTCTATTCTCTGATATCGAATGGATACATTCCACCTAAAAAATAAAAGCAAGGCTTACTTGCCCTGCTTTTTCTTTTTCTCTTTCTTTTTGTCACTCACCACTAAAATAATTAGTAAGATCGGAGAAACAATTAATCCAATTGCCAAAGCCTTTTCTTTGATTGGCATACTGGAAACCTGCTCAATCGGAGTAATCTTCTTTTGCTCGATTGGAACTGGGTCAATTCTTCTTCCTCTAACAAGTAATCTATGAGAGTTTACACCATAAGGTGTACAAGTTATCAGTGTAACAAGGTCGCTATCTGGTTCTATTGCAAGTCCACTTGTATCTTCAGGAAGAACTGTATCAATTTTATCTACCCTATAAGCCATTGTTTTATCCAAGACGTGCAAGTAAATCAGATCTCCTTCTTTCATCTGGTCAAGATCGGTAAACAATTTTGCTGAAGGAAGTCCTCTATGTCCACTTAATACTGTGTGGGTCCCAACGCCACCGATAGGTAAGCTTGTTCCTTCTACATGTCCAACTCCTTTTGATAATACATCTTCACCGATACCATGATAAATAGCTAAACGAACGTTGATTTTCGGAATTTCTATATATCCCATAACGTTATCATTTGTCGGATTCAACAATTGATCATAAGGGTGTGATAACACATAATCCTCATTATCATGGAAAACATCCTTTACGAAGTTGACTGTATGTTGATCATTATAAGCCTTTGCCTCAGCCCACATTTTATCAATCTGCTCTTTATCAAGTTCTTTTACATTGTTTTCGTATTCATCAGCAATCTGGTCATTTCGATACTTATTCCACAGGTCACTTGCAATTGGATATCCCATGATTCCAAGCCCGATTGTCATACCTAAAAGGCAAAACAATTGGACCATAAACTTTCTTCTTTTCTTTTTCATGCTTATATTATGCTATATATTCATCAAAACATATAAAAAAAGGAAGCTTTTACACTTCCTTCTTATTTTACTTTGCTAATTCTTCTTTTTCTTTGCGAGCTTGCATAAATGCATAGCCAAATCCGCAGAATAAGCCGATACCAGCTACAGTAAACATTACTGTACCAACACCACCAGTAGAAGGTAATGCTGCTAACTTAGTATTTTCAATCTGTGTAGGGTTGTCGATTGCTGTTACGATAGTATTCTTAACCTTACCATAATCTGGGTTTTCATCACCAGTATCTAATAAAGCCTTATTATCAACTTCCTTAGTATTTGTATACTTCATTTCGCCAACCTTGTTCCAAGCGGCACCAACCTTAGTTTCTGTTGAAATGGAGTAGTCTGTTAATACACCTTCTTCGTCAAGGTTTGCAACGATATTGATCTTATATACTGTATTATTTAAAGAATAACCTGCTGGAGCAGAAATTTCCTTTAAGTAATATGTGCCAGCATCCAAGCCATGGAAGTTCATGAAGCCCTTATCAGTAGAAGTTGTTTCTGCAACCTTTGTCTGAGCATCTTCATCACTATAGAGTCCGAACTTAGCACCTGCCAAAGCCTTTGTAGAATGCTTTGTAAATGTATGTGTTTCGTCTTCTTTTTCTTCCCAAGTAGTAGATTCTGTACGTTCTGTTACCTTATTTAATTCATGTGTTTGATGTTTGCCTTGCTTGCCATCAATTGTACTACCTGATTCTTCCCATGTTCCATCAATGTTTCCGTCGATAGAGAATGTGTAGTGGTATGTCTTATCCTTCACAATCTTAACGGACTGTTCATTTGTTGGATCATTAGAATACTTCAATGTAGCAACGTTCTTGTTGTCTGCAAAGTTCTGATTTGTTTCAGTAGAAGTAAGTTTTGTCTTATAAACGATCTTAACTGCTTCATTACCATGAGCCATTAAGTATTCACTCTTGAACTTAACTGTAAAGTCCTTACTGCCTACACCATTAACTAGTTCATAGTCTGTGTTTGCTACTAAATCAGCTCCAGCAGCATTCTGGATCTTGATCTCAGAGATGTTTTCAAATACATCTTGTAGCTTATCTGAAATTTCAAAGCGTGGGTTCTTGTAAACTGTTCCATTTTCGCCAACTTGATAGGACGGTAACTGTGTATCAATTTGGAAAGTGATTTCATCAGCAACTGTTGAGCCAACGCCATCAGCAGATACCAAGTCGCCCTTCTTCTTCTGACCATCTACAATGATGTTCTTTTCCATAGTTGGTGTGCTTCTCTTTAAGAATGCTACCTTACCATTTGCAAAGGCATTGTTTAGGTTGACTGTACCACCATCCGCAGCATCTACGTTTGCGTTTGGAATGTTTACAGATACGATTGCAGGGTTATAAACAGTTGTGTTTGACTTAGAAACTAATACAACGTATTCGCCTGCTGGTGCTTCTGCTGTAAAATCTGTACCATTACGAGTTAAGGAAATAGGTTCAAACTCTGTCTGATGAGCTAGAATGTAGGATACAGCAGCCTGTACTTCCTCTGATGTTGGCTTAGCTAAGTCGGCAATTGTAATGCCATCTACAGCCTTATAGCCAAGTAAACCGTGGTCGTTGAATTCTGGCTTGACAATACGATAAGCCTTTACTTCAGCGTTCGCATCAGCTGCGTCAACATTCTGAACTGTAATAGTTGCCTTTGTTGTAGCTGATGGTGGAGTGACTCCTTCTGCGGAAACAGGTAATAAAGCAGATGCAATACCTGTGGCTACAACTCCAAATGCAGCCGTTTTAATAATTTTCTTCTTCATTTTTCCCTTTCTATTCTTCTTATACAAATAAAAGAAGTGAACGTATAGTTCACTACTAATTATGCTAGTTTCTTCACGTTTTATCCACAATTTTTTCAAAATTCTTTCGCAACTTCGTCAAAAACGTTCATATAACTATAAAATTCGTATAAAAAATCATCCTTATCTTTTCCTATGGAGTAGTGTAAAAGTTCTAATGGAGATTCATAAATACCCGAATACGCATAGTACAAACAGGCTTTGTCAAGCTTGCTGACCCTATTTTTATCTCTACCAAATGCTATATAAAGATCTTCAACTGAAGAAATGGCAAAATTTGTAGCAATGTAATATTTTAATATTGCGGCAAGCTTTTCTTCTCCATGTTCATCCTTAAAGTATTCATGTGGGAATGACTTCATTTGTCCGTTCAAAATCTTCTTATAGATATCAACAGCTTGATCACACATGTTATATGGCACTTCTAATGGAAATACCCTCTTGATAATCCATTTGTAATCTCCTGTTGCAACGATTGTCATTGGAGTATCGATATATTTAAAAAGCCCCCTGATTTTTAGTTGATCAACAATATCACTAGTTAAATTATCGGCAGCATATACAGGTGTCCATCTCAATATTTTTGTAATAGCATAAGCGATAATTGCGATTGCTTTTTTCTCTTGAATAACACTATTTGCCTCTTCAATTCTTTGATTAATTTTCTCTTGTTCATCCTCTACAATATCATCGATTTTATCCTTTTTAATAAGCTCTTTCAAACTAAGAACTTTTGTCTTCCCTAATAAATAATTCTCGTATACTTCAATAGCGTGGTTATCTAACATAAATAATTTATACATCCTTTCATATATATTATGCTATATCTACTCAAATTTGTTATAAGTTCATTTTTTTAAATTTATTTTTATTACATAATTGAATTGTATTTATTTGATGACATGGAAAAATATCAAATAAATTAGACATTTGTTATGATAGCCCCAAAAAGAGGGCAAAGGAGGAAAATAAAATGTCAAATAGTATTTTAGTATCAGGAAACGTAGCTTCAGAGATCAAAGTATCAACAACAAAAGATGGCAAGAAGTGTGCTCACTTTAGTATGGCTGTCAACAAATCAAATGACCAAAATGAAACTGGAAATGCATCATTTTTTAATGTTTCAGTATTTGATGGTAGATCTGCGTCAGATCTTGAACGCTTTGCAAAAAAAGGCACCCCTGTTGCTGTAGCAGGTTATTTATCATCTGATGAAGGTAAAGATGGCTTAACATATTACAGGGTTAATGCCAACAGCGTCACATTAGTTCCAGGAGGAGATGATAAAGCGGCAGGATTCTTTGTTGGAACAGTTGCAAGATTGTTCCCAACTGGTTTTTCATTTGCTTTAAATTATGGTAGCAAAGAAAACCCAAAGACGATATTTATGTTTGCTTCTTTTAGTAAGAAATTACTCGAAAATTTGGATAGAACAATCTATCAAGTAGGTGATTTAATTGCAGTGAGTGGATATTTATCCGTTTACAAGACAACTAAAGAAGACGGCAAAGCATTCAATAACTTAGGTATCGTTATTGCTGCTACTCCAGTAATTGTTAGAAAGAAGGGGCAACAGCCTGTCCAAGCAAATCAGCAACCAGTAGTCCAGCAGATGTACCAGCAACCGATGACTCAGCCACAGGTTCAGCAAATGGCACAGGCATATCAGCCACAGGCTCAAGTTCCTGTTCAGCAGCCAATGCAACAAGGTTATCAGCCTCAAGTTCAGGTTCCTGCTCAACAGATGCAGCAACAGGCATACCAACCTCAATTACAACAGGCTCAGCCACAATATCAGCAGCCAGTACAGCAGCAGACTTACCAGCCACAGGCTCAGATGAATATGCAACAGCCATATCAGCAACCAGTAGCTCAACAGCAGTATCAGCAGCCAACAGCTCAAACACAGGTTCAGCAAATGGCACAGGCATATCAGCCACAGCCACAGGTACAGACTCCTGTTCAGCAACCAGTTGCAGATCAGATGAGTGAAGCTCAGTTTAATGCTATTACAGGTGGAGATTATTACGCAAATAATTTTGACATTACGTCAGATGATTTGCCATTCTAAAAAAAAGAGTCGTGATTATTCACGGCTTTTTTTCTTTTTATTTGGTATAGCATAATGATATTGACACATTTGATGATCATGGATAAAAATAGAAAAGAGGAAGAAAATAAAATGAAATACAAATTTAAGAAAAAGGATGGAGTAAATTCTATCGCCGAAGCCCATTTAAAAAATCTTGGGCTAAATTCAGTACAAGAAATCAACAATTGGTTTAAGCGTTCTATCGCTGATCAATACAACATGAAGGACTTACCAAAAATTACTGCAAAGATCAATGAATATAAAAATAAAACAATTTTTATTTTCGGTGATTATGATGTAGATGGAACAAGTGCGATTTCAATTCTTATATGGGCAATGAGATGGACTGGTTTTGCCAATGTTCACTATCGGATCCCACGTAGATGCGAAGGATTTGGTTTAAACAAAACAATGGTCGATGAAGTAAACCAGTATGCGTCTGATAACAATTTAGATTCAAATGAGATTCTTATTTTAACAGTTGATAATGGTATTGCTGCACTAGAACCTATTGCCTATGCAAAAAGTTTTGGATACACGGTGATTGTTACTGATCACCATCAACCTGTAATAGAAAATGGTAATGCTGTATTACCAAATGCTGATTTTATATTGGATGCAGAAGCAATTCCAAATTCGGCTGATTTTACAGGATACTGTGGTGCAGGAAACGCCTACAAGATTGCTCGTTCATTATTGGGCAGCAGCAATCCATTGCTTGAGCTATTAAAGCCAATTGCAATGCTTGCTACATTTTGCGATCAGATGGTGTTAACAGAAGAAAATTATGTTGTCGCCTATCAGGGCTTAAAGGTTCTAAACAATGATATTACAAATGCTCTGCCAGGATTAAAGGCAATGGCTTATGAGTTTGGAATCTCTCATTGGACTGGAGTTACAGCAGGATTTACTTGTGGACCAGCAATCAATGCCTTAGAGCGTATGTATGATGGTTATGCAAAATATGCTGTAGAACTATTAACATCTTCCGATTACTCTGAATGTTTAGAGCTTATGAAGATTTTAAAGCAGTGTAATGACGAAAGAAAGTTAGCAACGGCTAATGCTTATGAACAGGGCATCTTACCTCAACTTGAAGCCTTAGAAAAAGCTAATGAAATCAAAAACCCAGTCATTGTTTATGTTCCAGACATCAAACCAGGTATTATCGGAATTCTAGCAGCCAAAATACTAGAGAGATACAACTTACCATGTGCTGTATTTACAAACGGTCAGGATGGAATCTTGAAAGGTTCATTCCGTGCCCCAGAAGGATACGATATAAAGGAGCATCTTGATAGATGTGCTGATTCTTTCTTAGGACATGGTGGACATGCTGGAGCAGCTGGTGCATCCGTTACAAAAGATGGATTTGAAGCAATGGTGAAGAATATGCAACAAAACGCAACACCATTCGATCCTAAAGCAACTGATACCCTAGAGTATGATGTTGAAATAAAGAACGAGGATCTACTAGCGGCTATTACAGAGAACGAAAAGTTCCAACCATTAGGAAATGGTAATCCAGATCTTATCTTTAAGGTTACTGGATTTCAAATCGTTCAAAATTATGGATCTTACAAGAAGGAAATTGGAGGGAATGGCATCAAATTTGTGTCATCCACTTCTACAGCCGTTGGTTTTGGACTAGCTAATTTAGCATCTTCAATCAATGGACCAGCAACATTAACATTGTATGGTAACATTTCAAACAACTTCTTTAAGAAGAATGATGGAACTTTATTAGTTACACAACAGATCCAATTCCTAGATTTTGAAATCGAAAATCTAAATCAAACAAGTTTCACGAAAGGATTAGCAAATATGTCGAAATAAAAAAAGAGAGGGCGATTGCTCTCTTTTTTTGTTTACCAATTTCTCCACGCCCTTAATAATTCGCCTGCTGTAAAGTCTGGATTTAACCCCCATTCTTTAAGCATATCCTTGACTTGTTTAGCATCAAATTCGTCATCGGGTCCCCAAGTGCCTTTTAAAATTTCAAAAGCTGTTTCGTCCATGGCTCTGACAAATCCCTTGTGTTCTTTCATCCATTTCTGAATATGTTTTTTCTTATCAGCTTTTTCTTTATCTTTGCTCTTATCTCTTGTCTTATATGCATAACCTGCATAAGCCTTTTGTGCCGTTCTGTAACCATATCCTTGTGCGTCGTCTAATACTTCTCCTGTATCATTCGCCACAATACAATAACGTATTTCGGAAGTATCATAAGCTGGCTCACTGTTCCATGGCTCATTTTTATCTTCAATGGCGTCGTGATGGGTTGTAACTTTATACGGAATTGCTTTATATTTTTTGTCCATAGTAGTCCTTTCTATTGATTTCACTTATATTATATCATATAACAGTATGATATTCGAGAACTATTTCCATTTTTATACTCTATTGGTAAAACTGCATAAAAATTACGATATAACAGTAAAAAAATAGCATAATATAAATGATAAAAAGGAGACTTTCTATATGATTTTGAAAAAAGTTTTATTAATAGGATTAACACTTTCATTATTAACAGGATGTTCATCTGAAGATTCTCAAGACAATAGTAATGAAGCAACGATAGAAACGAATGTAAACAAATTAAAAAACGGATCTTTCTATATTGAAAGAGATAACACTTATTATGAAGCATTTTTAGGAGATGCGACCTTCACAAGAAATAGTGTTGTTAAAAATGGTGATTCAAGTCGTGTTGCGTGGCTTAATGAAAGTACGGATACAAAGATCCCAACGATGTATCCAGGAGATAAGATCGTATACAGACAGAATGAAGGCATCTTTGAAGGCGATGTTACTGTTGAAAGATTTTATGATCTTGGATACACAATAGGCGTTTGTGGGTTGAAAGCTAATACAGCGGGTAGATACACTTTTGATACAGATGTAAAAGAATTAAATGTGAATCCTAGTTCAGATGCCAACCAACTAACCTCAGTAGGAGATAGCCAAGCTGTAATTGAGTCGATCGGAAACGCAAAGTTACGTTCTGGAAATATATCTGAAGCAGGAACTATTATCGGACTAGAAAAGGGTAAGACCTATTCCACTGATGTTTACGTTGGTACAATTTTAAAGAACTATAAAATCAAAGCAGATGTAAAAGCTTTAATGTCAACTGAAACATACGAAATCAAAAGCTTTGAATATATGCAAAACAAGACGATTTCGATTACATTGCCTACATGGCTCAACAGTGGTTATTACTTGATTGAAGGTTATGGCTTTATTAAATACTCAACTTCAGGTAAGGAATGGGATGAATCAACAGATGTAAATGTCCCTAACACTCCTACTTATGAATCATCAGATAACTCAGAAAACGAAAAGAAGCAATCACTAGAAAGTGATGATATCCAAGAAGAAAAAATCGTAATCAATGAAGATGGCGATTATAAAGTAAGTGTCAGCTACGAAATAAAGGAAATTAAGAAAGGAAATTACAAAGTGGCAGATCCAAAAGCTCGTATCATTGGAGATGATGGAGCTACATTCTTATCGCAGGAAGAAGCTGGCAAATTAGAAACAACTATAAAGCTAGTTAAAGGCGAATATAAGTTACAGGTAATAGGTCTTTCTGGAAGAACCTATAGCTACAATGTGGAGAAACAAAAATGACAAGAGATAAAGGAAATGTAATTGTTGGAATCGCAAAAAACAATTCCCAATTAGCAAAATTAGAAGAGAAATACCAATTACAAGACAGAGATGAATTTATCATTTATTCAAAAGGCGAATCTTTTGAAAAAATAGCAAACACAATCATTCCAGATAAAGGTGGTGTTTGGTCTAACCCAGTTTATATGTTTGTATCAAAGCATAGTCTTCTTATTGGAATTACGGAACTGCAAAAAAAGATAAATGAATTTTTAAATATTAAAAAGAAAGAAACACTTTTTGATCCATTGTCAATCTCTGTAAAACTAGTTGGAGATTATCTTGAGGCTTATGTGTTAATTCGTTTTTATGGGCAAAAAATTAAATTTGGTGAATTGTATGATTTTATAGGCGTGAAGCAAGACAATAATATAAATGAAGAAAAAAGCAAGCTGATCATTCCTAATGATATAAAGAGAAATTATACAGAAGAAGAAAAAGAACTCCATCTGCAAATGGTAGAGGAACAAGATGAAAAATTAAAAACATCGTCTACACAAAAGCCATTTCTAAATCAGCTGGATACTTATATTCCAAGACGGCTTGAAGAAATCGATAGTAGAGAAGAGCTTGTTTACAACTTAAAAGCTAAAGATATGCAAATAAAAACAATTTGCGATTACGAGCATTTTGTTTCAATCTTCCAAGAAGCAATGGGCTATATTACAGAAGCAGAAAAGAATTCTTATTATAGTGTATTAAGAGGTCAAAAAGATGAAGAATCTTTTATGGAGATGTTAAAGGCATATATCCAAAGAACATTTGTAGATACTTTAAGACTTCAAAGAGAAGATGTCCCAGCACTAATTGACAAGCTACATAGAGCATTGTTTGAATTATATATTGTACAGGACCTTATTGACGATCCAGATATTAGTGATATTAAAATTACGGATCCTTATTCAATAAGAGTCAGAATCAAAGGAAAGGCGTATCTTTCAAATATCACCTTTATCGATCAGGCTGACTATATAAGATTTATTAATGGTGTAGCGACTGTAAATGGAATCGACTTAGGTGTCCCAACCCAGACGTTTACAGATGAGCAGGATGAACAATACCTGTTAAGATTTTCTATCACAGCACCATATATTACATGCTCTGGATATCCTATTATTCATATTCGAAAGTTACCTAGAAAGAAGTTAATGGCTGACGATTTAATCAAAGCTGGAATGATGGATGAAAAGATTCGCAACTACCTACTTGATTGTGGGAAATATAGTAAGGGAGTCGTATTTGCTGGTCCTCCTGGATCTGGTAAAACAACATTGCTCAATTGGTTTTTGGAAGAGGCTTATGAGTCTTCGGCAGAAATCTTATGTATCCAAGAAAACGATGAATTATTTGCTTATCGAAAAGGAATCATGTTTGAACATGTTGTATTAAATCCACAAAACGGACAGCAACCATGTACGCTAGAACAGTTAGGACAGATGGCTTTGGTTGCTGGTGCCAATGTATTTATTATCGGTGAAGTGAAAGGTCCTGAAGTAGTATCTGCCATTACATTATCAAATTCTGGATGTAGAACAGCTTTATCGATCCACTCCCAATCTGCAAGAGATGCAAGTGATAAGCTTGTTGATCTAACACTAAGAGGAATGCAAAACGTAACCTATGAACAAGCGAAACGTTCTACGAAGTCGTTTGACACAATCGTATATCTACAAGATTTCGCAGTTCAGGAAATTGTGCAAGTTAAAGGGTATAATGAAGAGAAAAAAGATATGGATTATATCCAGATATACAAGAAAGAAATCTAGCCAAAAGGTTAGATTTTTCTTTTGGAAATCACATAATAAAAGCGTCATAATCTTTAAAATATCATACTGTTATGATATAATAGAACATGTAGAAAGGTGGTAACAATGCATTATGTAATGAGTGATATTCATGGTCAGTATGACTATTTTCTGGATATATTAAAAAAGATAAACTTTTCCGATGAAGATATTTTATATGTCAATGGAGATGTAATAGATAGAGGCGATCAATCAATCAAGTTGTTACAATACATATTATCGAAACCGAATATCGTCTTATTAATTGGGAATCATGAGCATCTTATGCTTCAGGCTTTGCTTGAAAAAGATGACGATGCGATGTATATATGGAGTTCAAATGGAAATGAAAAAACTTTAAAACAGTTTGAAGAGCTTCCATTTACAGAGCAATATTCAATTCTCTATGATCTTACGCAATGTCCAATCGTTATCCCTAATTTGAGCGTTAACGATAGGCGATACTACATCGCTCATGCAACCCATTTAGATTATTACTATAACGATATCTTATTGTATAAAGATGCCAACACGCATGATCGTGAACGTGTGTTGTGGAGTAGAGAATATGCTAACAGCATGAACCCTACACTTCTGTATAATAAGTTCCATTCTTTATATGCGTTATATAAAGATACTACGCTTTTGATCGGACATACCCCAGTGTTCAAATGTTCTTATGGTCAAACTAGATCTGGAGGACTACCAAAGATTTCAAAAGCAGCAAAAGGGCATCTGATCAACCTTGATTGTGGATGTGCAAGACAATTACCACTTGGTTGCCTTTGTCTTGAAACAGGAGAAGAATTTTATGCCGATCTTCCAAAAGATCTGTCTTTTGCGGTATAAATACAATTTCAGTTGTGACATTATATATATGTATTGTCACAACTTTTTTTATGTGGTATACTCCTTACTAGAGAAAAGAGGTTATTTAAAATGAAAGTATCAATTCACAATGGGCAAAAATGGGAGGGAAATCCAAACCATAATTGTCGAAATTATGATCTAAATGAATCTCCTCATGTCATCCAAGAAAGAGTTTCTGATAATGTGTATGAGTGCTTTTATCCAGAAATGGCAGACGACTTTGAGGCTGCTGAGAAACGATTTTATGAAGAACACTTTGCAGATGCTTTAGAATTTAGAAATGAAAAAGTCAGAAAAATCAGAAAAAAGGATAGGCTCATGACAATGGACCAATTCCGTAAGTCATCAAGATATAGACCTACGGAAAGTATTATTCAGATCGGAAATTTATATGATTTTCCAGATGCAGATAAACTTTCTGAAGCCTATAAGCAGTTGGCAGAGTATGAAAAGGAAATCACGAAAGGTCGTGTCATCGTTCTCAATTCAGCTTTACATCTTGATGAATCAACGCCACATATTCACGAACGCAAGATCTTTGTTTACAAAGAACGTAATCCTGATGGCACTACTAGACTTGAGATCGGCAAAGAAAAAGCACTTGAACAAGCTGGGGTTCCACTTCCATTTGCGGATGAACCAGAGTCAAGATTTAACAACAGACTGATCACCTACACAGCCATGATCAGAGAAAAATTTTGTGAGATATGTCAAAACTTAGGCTTAATGATTGACCGTGTTCCAATGAAACGAGAGCATCTAAGTAAGATGGATTTCATCAATAAAGCTATCCAAGAAGAACGTGAAAGAGCTAAAAAACTTAGACAAGAACATAGTGATAAAGAAAGCAAAAACAGACAAGCTTTATCAGAATTTACAGGAAGATAATATCAAATATCTTCCTTTTTTATTTGCTAACTAGAATATAAAAATACTTTCCATAGAGAATATAAAAATACTCCAAAACATATTCTTAAAAGAATATAAAATGGTAACTGCAAAGGAAACTATGTGTGACATTTACATATTGAGTATATGTATTGTCGCAAAATTTGCATAAAATATTGTTGGCTTTTATATTAGAAGTTCACAATACGAAGTCTTGTTTTTATCTTAATCAACAAACACTGACATCACATTTGCAAGCACTCAACACCGTGTAGTGTAGGCAAAAGCAAAAGAAACCTATGATACGAAATAATATTCTTTTCTCTTTCGTATTTTATTCTTTTTAAACGAAAGAAATAAATCGAGATTACTTCAAGAAAATCCAGTGGCTTCCCTGTGTGCCGAAGTATGAATGAATAATCAAGCCCCAAACAAAAGAAAATAAAAGGAGATTATAAACCCTACTACGCCATAACCATAATATTCAGTTTAGTTTCTAATGTACCTTCTTTTCTTCTTCCGATACTCCACTGTAACTCAATCGTCACTAATACCTAGGTCACTCCTGCATTTTCCTTCTTTATTTCCTAGTTTTCATTATTAGTTTTGAGAATATAAGTTTGAGCGAAAGTGCATTCCAGCACTTTTGCCTTTGAATTTCCTTTTTCCTTTCTTCTTCTTTTCAAACAAGAGAAAATAAAAAGAAAAAGTACAGGAAAACACAAAGGCTTCCTGTAACGCAATAATACTATCTAGCCCCATTTTCCTTTTAAACCTAGGTCGAAGGGGCAAAATAGGCAATTTCTGCACTATTTTCGCATCTTATCTCGCCTTTTCTCATTACGATCATAGAATTAAGTGATAAATTTAGTCATTCTTGGGTAACTTCACTACCCTTTTCCTGTTAATTTCTTTTCAAAAATAAGAAAAAGGTACAGAAAACACATGGGAAAACACAACGGCTTCCTGAAAATAAAGAGAGAACGGACAAGAATGGGCGTTTCTTCCTTAAAAATAGGGATAAATTTGACATAATTCGATATTTTTGTGTTCAAATATGACATTTTTCTTTTAATTTTCCTTTGTTAAGAATTGGAAATCGGCAAGAAATTAGTAAGAAGAAGCTGAAAATAAAGGAATTTTCTAAGAAATAGTACCGAAATCTAGTAAGAAGTTAACTTTTTCGATACTTTCTTTCTTTTTTCCCCTTTTAAATAAAGGAAGATATAAGGACTTTCTCTTCACTTTTCTTGAATTTTCTCTCTTTTTCCGTTTAGAATCCCATTTTGCACCCCTTTTATCACGGTGATCACGTAGATTTTCCTGTATAAGATGATAATAAGAAGAAGAATAGGAAGATAAGAAGTATAAAAAAAGAAAAGCGAGCTGCGAACGAACCCCAAAGGGGAGGCGGAAGTGGGCGAAGATAACCATGGCATAGAGCCAGAGAGCAGCGAGCAGGGCACGTTTTCCAAAAATCACCTAAAAGCTGGTTCCATATAGCAGCCCAAGGTTAAGGACATCGAAAAACAAGAATTGGACTCGTATACAAGCCCAAGAAAATGGATAGAGAAATAAGATATTGGTATGCTCTAGTAACCCAAGAAAGAAGTGATCAAGAATATAATATGGATAGTAGAGCAGCCCAAGAAATAAGAAAACTAAGATGAGAAAACTGGGTCAGTATACTAGCCCAAGAATCAACATAATGAGAATAAAGACTGGGCTTGTATAGTTAACCAGTGTAGTCAAGTAGTAAGAGTTGGTTCAGTAGATCAGCCCAAAAATATAGATAAATATAAAAATATGGGTCAGTAGAGTGGACCAATATATAATTGGTATAAACAAATAATACTGGTTCTATAGAGCGACCCAGTTTTATAATAGTAGATCATAAAACATTGGTCCAGTATAGTAGACCAAAAACAGAATTTGATAAGAAATGTAATATGGATAGTAGAGCAGACCAATTTATAGATATCTGTAATGATAAAACTGGTTCCATATAGCAACCCAAGAATCAAGTTGGTCAAAATAAAAACTGGGCTAGTATAACAACCCAGTGATAAAACCAATAAATAATAAATCCATTATAGAACAGCATCTTGGGCTCCTCTATCAGCCGTAACTAGAAATAGTGAAATTCAAAGATTTCGTTTCTAGGTCAATTTTAGAGTTTTTCAACCCAAGGTCTTACGGTTAACCTATTCCACTTCAACTCACTCTATTTCGACTTGAGCCACACAATAAAGATTGTTGCTGAAGTTTCTGGACAAACAACATCCTAAAGGGAGATGCTCAACTGTCTTGCGTTGATACATCTATATAGGACTGATTGGTGTTAAAGACTTTTAACGGTGTCTTTGTAACCTTGTCCACGTCTAGCAATAACATACGAAGCTCCGACGTGAACATTGAGCTTCATAGTTGGACAAAAGAGTTTCTTCGCTAACCAAGATGTCCAGGCTGGGTTAACTTTAATAAGAGTTACTTTATTTCGATAAGCAATAGATTCCATTGTTTCAACGAATTGATGATAGGCTAAAGAGTGAGTCATGTCATTGTATTGTTTTCCTTGCTTTGTTTCAGTCTTAGATTTTGCTACCTTAAAATCAAGATTTTCAATACAAATACTTTTACCAGTTTGGCTTGCTAATGTCATTACATGATTTGCGATTTCTTGTAGATCTGTTTTAGTTTTGTTCCCAGCCCTAAAACGATAAGGCAGAAATCTGGTTTGTACCAAGTGTCCATATTGATTTGTTTCTGATAATGTGACAAACCCCTTGTTAAAATCTAAGCCGATCGTTCCGTAATCAGAACAGGTTATAAAGCTGTTTGTATCTATCTGGATTTCAAAGGTACAGCAAATATAATATCGATCATTCTTTTTAATGATCTTATAAGATAATGGACTGTTCTTATCTTTTAGAATAGAGATGATCTTATTTTTATGGTGATTGAAGTAAACTTTTCCATAAATAAACTTGTCTTTAATATTAACCGATTTATACCCACCAAAATCCCTACGCATTTTAATCGAAAATTGGTTATCTTTTCGGTTGTACCTCAACTGAAAATTATGATTACAACAGGTTTCTTCTTTAGCACCAATAAAGGTCATCTGACTATCTCGCTGTTCAACAAACTTATCATAATCTTGTTCAAGCAGCTTCTTTGTACCAAAGCAAAGTTTTAACCTACCTGATTCTAGTTGGTAGTTCAAATTAACAAGCTTCTGCTTTAAACGATTTAACTTGTTCTTTTTAGCTACTATCTTTAACCTTAGATTTCGTTGTTTTATTAGTGAAACAGATATTCTAGCTTGGAGCAACTTTGAGTTATCATCCATCTTCTTGACTAGCTTTGGGATTACCCGTTCTTCAAGATGGCTAATTTTACGTTCTAATTGTTTTGCTTCATATTGCTTTAGTTCTTTTAGTGAATTAAAACGCCCTTGAGCATCTGATATAATTGACTTCGCAGTTCTTCTGGTGATGCCGTAAGAACTTTGTAAATAAGTGTTAAAACTAGACTCATTAAAACTATCCGAATTTTTAATAGTATAGAAAGTTTCACGTACTGCCTTAGCGTATTCACTACGAGAAGATTCTACATACGTAATTATATCTTGGTTATTCTTTTCATGTAGTTGTATTACCACTGTAAATTTACGCTTTTGCATTACGCCTCCTTTCTATTGATCCTATCTATATTATAGCATATAACAGTATGACTTTCGAGAATTATTTTTATATTCTGTTGGTACAAACACTGTAAAAATTGTGTATAAACAAAGACAACCACCGACCTATTCGATGTCGGCGTGCCATTCGAATAGATAACGCAATATTATCCCTAATACACCTCTGTATGCTTTCCCTGCCTTTTCCTTATTCTTTTTTTCTAAAAAAAGAAGAAAGGTAAGAGAATAAATTGGAAATTTTCACACCCAGCTTCTTTTGTAATTCCATTCCTTTTATAAAAACAAGAAACCATCCTATCTTTCCTGCTGCGTCATTACAGGAAGTGTCAGGGTGGTTCCTCGAATCTGTTTCTACACGTGGTAGATCAGCTAATTAAAGTATATCATGTATAACAGTATATGGCAAGTCACGGTTGATATTTATTATGTGCTTCTTTCTGGGTACTTTCCTTTGTTCTTCCTGTATCCTTTCTTGTATATACCTTTTCTTACCAATTTCCTATCTTCTCTCTTTTGATAAGAAGAAAAATAAAAGAAGATCTAAGGAAGAAACAGGGAACAAGTTTAGATCCATTTACTTGTGCATATCTTGTATCTTCCTTTTATTTTCTTTTGAGAAAATATAGAAAACATGATATAATCTAGGTAAAGAAAGAGAGAAGGAAAATGAGAAAAATAGAACTGATCTTAAAAGATGAAAAAACGGAAGAAACTGTATTTGCTACTCAACTGTTTGGAATGGATTTCAGTGATAAATTCTTTTTCAATGAATTAAAGGAAACTTTTGGTATCGAGTCTTATCACCACTGCTTCCCTGAAACAAAGGTGGACTTTCAATCTTTGTTCATCATTATTGAAAAGACGATCGCTAATCAGATCACGGAAAATAAGACAGTATTGATTGATAGAGAAGGTTGCTCCAATATATACCTGAATCCGATCATGAATCTGACTAGCTATATTGTAAAACCTACGGATAAGTTTACAATGTATGAAAAGCCTAAAGAAAGTGTATCGGTAGATGTAGGTCCATTAAGAAGTCCTTCTATGGTTGCTAAGGAGATTTTTGCAAGTTCTATGTTGTTTACCTCTTTGCGATTGAAATATATGTTATCTTTAGAAGGTTTGATAGAGAATTGCGACAATTGCTTATTTGGTATGAGTGATAATGTTCCCATGTTACGTAATGGGGTTGTGGCTTATATTAGTTCTTTATAGGGTTGTTTTGCTATATTGTGTAATTTTATATTACTGATGCCTTCATGGTTTATCTGGCTGGGCTGGCATCATTTGACGCACACACATAATAAAAGGTGGCTGTCTTATTCTTCCACCTTTTTTCTTTTTTATCTTCCTTAGTAAATATCCCTATACCGTTCCATTTTATCTCTTGGATCAGCTTCTTTTGTTTCCCTACGTTGATCTAGCAGTTCACGATCAAGATAATAAGTTCTGATTTCGGTCTAGTCGTAGTCTAATCTTAGTCTGGTATCGGTCTAAAATAGCCCTAATTCTAGTCCACTCTCAGTCTATTCCTAGTCTTAATCTAGTCTAGTATTAGTCTAATCCTAGTCCAGTTTCAGTCTAAACTTAGTCTACTTAGTCTAATTTTAGTCTACCCAGCTTTGTCAATTATAAAGGCAAAAGACGAGAAACGTTCCTGCTGCGTCTTGCAGAGATTAGTTTAACTCGTCTTTAGGGACTGTTTCTACCATTGGTAGATCAGCTAACTAGATTATAACAGAAATAACAGTATAACACAAGCAGCAATTTACTTGAAACAGCTCAAAATTACTCGAAACAAGTTATATAAAAAATGGACAACACCTCGTTAAGTGCCACCCACCTTCTTCCTTCTAGTATTCCTTAGCTTGGCATGTCGCTTCTAAATCAGAAATCTTCTGTTTTAACGCATCTACTTCCTTTTCTTTTTCCTCTAATTCTTTTTTCTTGTTTCTGAGCTGACGACGACATAAGTCAAATGTATGACTTTCGATTTCCTTCTTACTCATGTTAAACATCCTGATCGGGAATGAGAATGTAAACACATTCACATCCAGGTCGTAACAAGCAACATTAACCATATCATCAACAACGCAGAAATCTCTTAGCTCAAAAAACTTACGCTTTGTGATCGGGTAGAAAGCGTTGGCAATTTCTGCCACCTTCGCCTCAACACCAAGCTTAACGCTTGAATAAAATGAGTCAAACGCTACGACATCTTGAGCCGATAACGACTTATTTCCATCGGCAACTCTTTCGCTAATCTCGATAATCTTCTTTATATCTTTTCTCTCGAATAACATTTTTTATTTTCCCTTTCCTGATTGATTAAGCTCCATTCCTAACAACTTGCGGATATCCTGCTCTATTTTTTCTACTCCTTTTTGTTGTAACACCTTATCTTCTCTAACCACTACTACTCGAACATCACAATCTGTTTCATTAGCAAACAAGTCGATATACTTTTGAATGAGTGCCACATTTAACTTCTTGCAATCGTAGAAGAATAATAAATCCATTACTTCAACCTCTTCTCCATCTGGCTCTTCTTCAATCCTGATGGCTTCTGGATACTTGTCCTCTATATATTCATACTGATGGCAATAACCAGTTTTCACAAAGCTTTCTAGTGAGTGTTCAAATCTGTTAAGAATGCGTGTAGTGGATAGACGGAAATCTTTATCGAATTTTTTGTTAATAAAGTTCCCGTTATCATTCTTGAATTCTTCATACATCCCAACAATATCCTTCTCGATTGCAGGAATCTTCTTCTTAGCAAGATCACATGGTTCACCAAAGCAATCTCTAAGAATTTGCTCAACATTCTTCTTTTTGCTGATTTCTTTTACCAATGCAAAGAAGTTATCATAATATCTAGGATATATAAGAAATAAATAAATGAGAATATCAAGGCGAATGTTTTTCGCAATCTCATCAGAATCCAATAAAAAGAATGGAAATTCTCCATTGGACATATCCGATAGTTCTCTTTCGCAAAATTGTATTCCAGCCTGAATATTTAACGACTTGATCGGCAGATCCCACCTAGGGCAAACTGCAATGTTGTATCTTCTTTTCATAGCCCTAAATCTTTCAATGCAACAATACCTGCAATTTCTTCTTCAATGTATAGGTCGCCAAATCCTGAATAAAACTGCCCTTGGTTCCAATATGCGACAGCATAATCTCCACTCTTTAACTTTAATAAATAATCCTCATTTTCAATAAATGGAAATGGTTGTAGCTTTGATACCTGTTCTGGTGCTGATACTTGTTCTGTCTTTTGATTTGTCTTTCTCATGTTTTTCTCTCTTTCTTTCTATACCTATAGTATAGCATAGTATTTTCTTTTTAGCAAGCATAAGTTTGATATTTAGAAGGAAATAATTATTAAAAAAAAGACAGTAAATAAGAATGGAGTAGCCCAAACATAAACCATGTAGGCTGGATCCAATAGTGGTTGAAGCAGGAAACTTAGTAATTGATTGCTAAGTATATCTATGTAAAATATTTACTAAAAATATTTGTAGTAAAGATATTGACATATACTATAAATAATGATAGTATAGAAACATAAATAGAAAGGAATATAAAATATACATTTACGTATGTTTTACATGGTAGAAAAACATGGAAAAGATCAATTTAATCGAAATGGTACAAAAAGCATTGAATAGTAGTGAAACAGCTTATTCGCTGAGCAAAAAGTCAGGAGTTTCTGAACAGCTAATCGGGAAATATCGCAATGGCGTTACTTCCGTTGAAAACATGACGATCGAAAACGCACAAAAATTGATAAATATAGACCTGGCTAAACCAGAAAGAAAAGACGGCAATCGTGTGTTCGCTTCTCTTCTAGCTGTACCAGTTCTTCAGCGTTTACACTATGACGCCGACTTTATTTGTAATAATCGTTTATCATTGAAATGGGGTGAATACACACCTTTCTTGAGCTACTTCTTAGCGTGCTTCGACGACATGAACAACATTTCCATCATCATGCGTTTTGAAAACGAAGAAGATACAGAAATATTTGAAGAAATTTTATAAGAACAAAAATAGCCTGCCCCCAGTTAAGAGAGTAGGCTTTTAATAACCAATCACAGATAAAAAAAAGAGTGGAGATTCCCAACTCTTTTCTTTTTCTTACTTTTTACTAAAAATCAGCGTGATCATAAAAGAATCGCCTGCGATATGCGTATTATTTGCAACATCACAAACATCACTAGAAACAATTGTGTATCCGTTTTCTTCCATTTTTTCATTGATGGCTCCAATCATTGTTGTGATGCGGGCATAAACATCTCCGTAAGTTTCATAACTTTGAATAAAAGAATACTCAGAAATAATAATCTTTTCTTTTCCTTCCTCAATCTCCAACTTTGTCTTATCAGAAAGTTCATAATTGAGTGTCGGCGAAATATTGTTCATCAAACTTTTCTTTCCACCTTCTTGACTACCATAGCAACCAGCTAACGAAAATATAAAACAAGCTGCCAATAACATCTGTACTAACTTCTTCATTTCCCTTCTCCTATTTCTTCTTCCCTTTCTCCAATTTCTTCTTTAGTTCTTCTATTTTTTTATCAGCGTTTTCAATTGATTGCTTGCATGCTGTAAGTTCAAGTCTTATTCTTTCAGTATCTAAAATCAATGAAGCAAGACTTTTCTTCTTTAATTTTCGATGCCACTCTTTCAGTTCTTTGTCAATCATTCCCAACAGTTTTCTCTCAAAAGAAAGTTCTGCTTCATCTCCTTCCTGTGTTTCATATCCTACATATACGAACTCATCGTATTTCACAACCTTGATCCACAAGATCTTCTTAAACAGTTTTTGATCGCCGTTTTTTAAAAGTTGTAATATTTTTTCCACTTTCTTTTCCATTCCACTGTATACATCGGCGATAAAACCCCAACAAGTTTCAACTTCTTCAACGGAAATTGTTTTGCCAGCTTCTAACTTTTCGTAGATTTCTAATGTTGCCTCAGCACCCTTGATACCCACCCTCATTATTTTACCTCGCTTTCTTCCGTTCCAAATCGCTCATATTCTTCTTCCAGATATTTAAGTGTTTCGCTCTTTCTTTCAATCATCTTTTGCGAACGTCTTTTTCGATTTTCAAGTTCAGCGATTTTACCCTCGATCTTCTTTTCTTTCTTTGTAAGATTAGAGCCGATCCAATTGAGTGGCATATAGAATGTCGCTTCTCTTTCTCCAAGTTCTCCAGCGTCATAATTTAAATAGATCATATCGTCCATAATCTTGAAATGATGCAATTTGTAAATATCATTGGCGATATCTGGACAAAATTCTCTTATAACCTTCTTAATCATGTATCCAAATTCGTCTGTGAATTGACTCAAAAACTGACTAAATGCAAATAACTGTCCTTCCGTTAATACCCCTTTTTTCGTTGCCTGATTGTAGGCTTCTAATACTTTTTCTTGATTGATTTCTTTTGCCATGTTTTTTCCTCTCTTTTCTTTCTGTATTTGTTTTTAACTTAACTTTATCTTCCCTGGTTGGAATATACTGTTCTTTTTAACCAGCAATATACGTGCATCACACTTCATATCTTCAATAAACGACCCAACTCGTCTTTCAAGTAGGTCCACATTTAAGTACATTGGATCATGGAAGAATAATAAGTCCATAACCTCAACCTGTTCCCCATCTTCACCTTCTTCAATTCTGATGGCTTCAGGGTACTTGTCTGCAATATATTCATGTTGGTAGTTATATCCAGTTTGCACAAAATTTTCAAGCGATTCCTCAATCTTGTGAATAACTGGAACCAAGGCTGGACGAATATCGCTACCAAATTCTTTATCAACAGTTTTTCCATTGTCCTTTTTAAATTCTTTGTACATCCCACGAACTTCTTTTTCAATAACCACGATTCTCTTCTTCGCAAGATCGCATAACTCTCCAAAAACATCTTGAAGAATCTTTTCAATATTTTGTTTTTTGTTCATAACATCCTTTACTAGCTGGAAAAAGCTATCATATTCTGGCTTTATGAAGAACAAATACGCCAGAATATCAAGACGAATATTTGAAACAACGTTATCAACATCTAATAAGGGAAGTGGAAATTTCCCATCAGACATATCAGCTAACTCTCTTTCACAAAATTTTACTCCTGCTTCAATATTTAATTGTTTAAGTGGTAATTCCCACTTAGGACATACTACAATGTTATACTTTCTTTTCATATAACGTTCTCCTTTTCCTTATATACTTATTATAGCATATCATATTCTTTTTAGCAAATATAACTTCATCTTTTTATATTTGCTTTTTAGAAAATAGTATAGTATAATATATGTATAACAAAGGAGAGAAAAAATGAAGAAAATATACGATATTATTATCTGCAACAAAAATTCACAGACAGAATCGTTTGATGACATTGTAATGAGAACGCTCCACCACTTAGCAAAAGATGGAAGCGATTTATCAAAGTTGTTCAGTATCGACAAACTTTACCGAGATACGAAGATCGAAGTGATCCTTTGGATGTCTGGGCAGGGTAAATATGCACTCGGCTAAAAACCGAGTACCTTTCTAAAAGGTACGATTGTTTACAAGACTAAGGTCAGAGAAATCTTACCTACGATAGTTAGAAGAAACACATACACACCTTCAGTTAAATGCTCAAGACTGTTGCTCTGTGATTACTGATTAAGTTGGACTAAGAGTGCTAAGTGAGTCCTGTGTCAGTAATTTCAAAACTCTAATTATCATTGTCGATGAGAAGCCCAACACTAACTTTGGTAACAGAAGTTAGTTAGGCACTACAGTTTGATAGGTACTGTCTTATAGAGTAAAACTTGTCATCAACGAAAGGAGCTGAAACGTAATGTTGGTATATGTATTAAAACAAAATGGACAACCTTTTATGCCGACGGCACGCTTTGGTAAGATTCGTAGATTATTAAAAGCAAAGAAAGCAAAAGTTGTCCGCAGAGAGCCATTTACTATTAGATTGCTCTATGAACCAGAAACAGATGTAGTTCAAGAGTGCTATTGTGGTGTAGATACAGGCTCCAAACATATTGGTGTAGCAGTTGTCGGGAATGACAAAGTGTTATATCAATCTCAAATTGAGTTAAGAAACGATATCAAAAGAAAGATGGACGCTCGTAGAATGTATAGGCGTAATCGAAGAAGCAGAAAAACTAGATACAGAAAACCTAGATTTCTAAATCGCAGTAATTCTACAAAAAGTAATAGGCTACCACCTTCAGTCAAACATAAGGTTCAGGCTCATATTGACGAAATTGAATTCTGTAAAAAGATATTGCCTATCTCAGATTCGAATCTGATCGTAGAAGTAAGTCAATTCGATACCGCATTGATGAAGGATCCAAGTCTGATCAGCGAAAAAGTAAAACATTGGGGCTATCAACAAGGTTTCAATTATGGCTACTCATCAAGACGAATAGCAATTCTTCATCGAGATAACTACACTTGTCAATGTTGTGGTAAAAAGAATTGTAGACTAGAAGTACATCACATTAAATTCAGAAGTGATGGTGGCACAGATGATGAAGAAAACCTTCTTACATTGTGCGAAGAATGCCATAAAGGCGTACATACCGGCACTGTAACATTGAACAAAAAACCTAAAAAGAGCAAAAATTTGAAACATGCTACTCACATGAGTATTATCCGAAGTTATCTGTTGAAGAAATATCCTAATGCAATTGAGACATTTGGTTTTGTAACAAGTGAAAATAGGAATCACTTAAAACTAGAGAAAGACCATTACATAGATGCTTGTGTGATTGCAAGTGGCGGGCTAGAGTTTAAAAGGTCAGATGTGATTTACAAGAAAAGGCGTGTTTCGATTCAAGATAGAGTTTTAACAAAAGGCGTTAGAGGAGAGCAGAAACTGCCTACAAGAAAGATCTTTGGTTTCAAAAAATTCGATAAAGTAGAATATCTTGGAGAAACTTGTTTTGTTAAAGCTAGAAGAAGTAGTGGAGCGTTTGTATTGATGGATATTGACAATAACTCTATTGATTTTAGAGATAGAGGTGGAAAGCGGGAACCACTTTATAAGTCAATAGAAAAAATAAATGCAAGAAAAAGTGTTTTATGTATAAGTAAAAGAACAAAAAGAAAGAAGAAGCTCATTCCTATACTAAGCTAAAGACTTGGTACTTTCTTGAGCCGAAAAATTATGAAGAAGTTGATCGCCCAAAATCCAGATTTTGAAAGCTTCAACATGAAGATTCGTAGTGAAGAAGTTTATGATCCACAATATCTTGCGTTTGAAAAGACAGCAGAGTTATTTGTTAAATATGGCTACTTTACACAACAAGATTACTTGCTAGATGTATGCCCAGAAGCCTTCAAGGAGAAAGTTGAGGGCAATGAAAAGGTATGTCACGCAAAAGCAATGTTCGTATTGGACGATGAATATTACGATGAAGAAGAATTAAGGGATATGCTAACCTCATTCTGCGAAAGAACGAATCAGGAAGATAAATCTTCTAATGTGTACAACGTGAATGTGGCATCACGGAACATAATCAGATCTAACAAGCGACAAATGATGTCGTAAAAAAAAGAGAGTCATATAGACTCTTTTTTATTTTGTAAGATGTTTGTTGTCGTAAACTAATACAACTTGCCCACGATCCAAAACAGGTCGCCCACCTCCACGATAGTCAATAATGCACTTTGCACTCTTCAATTCTTCCAAGTCCTTCTCATCAAATGGCAATGGTAGTTCTGTTACTAACACCTTATCTTCTTCCATATTTTCTAATCTCACTTTCTAAGCCAATCTTATCAATAATCATTGCAAAAATCACCATATACTTCATCTTCGTGGAATAAGAACAATTTTGCATCGGAATCCGTATTTAAACAAAATTCATTAACACTTTCATAAATCTGATCCATATCAAATTCATCTTCATCATAACAAAATAATAAATTAACCAATTCAAACATACCAAAATGTGGATCATCCACAATTTCTATTGCCATGGGAATATTGCGTTCGATATAATCTTCCTGACTAAGATATCCAATCTTGACGAAACATTCAACCAAGCTTGCCATAACATCTAACACATCTTTAGGTGCAAGTTCTAACATTTTAGGAACACTGTTATCTCCATCAGTTTTCACGCACAAATACAAGTTATAAATAAACTCTGATACAGTTCTTAAATTCCTGTAAGCAATATCACACAACGGACCAAATTTAGACTCAAGGGCACACTTTAGATATTCTTCAGAACTCACCTTATCTAGCCATTCCAAAAATCCCAAGTTCCCATGATCATCACACCAAAGCCAAATAACAATATCCATAAGAATACTCTCTTTAATCACACGAGCTTCGCTCAAATATTTTGGTATACCTTTTTCAAAATTCGATAATTGTTCATCACAAATTTTTATACCAGATGCTTCCAGTTCTTCTAATGGTATTTCACCGTTCGGAATAACTATAATGTTATACTTTCTTTTCATTCTCCATCCCAACCTTTCTTCTCTATATATTATATCACGATACTTTCTACAAAGCAAACAAAAAAAGAAGGCGACTATAACCTTCTTCTTTTTTTTCAACTCTTTGGGGAAAGTTGGAAATGCAGGGGGACAATGTTCAATAGTTTTATAGGGATGGCTGATGCTCTACCCCCCTGCCCCTATATATTAGCATACTATAACAGTATATGCAAGAAATTATTTAGAAATTCGATAACAATATATTATTTTTTAGATCAAACCAAAATTAAAGCCTTAACAATACTTGCTAAAAAGAAAATATTGTAGTATAATTAAGGATGTAGAAAGGAAGATAAGTAATGAGCAGAATAACACTACAAATAGACGAAAAGGAACGTGGAATATTAGTTGGACAACATAATGGTACAGAAGTTTTCCAAGAGCAGGTTTACGAGAAATTCGATTGGGATTCAATAAATGAGATCATAATTCCAGAAAGCATAAAATGGATCTCTCTTTCGTTTGTACAAGGATTCTGTTTGCCAGTGTATGAAAGAGTAGGAAAAGAAAATATCAGAAAACACGTGCACTTTTCAAGCAAAAATTCTTTTGTAGTGTCGCAAATCTATCGTTACTTACCATTGTTATAAAATATGGAAACAAAAGAAAAATCACACTTTGCAACCTACCTAAAAGATAAATGCAAACACCTGGAGATCACCAAGGATGCTGACGAGTTTTGGAAACTACTAGACAAAGAAGGAAATGAAAATGGACCAGCTAACAAATTCTACGACTACATCAGCAACGCAATGGCAGACTATTACTACGATAACGAAGATGCTGGCGAACTATTTGTGGAATTGAATATATATTCTGGTGGTGATGCAGTGGACTTCTATTTCCAAAACTGTCTATAAAGCAGTTGTAGACCATCAAGAGTTATGGTAATATAAAAACGGACGGAAGTCCTGGGGATATTATACCCCACATCCTTGAATAGTTTGCTAAAAGCAAACCCATATCTTATGAGAGGCGAAAGCCTCTTTTTTACTTGCTAAAAAGAAAATACCATGCTATAATAAGATTATACAAAAGGGAGGAAATAAAAATGAAATTTGCTTTATTAAAAAGACAAAACGAATTAACGATAGATGATTGGTTAAAAATGTCTACCACAATCTATAACGAATATAGTGATTGGTCAATAACACCTATTTCAGTTATATCATTAACACCTGATACACTTGGAAAACCAACAACCTATAACCCAACAGAAGAAAAGAAAAAGAATGAAACCTACATTCTTCGTACATGCACAAAAAATGGATACAAAATAACATTTATAAATGAAGAAAAAGCGTTACGATTATTTAATCGCCGTGGGAAGAAGATTATCGAAGGTTACTGCAAGTTTATGGCTTCGGCACCTTATCCTATAATCAATCCATTGTTTTGCTTGGTTGGTCGTATAAACGAATTTATTGCAATGAACGAAAGAAAATTCGGGTATATTGCAGGTCTTGAACTTTATGGAGAAACAAGAAGTGCGAAAAGCTGGGATGCTTGTTTATGCAAAAAGTACGGAGTTTCAAAGAGAGATTTCGCAATTGGAAGAATCACATTAAACGCAGACAAAAAGAGAGTAATCAGCTTGGAACCAATTCCATACGAAGTAGTCATGCAGCTTGATCCAATTGATGTAGAAATTAAGTGACAGGATATGTCACAATATGAGAAACGACAAAAATAGGAAAAAATAAAAGGAGAGAGAAATATGAAATTCTTAATCAAAAACTACAACAAAGATGAAAGTGGCGAAAAATGGTTGCTTGCAACAGTTCTATATGAAGTAAAAACAATCAAAGAAGCACAAGAAAAGATGGCAGAATTTATCACGAAGATAAAGAATAACTGGAAAGTGCTGGATATACAGCGAAATGGCAAACCGATCAGCCTAACAGCTGCAACAATCGCCAATCTGTACTATATTCTTGATGGCTTGGATATCGAAAACTACAAAAATGGAAATCACGAAGAATTTATAAGCAAATTCGATTTCTACACAAGAAACAATACAAACCCATCAGAGAAACCAATCGTATCCTTCCTAAATGATCTCATGTTAAAACAAGAAACTGAAGCAGATTGTATGGCAAATATTGACTGGCATTTTGAAGATGATACACAAAGAATCGTGTTTAAGGAAAGCAAGTGCGATATTAGTGGCATGTACTTCCAAGATCAGGAAGAAGATTGGGATGAAGAAACTTTCGGGATGAAGATGCCATTCGACACTGCAACTTACAACATCTGGGATATACCAGTAAACAAATTTGAGAAATATGTAAAGAAGATCCCAGAGTCATGGTTAGACGATAGTATTGGGATTGTATTTTCAGCAAAGAACTATTAGAAAGGAAAGGGAAAATGGCAGGACTAACACAAGAACAACAGTCTAACAATCACTTCACTCTGGAAGGCATTTTAGAAGAGGAAGATGATCAGGAAGCAGTTATAGAAGAAAAGAAAGAAGTCTATAAAAACAATGAAGTAAGTAAATCCCTCCCGTTCGATAAATGCCTTGAGGCAGACAGTGAGGTTGATGAATTAGAAAAGAAGAAAACATTGTGCAGACAATTAGGTGATAAACTGACAACGAAAAAGGAAAGTAAAAGAGAAATAAGAAAGTGGCTGGGAATTGGCACGATCATCAAAACGATACTCAAGGTGACTTTTAAGCCAATTTTGGTCCATGCAATTTCTATTGCTGGAATAATTGCTTTCGGAAAACTTCTCATAAATTCTCTTAATATAAATTCTTTTGCTTTGAAAGATTATTTTCTTAGTTCATTTCTGATATTCGTTTCTGGCATGATGATATTAGTGTGTATCGCTGTAGCCATCGGAGCGTTGGTATGGATGGCTATGGATGATTACAACTTTATTAAGGAAAAGATGAAGAGCAGAGAATACATGATTGACGAAAATATTGTCGATTGCCCTATCGCCGCAAAGGAAAGACTCCTTTCGCACATCAAAGATGATGAATTGTATATTAGATTAAACAAGAAAAAGAACCGTATGGATCTATTAGAAGATGGAATAAAAGCCGATAACTGGTGGGAATTTGAAAAACCAAAAGGTAAGCACGACATTGAATATCAAATGAAGTATCTTGCAGACCAACTGGAAGACGGTAAAATATATAAGATATCGGATATCATTACGGATAAGGCTCATAAAACTAGAAAGAAATGAGGAAAAATAAAAAATGAATAAGAAAAGTATCCCAACATTAGTATTAGTATTGATTTTCTATACAATAGCTTTCACATTATCCACATGGACGCTATTCACTTGGAACACAATTACAGCTAAAGCTCTAGCTGTTTTCTTGGTTCTGATTTCAGCAAAGCGTCTAATCGAGCTTTTCGTGGAAGCAACGAGGAAGTAAGTAAAATGGCAAAGAAAACGACTGAACAGCCAGTTTCAGGGATTGAAAATATTAAAGAAGAACTTATAAGACAGATTACTGGTCTTGTAGAGGTGCAAACAGATCAAGCTTACATACAGTTAACCAAAGAAGCAGATGGGAAAAAGACCGCCGTCAACGTGTTCCTCTATCATCCAGACAAAGATGGTAAGGTTTTAGTTGAAATTCAGTTGCTTGCAAAACCAATCGTGAATGTGATAAAGAAAGTTGAAATAACAATCACAGCCAAGCAAAATGAGCTGATTTCAACGGTCAAACGATCAATCTGTTATTGTCGCATTCTCAGTGGAATAAAAATGGAAATTGATTCCATCGTCAAAGATTTTGAGGCTTCGTAAATTAAAAAAAGACATCTATCAATATCGGATGTCTTTTTACATTATCGAATTTGTTCTACGGAATGCCCAAGTACTCTTACAAGCTTGCATTTGCAATCACCAGTCAGGTCATCCGTAATCATATAATTAAAACCATCGTCTGTTAGTATGTAGGTAAAAGGGCTACCTTCACGCATGATTAAACAGCCTTCGACATATTCGCCATCAGTCATTCTTTTCGCTCTGAATCTTGGAGTCTTTTTTAACATAAATCCCAATCACTTTCCTTTCTTTGTATTAACAAAATTATACATCATTTAGCCTCGTAAACCAATATTAAATAAGAGCCTAGGCTTCTAGCCTTTTTTCTTTCTTATATTCTCGCATAATAAATATGACTTTATTTGATGATCATGGAGAACAAGAATCAGATAAGGTGAAAATCATGTATAAGCCAAAATGGCTAAAGGAGGAAAATAACATGAGTAAAATTTATGAATTAACACCAACAGCGAATCAAAACCAGAATAGTTTCTACGGAAAGGCAAAAGTAACAGTAGAGGAAGATGGAACAGAAACTCTTTACAGTTACGACACGGCAATCATCAAACGCTTACCAGATGGCACATTAGTACGTCTATATGATGACTACACAATGACAACTGGAAAGCACATCAAGGCTTTCTGTGGACTCGACAAAAAGGCATTTACAAAAATGCCAGTAGGTAAGTAGTATGAGTAATCAAGAATTGATTGAAGAATTACTAGAAATCTACGATGTAGTCAAGCAAGTTGGCGACTACATAATTGCAGTACAGATCAACTCAGACGATGATTTCGACTACACGGTCTACCGAAACGGCGAAGAGTTTGATGGTGGGATCATTGAAAACCCAGATGGGCTAGAGGAAATCACACCAGAAATCTTTACAGAAATTATGAAGATGCATGACATCAAGGAGGAAAATCAAGAGGAATTATGAATGATAACAAATATGAATTAGAACAAATTTATAAATTAGTTAAAGAAACAATGCACAACTGGGAAGTAGACGGCTACTATTTGTATTTCGTACACGCCACATGTAGAAGATGTGATGTAAATACGCTTAAAGATGATAAGGTAGAAAACTTCTTAGTTAGTGTTGGACTAAAGGGAAAACAGTTCTATGTGATTACCGAAGTAGAACTCACCAGAGATCTATATTATCGAACAGAGGGACACATTGATACCAAAGAAGAATTAGTGCAATACCTTGAAAAATTGGACAAATTAGGTATCAAAGATCTTGACAACGCAAAGGAAGAAATGAACAAAGCTTTAGAAAAGCATTTTGAAAACACTTTTTTAGGGTGCAAGGAGGAAAATTAAATATGGCAAATATGATTGTGACAAATTTATTTTGTAAAAACAAAGAGGATTTTAACGAATTATTGATGGTACTAATCCAAGATGGAATATTATCCAAAAAAGTAGCAGTGGAAGCATTGGATATGGAAACCAATGCTATATCTTTCTGCTCAAAATGGAATGTTCCATTCGATGAAATCAGAGCAATTAGCGAGGCAGTAAATTTTGATTTCTACATCGAACACGCTGGAGAAACAATTATAGACGGCGTAGGAGAAGCCGTATATCACAATGGTGAAGTAATTGACGGAGCTGATTTCTACGATGATGATAGCCTGGATATCGCAAAGATATTCCTTAGAATCAACGGACAAGACTATAATCGTTATGATAAAACATCTGGTGAAATAGTCTACATTGGAGATAAAAATGTAGATGACGATCCAGATCTCGCCGTGATCGAAACAACATCTAAAGTTTTAGAGGATTTTCTATCAAAACGAAATAGCGTAGAAGAAGCTACACATTACGATGGCGAAGTAATTGATGGATCCGATTTCTACAATGATGATAAATGGGCAAGACTGTCATCGTTGCAATCTTCAGAGGATTCTCTGCCAAAACAACGTTTCCCAAAACAAGGTTATCTTGAACGCAGAGGAAAAGTTGAATGGAAAAGAAAGGACGGAGAACTACCCATTGAAGAGTGGATATTTATGATTATCGAAATATTCAACATCGAACAAGAGTGGTTTATTGGGGATATACAAGGTTCATACATTTCTGATGGTTATATGGACAGCTTCGGACTCGAACACTTTAGAAAACAAGTCGAAAATGAGATCGCTGCTTATATAAAGAAGGAAGGTTGTACTGATGGATACTACAGCCCGTTTAAAGCCACTGAATCTTTAAATAAGCAGTGTGCTAAACCATTCGTTTTGGTTTCCAACAAGAACAAAACAGTTACGTTCTTGAGTAAGAAAGAACTAGCAGATCTTATTCTAAAAGAAAAAGAAAATTTGTTAGACAAGTACCAGTATTTCTTACAAGAAGATCTAGTCGCTATTACAGGAAGAGAGATCTTCTTTACAGAAGGGACTGTGGAGTCAATTTTGCGTCATCGACCAGGTTTCACATTCTTGCTAGATGGAAGCAAAATGGATGGATACGACTTCTTAAATGAATTGCCAAAAGAAATTCTCAGTCGCAATGCTAAGATGATTTTCGCCCCAGATGTGGACGAGGATTATGATGCAGAGATTGTAATTGGAAAATAAAAAAAGAAAGTGCTAAAATAGCACTTTTTTTGTTTTTACGATAGCTGTCCATGTGGACGATCGTCATCTTCATCTTGCTTGTGGCAAAACAGCATTCTTGCAGAAACTTCATTTAGCTCGCAAAACATCTTGACATCCATGTTTGCTCTTTCTTCTTCATATTCTCCTTCTTTATAAAAGAATATTAAGTCGGCTAACTTTGTCTTACCAAGCTGCGGATCATTAACAACTCTAAATGCCATAGGATAATTTCGCTCAAGGTAGTCTTGTTGACTGATATATCCATGCTCAACAAAGCACCGAATTAGATCGCCCATATTTTCTAATGCCCCATCATTAACTTTATTTAGCACCTTAATAAACTCTTCTTCTCCTTCTTCCTTGATATTGATGTAGATGTCACCAAAGAGTTCGTGGACGAATTTAATGTTTTCTTTTGCAATTTCGCATAATGGACCAAAATTCTTCTCAAGAGCTTTTTTCACATAATTTCCCTTTCGTGCTTTCTTTGCCCATTCCTCAGTGCTTATTCCCTTACGTTCTTTGTGCCATAGCCAAGTAGTGATATCCACAGGAATACTTCGCATGATCATGTCAACATCAAACAGATACAACGGAACACCAACCGTTCCAAAATCAGATAATTCTTTTTTGCAAAATTCCACTCCAGATTCCTTTAACTTGTCTAGCGGTACATCATACTCTGGACAAATCACAATGTTATATTTCTTTTCCATATTCTTTCTCCTCTTAATATTTCCAACCAAGAATACTCTTCTTTTGTTGAGCATTCTTTACTAACTGTTCATCACTCATTGAAAGATATCTTACACCAATCCATAATCTTCCATCATTAACTTTTTCTCTAAATATACATTGATAGTCGATTATCATCGAACCACCAGCATTTATTGTTAAACCTTTGATCCGAAATGCTACTTTGCTCATAACAAGTTCTTGCCCAGTAATCATCTGGATATGAAGAATCTTGTTCTCCAAAAACCTGATATAAGATTCATTGAGTTTAGATAATAAGTAGTGATCACTATCCGAAAACTCTGCAGAGTCATCATTTAACTGTCTAATCAGCTCTACGATATCAACCTTATTTCGTTCAAATCGCTTCCAAAACATATATGCAATCGCATCATTTGCATCATCAATGCAAAGACTATCAAATAAAAATTCATCGCCTTGTCTATTGTAGTATCCAGCAAGTGCTATATTAACACTTTCGTACAATCTAAACGCATCTCCTTCTTCATTACAAAGTTCTTCTTCCTTTCGTTCACGTAAATACTCATCCATAGAAGCGAACTTTTCAAGACCAACTGCCTTTTCTCTTAAATATTTCACTAATTCAGCCTTCTTCTTTACAAGATACTGTTCGTACTCTTTACTCTTTTCTTTATTTAACATCTATTTTATCCCTTTCTTGCTATATACTTATTATACTACAACATATTCTTTTTAGCAACTAAAAAAGGACTATTTTTTAGTCCTTTTGCATGTTTTCAGCTTCTGCTTCAAGTTCTTTTTTTGATAGTCCTAATAGTTTAAGTGGAAATTTGAACGAAACAAGCTCATTATCATTATTGATGTATCTAAAATAGAGTGTTTTACAAAAAATATTGAAGTTATCTAAACCGTAAAAACACTTCCATACAGATGGATAAACGATTTCTAAAACCATCTTAATTTTTCTCTCTATTTCGGATCCAACTTCCACCATAAACAAATAAGTATCTTCTAGCTGTTTTACACTTAACTTTTTCCCACTCATAATGGAGTCACACACACTTACAACACCCTTCTTGTTTTCTTCTGTAAATAACATTGATTTTCCTCTTAGCATTGATTTTCCTCTCTTTCTTCTACTTGTTAACTTCCATGCCAATCCACATCTCGCAGTCACTTACTTTTTGGATCAGTGATAATCTGTTTGAAATAACCCCTGCACTATAGCCAGTTAAATATGCTTCAATAATTTCCTTATGGCAAGCAGAACAGCCTCTCAAAAAGGTTATCTTGTTCCCAGCCCATCGACCGCATATCTTCCCTTCATTCTTCATAACGAGTTCGTAGGCTTTCTCTCCTCCTACCACGAATGTTCGAAATTCAAACTTCCCACTAACTTCAGAAACATCTTCTAGTATCTGTTCCCATTCCTCAATTGTTAGTTTTTCCCAATTTTTCTTTAAAATAAGTTTAGTCATATTTCTTCTCTCTTTCTTTCTATACTTATAGTATAGCACAATAGTTTCTTTTTAGCAAATACTAGTTAGATATTTTCGCAAAAATATTTATTGACATTTTAGATGTTAGCATGTAAGATAAAAAAGTATCGTAAATCAAGCGAACGAAGTACACCATCCCACTCAGCTCTTTTGCTTGAGCGAACGATACATGCTAGAAAATAGATTCTAAAAACACAAGTTAATCGTAAGGTAAAACTTACAACACTCTACTGCGTATGCAGAAAGAGATGCGAGGGCGTCGAAGAAAAAGGCGTTCTCTTTTTTTATTTTCTTCTTGCATTCTGTATTTGCTTGTAATAATATATAGGTGGACATAGGTCCAGGGAAGCATAATCCCTAATCTCTCTTACTTGCTTATTTGTTAAGCACATATTACTGAAAGAAGGTCTAGTAAGCCTTCTTTTATTTTTTTGACTTTTTGCAAAAATATGATATACTGTTATATAAGAAGAAAGAGGGATAAAATATGAGCGATGACAAGAAATTAAAACTAAATGACATTTTACATCTAACAAAGAATCAGATTGCAAACACCAAGATCGGCTTAAACATGGGTTGGCAGGGCAGAACGCACTTTTTAGATTGGTATGAGAGCGATCCAAATGACAGAAATACAGATTTCACATATCATTCCCACCAAGGAAAGCAAAGAAACTTCACTGCGATCGGGCAGTTGTGTTTTGGTTTTGTAAGATTACAAGAAAACGATGATAAGTGGTTATTAGTATCAGCTGGCAAAATAACATCAATTCCAGACGCCGACAACATCGGAACATGTGGGCACGAGGAATTACCTGAATATAGTAGTCTGATCGGACGACTAATCATTCACTATCACAAAGGGAACACTTACTCCAGATATATTTTCAGTGCAGAAAATATGATTAAGAATATTGAAGTGGCAGAAATCCTGCCTAATATCTACGAACCGATTAAGTTTAGTGGCTTTGAAAATGTGCATCTGCCATTCAAGACCTTAAAGTCGATGATTGATGGCGTTAGATATGCAGATTACAGAGCAGCACTATCTGGTGTTAAAGGAATTTACTGCATTACAGATACACGAAACGGAAAACTATATATCGGATCCGCAAGTGGTAAAGATGGTATCTTACAAAGATGGAACGATTACAAAACCTCGTTTACGGGTGGAAATAAAGGATTACAGGAATTATTAGAAAACGAAGGTGAAGAATACTTCATTGAAAATTTCACCTATACACTTCTCGAAATTTTTCCAAAAAACACCCAACCAACACATATCTATACACGAGAGAAATATTGGAAGGAAGTTTTCAAGACAAGAGTCTTTGGATACAATAAAAATTAGTGCTTGCATATACTGCTAGAATATGCTAGTATGTAGATACAGGGAACAATTAAATGATTTTACATTTTTTCTCCAAAAATTATGAAAAGTTTATTATTCGGTTCCCTGTTCTAACTCTCTCCAAAGAATTAGAAAAAGAAAAGAAGGCTTGATAGACCTTCTTTTTTTTCTTGCTTTTATTTTCTTTATAGAATATAATAAAGACATAAAAAAGGAGAGAAAAAAATGAGATTTGTAATCAAGAATTATATTAAAACTTCACATGGAGAAAAATTGTACGCTACATTTACCGACATTGTTAAAGATGTATCTGAAGCAAAAGAAAAGATTGTTGAACTAATTAAATTGGTTCAATCGGTCGATTTGAGGATGAAGGGATCAGGTAAAGTCATGAAACTACTTGAGATATTGTCTGAAATTGATAAAAAAGCCGAATATGACGCATTTATTATTAAAGTTTTGTCAGATGATATGGCAAAGGAAGAATCAAAAGCTGATTGTATAGCAAAAATCAGTTGGTGCTTAGACACTAAAGAAGAACTAGAAATTGATTTTGAACAGAGTGTTTGTGATATTAGCGGACTATACTTCTCTGATCCACAAGAAATTTGGGGGCTATATTTTTCTTTCAAAAAGGCGGCTTACAACATTAACAAGATCCCGCTAAATGAGTTTGAAAAATACGCAAAAGAAATTCCATGCTCTTGGTTTGATGAGGATGCAGGAATCGTGTTCTCGGCAAAATTTGATCAAAGAAAGGAAAACGGAAAATGGCAGGATTAACACAAGAAGAACAAAAGAGAAATAGCCCCTTTACGCTAGAGGCTACCTTAGAAGAAGAACCAGAAGTAAACGACGGTTACATAAACGATGCACTTCCATTCGACAAGTGTTTGAAGGCTGATACACAGGCTGACGAAGAAGAAAAGAAGAGAAAATTATATAGTCAACTAGGAACGGCTAAAGCAACAAAGGAACAAAGCGAAAAAGAAATAAAAGAGTGGTTAGGGACTGACACCATCATTAAAGCGATATTTAAGACAATTTATTCCCCAGCAATAGCGTTCGCAATTTCAGTCGGCACTACAATTTGGCTCTGGAACCCATCACAAAATGACCTTAACACCATTTTACTTGGTGTGTCACTGGCGATTGGACTTTGTGTTTTAGCTTCGATTGCTGATGTAGGATACAACTTTATCCCCACAAAAATGAACGAAAAAGACTACATGATCAAAGAAAATGTTGTCGATTGTCCGATCGCCATAAAAAATAGGTTTCTTTACCATGTGAAAATTGATGAATTATATGGTAGGGTAAACGCAAAAAAGAATTGCTTTGAATGGCTAAATAATGACGGTGAACGTTGTCTGTGTTGGACTTTTGAAGGATCAAGAGATAAAAATGGCTTTGATTACCAGTTAAAGTATCTTGCGGATCAATTAGAAGCTGGAAAGATGTACAAGCTTTCCGACATCATCACCGACAAAGTTAAGAAGAAAGTGAGTGAGTGAGTGAAATGACAACAGAGAACAAACATGAAGAATTGAATCTTGTATGTCCACATTGCGGTAACAGAGAACATTTCTATCAGAAAATGTCTTATTCTGGCACGTCAGAATTTCAGGTAAATAATCACGGTGATTGTGATGATACCTGCGATAATTCAAACATACACGAGGGGCAACTTACAAATTAAGAAGTTCTTATTATTTTTGCAAGGAATGTCATCACAGAGTTGCAAAAATTCCAGAAGCCAAGAGATACTAGAACAGAGATTGGCAAAGAGAGTGAAAACTCTCTTTTTAGTTGCTTAAAAGAAAGTATCGTGCTATAATAATAGTATAGAAAGGAGGCGAATTACAACCAATGTATAGAACAGACAGAATTTATGTAAATATTCAACATGAAATGTTTCCATATTTCGATCAACTCGCTCATAAAGCAAAGAACCTTTATAATGCTTCGCTATTCAGGATCCGTAATACTTTTACGGCACATGGTAAAACAAGTTTGACAGCTAACGAAAAAGAAGTTCTTGATGAATTAACACTTCTTAAAGGTCAAAAAACTTATCGTGTTCTTGGATATATGATGCTAGAAAGATTGATGAGAGCTACTCAAAATCCAGATTTCTTTGCAGATCTACCGATGCAATCTGCTCAAGCGGTCTTAAAACATGCGTGTGCTGATTTTCAAAACTGGTTATCTGCGTTAAGAAAATATAAACAAAATCCTGCTCTATTTACTGGAAAACCACGCATGCCTAAGTATCGTAAAGGTGACATTACTACTCTTACATTAACGAACCAAGATGCCGTTGTTTATGGCAATGAGTTGAAATTGCCTAAAACAAAACAGAGACTCAAGGTACGTAAAAGGTGCAATGCAAAATTACAGGAAGTAAAAGTTTGTCCTGTATCTGGTGGTTATGATGTTTTACTTGTGTATCAGGTCAAGGATCCATCCGTAAAAGCTGGATCACATTCTGCGGCAGTTGACTTTGGTGTAGATAACACGATGGCAGTTGTAACAGACACTGGCGATAGTATCATCTTTAAAGGTGAATACATTAAAAGTGTCAACCAATACTTCAACAAAGAAAAAGCCTATAGGGTTAGTCTTATGAGTAAAGGTAATGCTACTACTACTCGTGTATGGTCAAAGAAGCTGGATCAGCTTTCTGCGTATAGAACAAACTATATCCGAGATTGTTTCCATAAGATGAGCAGACTACTTATGGAGTGGTGTAAATCCCACGAAATAGGATATCTTGTGCTTGGCTCTAATAGATTCTGGAAACAGGAATCTAACATGGGGAAATGTAGTAATCAAAACTTTGTAAGTATTCCATTTGAAATGCTAAAAACTATGATCGAGCTAAAATCCAATGAATATGGTATTACTGTTATTCGACAAGAAGAATCTTATACAAGTAAGGCAAGTTTTATTGATTTAGACTTTATTCCCGTATACAGCAAAGAAGAACCAGATAAAAAGTATCGCTTTTCTGGAAGAAGAATCCATCGTGGGTTATATAAATCAGCAGATGGTACATTGATGAACGCAGATATCAACGGAGCTGCCAATATCCTAAGAAAAGCTGGGTATGATGTAAGCAACATAAAAATTGCAAGATTATTAAATCCTGCAATTATCAGATTTAAAGCTTTAAATTGTAAGTAACCGTATAAAAGCGGTAGAGGTCGCATGAACCGACCATTGTGAAACCGTAGTGATAGTCTTGTAAAAGATGCGTAGCTGCCAAGCCACATAAATTAAAATCCTTTAGATAGTATTACAATACGAGAGTACATCTAAGGGATGCCACATCTGAACTACGTGTCAGGTGAGGTAGTTCACTCTTACGCAACAATTGACTTAGACATTTTCTTGCTAAGCGAGAATGAGATAGAAGCACTAGCAAAAGAAGCCGATCAGAAAAAGAAATTGCAAGACATGCTGAAGACACGTGAACAATATGAAGAACTGGCAAAAGAAATTGAAATGAAGGAACGCAGCCTAGAGATAGATAAGAAAAAGAAGAAGGAACTTGAAGAGAAATTGTTTGGATCTAACCCTATTTGTTCAAAAGAAGGTATCGGACAATAATACATTATCACTCACTTAGAGGCTCACTATAGAAAAAGGGATGAAAAAAACATGGGAAAGGCGAAGAATACTGCATACGCATACATAGACGGATCCTACAACTACAATACAAATAAATACGGATGTGGCGGAATCTTAGTCGTTAACGGAAAAGAATACATCATCAGAAAATCAGGAAACGAAAAAGATGCTGTAAAACTAAAGAACGTTGCTGGAGAAATATTTGGTGCAATTACTATCATGAAGGCAGCTAGGAAGCTAAAGCTGAAGAAAATAAAACTGTATTTTGACTTCAACGGCATTGAAGATATCGCATTAGGCAAAGTCAAAGTGAAGCAGAAAAACAGATTTTTACTTTCTTACCGTGACTTCTTCGCAGAAGTGAACAAGTACATCAAAATCGACTTCTGCAAAGTGAAGAGCCATAGCGGTATAGAATTAAATAACAAAGCAGATCGGTTGGCAAAACAGGCTGTTGGCTTGAGAAAAGAAATGTGAGGAGAAAATAAACAATGCTATACAAAATCAAAGTAAGAAAAGAACATTTGAAAGAGTTTTTCGAAAATTTCGATGCAAGAAAAATGGGATTAAAAATACTCTTTGCTAGGGAAAACTGCAATTACAAAACAAAAAGAAAGCAAGAAAAAGTTTATATCACGGACGAGCTGTACGCCATAATATCCATAGACAAAAATAAACCTGATCCATCAACACAAGTGCAGTTGTTGGTTCACAAAGATTGTGAAGCGATGAAGAATGATGAATGTCTTATTTTCCAGGCAGATGCCTACATGGATGATCGAACACTAAGAAGAGGAAAGGTTGGCGGAATGGAGTATATTACGATTGGTCCAGAAAAGAAGTTGCCATGGTTAGAAGAAGGATTCATAATACGAGCAGTCGAACTGAAGAACTTCACTGAGATTTGGCTTGGATGGAAAACGGTTTCTAATAAGGCGGATTACCTTTCTGCTCCAGATTTTCTCTCTAATAAATCGGAAGAAGAACTGATTAAGGAAATGGAAGAATCAAAAAATAAATAGCAGATTTTCTTGCTATTTTCTTTTTCCCTATTGACATGTATATACTGTTATGGTAACATATAGTTACAAGGAAGGCAGACAACAAACAACTTTCCTTGGATATTCACCTCTACGTGATCCAGCAGTAATCCTCCCAAAAATCTGGATCCACCTCCGATATAGGTGAACAAAAACCTCCATGACATCGAATAAAAAACTTTACAAAAAAGGGGAAACCCAGAGAGTGCCACATAAATAATCGGCACTTTTTTATTTGTCAAAAAGAATATAATATGCTAGAATGAAATACAAGGAAGGGAGAAGAATATATGATTTTGAAGAAAGCAGCAACAAAAGTAAAGGAATATGCAAGCAAACTTTTCAACAAGTATATCAACATGACATGGAGCCAAATTTTTGCATTATCACTAACTATCGCAGGAGTTGGTCAGTTCGTGATCAACTTGTTCTATTCAACGACAACTTTCATAAGCACAGAACTATCAATCTTGTTCGAAGCAAGAATTGTTAGTGGTATATTGCTCATAATTGTAGCACAGCTGATCCTCTTAAACGAAAACCTGAAGAAAAAATAAGACGAAGAAAGGAGTGTTAAACACTCTTTTTTATTTGCTTTATAGAAAATATCGTGTTATAATAAGTGTATAAAGAAAGAGAGAAAAAATATGGAAAGCAATATTATCGTAAAAGCAAGAAATTGCAAAGAATTTGTAGAAACAACCATTTTGGTTGATAAGATTATTAAGGCAAGAGCAAAGGTTCTCAAGTTACAACCAGATGCTGTAAGAGCTGCGTTAATCCTAACAGAAGGAAATGAGGCTAGAGATATAGCAGAAGCATTGAAAACCAGTCAAGAAAGAGCTACTCACTTAGTTAGAACGCTAGAAAGAAATGCAATGATAGAAACAGATAGAACGGCTGGTGGGCATATTAAAAACGCAAGACTAACATCAGTTGGTAGAAAACTTTTGGTAGAACCAATCGAAAAGAAGGTAGGAAAATTGTTAGAAAGAATATCACAAGAATAAATTAAAGAAGTGCCATATAATATAGGCACTTTTTGTTTGCTAAAAAGAATATAATGTGATAAAATAGTAATATAAAGAAAGAGAGAAGAATATGAGATATTACCAACCAAAAAAGTATAGCCTTGCAGAGCATATTGATTCCTTTGACCTTTCGCTTGTTTCTTCTATTGTTTTGGTAAGAAAGAAAGGTTTTGATATTAACCAAATAGCAACACTGCCTATTTCTTGTAGGCTTCCATTCTTGGCACAAAAGAGTTACAAAGCAAAGCTAAAAAGGCAAATAGCAGAATACACTAACGAGCGTGTTCTTGAGGCAAGATCAAAAATCGAAAAATCAAAAGAGTATAAATACGGGCAACGATATACAAAGACAGAAGTAAGGTTGTATTTTGCAATCTAAAGGAGAGAGAGGAAACTTATGAGCAAAAATAAAGAAACGAAAAACCAGAAAATGGATAAAATAATCAATGAGCTACAGGCGAAGACATCTCCAAAGCTGTTTCTTGTTAGACGGCTTTCATTGTTTTCTGTTTATGCTTTCTCAACGCTAGCCATTATTTTCAGTTTTGCTGCGAACGTCGTTAAGGTTGAAGGCGTATTAGAACTATCTTACATCGCCTTAACAATAGCATTACTGTCTCTAGCCTTGCACGAAATCTTAAATAGAAAGATCAAGGATAAATTACTGGAGCATTTAAAGGCAGTAAAAAACGCTATGGAAGATCTAAATATTGAAGAAACAAATAAGACGACCGTCGTAACAGACGTTGATGGCTTGGAAATCTGTTTAGTAACATTCTTTGCACTTAGCAAGAAGCCAAATCCCAATATCGTATTAAAGCTCTCTGAGAAAACAAAACTGATTCTAGTGGATAATCCAGTGGATCCGAAGGAGTCATGGATATTACTAAACAGAGAAGTGAAAGATGGTAAATTACTTATCAAAAAAGAAGTAATTACAGAAGATGAGGTTAAAAAGCTGATGCATCAAGAGACATTTACAGAAATTATAAATATTAGAAACAACCTGTTGGAAAATGGAGGTAAGAATGGTTAAAGAAATAATCGAGAAGATGACAATGGCGAAAAAAGGCGATACCCTAGAACAGTATTTAGAAAGATTAGCTAAGATATCTCAACAAGTAACATTAACTCTTCTTATCTGTATGCTTGTAGAGGAACGTCTGTATGGAATCTTTAAAAATATTTTACAATTGATTATCTTTGCCCATGCATTCTACCTGATATTTATTTGGTGCTGTATGTATAGATTGCAAAAGATAATGGCAAAGGATAAGCAATGAGCAAGGAACAAGAAAATAAGCTTACAGAGATGGACTTATTAAAAATGGATCCAGAAATGCTGTTAATGTATCTTAGCAGAAGCTATAAACTGGAAGTACCACTATCAGTAGAAGAAGGCAATGGGAATGCAGCTAAGATGATGGCAAAGGCATCTGCCTATTACACTTACCTAATCACAATCAAGACGCACGCAAATCTATTAAAGCGAGCCCTAAAAAGAAAAGAAGTGGACAAGGATATTATCGAAGACATGTTAATGAGAGAAACAGTGTTTGAAGCAGAAATGGCTAGAGCCAAACAAGTCTACGATACAATCTCTCGTATGTTTACAATCAGACATCAAGAGATTGATCAGGAATTAAAAATGAGCAAATAAGGAGAAACAAAAATGTTGACAAATCAAGAAGCATTGGATTTCGTACAAGAAATGCTGAATGCCAGAGAACCAAATGTCATGAACCACCTGGCAGCAAACAGAGTTATCGACCACCAACTTCGGGATCTGGTGAACAGAGCAACTAAGGCGAAGCCAGAATACTGGTCAGACAGCGTGGAAGAAGATGGACAAATCATTTTCGACCATTGGAATTGCCCGAATTGCCACCACGAGTTTGAATTAGATTATGAGCAACATGACTTCTGTCCATATTGCGGACAAGCGATCGACTGGACTGAAGAAAAGAATGAAGATGAAGAAGACGATGAAGAAGAATAAGTGAGAAATATCACTTATTTTCTTTTCAGAAATTTTCTAATTGTAAAATATAGTATCGTATAGTATAATTTAGTTTAGAAAGAAGAGGAATTTATGAGGAAAATTTTGAGTGCAATACTTGTACTTGTTTGCTTATGCACAATGACAGGATGCAACAATAATAAAACAGCAACCCTAAAACACAATAGAGAAACAATTACAATTAACCATGAAGACGACAACATCAAAACTGTTGTTTTTTCTACTGACTATCCAACAGATGAAAGTGTCTATAACAACGACAACATCAAATATGTATCAGAAGAATATAAGAAAAATTTAGAAGAGGATTACGGAAAGGGTTCGGTTTTAAATGTTGATATGTCTGTAAAAAATGGCATAGTAACAATAGTGACAAAAATTGACCTTGAAAAAGTTAAGGATTTGGCTGAGTTTGGGATTCAATCTAGCTACCCATCTTACCAAGAATTTATGTCGCACTTAAAGGAAAAAGGTTTTCGATAACAGAAAGGAATAAAAATGCAAAACTTTATAAAAAAGCTATTAGCATTAAGTTGCATTGCAACGCTGGTAACACCACGCATAGTAAATGCAGAAGACGTTACATCTAACTCTACGAATGCAATAGAATCATTTCAAACAACAGCAGATGAAATTACTTATGCCCCAACACAAAACGAGGCAAAGCGTTCTTTCAAATACACAACGGAGTTTTCAATCAGTGGAACAGAAAAAATTCCTACAGCAAGACTGAAGCTGCCAGCGTCAATCTTTACAAAGCGTGACGGTTCCATCGGTGATACTTTCAAGATTTCTATCCCATCCAAAAAAGAAGTTGAAGACGCAACTGCCCAAGGCGAAGAGGTGACATCACTATGGATGTATGAAATCATTGATGGAGAAGTTGTCATCTCAAATAGACGCCCAGTTCCATCTGGTAAGACATATAACTTTGAATACGCCTACCAATTAACGGATAAGGCTAGCGAATATGCAGATATGTCAATGTCAGCAGAACACGTAAACGCAAAGGTAGAGCTTGATACAGCAGGAGGACAACTGACATCCTCAAATGAGTTACAACAAATCACAATCAACACCTACGCAAATATTGAAGGCGTAAGGGGAGCTATTGTAGGAGATGTATTCAAGGAATGGGATGACGCATGGGGAGAAAAACCAGCTGATGTGGACGCATATTTCTATTCTGAGTTACAATTCAAATCCGTAACAAGAGGCAATCAGCCATACAAGTTCACAATCGAATCTACCGCCGTAGATGCAAATGATAGTTCAAAGACTTATGTTCCATACAAGTACAACATTGGAACAAATGGCTGGGTCGATAATAACAGTGAAACAAACAGTTATCAATTTATCGACAGAATTGATTCCATTCTTTATAGATTTCCAAAATCTGAATACAAAGATGATCAAGCAGTTTCCATTAAAACAACCAACAAATTTATTGTAGAAGGCATTGACCACCAGGATGAGCCAATGGAGCAAACAACAGATGTAGATGTAAACTACTTCAAGGACCCATGGTCTGTAAAAGAGGGAAATTTCATTTCTCTTCAATACGGAGATAACATTTTCCGTGTAGATAAAGATAGTATTCAACAGAACTGGAATTCAGTAGGCGTAAAGTTAAGCGAATATTCAAGATACGACTTACAAGATTTCCAGAGTGGAAAGCTAAACACATACGGCAATCTTGATTTTGGATACTACATTTATGGAATGCCTGAGTATTACACAGTAGAAGAAGGGAAAGAAAGACTTCCAGAAAACTACTTTAAGCAAAACGTCATCTATGAACAGTTTGTAGATGGAATCAAGCTGAAAGAAATGGGAAGCGTGATTGATAACTTAACTTCTGAAGATTATCAGATTCAAAATGTCGCATTGAACGCAAGATTTATAGAGGCAAAATACGATTCAACATACAACAAATTTAAGGCAAATCCATTTTTCACACCAGAAAATGCGTTTGTAGAAGTATATGCAAAATATGACAACCAAGGTTCGGAATATGTGCATGTTGCAGACTATGATGTAGCAAAGAATCAGTACAACATCATAAAAGAAGGATTAACGGCATCTGGCAACAATTTGAAGTTTGATAACAATGTAATTGCATATAAATTAGTATCCAAAAATCCATATTACTTTACTGAGATTTTGGCAGGATCAAATTATGAATTAAAACATTCTCCAAAGGTCGACGCTTTTGTTGCCAACAAGGAAGACATTATTGTCCAATCTGAAGTTCATGGCTACATGAGAAAAGCGAATGGTGAAGAAATCTTCAACTATACAGCCCCATTGGAATATGATTTTGCAAGAAAGACACAGACCGATGAAAGAATTCGTAAGAACGTTGCAGAAGTATTAAATAACCGTATTAAGAAGCAATATGAATTAACATGGGTCATTGATACTGAAGAAACGGCAAGAACATCAAGCACAGACGTATCATCAATCCCACAGGATGGGGGTAAGTGGTTTGATTTAATGCCAGCAGGTCTAATCGTCGATGAAAATAATGTTACACTCGAAGAAAAAGATGGCAGTAAGACATACAATGTCACAGTAACAACAAAGCAAAATTACAAGAATACAGGACGTACACTTGTTATCTTCGAAACCTCCGATCAGATGGAACATCCAATTCTAAAATTCAAGACATTATTCCCTTATGACAACATAAGAGATTATGGTGGAAACGTGTATAACCCAGTTGCTTTTGAAACAGGCAATAGTGCTATTACTGACGGAACAGCTGACGATGCCTCTATTCTTAGATCATACAAAAAGGAAATGAGTAACCTAACAACAGATAAAGGAAATAGATTTATCTACGCAGATACAACATATAACTTGTCTACACTTGTGTACTTCTCATCTGGTCTAAAGAAAGCAGTAAAGAATTCTACAGACGGAAAATTTACAGCAGATACAATCGTGGCTCCAAATGAGGATTATTCCTATAAACTGACATTTGCAAATTCAGCAACATCAAACACAAAAGATATCATCTTGTTTGATAATATTGAAAAATACACAACTCCAGATGGTGCGAAGCCAAATTGGAGAGGAGTACTTCAATCCGTTGATACAACACAAATGGAGCGACTAGGATTCGCCCCAGCGCTATACGGTTCAACAGAAGATATTGACTTAGAAACACTAAGAGGTCTAACGCCAGAAGAAAAACTGGAAAACTTCACAAGACTAGATGCAAATTCAGATCTTTCAACAATCAAGACGATTGCGATTGACTGCAGAAGAAAGAGTGATAATTCAATCGGATATCTCGGAAAGTCACAATCACTTGTTGCAATATTAAATATGAGAGCCCCAGAAAATCTCCCAGTGATCGAAACAACGTATAAGAACTATAACGTTGTTTATGCTAACGCAACCGCTATTGGAGAAGCTGGTGCAGAATCATCGAACTATATCTTCAATGGATACACAACGACAACCTATAAGATCATGGGTAACTTCCAATTAAATAAGCAAGACGCTACAACAAAGAGACCTATCCCTGGAATCCAGTTTAAACTAAGTGGGAGAAGTGCTTATGGTGAATATGTAGATGAGATCAAGCTAACAGATAGCAAGGGAGTCATCAATTTTAAGAAGATTCCAGTTGGAAAGTATACTTTGACGGAATACGAAACAACTCCAGATTACTTTTTAAACGAAGAAAAGCACGTTATCGAGATCACAGAGAACGGAAGAGTGTTAATCGACAATAAAGAAGTTTCAGAAATCACAATCTTCAATACTCCTCGTGTGCATGCAAATGTAGTATTTGAGAAGAAGACCTTCCCTAATAAAGAAGGAATTTCTGCCCCAATCGAAGGTGTAGAATTCACGCTATCTGGCACATCGGATTATGGAAATGATTTAATCGAAAAAGTAACATCGGATAAAAGTGGTAAGGTTATCTTCAAGAATATCGAAAAGGGAACTTACAAACTAAAAGAAACAAATACACCTAGAGAATTCATGAAGCTAAAAGACGAGTTAGAAGTTAAGATTGATGATTATGGTGTCGTAACGATTACAAATAAGACAACAAACACAAAGATCGACACTGTATTCAATTACAACCGACTTGCTCGTGTAGAATGGTACAAATTAAATGGAGAAACAAACCAGCCTATATGGGGAGATATTAGTTTTACAATTACAGGTACAGATTATGAAGGCGTACCAGTAAACACAAAGGTTTCCCCAGATTATGGAACGGGTAAGGTAAGTGTAAATATTCCAGTAGGAACTTATACAGTTAGAGAAAACCAAAACCCAACAACAAGCGACAGAAAGAAATTTATGCAGGATCCAAAAGAATATACTCTAGTCGTAAACAATGATGGAACGTATACTATTGACATGGAACAGGTTGACGGCAAGTATATTGTCAAGAATATGCCAGCCGCAACAGATTCATTGATTATCACAAAGAAGTGGGTGAATGGAAACCCAGATGGATATATTCCAAAGATTAGGGTTTACACGAACATTGATGATGCAACAGGTTCTGCTGTAAGTCCACAGGCGGGAAATAATACAGATGAAAGTGGTAACACGGGAACCCCAGAGATACCAGAACCAGACGAGGGGCTCTGACCACAGGAAAGGAAATGAAATGGTAAAGAAAATATTGAAACTATTTATAGCAACATTGTTTATTATCACTCTATTGCCAAGTTCGGTATACGCAGAAGAAGGAAGTGGTAGCAGTCCTATTCTTTCTTCTGAACTACCGCTAGCTGCACATGGAGAATTAAAAATATCGTTGCCACTTGATCAGTTTTCAGATGGCGTAGCAACAACAGCTAAAATTGAAGTTTATGAAGACAGCTACACGAGATTGGTATCTGGAAATGGAAGCCTAGAAAAAATAAAACCAGCTTGGGTTTTGGGGGCTTTCAATAAAATCGGTGAGGATAGAGAAACGAAGTATCCATGGTTCAATGGAATTTCAACCTTAGACTTTGATAAAACGATAGGAATCTGTCCAAGCGATTATATTCCAGGTCGTACTTTAAATGGTTGGGCGTGGATCTTCTTTAACAGGTTGATGAACGATAACATAAAAGAAGTTTCCCCATACGCTGGATCCGCTGCCATGATCGATTTATCTCATGTAACAGTATTGGATGCACACGGAAGAACGGAAACTCCAGATGGAGCCAACTTCTCTGATTATGTAAGTCTAAATTTTCTGTTTAGAGGAGCCCGTGCAAGGAAGATTAAATTTGGAGAGAATTGGTCCAAACTAAAGTTTGGTAACACTGAAGCAATGTTCGCAAAAGCCACTGTAAAAGAAATCGAAGGTTTGGAAAATTTAAAGATGCAACCAAGGAATGCTAGGGAGATGTTTGCGTTGGCTTGGGATCCAAATAACAATGGCGAAGACTCAACAGCAAATCTTTCCTCATTAGACCTTACAGAAGTAACTCGCATTGATTCCATGTTTAGTGGCTCTTCAATTGACGTTAAAGATTTATTTTCAAGACAAAGAATATCAAAGATAGAGAATGCGAACTTTGCATTCCAATTATATAAAAATATGAAGCATGTGATTGATCTAACAGGAATTACACAAGAAAACATCAATCCTTCATCATATCCTGACTACGGAGGATTCATGCAAAACGCCGAAATCCTTGGTGCTAAATTTGATTTTTCTCAGTTTACAGGAAGATTCTCTGGAGCATTCTCTTTGTATGCAAATATGGATACATCTAAGATGCCACAGCCAAATCATGTGGATGTAAACGGAAAGAAACCATATCTAGCTAATATGGTTGTAGATTATATCTATGGGCTTGGAGCCCAAACAAGCTTCGACTTCTCAAATTATTCAGATCCAAATTTCCTTGAAAGTAACAATGTAGTTGTAAGAAAAAAGGGGCTACAGATCATTAAGACATCAGAAAATACTGTATTCAATGATATCGGTTATGGATTAACATCAGAGTTCAATCTTTTCCAAGAATCAGACAAATATACTGGAAGATGGATCATGAAGTACAACACGAATGGATCACCAGTAGCAGAAGAAAAGTATGCAACAAAGCCTACGGATATGAATAATATCGCAGGATACTGGGTGAGAGAGACAAAGGCAAAGGGATTTGATTTAACCGCAAATGGTGGACGCTATTATGAAACAGATGATAGCAAGTGGATCAAGAATTCAGATGGCTCAATGACATACGTTATGCCAATCATTGATAAGACGCAAGAACACTATTTGGTTGAAGATGACAATCCAAACTACAGACGTGTAGATGCAACAAAAGAAATCAATGGCAAAAAAGTCTCAATCATAAATTATGACGATAAGACAGGTAAATTTGAGACAACAGTTATCAATGAATATAACAATATTGTTACAACAACAAGAAAGTTAAAAATCACAAAGAATGTTGATATCGAAGATGGAACTTCATTTGCCTTCAACATCAAATTAACAGGCGAAGGTGTTTCTGGTGTCCAAAAGTTTAACAACGTAATCTTCAATAATGGCGAAGCAGTTGTGAGAATCAATGGAAATTCATCAACGGAAATTGAATTACCAGCAAACGTAAACTACACAATCCAAGAGCAGCCACAGACTGGTTGGGCACAAATAAGTGCAGAAAATACATCAGGAGTATTAGACACTGATAAAGAGGCTGTATTCACAAATAAAAAGGATGTTCCGCCAACAACGGCAAACACAACAGAGATTGTAGTTGAAAAGCATTTGCCAGAAACATATACTGGAACACACGAAGATACATACTTCAATATCACCGTAGAGTTTAGCGGATTAACACCTAACACAGAATACAAATATGTAAACCAAGCAAACCAATACGAAGAGCATTTCAGATCTGACGAAAATGGACTAGCTTCTGTATCTACAAGTATTTCAAAAACAATTGCAGTAAAATTTGTCTTTGAAGGTGTTGATCAAGTTAAGTACAAGGTAAAAGAAACGGATGTTAAATCATTGGTAGATGGTTACAAGATCATTTGTACGCCATCAATCAAGATCTTCGAAGATGACAACCTCATCAACAATGAAGGCGGTAAAACAAACCAAGACTTTACTTCAAAGGTTTATACAGCTAAAACAGGTAAAACAAATAGAGCTGTCTTAACAAATGATATTTCGGATGTATACTCTGCAACATACGCAAAGAATCTTACTAATTCGTCATCCAATGAAGATTTCGAATTTACAGGAAGCATTCGAGGTTTGCGTTCGCAAGATGTTATCACACTCATTCATACGGATGAAGATGGAGAACAAACAAGAAAGACAGTTAAGTATCAAGGAGATGTAACTGCGTTCTCATTTACTCTAAAGAATGGTGAAAACGTAGAAGTTGCAGGTATTCCAAAATATGCTGACATCATGGTCACAGAGGAAGAATCCGACGGATACATCCCAAACTGGAACAACGATATGACAGGTACGTCAACTGAAAACAGGGAAGTTGGAATTGCCTATTCAACAGAGTGGATGAACCCTAAGCAAGAAGATTATATTTATATGACATGTAATAACGAAAAAGCACAAGTTATTAGTGTATCGAAAGATGTAAGAGGAAATGCAGGAAATAAGAACGATAAATTCAACTTCAAGGCTAAGTTAACGGATAATAACGATAATCCATACACTGGAAACTTGACACTGATTGATGCAACTGGAAATCACAGTGAACTAACAGCAGATGCTGAAGGATATTACAACTTCAAACTTGCAGATGGTGAAAAGGCTACATTATCAGGATTTGCTCAAGGAACATGGATCAAGGAAGCAAATGTTGTAGAAGATGAAAATGATTATGCAACAACTGTAGAAGTAATCGGTAAGCAAGATAGTAAGCAAGAAGGTAAAGAAATCACTGCTGAAATCGCTGAAGAGGCTGCTTCCACTGAGATCAAGTTTGTAAATACTAAGGGAATGGTAGTGCCAACAAATGTTGAACTATCGCAAATTGGAATTGCACTGATTATGATTGGTGGTATCGCATTCTTGCTGATCAAAAAGAAGAAAAAGATGGAAGAAAATTAAATGACAAAAATAGAGAGTAAAAAGAAAAATAAACAAATATGGGGATTCGTCCAACGAATTTTGATTACATGCGTCGCTCTGGTACTTTTAAATCAATTTGTGGTAACAGCCACAATATACTACGACAACAACATGTTCCCATCCATTAAAGATGGGGACCTCGTTGTGGTAGAGAAATATGATAAAGATGCTCAATTAAGCGATGTAGTAATATATAAAAACAGACTCTATCGAGTGATCGCAAAATCTGGACAGGAAGTTGACATTTCAAAAGAAGGAATTTTGACAGTAAATGGAATGCAACCCGCTGAAAACACAAATTCGCTCACCAGTAATGGTGAAAAAGAATATCCGATCAAGGTTCCAGAAGGAGAGATCTTTGTTCTAAATGACTACAGAGAAGATGAAAGTGATAGCAGAGAATTTGGAACGATCAAGGAAAGCGATATCGAAGGGAAAGTGTTCTTCATTACACGAAGACGTGGTTTCTAATCTGGCTTACACGTAAAAATAAAGAAGAGACAAGGAGAAAAAGATGAATATTAAGAAATTACTTGGAAGCGTAGCGGCTTCAGCTCTAGCAATTGGAGCGACAACGGCAACGGCATTTGCTGCATCTTACACACCAATTACAGGTGGTGATGTAACATTCAACACAACTTTAACTACAGAAGGTGGTACAGCAGGAGCAAAGGTATTTAAAGCTACAGTAGCTCCAGGCACTGCAGTTGCAGCAACAGCAACAACACAAGGCATTAAGGCTGGCGTAGGAACACCTACTATCGCTGATGTAGATTTAACTCAGGGTACAGAAGGAACAATCGATCTTAGTCCATGTACTTATACAGAACCAGGCATTTATCGCTACACTATCACTGGCGGTTACACAGTAGGCGGAAAAGATAACGTCGCTGTCGTAGATAGTGGTAACACACGTACATTAGACGTATATGTAGTAGATGACGGTGGTACATTAAAGGTCGCAGCAACATTACTACACACAGGCACAGACGCTCCAGCATTAGCAGCAGCTGGTGATGGACAATATGCTCTTGATGATAAGGTTGACGGATTCTCTGGTAAGTTATCAGCAGATGACGAAATTACAATCATGAAGAAGGTTACAGGAAACCAAGGTGATAAGAGCAAAAAATTCACATTCACGCTTGAAATTAAGAAGGCTATCCCTAATTTCACATATACATTAGGTGATACAACACTTGTTACAGATGGTGATGGTAACGGTACTGCAACATTCAAGCTTGCAGATGGTGAATCCGTTAAGATGGTATCATTAATCAATGGTGCGGAATATACTGTTACTGAAGATGCCGACGGCTACAAATCAACAGCAAAGATCGCTGGTGTAGCCGAAGGTGAAACAGCTGGTACATTGGGTACTTCAGACAAGATCAAGACTGGTTATACAAATGATAAGTCAGGCGTTATCCCTACAGGTATCTTGATCAACAATAAGGCTGCTGTAGCTACAGTTCTGGCTGGTGGCGTAGTAGCGTTTATGGTCATTAAGAAGAAAAGAGAAGAAGTAGCAGAATAACTATGAGAAGATCCATCAATAAGATATTTAGACACCTAAATAATGCCTATGATAATGCTATTCTTCTCGTTTGTATCGTATGCATGCTTATTGGTGGATATTCAATGATTGATAACTACAATATCTATCATCAAGTAGAGGCACAACAAAAAGTGGGGTATCTCCCAAAGGTATCTGAAAAAGAAATTACATTTGAAGATGCTCCACTCGCTACTGCTTGGTTGTACGTGCCAGATACAAACATGAACTATCCGATTATGCAGGGAGCAGATAACCTTGAATACATTAACAAAGATTATAACGGGAAATACTCTCTTGCAGGCTCAATCTTCTTAGATTTCAAGAATAAGAAAGATTTCACAGATAGCTATAACATCCTCTACGGGCACCACATGGACCACGGCTATATGTTCGGGGCTCTGGATAAGTACGAGGAAAAAGAATATTTTAATAAACACAAATCTGGATACATACTAAGTAAAGAACATATTTATAAAATAGAATTTATAAAGTATGAGATCACAGAAGCAACCGATGAAACAATATTCTCTTTGGACACGAAAAATGAATCAAGAGGATATACAGAAGAAGACAAGCTAATTGCATTAACAACCTGTAAAACGCCTAATACGTTGTATCGATGTGTTCTACTAGGCAAAATGCAGGAAATAACAAAGGAAGAATACAAAAACGAGGTAGAGAAATGATAAAAAATTTATTAGGCAAGCTTTTGATCACATTTGGAATTTTATTTTCAGTTGCTACCCCAGTGTTAGCAGATAACCAGGAAGTCACCATTAAAATTCCTGTCGAATCCGATTATGATGACGTAATCTTAGAAGGCGAAGGATTAAATCTTGAAATTAAAAATAAAATCGAACTATCCTATACGCAATTAGGAAACTATGAATACGATATCTATCGTAAAGATGATGCTGAAAACAAATATCACCTACAGATAATGGTTCTAAACAATGATTCTGGAGAAATGGTTGCAGAAGCCGTCCTATCCAAAAATGATGACGCTCAGAAATATACAAAGATTGAATTTAAGAAGGATAAGGGAAATCCATCAGAGCCCCAAAATAATGTTCCAAGCAAAAAGAATGAAATTGGAACGGGTATCAACTCAAACATGCATACATACTTCTTCGGAAGCATAATTGTGTTTGTATTGGGCATATTGGTATTAAAAAAGACATCAAAAGAAAATTCCCTGTGAAATTTGTAAAAAACAGGGATTTTTTCATGCCATTTTTTGCAAAAAATAACATAATATATACATGAGAAAGGATGTATAGAAAGAAAACAATGATGAATCTCAAAAAAATGCTTTTAGGAGCGATGGTTGCTACTATGCTAGCTGGGTGTAGTGCAACAAATTCCACTTCAACACAACCTTCTACAAAAGAAGATGTGCAGAAGAAAACTGATACCAGCTTAGATAAGACTACAACCGAATCAGCGGACAAAGAAAAGAAAGAGGATGTAGCAGAAAAGAAGGACGAAAAGACTGAAGAAAAGTCTGAAGAGAAATCTGAAGAAAAGAAAGAGGAAAACGCCCAAGATCAACAGAAGAAGGTGTTGATCGGAGAATGGAAGTTAAACTCTGTTAAGGTGAATGACAAGACATATACCTTAGAAGAGCTAAAGACAATTCTCCAGGAGGAAGCATACAAGAAGAACTTACTAGGCTTTACCTTCACAGAGAAGGAAGTTTCAATGACTGTAGATGGTGCAGATAAAGGAACTACTGCATACCACTACAATGAAAAAGATGACACATGGGACGATGAAACAGAAAGATTAAAGTTCAAGGTTGAAGGAGAAACACTAAGCCTTGTAGAAGGAAATACAACATATTTGTTTGCAAAGTGATTTAAGGATATGTTTGCAAAATTATTAGTTTCCATTCTACTGTTTTTTAACCCAAATATGCGTTTAGACGCAATCAAAGCAGCATCAAACACAACAAGCTTTATTACAGATGTACCGACTATCGTTTCACTAAACAATAGTACGGAAATGAAAAACGCCTGCAAGGACATCGAGAGTGATGTGAAGGCAGGAGAAGAGCGTATTGAACAGGAGCGTATTGCTCAAGAACAAGCTGAAGCAGAAGAGGCTGCACGTCAAGCGGCGTTAGCAGCACAAAGTTCTTACAATAACTATAGTAATTATAACTACTCAAATAACTACTCAGGTTATACAGCCTCAGACTACACTTATAACCCTCCAGCAATGACAATGGGCAATTATGGAAGATTGTATGTCGGTGGCACATCATGGGTGTTGGAAAGCAGAGGCTTTCAAGATATTGTAGATAGAGGTGATTGTTGGGTCGGAGAAGGATACCCGACGATCTTCGGAGCCCACTGGAATCTCGGTTTTACAGCAATCGAGTATGCCTCAACGGCAACATGGTACAAGCCAGATGGATCCGTAGTTACACTATACAAAGTTTCAGAAGACTGGAATGCACACAACTATGGTACCGTTACAAAATCTAACGGAGAATACTATTTTAGTAATCCAGCAGGACCGATTGCGATGTATACTTGCACTTCAACATCTGGGAATGATGTATACTTGTCATATTGGACATATTAAATATGAGCATTCTGTTTTGCAAGGAATGTGGCAAAGAGTTTAAAAGTCAAAGAAGTCTATCAGGACACATTCGGAACTCTCACCATATCACAGTAAAAGAATATTATGATAAATATCTAAAAAAATCCCCCGACGAGGGGATTTGCTTTTGTGGAAACCCAACTATTTTTCTGGGAACAAATTACGGATACTCAAAACATTGCAGTTGTAAATGTTCCGCAATTGATGAAAGAACAAAAAGAAAAAGAGAACAAACGAACCAGGAGTTATTTGGTGTAAATTACCCCGCAAAATCCGAGCAGATAAAAGAAAAAATTTCTGGGGTTTTTATGGAAAAGTATGGTGTTCCTTGGGGGTTTCAATCTGTGTCGGTAAAAGAGAAGATAGAAACTACATTTTTAGATAAATATGGCGTTAGATCTTCGTTTCAATTGCCAGAAATTAGAGAAAAAGCTATGAATGCAATCAGCGAGAATATCGATGAGGTGAATCGGAAAAAAGCAACTACATCTCTTGCTAATTACGGAGAAACATCATGGACAAAGACTGATTGGGGCAGAGCGAAAATACAAAAAATAGCCAGTTCAGATGAAATGATAAAAAGAAAAACATCGACGATGCACAAAAATAATTCTTTTAGTTTTTCTATTCCTGAAGAATTGTTGTATAAAAAATTGATTTTAGAATTTGGAACAGAAGATGTTTTTAGAGAATATTTTTGCGAAAGATACCCATATAAGTGTGATTTTTACATAAAATCAATTGATACATTTATTGAATACAATGGATTTTGGCACCATGGAGAACACTGGTTTGATAAGAATTCTGTAGAAGACGTTGAAAAATTGTCACTTTGGATAAAACACGCTAAAACTAGCGAGAACTATAAGAAAGCAGTTAAAGTATGGAGTATTGGTGATATAGAAAAACGAGAAACAGCAAAGAAGAACAAATTAAATTATATAGTTCTTTGGAATGTTAAGGATATTGACAATTTGTCACTTAACCACTAATAAGGTCAGTTCACAACTGACTTTTTTATTTGACATTAGTTTCTTTATAGCATATAATATAGGTATATCAAAGGAGAGAGAAAAATGAAAAAATTAAGTAAGAAATGTAGTGTCCAACTATTTGTCAAGAACACAAGCGTAGTGATGGAACCAGATTTGCATGATAAAGCATTTGACGAGTTCTATGGCACAAAGAATGATGTTATGCATAATATAAGAAAAAGACTTATAAAATATCACGGGTTCACAGGGAAAACACTGGTCGACACCTTGAACGCAATTAACAAAACATCTAAGGTATATAAAGGTCTTGGAGAAGGTAGATGTGAAACAATGGTACACGCATTCAATCCAGAAGGAAAATTGCTTTATACATTTAAGATCAAATATGAGATTGAAAGAATGTCTAATTTACCAAGCAAATACAAGACAAATAATAAGGGTGAGAATCTTTACGAAAAGAGACTAATCCAGCTGCATGGTGGAGGTAGACTTGGTAGATACAGACTTGCGACCAAAAATGTAAATACTAACACACTTTTAGAACTACTTTTACCTATGATTAACGAACAACTTAAAAGTGGTTCATCGGTAAGATTATTACCATACAGTAATGTTGAGATCAACCATCCTCAAGTATTTAAGTTTACCCCTAGTGATGATTTGTCCATTACCGTCAAATTTTCTTCGTTTGGCAGTTACACACGCAGCACCGTGGATATAATCTACAAAGGTCGTACAGTATTCTTGTTAAACGGCTGTTATAAAGAAGTCACAGAGGAAAATATTAAAGAGGCACTCGCAGTGGCAGATCAGTTTGACGAAATTTGTGAGATCGTCAAAAACGCATACTCGCTTTAAGGAATGTGAAAAAGGAAGGAAATAAGATGAGAGAATATTTTAGCAAAATTGGCGTGTGTAGGGAAATCGAGGTCATTAAAGAAACGTGCCCAAAGGAACTGCATCCATATTTAGAAGAATTACAGAAGAATATATTGGAAAGACAAGGGTTCAGATTGTCAGAGTTGGTGGATCACCTAGATAGATCCTTAACACAAAAGGAAGCCCAACTGGAAGGGAAGATGAGAAAAGAATACAAGGCGAGAGACTTCGCAGAAGGATATGGATCTATTTCAGAAAAGAAGCCTCACAATAGCAGAGTTACACTAAAATAAGAAAAAAACACAAAAATATATTGACAATAAAATAACATCATGCTAATATAATAGATGTAGCACCGATACCACATAATGTGGACGGAAATCTGGGATGATATCCAGCGATTTACTTAATCATATCATCACCAATTGCTAAGCTCTTTGACAACTTGAAACTATGCAGCACTGAACCCAGTGTGAGAAATCTAAAGCCAAGACCATGGCTCTGGGATAGGTCTGAATGATGTGGCTCAGCTTAAAGGATACTTTAAGTCAACCATTGACCATACTATATATTGAAGCGTATGGACAGCTTCTTCGCTCGAAACAGAGGTGGGAGTATCAAGGATCTAGTGCTAGGTACTATGAGGATACAGCACAACATAGGCGTGCCAATCGTAATTGAAAGGTAATGTGAATAGCATTGCCCTAGAATCCTAAAACCTAGTGGCGTCGAAAACCATGTAGTCAGTAGGAAATTCGAATCAAGGTGGCAGAACACAAGAAAACGTATGTAGAAATGCATACGAAATAAATCGTCAGAAAGTTGGTGTGAGTAGCCAAAGTGTGTTCAGTTCTAAACTAGAATGGAAAGATCCGCACAAGTAGAATGCGAAAAACTATTTTTGACTGAATGGTTGGTGAACATGGCAGGTATCAATCCTGTTGCAGCTTGGATCCCTTCGGGGATTGGCAATGATAGTCGGAGAACGTACAACTCCAGGCTCAGATCATTGTTCTGTATGGCTCAATCTGTAGTAGTATTGCGAGTAAGGGGAAGCCCTCTGTGTTGTATAGTTTTAAGTTGTCAAGGAAAAATAAGTTTGGATATACTCCCAAACACTCTCTTTTACCACCTATATGGTGGTTTTTTATTTTCCTCTGTATCACATAATAAATATGACTTTATTTGATGATCATGGAGAACATTATTAAATAAGGTAAAAATAAGAGCCGATATGGCAAGGAGGAAAATTAAATATGACAGTTTACATCAACAAAGAAAATGAGATTTTAGAGGTTGTGTGCGACCAATCCGCCACTAACCCACTAGAGGAGTATTGTCTCCCAGTTAGATTTGCATCATGTTGCAGTTATACAATGACGGAAGACCAGAAATATTCTGGCTTAGATGAGTTATTGTATCCTAATCTTCAGACTTCAGAAGAAGAACAAGAGAAGTATGAAAAAGAACTCGATGGATACGACAGTATTGTAGAAAAGTATGAGGACCAAATGAGCTATTCAGGGCTCATAAAGTTTTTCAACAGAATCAATTCCGAAAGCGAATATTGGGCAGCCCCAATCTTTATTTTTGAACACAGCTCAGTAATGTTTTCAACAGCTAATAACGGAATGTTTGCAGGATTTGCGTATCTCAAAAAATCGGACGATTCCCTTGTCGTAGAAGATAAGGAAGCATTCTATAAGCTTGTAAACGAACAACTTGAGATGTTTACAGAATATTGCAATGGTTCTGTATTTGCAGCAACTGTAGAGTTCCCAGATGGGTATGAAGAATCCATGGGAGATATTTACAATGCCAGCGGTTACTACGAACTCATGAAGACACTGCCAAGAGGCAAAGATCGAGTGCAATACTACGAGTTACAAAGCGATATTTTTGGACAACTCGGATGCACATCCAACAAATGGGCAATCGCAATTGAAAGTGATATCAAAAGAAAAGACCAGTATCTGAGTTTTGAAAAAACAATAGAACAAAACAAGAGACGCTACAAGTAAAGGAGGAAAATAAATATGGAAAAGTGCTATGTTAATCAAGAAGGACAAGTTCTAATCATTAAAAAGGAAGAAACACCAATCAATCCAATGGCAAGCTTCGTAGAGTTCTGCCCGTTACATTGCAGAGAAGACAATGACATTGTTTTTATCTCAGATCACTTCGAAATGATGGGTCATGAACTGCCAAAAGACGCAAAAAATTTACAAATGGTTTCTTTTGCGATGTTCTCAGGAAAGTTGCGGGTGATGAAGTCAACAGGAAAACCTGAAACAAAGGTTCTTGGCTTTGCATTTACTACAGAAAAGATGGATGAAAACGAGTTTGTCGATTTGGTGGATGAAGATCTATCTGTATTCCAGGAGTATCTGGATGGTAAAGTATATAACGCAAAGTTCACAGACATTAACGAATGTGAAGAAGACATCCTTGATAACGTTTACGATAATGGTGACTTTGCATTTACAGATGAAAATCCGCTTATGAAATCCATTAGAAAGAAGAACGGAAAGTGTCTATACAAGTCACAATTAGATGACGACTACGCTCGATATGAAAGATTATGGTGGGTAGAGACAGAGAGATGTAAAGAAGGTGGCTTCCTATCATGGGGAGAGGTATTTGACGAAGATTAAAAAGAAAAGGTTGCATTGTGCAGCCTTTTTTTATTTTCCAAACCACTTGCTTTTATTTTCTTTTAAGCATATAATAGAATTGTAAAGTAAAGAAAGGAAGCAGAAATGGAAACTAAAGAAGCGACAATTTTAGTAAAGTATCACGATGATATTGAACACATCGCAGAAATCAAAGGCGGAGATTGGCTTGATCTGCGTGCAGCAGAAGATGTAACACTGGAATTTATGGAATCGGCTATTATTAGCTTAGGCGTATCTATCCAGTTGCCAGAAGGATATGAGGCACACATGGTTCCTCGATCATCCACATTTAAGAAGTGGGGAATTGTGCAGACCAATAGCATGGGAATCATCGATTGCAGTTACTGTGGTGATGGTGATATTTGGCGGATGCCAGCACTGTGTCTTCGTAAGGAAGGGACTGTAATCAAGAAGGGTGATAGAATCTGTCAATTCAGAATTATGAAAAACCAACCAGATGTTCACCTTGTCGAAGTCAAACACTTAGGCAACCAAGACCGTGGTGGATTCGGTTCTACAGGAACAAAGTAAGGGGAAGAAGAATGATTATACAAATAGATACATGTAATTCGATGGATACTAATATTTTACAGATATTCGGGAAATACGATCGAATTGACAAGCTGCTTGAAGATGCAGACAAAGGGGTAATAGATATCCAGGCATTGGATTGTGCTGTAAAATTTAATAACAAACTCCATTGGTTTAGACAGTACGGGCAAGACGATCCCAATAGAAAACAATGGATCGAAGAATTAAAGAAAGTACCTCTAAGATATAGAAAAATTCCATGTGACACAATGGTTATCAAAGCAGATGTCTTTGAACGGCGATTATCCGTAACGATTGGAGGCACAAAATAGGGGAAAGAGAGAAAATTGGGATATGGCAAACATTCAAAACACAGAAAGGAAACAAAAACAATGGAAAAAATCAGAGAAAAGGTAATGAAAGTATTAGAGAGCGGGCTTAGCTCTTACGAAATCGCAAAGGAGACAGGAATCCAGATTTCCTCGTTATCAAAATACCGTAATAGCAAGTATTCGTTAGACAATATGACGCTTTCAATTGCAGAAAAGTTAGCAGGATTCTATGACAAGAATCACAAGCGTGAAGATTTTTTAAAGAAGTAAAACAAAAAAAGAAAGTGAAAAAGGAGAGAAAAATGAAGAAATTATTAACATTTGTAACAGTAGTATTTACATTGATTTGCATGGCATTACCAGCTTACGCAGAAGAGACTGAAGCTACAACGCCATCACCACGCAGATTGGACGTACAGTTAGTACAGGTATCATTGAGAGATAGTGGTAACACAGTACACCAAAACAACTTATATGATGGATCAAGTTTCTTCTTAAACATGACTTGGAACGCAACAGAAACAGTACACACAGGAGATTATTTTGATATTCTTGTACCTGAATCTGTTGACATGAGTTCTGATAAGTTAGACAGAACTTTCCCTATTATTGATTCAGATACAGGAGATGTCATCGGCGAAGGAACATTGCATCCGAATGGTAACGAAGGCGGCAAGATCAGCGTTGTATTTAACGAACAAGCTAATAACCGTTCGAATCTAAGCGGAAACATTTATTTGTGGGTACCTTTTAACAAGGACCACATTCAACTAAACCAGAAAAATGTCATCACCTTAACAATCAAAGGAAATGGTGTTTATGACGGATATCAGATGTCAGCAGAAACAACGATTACACGACCAAGTACAGATGGCGAAGTAATTGCTAAGTGGGGTCAAGGACTACCAGCAGAGCCTAATACAGTCAAGTGGATCATCCGTGTAAATAAGAGTGGTATGGATTTACATAACGTTGTTCTTTCTGACAGTTTAGTAACAGATAATGGCTGGTTCTTGCATCCAGTTGATATTTCTAAAGAAAGATTTAAGTTGCAAAAGGTAACATATACTGAAAATGCAGGCATTTCTAACTGGGGTGAAGTGATTGATGTAACAGACAAGATTCAATTCTCTTCCGATTACAAATCATGGACATTACCTCTAGGTGATATCGGAACACAGGGTTATATGCTGTTCGTAAAGACAGCTATGACAAGTGGAACGCTTCAGAAAAACAATGTTGCTATCTCAAGCGATGAGGTAACAAAGGATGTTACAGCCCAATATAAGTTAGCAGATGTTGGTGGCGATACTGGCGTAACAACAGTAGGAAAATTAAAAGTTGTAAAGCAGGACGCTGAAACGGGTGCAGGTCTTGCTGGTGCTAAGTTTGAGATTAAAGATTTAGATGACAATACAACACAGACCTTAGTAACGGGTGAAGACGGCACAGCTGTAACACCTAATGTAGTATTCGAAGCTAACTATGAAGTAAGAGAAATCGAAGCTCCATTTGGATATAAGGTAGATAATACTGTACATACAATCCAAACATCAGTAAGTGAAGAGAATATTGTCACAGTAAAAGACCAGCCTATTACAAGAGATGTAAAAGTAAATAAGACTTGGGTAGGCAACACAGGCACACAAGCAGTCATGCATTTATATGCCGACAATGTTGATACTGGAAAGTCTGTAACATTAGATGCGGCGAATAACTGGGAATACACCTTTACTGGCTTACGTAAGTATAATGGTACACAAGAAATCCAGTATTCCATCAAAGAAGATGAAATGAATTTCTATATGACATCTATCGCAGGCGATATGGAGAATGGTTTCAATGTAACAAATACTTGGAACGAACAACACGAAGTCCCAGGTGATGCACCTACAGTAGAGATTCCAGAATTCAAGATCACTACTTTTGTAAACACAAATAATGAACCTATTGCGGATTTAGAAGAAGGTTTTACAGAGAAGAAAGATGAAATCACATTCAATGGAACGAAGTACGTATTTAAGGAAAAATTGCCTGATTTAGATGGTATCAGAACTTATGTATATGAAGAGTTCCATAGCGAAGTACCTAATGATGCACCTACAGTTGATGTTCCTGAATTAAAGGTAACAAGATTTGTAGATGAACAAGGTAATGACCTACATGAATTAGTTAAGGATTTTGTTGAGAAGTTAGATATTGATGGATACGTGTTCAAGGAGACAACTGAGACAAGTGATATTAGAACTCATGTTTACACAAAAATTGAGACAGAAATTCCAAATGATGCACCAACTGTAGAAGTACCTGAATTAAAGATTACAAGATTTGTTGATACAAACGGTGTAGAGTTAAAAAATATTGTAGAAGGATTCGTAGAAAAAGATAGCAATATCGTCTATGAGAATGAACGGTATGATTATGTAAATACTACAGAAGAAGATGGCATCAGAACTCATATTTACAAGAAACATATTGATGAAGAAGTGCCTAACAGCAACACGACTACACCTACAGATAACACCACAACAGAAAACAAGGTGATTTCAGATCATATAGTGCCAACAGGTGATAATATGAATAACATATTGAAATTATTTGCATTGTCTATGTTGGGTTTAGGATTTACGCTACTGTATAAAAAGAAAACAACAGAATAGGAGAGTTAATAAAATGAAAAAATTATTATGTATACTAATGTGTTTAGTAACACTAGCAGGTTGTGGCAATAAAGAGAAGCCTAAACAATATGTGGCAGAAGTAAGTTGTCCGTATGTTAATACGCTAAAGTCATTTAATAAAGAGTTAGATGTCAGTTATCAATTTGAGAATAAATCGTCAAAAGAAGGTGATTTTCCAACGATGTGTTTCCTTCACTTGACAGTATACAAGGATGATACTGTCATTGGTTATCAAATTATCACCGCAAAGGACGCTAATGATTATTTAAAAGAGGGCGATTACGACATGATAATCGGTCGAACTACTATTCCTTTAGATGTTGAAATCAAATATGGGGATAAACTTCGTATCGTTGGTGAGGCAAATATTTTCTATGCAGATGACAAGAGCAAAAATACAACACTCACTGATGAAATAGAGTACACCGCTAAGTGAAATAACAGAAGTCAGTTTGAAAGAACTGGCTTTTTCTTGACTCTACTTTCTTTTCAGCATATAATAAAGATGTAGAGAAGGAGAGGAAATATAAATCATGAATTATAAAACATTAAGTAATCAAGAATGGGTAAAATTATTAACAGAAATCTACAGAACGGATAATGTCATTAAAAAGAAACTAGCAAGGGTTCTTGTAAGAAAATCTAAATTTTTCTCTCAACAAGATAAGGTTGACTCATACAAAATTAAGAAAACGCCACAGGGTGATTTAACATTTGATGTTCGCTGGCAGACATTAGCAAACTTTGGTGATACAACTCACTATGAATATGTAACAATGGAAGAATTTTGCTCTGCTGGATAACACAACTTAAAATCAGGGGTAAGAACATGAAAAAACTAAACCGTTATGCAAGAAGAAAAAGAGATAAGTATTTGGACTTTGTAAAAGGTTGCCATCGCAAGAATTTTAGATTGGAAAGATATATCCGTACTTACAATAAATTTCCTATAGTAACAAAGATTGAAAAAGAGAATTTGCACGAGTCTAAAGTACGTTTTTCTATTGAACAACTGAAACTCTGGTATCCTGAATATTTCAAATTCGAGTACATTCGCAATACATGGGATGAATATCCAGAATGGAAGTATGTCTGTATAGGCTATAGAAAACAAAGATACTGGAACAGACCACTTTTTGGTAGAATCAAAGAACGTAAAGAAATTCACGTTAAAAACTACAACTACTACAGAAATATTCAAGAAAAAGAGTGGAAGAAATCTAATTGCCACGATAAGTTAGACTTAATGATAAGAGTCAGACATAACGTTCATACTTATCTTAAAAATATCAAAGAAGAATATAATGGTGGTTACGAGGAATTAACTGATATCAAATTAAGTGGTAAGACAGAAATGTTTGGCAAATGGGATTGGAAATACTAATAACAGAATAGGATCTAGTAGAAAACTAGGTCTTATTTTTCCGTAAAATAGCATAATATAGAATGAGAACGAAGAAGGGAGTTTTTGCTTATGAAAAATAGATTATTTAAAGCATCCATATTTGCATTGAGTCTATCTGTGTTGTCTCCAATTGCAATGCAGATGAATACAAATATAGTTATGGCAGAAGAAACGTCGTCTATGACGGCTGAGCAGTTTGATAATGAAGTAGCGTCATTACCAGATGATCCAGAAACACTAACAACAGAAGAGAAGCAGAAGGTTGCTAATCTAATGGTCGAATACCAAAATATGCAAATGGCTGAAAAGTTGTCGATCAAAAACTATAGTAAATTAGAAAAATTAGCAAATCTAAAAGGTACAGATTCGAATCAAAAAACAATTGCAGAACAATTAGCAGATCAAAAAGCTGAAAAAGAAAAAGGAAATGAACCCACAACCAATAACACCGCCTCTACGACTGCCCAAGAAAGCAAAGAGAGCAATGCTGCTGTGTTGGCAAAGGCAACTGAATATACATTAGAGTATGATCCTCAAAATCCTGTATCTGTAATTATCAGATTTGTTACAGATGAAGATGGAGATGGAAAAACAGATGTTCCATCCAGAATCGTATTGATTGCTCCAAATGGAGATTCCTTACCGATCAGTAAGGCAGCTGTCATGATGAAAGATAAAGGAACAAGCTTAAATTCCTCTCTTACATGGACCGATAACTACCTACAAATCGACTTTGCAACGGCAATGGAAGGAAACTGGTCAATTCAAACTTCAATCCCAGTTACATTCACGAAAAAGGCATACGCTGGAAGTAAAGAAGAAATCGTAGCTCAAGAAGATCAGAAACAGGAGAATAAACAAGAAAATAACCAAAAGCAAGAACAGCCAGCAACAGATGATTCCGAAGAAGAAGGCATCCCAATGGGAGGATTATTATTGCTTGTCGCATTACTTGGTGGTATTTTTGGATTTACAAAGTGGAACTCAAGAAAAAATAACGCTCAATCAACTACTAAGAAGACACAAACAATCGAAGAAGATGATGACGATGAATATGGATATGTTGATGAGGTAGAATCTTCAGATGATGATGATTTCTTTAATGATTTCGATTCAGGTGAGGCAGAAAAATTAAACGTGGACAGTATTTCTGTCCCAAGCTTAAATACAGATATCAAATATGATGATCCAACCCCAGAGAATACCGAGATCGATGATGATCCAGCAATCTACTCCGAAGGTGAAACAAGTCTTTTAACTGCTAAGATGAATAAGTCTAAAGTCGTTGATGATGGAGATGACTTAGATTGACATTATTTGCTAAAAAGAATATAATATAAAGTATAGAAAGGTCGGAAATTTTTTATGAAATACAAAAGCAAGGAGGTTCTGCTTCCATCAGAAAAAGAAGAATATATATCGAAAACAAAACTTCTTGAACTTGTTGATGATTTCTACAGAAGAAGAACTTATACAGTAGAAGATGTTTATGTATTTTCCGACCTAAAAGAACACATTAAAACAGAATTCCCGATGGTAACAGGTGATAAGATTTCTCAAAAAGTAAGTAGCGAAAGAAAACAAAAAAGAGTTGAGATAGATGAACAGGTAGAACAGGAAGAAAAAGAAAGAAGAAGAGAAGAATACGAAAGAAACAAAGAGTATGAAAAGAAGAGAATAGAAAGAAATACAATTGGAGTTTTGCAACCAACTCCAGTTTATGAGGATATTCTCTCTGGTAAGATCACGCTCGAAGAAGCTTTCCCTCCAATTACAATGCAATCTATTATGGATAATATCAATATAAACGGTTATAGATATACACTAGGACTATATGCGAGCACTAGTAAACATTATCCAACAGACTCCGACAAAATGTGTTATGGAATGGTCTCTGAATTGATGCTGGAAGATAGATTTGAAAAAATTCTTGATGTTGCATTGAAGAAAAGGGGTCTATTTGCAACACCAGAATCAAGAGAGTACTTCTCAGAAATAGATAAGATAAAACCAAATGCCGAAGAGTTAACAGATGATGGAAAAGGCTACCTCAGAGAACTACTGTTTAAAAAACAAAAAAACAGATTATCAAGATTATTTTTATTCAAGGGACTAAAGTCAACTCCAGAAGAAGTTGAAAAGTATAGAAAAGAAAATCCAGACTCATTTTTAGAATATGGCGATGAAAAGAAATATGAATTCTCTTCGAAAACAGAACGTTTTGCTCGCTATAGAGAACTGGAGCAAATTGTTGGGACTGAATTGGATGCGTATCCTAGATACTACGGTTGGCAACATCCAGTACATGTTGGAAGAGGAAAATATAAAACCTCTTTCTTTGCCCCATGTCGTGCTTCACTCGAAGAACATAAAATAGAAAGAGAAAAACACAAGAAATTCTTTAGCTGTAAAACGTTGCAAGAACAAGAAAAGATAGTGGAAGAATTCAAGAAACAACAAGAAGAGAAGAAGAGAATTGAAGAAGAAAAGCGTAAGGCAGAAGAAAAACGGGAAGCTGAAGAAAAGGCTGCACCAAAAAAGAAACAAGAGGAATCACGGAAATCAGAATCATTCTTCTCGAAGTGGTTCTCACTCTAAAGATAAGAAAGGAGAAGGTTAAAATGGAGCAATTAAAACGAAATCCATCGCAAGAAAAAGCAATCAATACAACAGAAGGACCTGTCATTTTAATTTCCTGTCCAGGTTCTGGGAAAACGACAACATTGATCAATAGAATTGGCAATATCATCTCAAAAGGTGTTGATCCAGAAAAGGTTTTAATGGTAACTTTCTCCAAGAAGGCTGCCGACGAAATGGAAGCCAGATACAAAAAGAAATTTGGTGAACAGGGTGGTGTCAACTTTTCAACCATTCATGGATTATGCCTTTTGATCTTAAAAGAAGAGTATGGCTATACGCAGGAAAACATTATTAGCGAAAATGAAAAACGTGATTTTATTTTGAATTATATTAAAAATGACCCGACCGTTGCAGATGCTTGGGAATTAACGAAGAATATCTTAAATGAAATTTCATTGATCAAAAACAATTATGTAAATCTAAAAACATACAAGGCGAAATCTTGTGAAACGAGTTATTTTATACAGGTATATAAAGCTTACGAAAATGAAAAGAAGATAACAAATAGAATCGACTTCGATGATATGCTGACACAATGCCAAAGAATGTTTGTTGAAAATCCAAAGATATTAAAGAGATGGCAACAGAGATTTGACTACATCATGGTCGATGAGTATCAGGATACCAATGAGATCCAGCGTGACATTCTGTATGGGCTTATTCAACGAACAAAGAATATTTGTGTCGTAGGAGATGACGACCAGTGCATCTATTCCTTTAGAGGTGCTAACTCAAGCATCATGATGAACTTCGATAAGGATTTTAAAAATGCCACATCCATCTATATGTCAACAAACTACCGTTCAGCACAAAATATCGTGAATATTGCAGAAACTTTAATCACGCAGAATATTAAACGATTCCCAAAGGACTTTATTTCTGAACGTGGAAAGAATGGGGAACGAGGTCATATTCAATACAACAGCTATCAAAGCCGTGGGGCGGAGATGCATGATCTTGTAGGAAGAATCAAGTTAATGCATCAAAGAGGAATCGCCTTCAAGGATATGGCTGTGTTAGTTCGAAACAATCGACAAGCAGACGGTCCTGTGCAGGCACTGTCAGAAGCTCGTATTCCATACGATTCTACCGAAGAAATAAAATCTGTTTATGAAGATTATATCTTTGAAGATATCAAGTCTTATATTGACTTGTCTATGGGAAAAAGCGTGCATAAAAACTTGTTGCATGTCCTAAATAGACCAAACAGATTCTTAAAGCAGCAGCCATTTTTAGAGGTTGAATACAATACAGACGCATTGTTAAATGCGATTCAATATATTAAAAATGAGCCAGATGCATGGAAATATGCAACCGCAGAAAAGTCTATTTTCGACTTAATAAACTGGTTTGGACCAGGTGAAATCAATCGAGATACACCATGCGAGAAGGTATTCAATGGCTTAGAAAAACTCAGATATAGAAAATACCTGAAAGATTCTACAGAATTTAAAAATGGTGATGTTGATGAAACGATGGCAGATTACGAAAAGCTGAAGAATGATGCTTTAAAGTATGAAACAGTCGGGAAATGGCTGGATTACGCAAACAGAGTCACCTACATGATCCGCCAAGAAAATGATAAGAATGATAGCGAAGGTGTGTGCATTACAACGATGCACCGTTCTAAGGGCTGCGAATGGAAAGTTGTGTTCTTGATCGGCGTTAATGATGGAATACTACCAAGTAAAAATGCGATAGAGAAGGCAGAAAAAGAAGAAGAAAGAAGAATTCTCTATGTCGCAATGACAAGAGCCAAAGATTATCTGTTTATAACAAGCTGCGGAAATGAATCCGAATTTATGTTGCAAACTCTGAAGCGTTATAAAGAAAAATTTGCTCCAGCAATTACTAGAAAACTAGCAGGAACAAAGGTACAGCTTGCAGATGGAAGAGTCGGGACCGTAGTAAGTTATAAGGGAAATACAATCCAACTTCGTATCGATGGAAATGTTAAGAATTATGCATTCCCAGCTGATTTCGAGAATAAAAAACTGAAATATATCTAAAGAAGAGACTCAAAAGTTTCTTCTTTTTCTTATCTTTTTCATTTAGAAAATGGCATAATAAGTAATGAACGCAAAAGCGGGAAAAAGGAGAAATTGATTTTGAAAAACGCAAAGAAGAAGATTTTTCGCACTATGCTCTTAGGAACAAGTGCATTGACTGTAGCATCTCCACTTGCCCAAACAGTCGTAATGGCTGAAGAAGCAACAGGAGAAAACACAACTACAACAGGAACTGCAGCAGCAGAGAAGCCTAAGACAGAAACACCTACAGCAGAAAAGCCAAAGGTAAAGAAGTATACTGTAAAGGTTATTTCAAATACCGACAAGGTTAAGTATGACACTGTAGAGGTTGAAGAAAATGGTAAGTTAAAGCTGCCAGAAGCAAAGATCTCATTAGAAGATGGCATGTATGAATATGTGGGATTATATAAGGACGCAGAAATGAAAACACCTGCATACAAGCAAGACCTTGATCAACCAGTAACAAAAGATATGACATTCTATGCTAGATACAATGTTTTCCCATCAAAGAAGGTCTACATTGAAACTGTAAATATCACAGTTGACGCTAACGGAAACGAAATCCCAGAAAAGACAAGAAGTCAAAGAAATTATATTGATCCAGGGCAGAGTGCCAAGATATCTTATGATGGTGCAGGCGGTTATTTCGAAGATAGAGAAATGACAACACCATATTTAGATTGGGGTGCTTCATTATACGAGAATAGAACAGTATACTTAAAGAAGTTTAACACAAGTGCTTCCCGTGCAAACACAAGTTCCGTAACCTTTGTGGAAGCAAGAGAAGGAAGAGTCAGAAGAGATGATTCTGGTAGAAACTCAAATGAAGATACTATTATTGTTAAGAATGGTTCAACATTAAAGCAACCTCATATTACAGATGGTCCTTATAATGTAGAGGGCTACTACACAGATGAAGCAATGACACAGCCATTTGATTGGAATACTCCAATTACAGCAAATACAACCGTATACGTAAATTATGCAAAGCATGACGTAACATTCTATATCTCAGCTAACATTGACGCCGTAAGAACGGAACCGCAAAAGACTGTAGCATACGGAACAGTAATCAGACAGCCAGAGGTTAAAACACCAACAGGATACACATTTGACGGTTTCTTCGCTGATCGTGAGATGACTCAGCCATACGACTGGAGCAAACCACTCCAAAAGGATACTGTAGTATATGCTAAGTATTCAAGCACAGAAATTCCATCAACTGGAGAAGATAAGGCTCAATATGACTTTATCATCAAGTCAAATGTCGAAGAGGCAAAGTTCTCTTCAGCAAAGGTTACTAGTGGAACGTCTGTTAAGGAACCAACAGTAAACGCACCAGAAGGCTTTACATTTGATGGTTTCTTCAAGGATGAAGCAATGACACAACCGTATACAGGATGGGGCAAGCCAATTACAGAAAACACAACTGTATATGCGAAGTTTACAAAACAAGAAGTTGCTAAGTACAGTTTTGAAATCAAGGCAAACATTGATGATGTTGAATTTGATAAATTGGAAGTAAATAGCGGAGCTACTGTTAAGAAGCCAACTGATACTTCAGCTCCAAAGGGATACAGATTTGTCGGCTATTTCGAAGATAAAGAAATGACAAAGGAATATGACTGGAGTAAGCCAATTAAGGCTAATACAATCGTATATGCGAAGTTTGAAAAGATTGAAGAGACAAATCCTTCAGAACCTGTTAAGCCTACTCCTACTCCAGAGCCAGAGAAGCCTGTTGTAACACCTGATCCTGCAAAACCAGTTAATCCAGCAGATCCAGTGAAACCTGTAGAACCTGCTAAACCAGATCCAAAGCCAACACCTACACCAGAACCTTCTAAGCCAACACCTACACCTGAACCAGAAAAACCAGTTCAACCAGTAGAGCCTGCTAAGCCAGGAGAAAAGCCAGTAGAGCCTAAACCAGTGGAACCAGTTAAACCTGTAAATCCAGCGGATCCAAAACCTACACCTACTCCAGAGCCAAAGCCTACTCCTACACCTGAACCAGAGAAGCCAGTAAACCCAGTGGATCCTATTAAGCCTGTAGACCCAGTTAAACCTGTGGATCCTACTAAGCCAGAACCAGAGAAGCCTGTAAATCCAGCAGATCCAGCCAAACCTTCTGATGACAAGATTGAAGGCAAGAAGTTTACAATTAAGCCAAATGTAGAGGGACACAATGACTGGATATGGACGTTCTTGAAAGATAGAAAGATTGTCGTAAATAACGGTTTCCAAGTAGACGAAAAGGGATACCTATTAAACATCGACGGATTCAAGTTAGTCGGAATTTATTCTGATCCAGAAATGAAAACACCAGCTAATTCAGAGTATATCTTATCTGAGGATTTAACGTTGTATGCGAAATACGAAAGATTAACAGCTGAAGATGTCAAACCTTCTGAAGATACAAATAAGCCAGAAGATAAGAAGAATCAGATAAATCCTACAGAGACAAAGAGTGAAGCGAAAAAGGGAACAACTTCCAAGAATGACGCTATCCCAACTGGTGCAAGAACAAATATTTTTGGATATGCATTAACAGCTGTAGCTGCACTGGCAACTAGCTTATTCGTATTCAAGAAAAGAAAGTAAAAAGTAAAAAGAAGGGTTAAATAGCTCTTCTTTTCTTTTTAGAATATATTTTCTTAAAAGAATTGAAAATTTCATACCGTTATGATATAATGATTGTGTAAAAGAGAGGAAAAAATATGGCAGGACAAAAGATGAGTTTAGAAGAAGCAGCGTCAGTAAGACTTCCATTTGATGTTGCAGAGAATATAGATGCAGAAGAAGAAAAAGAAGAAAAAAGAAAGGTAGAAGAATATAAGCAGGCAAGAGCCGAACACCTAAAAACAGTAAGCAAAATGGCGTTTACGCAACAATGTATTGATGATGGGATCATGCCTTCGAAAAAGCAGAAGAGAATTATTGGGAAATATACGTATGGGCTAAGGGGAATGTTATTTGCGAATATCAATAACACTCCAGATATTTTATATATAACCTGTCTTTTATCAATTCTAGCGTTGGTTATCTCAGCAGTTGTAGCAGTAGGATGTGCATCAATTACAGATGAAAAAGCATTCTTAGAATGGATAGGAACAAGCACAGAAGATTTTAAGGCAACTTTCTTTCATTTTATTTTGCCTATCCCAATTACCTTACTTGTCCTATCTTTACTTCAGGCGTTTATTATTAGTAGTATCCCAGGGCAAAGAACTTTTAGTGATGACACAAAAGAAAAAATTGAAAAGAAATCTACGATAGAAAGAATACTTCCAGATCATATTGTTGACGTTCCATGCAAACTAAAAAGATTCTTTGCGGGGATGCTGATAGAGTACAATGTAGTGGCAGTGGAATATGTCTCGGAAAGCGGCTCGCTTCGTTTATGGAACGAGAAGGGAGAACACAAGCTATTCGAAAAAGATTTTAGCGGTAGATACTACGAAGAAGAAATAGAATATTTTGGCACAGAAGTGGAGCCAAACAAGTTTTACAATATTTCAGATTTAATTACTGAAAAAGCAGAAAAATAGAAGGAATATAATAACAAGTAATGAGAAAAATCAATGATACTAAAAATATAAAATTTGAAAGAATATGGGCTATGCCTAATAAAAATACTTTTGAAATCCTACCTATTAAGAAACTAATATTGGAGGAAGTTGACTTAAACAAATATTGGATTGATCCATTTGCAAATAGGAATAAGGTTGCAACAGTAACTAATGATTTGAGTATGGAATATGATACAGATTATCACTTAGATGCTTTGGATTTTATGAAACTATTTGAGGACAATTTAGTAGATGGAGTTCTATACGATCCGCCGTACTCTCCAAGGCAGGTGAGCGAGTGTTATAACGACGTTGGTTATAATGTAACTTGGGATACGACTAAGGCTTCGTTTTGGGGAAATCACAAAAGAGAAATCTCAAGGATTGTTAAGATTGGCGGCAAGGTTATTACATTTGGCTGGAATAGTGGTGGAATAGGATACAAATATGGTTTTGAGATAGAAAGAATTCTTTTGGTACCTCATGGTGGCTGGCATAACGATACTATATGTACAGTTGAAGTAAAAACACATGAAGGAGTGTCCTGATTGTCACACGATTCATGATCGTGATCAAAACGCAGCAATCAACCTAGAAAGATGTACCAACTATACTGTATTGACAACAGTCTAAATATCGTCACTACCGTGGGCTACACGGAAAGTTAAGTCTGTGGATCGTCACATCAAATGAGAGTAGTTATCAATAACAAAATCAGACGGGATGAAGCAGAAAGAATTTCTAAATTATATAAAAAGAAAGGAGTCATAAAATATACATTTAAGTATGTTTTATGTAGCAGGAAAAATATGAAGAATTTAATTAAAAACAAAGAACTTAGAAATAGAATTTTATATACATTGATGATGGTGGTATTCATCCGAATCATCACTCAGATTTCGGTCCCTGGAGCTAATGCAGAGATCCTGAAGAATATGTTCGCAGATAATTCCCCATTGTCGCTGTTTAACACTTTAACAGGTGGCGGACTATCTACAATGTCGGTATTTGCATTAAGCATCGCTCCATATATCTCAGCATCTATCGTAATCCAGCTTTTAACGATTGCGATTCCACGTTTAGAACAACTAGCAAAGGATGGAGAAACTGGACGAAAGAAATTAGAGAAGTATACTCAATTCATTGCAGTATTCTTAGCCGTCATTGAAGCTATCATTATGTCAATTGGCTTTAGCCGTCAAGGAATCATTCCTGCTACATGGGTGAACATTGCAGTGGCATCTGTATCTCTTGCAACTGGATCAAACATCCTGATTTATTTAGGCAACAAGATTACCCAAAAAGGAATCGGCAATGGTATTTCTGTTGTATTGTTATTAAACATTGTATCCCGACTACCAAGAGATATGATTGTACTATACAAGCGTTTTGTCACAGATAAGCCTATCATGTTGGCAGTGATTGCTGTTATCGCAATTATTCTTGTTGTATTATTATTTATTACTTATACAATCGTATTGAATGATGCAGAACGTCCGATCCCTGTCCAATATTCCCAAAAGATGCAAGGAAGACGCTTTGTAGGAGGTGAATCATCTAATATTCCTTTAAAGGTCAACACAGGTGGTGTCATGCCAGTAATTTTCGTCACAACGATTTTCTCTGGATTCTCATTTGTATCTGCCTTACTAGGAGAAAAGGCACCAGCAACATTAGCTCGTATCGTTCATGTATTAACACCGAGTAAATGGTTTGATATCCAAAATATGAAATATACATTAGGTGTGATTCCATTCATTATCCTAATGATTGCTTTTGCATACTTCTATACAGAGATTACCTTTAATGTGGCAGAGGTTTCAAATAACTTAAAGAAATCTGGTGCTACGATTCCAGGTATTCGTGCAGGAAGTCCTACAGAAAAGTATCTTAGAAATGTATTGAAATATGTTGTATTCATTGGAGCCGTAGGACTCATCTTATTAAGTATCGCTTCCTATGCGTTAGAAGGCGTATTTAACGTGAATGTATCTTTCCTTGGCACTTCTCTCATTATTATCGTTTCCGTGGCTATGGAACTTGTAAATCAGGCTAAATCCTACATTGATGCCGCAGATACTGTTACGTTCTTCAGATAAAAACGAGGTAAAAATATGGATAGAAAGATAGAAAGAAGATTATTAGAACGTATTGTTCTATATGGATCCATACAGGAAATGTTTGAGTTCACAATGGCAAACGATATGATCAGTGAAGAGATAACAAAGGTGCAAGGGCACAACCCAAAGGCGTTGTTTGTGGGCATTGGGGTCATGAACGAACTGGCTTATAAATTTCTAAAGAAGAGAATTTATACTAAAGAAGAGCTTATGAATACGTCAATAAAGAAGTTTAGAGAAGAATATTTTGCTAATAACTAATTGACAAGTTCTAACATTACTGTTAGTATGTGAACAACCCAGTAAGGTTAGTTGTAAGGCTGTACCTCTACTGTGTTATTATTCTCAAAATTTTTTACTAAAACATAAAAATAACCTCTGGTTGGCAGATCGTTGGGAGGTTATTTTTATTTTGCCTAAAAAATCGCATAATACAGAAAAGAAAGGATTTTCTCTACAATGACAAATAAAATCAACCTACAAGAATTGGCTGACCTTGAAATACAAAGAAACAAGACGTTGGCACAACATGCAGTTTTGACAAACTCTAACATCACAAGACAATATCAGCGTGAAGAAAAGAAGATAGACGACAAATGGGATGTTGAAGACGCATCTGACCATAAGGACTTCGTAGATGAAGAAGAGAGAAACGACCAAAATGATTTTCTTCAGATCGAAATCGATAATAATAACACGCTTGAGCAGGAAGAAATTAGGCAAGAAAATGCTGATGAATATAAGCGGGTCTATAGGGAAGCACCAGAGAACGACGACATTTGCCTATAGGAGTTAATATGAGTTTTGAGAAGTATTGACGACAAAAGAATAATTATTGTGCAATATTAAAGAAAGGAGAAACACGATATGTATGAAGAGCGGAATCGCAAAATAAAGGAATCTGGTAAAGCAACTAGAGAAAGACGTGCCAACATGGATTGTCGTGTTTTCTCTGTGAAGATCCAAGAGAATAGGTTATCTAAGGCGAAATTAGAAAAGTTACAACGTTGCTTTTTAGAGGCAAAGTGGTTATACAATGCTATTCTTGCTAGTAAAACATTAACTCTTGAAGATACTTCTACTGTTCAAGTTAAAGTTAAAGACTCTTTTGAGATTAGACCAATCAACACACTTTCGGCACAGATGAAACAATCAGTCGCAGATAGTGTTAAAACAAATGTTTCTAACTTATCTAAAGCTAAGAAACATGGTCTAAAAGTTGGTAGACTTCAATTCAAGAAAGAGTGTAACGAAATTAACTTAAAGCAATTTGGCAAAACATATAAAGTTAAATCTCACAACAAAATCAGCGTTCAGAACATTGGAGTTTTAGTTGTAAATGGACTTGAACAAATCAATATAGATGAAATCGAGTTTGCAAACGCTAAACTGATCCAGAAGCCATCTGGTTTCTATATTAACTTAACAATCTATTCCAATAGACAACCTCAACCAGAAACTTCCAAGGAAGTTCTTGGTTTAGACATGGGAATTAAGGACCAGTTGATATTCTCTAATGGTGTAAAGGTAAACTTCTACTTGGAAGAAAGTGAACAACTTAAAGGTTTGATGAGAAAGTTAGCTCGTCAAATTAAGGGTTCTAACCAATACAAGCAAACCTTACACCGAATCAAGAAAGTCTTTGAATACCAGAACAACAAGAAAAATGATGTAGTTAATAAACTAGACTCTGTTTTGAAACAGAACTACATCATCTGTTTCCAAGACGAATTATTACGTCAATGGAAACGGAAAAAATCTAAACGTAGATTCAGTTTCGGAAGAAAGGTTCAACATGGGATTTTAGGTAGAGTCAAGGACAAACTAAAGAATAACCCATCTAACGTTATGTTAAAGAGTTCTGTACCTACTACTCAGACCTGTCCCAAGTGTGGCTGTCTAACCAAACATAGTTTAGATAAGAGATTGTATCATTGTAATCATTGCGGATTTGAAAATCCAGATAGAGATATTCACTCTGCTAATATGATGGTACTGCTGAGCGGGTATGGAACGTATCGCTCATTAAACACGGATACTGTTAGCACTGAGAGGATGATTGGTTTTTTAGACAGTCTATCTAATTTTGGTGTGGTAGTTTCTACTACCAACAGTATGGAAGCTTACTGCCTTTAGGTAGTGGGTAGTTCACAAGCGGATCTACGAGCAAAGTGATTATGACGAACGATAAAATGGGCTTTTTAGCCTATTTTTTATTTTTTCTTCTTCTTTTTACAATGTTTTACAGCAAAAATTACATAATATAGATGAATAAAGATAAATAAAAAACAAAGGAAGGAATAAAAAATGAACAAGATTATTAAATATGGAAAATTTGCTTTACTAGGAACGGTACTATTGTTTGCAGGCTGTAAAAATAAAACAGCAAGTGAGGAAGGCAACTTAAATGTAATTGAAGAAAAGAAACAAGATGCAGTAGAAAAGAAATATAAAGAAGGAGACTCTATTGCTCCAAATGGAACGGCGATTGTGGAAGGAGACTTTAAATCAGATTACGTAACATTACCAGATCTTAAAAATATCCAATATGAAAAAAGAAAGGTAAAGGAACCAACAGATGAAGAAGCTATCGTTTATGTAAAATTAAATGATGCTATCCATGCAAATCCAGTTAAGGACGATTCTTTTCAGGCTGAACTTGGTGATCAAGTATGGTGTCAGGTAACAGCGAAATTCAATGGAGAAGATCTACCAAATGTATCCTTCAAAAAAGGTGGCGAGAACGTTGCACTAGGAAATGGTTCAAATCTCCCAAGAGAAGCAGAAGAAAAGATCGTGGGTATGCATCAAAACGAGGAAAAGGATTTCTCAATTAATTATCCAGAGGACTATTGGAATAAGGATGTCAGGGGGTTGAAGGTAGACTACCATGTAAAGGTTGTGCAGATTGCCAAAACAAAAGAACCATCTGCTGAAGATATTGCAAAGGCAAAGGAAATGTTAAGAGATCAAGATAAGGATTCAGCAATCGTTTCCAATGAAAGATCATTAAAGAATGCCATTGTTTCTGGTTCCAAGATCGAATACTATCCACAGGCTGTAATTGATGACCTAAAGAACAAGTTCCAAGCAGATATTGAAGGCAAGTTTGGTCCGATCGAAAAGTATAAATCCCAATTAACAGAAGAAGAATATAACGACCAGATGTACGAATATGTATTCAAGAACATCGATAAAGAAATGGTATTACGTGCATTATCAGAGAAACTTGGCATTACAGTAGATTCACAATTATGCAAAGATTACGCTCAGGCATTTAATCTTTCTGGAGATGATGCCCTTTGGAAGACACTTCTTTCTGAAATCGCAAACGGAAGTCGGTGAGGAAATGTTTTGGATCAAAAAAAGAAATAAGGAAATGGTCGAAATTTACCTAACTAGAGATGAACCATTTGTGAAAAACATCAATCAAGATATCTTATCAGGTTTGTTAACGGATAAAGAATTTGAAATGATCAAGCCATCATTGGAGTTTGCTGCTAATCTTCTAGGCGTTAAGGAATTATCCTATGACATCTACGAAGTCGAAGCAGAAGAGCTGGATAGGCTACATCTTGAATTTAATACGAACACAGACATTGCCTACTGTATCTTGGTAAGTAAGACGCAGGATCAGACTCAGAAGGTATACGTATGTGACCAAACAGTAGATAAATTCGGCGAACGACCAATCAAAGAGTTACTAGGCTTATTAGAGAAGTAAAAGAAGAATCGGTGGATATGTTCCATCTTTTCTTTTCTTTACTTGACCTAAAATTGCTAAAAAGAATATAATAAAATAAAAGAAGGGGAAGAATATGAAAAATAATAAGAAGCTTCAAATCATCACAACTACATCACTCATTTTCACAATGACCGCCGCAATGGCACTAAAACCAACCTCGGTTCTAGCAGACGAAGGCATGGCGACAGCGGGGCAGTTTACAGCTGGAGAAATCGAAGAAGGAGAAGGAACCATTGCAGCTCCTGAGCAACCAGCTGATCCTGTAGCACCAGAAGAAACGCCAGCAGAACCTACCCCAGCGGTTCCTACTCCTACGCCAGAACCAGAAACACCTGTTGCACCTACACTTACACCTGAACCAGAAGCTCCAGTAACACCTACAAATCCATCACAACCCACAGGAGAGACGCCAGCTCCACACCAAGGAAGTAATGATGCAACTGGATTTACTATTAATTATGTTGACGAAAATGGAAATCACATTTACGACTCGATCCATTCGACAGAAACAAACCCAGAGCCAAAGGAAATTTCTGGATACCGTTTTAAAGAAAAGGTTGAATCCGCAAATGAGGTGAATTTTGTCTATTCGCTCGTAAAATATTATTCTACCCGTTGGGAAGATGCTGATGGCAACGTATTAAAACCTTATACAATTGCCGAAGAAATCAGACCACAAGGCGAATTTGATGGATATCACTTCGATCATAAGGAAGTAGATGATAACGGAAACGTTCTTTATATTTTTGCAAAGAATGCAGAAGAAAAAGCCGCTACAAAGCATGTTGAGATCGAAACTGGAGTACGAGGCAACTTGGTATTGTCTTTTGTAACAACAATCGCTTCACTCTTGACGGCTGGATACCTTTTGGTAAAAAACTCTAAAAAATAATAAAACAACAGAAAAAGAGGCTTAGACCTCTTTTCTTTTACAAAAATAGCATAATAAGTAAAGAACGGGAGGAGGAAGAAGATGCAAACTTGGAAACCAACATCTGACATTAAAACTAATGAACCCATGTTTAAAAAATCTTGTATATGTTATTGGCGATACATTAGAGTGATTCTAAGAGAAATTGGACAGCCAATTCAAATCGAAATCGATCTGGTCGATGCAAATGACGAAGAAATGATGGTCAGATATACACTAGAGCATAATCGTTTTGTCGTAAAAGTAGGTAATCGAGATGAAATATGTGTCAGCAGTGCAAAGATGATTAAAACACTAGAACAGATCCAAACAAAGTTTGAATATGAATTTTTATATGCTATTAGAGAATTTGATGAAAATAAAGAGAGCTTAGCGATACTAGAACTTGCAAAACTTGGTGATATGACGATCACATACGGTGTGCCAGCAATCGTTCCGATCACGATCGATAATAAAGAATCCTACATAAAAATATTGGCAGATAAAGAAAATGGCAAGATATATACCTATCTTTGCAATAATGAAGATGAACCGATTCCCTTCTTCCAAGCTGCTATGTATATTGCAAACAATTTTGTAGATTTTAAATTAAAGAAACAAGAAATTTATAGGAATATCAAAACTGGAAGAACTGCATTTTTTTCTTCGCAAGAAAATAGCAAAATATTAAGTGAATCAAAGCTAAACTCAGATGGTAGTTTTAAAAGAGTAGATTTAGATAAAAACTTAGGACAGAAAGAAGTTGCGGAGAAAAAAGAAGGCTTTGATCCAAGCATGTTAAAAGAGGCAAGTTTTATTCTACAAGACAGCAACAAAAAGAGAAAAAGAAGACATACCTAGAAAGGATGTGAGAAGATGGGCGGAATCAATTTAGAAACGATGTTCGAAAAACAAAAAGAGAAACGAGAAAACAGAGAAGAATCTGTTAAGATGATCAAAAAGTTTCAAGATGCCATGCAAAAAGATGGGTACAAAAACAAGATTGTCAGAGATGAAGAAGGCGGATACGTTGGAAATAACATGAGTAGAGATCAATTAATAGATATGGTCTTGAAGAATTTTAACGGTGACTTCTCATTTACTATTCCAGAAGAAAAATTTGCAAAAAAGATTTTAAATTCTTTCACAAAGTCAGGACGAGAATATAACAATAAACAACGACTCAGTTTCTTAACGGGAGAAGATGTAAAGATCGAAGTACAGATTATCCCATCAGGATTTCTTGGTATGGAAACAATGAAAAGTAGCGAATCGAACAGTTTTAGAATAAATGCTCGCTGTTTTGATCCGTCAGATCCGATAGACCCTAATTTAAAAGTCGATCCTTGCCTTCAGGTGGAACTCGGAGATTTAGGTGGAGTCAATCAATATGAACGTGGTGGACTTTTTGACATTTGTGCCCATATCAATAGACTTGAAAACCAATCATTTGAAAATTGGTACAAATCGAATAAGGAATGTTTCAATGACTTAGAACAAGCAATAGATTATTATGCGGATAATTGGAGATTCTTAACAAGTGTAAACTATTTCAAAGAGAACATGTTAGAAAGCGAAATTTCACCTCCACGTAAAGGAATCTTAGAAATGGCTGAAGAGAAAAAAAAGAAAACAGAAGAGCGTTTTGCACGTGCAGATAAAGACGAACCCATTGATAGGGATGAATTTTATGATGAGCGTTTTTGCTACATGAAACCTGAAGTGCTTATTAAGATCAACGACAAGCTATTTACGATAGACTCGGATGAAGGAAGAGAAGTCGTTGCAAAGATCGCTGCGTGGGAAGATCGCAAAATTACGATGCCTGCTGAAGTTCCAGAAAAGATGAAACAAAAAATGACGAAATTATCAAAAGACCAAAGAGAAACGATTGAACGTAGAGTAATTTCTAAGGCAGTCGAGGCACCATTCAACAACCGACAGGCAGATAGCCTGCTCGCACTAATATTCCAACAAGCACAACGCACAATTGATAGACCGATCGGACGATGAAAAGAAAAATTTTTATGGGAAAAATATCTTTAAAAGAAATGAATGACAGCAAAGTAGAAAAAATGGATAATGGTGATTATCTTGAAAGAGATGATGACATAAGAGATCTTGAGTTAATGGAAAAATACGAACGACTAGGTGATCTTGTTTTAACTAGCCTACATGGAAATTTTGAATGCACGATTCCAAAAGAAACATTTATGGAAAAGACGTTTAACAGCAACGAAATACATGGTGACGACTATCAAAAGGATGAAGACCTGCACGTTAAACTTAAAATTGTGCCAGGATCAAAACTTTACAGAACTGGATTGGGACCAAAAACTGAAATCGCAGACATAGTTCCTCCACATCGTGTAATAGGATTGGGAGATATTGATTTCGGAAGAATTGAATTTTCCACTGAGCCAGTGAATAATCGTAAGAACGAGTATGAGTCTAATTCGGCAATGGATTTCGACGATAGATTAGAAAAATTAGAAAAAGGTTCAAGAGATAGATGGGTAGAAAAGAATGCAGATAAATTCACAAATATTGAAGACGCAGGAGATTACTACGATAAGAATTGGCACCTTTTGACAGATGTGGATTATTACAAAGAAAACTTGATTAGAACAAGTAAAGGAGAAAAGGTTCAAAGGGATCAAAGCAATGCGGTTTATGGAAGAATTGTCCACCCAAATTGGACAGAATCAAAGACTAGTGAGATATTTTACACTAAACCAAGAGTTGTTTTATCAGTCAACGGTAAAGAGGTAGACATTCTTCCTGAAAAATTACGAGAAAAGATAATAGTAGATGCAAAAAACCAAGATGAAGCAGTTAAACGCCAGCTGCCAACAAGTAAGCAAGCAGACAGTCTAATTAATTTAATTTCCGAACAAGTAGAAGACGCACTTGATATACCAAATGCCAAAGAAGTGGAAGAGTTCGGAAAGTTTATTGAAAAGGTCGACAAAGACGTTTGGGTTTCTGTCGAGTTTCAAGATGATGATTACACCTTTACCCTCGAATTACAAAGTGACATGATTGAAGACGGATCTATCGAATCTGCCACTTATAATTTGAACAGAAGATCTCTTGAAGCGGCAAAGAGAGATGTTGAAAACTTTGTGAAGGATCATAAAGTTGCTGTTCGAGAAGAAGAAAGTGGGCTTGAATTTAGAGATGACATGTATGAGTCTTTGGAGAAATTAGAATACGAGCGTGTTCTAATTAACGGAGAAACAAAATATGGCGGTGAATGGCTGCAAGAAATTGGTAATTCGAAAGATGGAGATGAAATTTTTAGGAAACCTGTTGAGGTTTACCGAAGATCTAATGATGGATACAACAGAGTATTTGAAATCGAACCAAAAGAAGTGTTGCAACTTTCAGTTGCATCACCCGATCTAACTACGAAGCATCAAGCAATTGAAAAAGATGCTGAAGAGCGATAAAAGCATATTTTTAAAACATAAAAAAAGAAAGGAATCATAAAATATACATTTGGGTATGTTTTATGTAGCAGAAAAAAATGAGCGAAAATAACAACGGAAATCCAATCTCAAATTTCTTTGGAGGCATCGGAAGATTCTTCAAGGGAGCTGGAAGAGTAATTGGAAATACAATTAAAAACATTTCAAACGATATGTCCTTACTTCCAATGAAGTCTGACATCGAAAGAAGCCTTAATAAATTTAAGACTACACTAATTAAGTCAGCCTTCAAGTTGAAAGAAGGACTAACCAACAAGGCTTTACAGGCTGGTGGCATTGAAGAAAAAGCTAAGAAAGAAGCTGAGCTAAAGAAGAATCCAACAAAACTTATTCAACAGGAAAAGAAGCAAATGAAGAATAAGAATATTACTAGAAGCAAGGATAATGCAACAATGTGGTCTGGTCCATCCATGAAGAAGGGTGAACGTGACATCAACAAGGTTGCTAACAAAGTAAAGCCACCACTTGTTAAAGATGTATCTTCAACAATTTCAAAAGCAACAGAGGTAGCAAAGGCAGCCCCAGTAAAGGCTGCACCGATTAAGAATATTGATATCGGAAAAGAAAGATAAAAGGTGAATAACATGGGAATTGAGAACGTAGGTTCTGATCTTGCAAAACAAGCCCTTCAGGGCTTAAAAAAGGAAGCTCAAGAAAAAGAACTAGAAAAAAATGCAAAGCAGATGGCAAAACACCAATCTGGTAAGACAGCAAAAGATATTTACAAGAAAAGTCCTATCAAGACAGAAGTAGATAAAGCAAAAACAAAGGCAGCTGAAAAAGCAAAAGAAATTGCTAAGAAGGGTGTCAATAAAGCTAAGGATACAATCAAGAAGGCTTCTGCCAAGGCGGTACAAAAGACTGCTGCAAAGACAGCTGAAAAAGCCGCTGAGAAAGCAGCAGAAAAGGCTGCTGTAGCCGTGCCAGTAGCTGGCAAGGTAGTTGTTGCCAAAAAAGGTGTAGAAGCAGCCAAAGGCATTGCAAACCAAGCTACAAAGACAGTTAACAAGGTTGCTAACGTACAAGACTTAATCAAAAATGCAGAAAAGAAGATTTCTGTAGACGGATTAGGCAAGGCAGCAAAAGAGAATATTGTCAATAAAGCAAAAGAATCTGCAACAAAAGAAGAGCGATAAAACGCTCTTTTTTCTCTTGACATTACTTTCTTTTTAGCATATAATATAAGTATAGAAAGGAAGTGGCAGATATGAGAACAGATGAGATTAAAAACTTAATGATAACTAGCTGGATGATTACGATATCAGTGGCTATAGTATTATCAATTGCACTTCAGAACATAATGATTATCAAAGTTGTATCCGTTATTCTCGGTTTGGGATTCACCATTATTCCTTTCAAAGATGGACTCGAATTCATCTTGTTAAAAAGAAATAAGGAGGAGATGTTCTTTGTGGAAGTCACATCAGTAATGCTTGCTGGAGCATCTCTGGTTATTCTAATTATTATGCAGAAGGTTTTGTAAGAGAAGGAAAATATGGATACAGAAAAAGAGAAAAAGATTATTTGGATAACATGGTCACTGATCACAGCCATCGTATATATCGCCAGCTATTTACTGCAAAGCGAAGAAATATTCACTAAGGGGAATCTAGCAATCGGATTAGTAACATTATTATTCCCATGCTCAAATCTATTTATAGCTATGTTTTGTGACACAAACAAAGAAGAAGATATGGCGATTGGAATATTGATGTTATTCTTAGCATTCGTCTCTTGTTGTCTTTCAGCTTTCGTTGTAATAGCTGATCATATCGGTTAAAGTAAAATTCAGAAGGGAGAAAAGAAAAATGAAAAGCGAAATTGGATTTGCTATCATGTTATTAGGAATTGCATTGTCAAACGGAATCTTTGCAGAGTTAAGCGGACTTATCGTCTTGGTTGGATTCAGCAAGGTTGTACTAGACAATCTACTAAAGAAGAAAAACTAAATTATTTTCTTCTTTTTTATTACCAAGCAACTTGCCCATTGCTTTCTTTGTAGGCTTGGTATACAATAATATATGACGAGAAGAAACTGTCCAAACATTAAAAAATAGGCACTTTCTTTTAAAATTTTCTCCAGAGAAAAAAGCAGCACGATGCTGCGTATTTATGACAGGCTGAAACTTAAATTTTAGGTTCTAATTGAGGAAGAGGAATAAGAAAAGGAAAAATATATGGAAGATTTTAAAGTGTTGTTAAGAATTGCAATGAAACCAAGAACAATTACACAGTTTGCAGAGAATTGTGGTATGACAAAAAGTAGTATCAGCAAATTACTGAATGGAAATGGACCAAAGCCAACGATGCAAATGCTTCGAAAGTTTGCCAATAATGCGTACAATTACGTGACATTAAATGAGCTTGTAAAAGCATGTGGTTATCCATCAATTACAAAGGATACTGAAATTAAATTAAGCTCTGTTAAAGAAATGTTGGATCCAAAAGAATTTGTTACGACAATGAAGAAGGCGATTCTTGAAAGTGTCAATACAATTCAAGAAACGGTCAAAAGTAGAGAAGTATACATGAAAGAAATCATGCAATCTACATTTTCTTTCCCTGTATCTGTAGAGAAGGTAACTTCGATTATGTTTGCTAAGAACAAGGTTTCAATGTTTATTGTCTCAAGTGAATTCGGAACATCTTTAAAGAAGTTTGTTGTTTGTATTATGTTTGCCCAACAATTAAATGGCTTCTGTCCGATCAATGTGACTACAGATGCAGCTGATATTATTAAAATGGGATTCGATAAGACAATCCGAGACATGATCACAAAGGGAGAGTTCGTTGCTGAAGATGGCTACAAATTCTTATACTCAAGTCAAGAAATTTTACCGAAAGATGATAACATTGATAAAGAGCGTCTATTAAGAGAAGCACTTACAAATAAATATCAGGTCGGAAATAAGACGGTGGAACTTGAAGAGATCCCGATGATCGAAACGGGATTTGGGTTTTACCTTCCAGCTAAATTAACAGAAAAGGACTTTAGAAATTTTGCAACAAAGCACGTGACAAGTTTGCCTGATGGCGTACAAAAGGTATTTGTGGGCAACAGCCATTGTGAAGATTATCAATCCATATTCGATGAAGAACTGCATGGTCCAGAAGCCTTGATCTTAGATATACTCAGAGTAGAAACTGGCTTTGCATGGATTTACAGAGAGGATAGGGGCTTACGAATGTTCGCTGTACCAACTGTAGCGTCCACGGAAATCAATCCTATCACTCTGAAGTTAATTACAAGAGGTTTAGCAAAAGAACTGTCAGCTGAACGTTATGGAACGGTATATTGGACATTCACATTTATAGAACCATTCCCAGAATTCCCAATCGATAAAGAATAGGAAAAATAATTCCTATTTTTTTATTGCAAATTTTAAAATAGCAGTATATACTAAAAATGATAAGAGAAAATCTGCAAAAAACGTGGATTTTCTCAAAAATTTTCTCCCAGAGAAAAAGCAGTACGATGCTGCGTATATATGACACGACAAGAACTAAATTTTAGGTTCTAAATGAGAAGATAAAGTAAAAACAGGAAGGAAAATGAGAAAAAATATGAATATTGATTCAGATGCAATGACAATATTATGTAACGCTTCAGATAAGGAATATAGAGGCTTTGTTAGAATTGAACCAGTAAGAAGAGCGAAAGATATTATTTTGGGTAAGAAAAGAGCTAAAAGAAAGAAAATGAGAGGATTGGCATTACTATGTTGTTCTCCTCTTAATAACTTAGGTTTTAGTCAGTTTTTAAAGCAGTATATTAAAGAAAATGAAGAAATAGGGAAGCAATACAAAAATAATCGTTATGGTACTTGCATCACTTTAATGTTGCCAAGAGGTTTTCACAATTATGAAAGCACGAAGAAGGTAGCTATTTCTTTTGCCAATAAGGTTACAAATGGAAACAAAGGAATTAAATGGTTTGCTTTTCATTACACAATGAAGAGTGCCTTTATGATCCGTTTCTGGTTCTGTGATCGTTTTATGTATGAAATGGAAAAGGAGGTGTATCCAACTTATACAAAGACTCAGTATATCGATAGTAGCACAGGAAAGTTCTGTGGAAAGAATAACCCAAATGCTGTTGCTAAATTTAAGAAGGGTGACATGAGAGCGGACGTGAAGCCTAGTTATCGATGGTTCTCTGTTAAGAAGACACGCCTATTCGATGGATCTGATAATTATATCCAGAGAGTTAGAAAACAGCTTTTAGAGTACGCTGTTCAATCTGTACGTGATTACAGAGTCAAGATTATCGAAGGATTAATGATTGAAAGAAAGAAATCTAATTACCCAATGTCAAAATGGATCAGACGTTGTGTTTCTGCTTTAAATAATACGATCTCATACGTAGAGCGTGAATTAAGCTATATGTGGCATTACGCCGTAGAAGCAAACCCATTAAGCGTTCAAGATATGGCTTATCAGATCGCAATGGGCGGTTTCATGAGTGAGCAGGAATATTATGAAGCGAAAAAGAGCGTGAGAAGTCCATTTATGAAGGAAGTCGTAAGGTTATGGGAGAAATACAAAAAGATCTTTTCGGATTATGCCTTTAACTATAATGGTGAGACGATCCCTCTTAGAAAAATACGTTGTGATAAGGTTGAAAAGAATTGCGATATATTGAAGTCCATGTTTAATGCTGATTTAATGCTGTTGTTTTTTAAAGCTCCAGAAGAAGTAAAACAGAATGTTAATTTAACACTAGTCGCATAAAAAAATAGCATAATATAAGTGACTAGAAAGAAAGTGAGAAAAGAACATGTTCAATATTAAAAAGAATATATTAAAAGTTGTAGCTGCTTCTTGTTTGGTTATGATGCCAACAATGGTCCACGCAGAAGAGGGCACTTCTAAGACAGCTGATACGATCGAGGCAATTCCAGAAAAGGCAATCATGAATATTCAGATCGGATACGAATTTTCCGATGGTTCCTTTGACGTATGGGCATCTGGTACAGGTACCATGGTTTCAGAAAGTGATATGGTAACGACTGAAACTTTAACAGATGATACAACATCTAGCCTTTTATACAAGAAGATCTTATCTGAAAAAGGAGATGCTTATGAAAAGCTAGGAATTTCATTAAAGAGTGAAAAGGAAACAGCCCAACATATTAAGATCAAGGTTTCTACTGCTACAGGTTCAAAGGTTGAAATCACAACAAAGAATTTCAAACAAGGTGTTGGGGTTATCGGTCTTGCATCGAAACAATCTCAATACATGAGTTTTACCGATACTAATGCAGGACTAGAAACAAACGCTCCAGCAAAAGCATTGTATGTAGAAAAGAACGCCGTTGTATCACTCGATGGAACTGTAACGGCAAAGTCGCAAACCAGCGAGGAATACATCTTTGCAGGCAACACGGCAGTGGCAACAGGATCTCCGATTGTAAATAGTAAATACAGTATTATGGGAATCGTATCCTCTTCCGTAGATAACAACTCTTATTTCATTCCAAACGAACGTATCCAAAGCGTATTGAGTGAAAACGGAATTGAATATAAGACAGAAGGTCAGGTTTCAACAGAAAAGGAAAAAGAAAATAAAGAAAAGCTTGATGAAAAGCGTAAGAAGGAAGAACTAGCTTCTTTAGATACCGATGAGCTTGAAAAGGCAATCAAGTCAGCCGAAGATATCGATACCAATGAGTACACATCTCAATCCGTTGAGAAGTTAAATGACGCAATCAAGGCGGGTAAAGATCTATTAGAAGATGACAGCCGTACACAAAAGAAGATTGATGCAGCAGTTACAGATATCAAGGACGCACAAGATGCTCTTGAAACAAAGGGGCTATTACAGAAGTTCCCGTTCTTGCCTTATGTATTTGGTGGAGTGGTAGCAATTACAATTATCGTTGCGATATTAAATGTTCAAAAGAAGAAACGTCAAAAGTTAGAAGCAGAAATCTTGAAAGAACAAGAAGATTACGAAGAAGACTTCTCACAAGAGTTAGGAAGCTTAAATCATGATCCACACCTAGTTGATAATAAGACAGGTAGACGTGTTGATATGGATGACATGGACATTACGGTTCAATCCGCTCCAAGAAGTATGCGTATTACAAAAGAAGCTCGTACAGATCTTGATTATGCAAGAGAAGATGAAGGAGCTAACATTTTAGATGATGGTGCAGAAGGAACGACATTACTTTCAAGTTCTCCATTAACAAAGAATGTATACATGATCAGACAGGATACTGGTGAACAGGTAAATATTACTAAGGATGGTTTCATTATTGGTAAAGAGCGTGCAAAGGTAGATTATTGTATCTCTGGAAATACGACGATCAGTAGAACACATGCAACATTCCATATCGTAGATGGAGAAATCTGTGTCGAGGATCTTGGTTCGAAAAATTTTACATATATCAATGGAAGACCAATTCCAGAATATACACCAGTAAAATTGGTGAATGGAATGCTGATCCAATTCTCCAATGTTCGCTTCCAGTTGTTTATTGAGGACTAATTCCATGATTAAAGCATATTGTACAGACAAAGGCATCAAGAAGAGTACGAATCAAGATGCCCTCTTATTGAAAACAGCACGATTAGATGGAGAACTGATCGTGTTTGCAATGGTCGCAGATGGCATGGGTGGAATGTCCCGTGGAGAGGCTGCTTCCCGTTTAGCAGTTGAAAAATTCAAAAATTGGTTCGTAAATGATTTGAATCTATTATTTGAACAAGGATTCAGTGTTGATGGATTTAAAGACTCCATAACAAGAACAATTGAAGAGTTACATACAGAAATCAAAAAAGAACTCGGACAACAACAGGGTGGAACAACCGTCATTGGCACGTTTGTAATGCAGAATATGTATATCGCATTCAATGTTGGTGATTCTCGTGGTTATAAGTTAGATGAAGGTTCTGAAGAACTTGAACAGATTACACATGATCATAGTGTTGTCCAATATCTGATTGATACGAAAGCTATTACAAAAGAAGAAGCTTTAACGCACAAAGATAGAAGCGTTTTAATGCAGTGTTGTGGAGCGGGAGATCAACTACCATCTCCACAGTTCTACACTGGCAAATACGCCGACAACACACTCTTTCTTGTTTGTAGCGATGGATTCGTTCATGTCGTAAGTGAAAAAGAGATGGCAGCTATGCTCTCTCTTGAATCCACAAAAACTAACGATGAGCTAAGAAAACAATTAAAAAAAATCGTAGAGATGTCAAAAGAAAGAAATGAAAAAGATAATATCACGGTACTAGCATTTAGAATGGAGGATGAGGAATGGGACTTAGAATAGGGGACCTAGTAGACGGTAAGTATAAAATCATCAACCAAACTGGACAAGGTGGAATGAGTACCGTATGGTTAGCCATCAACGAAAAAGTAAATAAGCAGTGGGCGATTAAAGAAGTCAAAAAGACATCTACTTCCGCAACTTCTCAGATCATCAAGCAAAATCTTGTTACGGAAGCAAATATCCTTCGTCATTTGAAACACGAACATTTACCTAGTATTGTTGATATCTTTGATCAGGATGATACTTTCTTGATCGTCATGGATTATATTGAAGGTAGAACATTGAGCGATATCTTAAAAGAACAAGGGAAACAATCCCAAGAAGATGTTGTAGATTGGTCATTACAGATATGTTCGGTTTTAAAATATCTGCATGGACTAAATCCTCCGATCATTTACCGTGATATGAAGCCAGGAAACATTATGCTAAAGCCAGATGGGAACATTATGTTGATCGACTTTGGTACGGCAAGAGAATATAAAGGTGGACAAGATGGAGATACGACGTTCTTAGGAACTAGAGGTTATGCTGCTCCTGAACAGTTCCAGGGAGAACAGCACCATCAATCAGATGCTAGAACTGATATCTATAATCTTGGTGCTACGATGTATCACCTTGTTACTGGGAAAAACCCAACAAAACCTCCGTATGAATTTCTTCCTATTAGAAGAATTGATAAGACGCTATCATCTGGTCTTGAGTCGATCATTTTAAAATGTATCGCAAATAATCCTGATGATAGATACCAAACGGTAGAAGAATTGGAATTTGCCCTAGAACATTATCAAGAGCTTGAGGTTGAATCATTAAAGAAGCAGACAGCAACGTATCATAGATGGATGACGATCGGATTTGTTGGAATCTTATTATGTTCGATTTCAACTGGTCTTAGATTGTACGCAGATTCATTGTTAGCCAATACCTATGATGAAGAACTTCAAAATGCACGTATCTCCGTGACAGATGAGGATCAGATCAAAAATTACTCAGATGCCATCAAACTGGATCCAACAAGGGCAGAGGCATTTGACGAACTTTTGGATAATGTATATCTGAAGGATGGAAACTTTAGCCAGGATGAAGCCAACCAGCTAACAAGTCTTGTTGGCTATAAAACAAATGGGAAGACCGTACAAGATAGATTCAAAGATGGAAATCCAGAAGGATATGACGAGTTCGCATATAATATGGGGTTAGCCTATTTCTATTATTATGAAACCGATGGAAACAAACAGTTGAGTAAACCATGGTTTGATATTGCAAGAAATAGTTCTTCATTAGAAGAACAAAAGAAAGAAAGAGCATCCAAGTTTTATCAGGTTGCAGATTACTATATTCAATCTGGAAATGTAAATAAGGCTGGAGATACGAAGGTCGATTATAAAGACTTTTATAAGCAATTGATGGATATCTCTTCTGATGATATTGCAAAGAAGGATAACATCAAAACGGCATTAGTTGTTTATAAAGAGCTGACGTTCCAATTAAATACGAATGGTGTCAATTTCTATAACGCTGGTATCAAAATCGAGGATATCAAATCAGAGCTTGATGCAATATCTAAAAAGACAGAAGAATTAAAGTCCCACGGTCTAAAGGATGATGAAGTTGAGTTATATGATCAGATCATGACAAATATCAAAGCTGCAAAGAGCAATTTTGACGTGGTATATTCTGATCGGAGTAACCAACAGGAGAAAAAGTAAAAGATATGTTAAAAACTGTGAATTTATTAAAAATGATTGGATTCTGGTGCATGATCATCGGTGTATTATTTGTGATTATTTTTATCGCCGTTGGATTCATTTTAAAGCCATGGGGCTATAAGGCTCTTTTGAAGCAACGAGACAAAAATTATGGTCGCAGAATGAAAAAGGAAGAGAAGAAAGTGCAAAAGATCAAAAATGAACCTCATGCAAATTCTTCTTCCGCAGAACTTTCCAAACGTGTAGAGAATATCAAGAAGTCGATTCAAGAAAAAGGTATAAAGAAAGAACCGCTTCCTTTAGAAAGTGGAAAAGAAGAAACTTCTTTATTGGATAGTGGCAATACTGAAACAACGATGCTATCTACAGGAGAAGAGGAAACTTCTTTGTTGGATGCAGATCAGGCTCCTACTGGAGAACTTGGTGAAGCAGAAACGACTGCACTAGCAGCCACGGATGATGATGAGACAGGATTCCTTGGTACAAATAATGTCGCTGATTCTTTCAAGACAAAAGAAAACGAAGAAAAACAGGAGACATTAAAGAAGACACGCCAATTTGTTGTTGATGACGAAGAATTTTATAACGCCAATTAAAAAGAGGGTGAAAAAACCTTCTTTTCTTTTTGAAATATAGCATAATATATAAGAAGTGAAAGGAGAAAAAGCCAATGTTCACAAAAAAGAATTTAAAAGATAGACTGACGACTGTAATTCTAGCTGGTCTAATGTCTGCATCAAGCATCATTCCAAGTATCACAAATGTACATGCCGAAGAAGAGACAACGTCCCATCAAACAGCATTTCTTTTCAAAGAAAAAAATGAGGGTTCAGATGAGAACACTGAATTTGCAAAATATTTTGCAGACGGAAATATCGGGTTTAAGTTTGAGTATTCAATTGGTAATCAGTCTAAGACTATTTCAAAGACCTACATTAGCGACAACGCAGAGCTAAATAAGACTGTAGGAAACAAGAATTACGAATTTACAACTCCAGAGGTTCAAATCGAAGAAAATCCAGACGGCAACACCTTTGCGTATCGTGCATCGATTGTGCCAGCACAAGAAAAGTATAACGACTACTTCTTACAATATGGAGAAAATGTTGCTAAGACCACTACTGGAAGCAGAGCAGCAAATATAATCTCTTATAACATCATTAAGGTCAATCGTAACATCAGATTGTACTCACTAGAAAATAGTGGCGAGGTATTTAGATTAGAGGATGTCACAAATTATGATAAGGAGCAAATCAGAGCTGCTATTTACGAAGCGAACCCAGAGTTAAAGGTTTGGAACGATAATCTAAAGGCATCCGACCCATCTTTCGAATTGTTACAATTTGATAAAAAGGGCGTGCATACAACATTCCCAATCAGAACGGGTTGGAACATCCCTCAAATCAGATTCGGATATTTCGGAGACGAGGATCACAATGATAGAGGACTATTAAGACCAATTAAGCCAGCTCCATCATTTGCTAAGATTACATACCGTTGGAAAGACCATCGTGATTTTACAGATGAATTTGTAAACGGTTCAGAATTCTCATCCGCAATGTCAAAAGAGAAAATCGAAGAAAACAAGGCGTTAAAGGTGTATAACGGACCAATGGAAAATGACTATCGCCTTGCAACAGAAGATACTTTATCTGCAGATATTACTACATACTCAAAAGCTGGAGTCTTAAATAGAGTAAACTTTGATAAAAATGTAAACTACTATATCGTAGAAAAGCAATTTCCAGCAGGACGAACTCGTGGAGAAGATATTGAGTTAACGCTTGATGACAAAAAACAGTTACACATTCTCTACAAATATGAAGATGGCGAAACTGTATTAGAAAAGACACAATGGGAATTACCAAATAGTGTTATTAAAGAGTCCGATCTACCTAAGTTACAAGACAACTTAGAATTCAAGGATACATTCTCCTCATACACAATCACAGACAATAACAACGAAATTGTTCGTATTGTAAAACGAAATACTCCTGTTTCTCCAGCAGAAAGAAAAGTAATGGTTTCCGTTGTATATAAGCTAGAAGATGGAAGCCAGGCATTTGCCCAAGATTTCGAATTTGAAACAAACCAGGTTATCAAAGAGTCAGATCTTCCTCCAGCTTTACCAAATATGCATTTTACAGATGAATTCGTAAGCTATAAAGTGGTTGATGGCGTCAATAAGATTGAACGCACACTAGCAATGAATACCGCTAAATCATTCATCACTTACAATGACGCAAATGGTATTACTGCTGGAACAGAAGAAATTATAAAACCGATCGGTTCTAAGATCACAAATGATGACTTACATGCTCCAGAGGGGACTCATTTAGCAGAAGAGGTAAACCATACAGTATCCGAAAATGAAGATGATAACAAATTCGTAGCATTGATCGAATATAACACTGTAGAAATTGGTGTTATCTATAAAAAAGGTGAAGACGTTGTAAAAACAGAAGTTATCAACAAGAAGGTCAAGGATGTTGTGACAAGCGAAGATTTACCTGCCTTACCAAACAACATGCACTTTATTGATGAATTTACAGGCTACACTGTAGCAGGAAAGAATGACCAAATTACAAGACTCGTAGACGATGATACGGCAACTCAAGTAGTTGTACACGTTACCTATAAGGATTCAGATGGAAAAGTTGTAAAAGAAGAAGATATTTCAAAGAAAATCGGTGAAAAGGTAACAGATAACGATCTAACCGCTCCAGAGGGAACACACTTTACTGGTGATCCAACAGATTATACCGTTACTGAAGAAGGCAATAAGATTGAAAGATTAGTTGATTATAACGAAGTAACAGTTAAAGTTGTCTACAAGGACAAGAATGGTAAAGAAATTAAAGCTGAAGAATTAAAGAAAAAGATTGGCAGCAATATCAACGAGTCAGAACTACCGTCTACTCCAGATGGAATGCATTTTGTCGATAAGTTTGATGGATACATTGTTACAGGAAAAGACGACAAGATCGAAAGAGTTGTAGAAGAAAACGAATCTAACGATGCTATTATTAAAGTCGTTTATAAAGATAAAGACGGAAATATCGTTAAGCAGGAAGATCTGAAGAAAAAAGTCGGTGATAAGATCACAAACCAAGATTTGACCGCCCCAGATGGAATGCACGTCGTTGGAACAGTAGAATACGACATCACAAAGAAGGAAAGCTCATTAGATGTACATGTCGAAATGAATAAAACATCTGGACATATTTCCTTCATTGCAAACATTGCAGATGGTCCAAGATACAATGAGTTTGATGTTACGTTTGGAGAAGTTCTGCCAAAGTTTGCTGGCATCAAGGTTAATGGATACGACTTTATCGGATTCTACAAAGACGCAGAAATGACAGATCCTGTTACATTCGAAGAAGTTGTAAACGATGATATGACAATCTATGTCAAATATGAAGCAAATCATGAATTGGATTTTGCAAAGAAGTACAATACAGCTAACAAGCCAAGTAGCAAGCCAGCAGACACTGGTGCAGCGATGTATGGGTTCACATTCCTGTGCTTATCATCCTTATTTGCCATCATTGGATACATTGTATTGGCATACAGAAAAGAAAAGGTGGATTAACCCATCTTTTTTTGTTCTCAATTTTTCACAAAAATAGCATAATATAATATGTAGAAAAAGGAGGTCGGTTTAATGACTCGATCAAAACGAATTATCGCTACAGCACTAGCTGGTATGACAATTGTTTCTGCAGCTAACCCAAGTGTATTGCTTGTAAATGCTGAAACTAGAACAAACGGCAAAAGTCAGATGAGCATTACAAGTGGATCAACCAAGCTCCACTTAACAACAACAGATATACAATTATTCAAAGATGCAGGACGCACAACTCCTGTTGCTTTCACGTTGTCAAATGAAGATGAAAAGGACTATATCAATATTGCAGAAACGCATGATAGTGATGATGTGTTCTATTATCGTTTGACAAATGCAGGTTCAAAGCCGATCGAAGGACAATTCAAGTTTGGAGATACAATTAAAGAAAATTTTGTATCCGCAACTAAGACTGGTGGAAAGATTGCTTTCAACTTCGATACTGGTAATGTCATTGCAGATACAGATATTCAATTTACAGATAGCAAAGGAAACGCATTAACAATTCCTTATGCAAATGGCTCTTTTGATTTTTCTGGTCAAGAAATGAATAAAGTTATTAAGTATAGACTTAATATTGCAGATTCTCCAGATACAGAAGGCGAATTTGTGTTAACAGACGCAAACACAACAAAGACACTTGCTCGTTATCAAAAGGTCGATGTACCAATGGTCAAGCATGATCAGGAAAAGGTTTATGGAGATGCAAGTTTCGCTAAAAACACATTGGTAGACCTACCGAGTGATTATACTGGTTCTGTCACATATACGGTTACATCTGGGAATAGTGTAGCTATCAGCGGAAACGATGTTGTCGTTAATGGCGTTGGTGAAACTGTAATCAATGTGAAAACAGAAGATACGCCTCGCTATAAGGCTACAGAGGTATCTGTAAGAGTGAATGTCAATAAGAAGAATCTTGGAACAATTACATCACAGGATATTGAATGGGATACCGTCCAGAAGGTATATGATGATAACAATCAGTTGCAATTAAGTGGACATGTAAAGGCGGCAAAGGGACTTGTAGGTTCTGATCGCATCAATATTACAGCGACAGCAACTCTCGATGGAAAAGAAGTCGGAAATCATCATGCAACATTGTCCGATATTAATGTTACAGGTTCCGATAAGTATTCTTTTACCGAGTCTTTAACAAGCGGTCCAGATGTCACTATCACTAAGAAAGATGCTCATTTGTCGATCAAGGATATTACAGTGGAATATGGCTCTAACGAATGGAAGGCTTTATCAACTGGACATTTCCCAACTAATTTGCTGGATAATCTAAATATCGATGAAGATGTTAAGGATTTCCTAAAGAAAAACGGTGTAGAAAATTATTTAGAAGCTACATTTACAGGCGGAAAGTATTATGTTGGAAATAATGCAAATGCAATTACATTATCTTTAAAACAGGCTTTCGTAGGAAATTGGAACTTGATCTTAGATGATGCAAGTGCTGATATCAATGTGACAGCAAGCACAATGAACGACCAAAAAATTCAAAGCAAAATCAAGGTAAAAGATAGTGATAATTCCAGCGTTTATAAATCTGGTAATACAACATACGTTAGACCAGGAGCTGAAGTTGAGTTTGAAGCAAGTGATAATGAAGGCTTATTTAATAGTGTCAATGTAAAACAAGAGGATGGAACATATTCAAATACATTATCAATTAAAGATGATGCAACAACTGGAGATGTTACAAACCAATTCTATCTAGGAAACACAAGTAGCCCTGCAACAAGATCAGGCGAAACGACAATTCCAAATGGGTTGTTAAAAGTTGATGCGACATTACCTACAGTTAATTTCGATAATGGGAAGTTTACAGATGTCAAAGGCAATAAGATATCAAACAATGGCGAACTAGAATTCAATAAGTTTGTAGGTAAAAATGGCTACAGACTACACGTTAATGTAAGCGATGCAGACAGTGGTGTTAAAAACGTTGAATATAAAGTTGTTTCTGCACCTTCTAAAGATAGTCAAGAAGCTGATATTGTTAGAGAAGCAAAGGCATCAGGTTGGCAGGCACTACCTTCAGATGAAAATATTGAAATAAGTAGCGAAAGAGAAGGAACATATATTGTTCTTGTTAAAGCGACCGATAATGTTGGCAACGAAGTTATTACCACATCTAACGGCATTGTAGTGGATACAACACCGCCAGTTATAAATCTCTATACAGATCGTCTCGGACGTAATAGACCATATACCATCAGAATAGAAGATGGACCAAAATATAAAAGCTCTGGCATTGATCACGTCGTTGTTACAGTTAAGGATAATGGCGTGAAACTGATATCAGAAGAGCCTAGAACAAATTCTTTCACTCTAACAAAAGATGAGCTTTATTCAAATGACGAAAAGACAGTAACAAAGGAAAATATTTCACTTGGTAAAAAATCTAATAAAGTAATCAATATCGAAGGAAATATTAGTGTTGATAGCAATAATGTTTCGATTCAGGTTGAAGCTTTTGATAGAGCTGGAAATGTGATTCAAACAGAAGAATATAAGAACGTTATCGTTGATAAACTGGATCGAGAAATGACGATCACATATCTTCAAAATGAACCAGTAAACGGAAAATTCTTCAATCAAAAGCGAGTAATGAATATTACTTATAGAGGAAGAAATTTTAAAGAAAATGATGTTGCATTGTTGTTCCAAGACTCCCCAACTGGGACTGGGGCGGTTCATCTCTTTAATCTTGAAGATATTAAAAATGGTCGAGTGAATGGTATTAAATTAAAACAAGATCGAATTGATTCACAAGCAGATCGAAATGAAGAGACATATACAAATGAAAGAACTAATACCTACCAATTCGAACTAGGTGAAGATGATGGGTTTATAGAATTTAATAAAGAACAATATATATGGGATTCATCTTTCTTAACAGGTGGTATCTATACAAACCCAGGTGGTGTTAAATATACGGAAGGAACTCGTGCTAAGACGGACTTTGTTATTGATACAAATAAGCCAAAAGCAACGATGAAGTTAACAGGTGACAATAATGAGGTAATTGAATTATCAGAAGATAAAGAAAACCCATATTACACGGTTAAGAGTGTCAATGCAGAAATTTCTGTAGAAGATTACACTGGTGATCCAGAAGGATGGACAGAAAAAATTAGGGATCGATTCGATTCTAATAGAGTTAATATTGAAGTTTCTGTAACAAATTCATCTGGAGAAACGATCAATTATACGCAACCAGTTCATGGCTCTTGGGTCACAGAAGGTGCAGCCCATAAATTAAATATCGGCAAGTTTACTTCTAATGGTAACTATGCAATCAAGGCGACCTATCAAGATGAGGCTGGAAACAAAGTCGAACTTGGAAAATATTATTTCACAATTGATAACACAGCTCCTACTGGAACGATCAAGGTAAAGCAGGGAAATGAAGAAAAAGATTATTATCAAGCTGTAGAAGATATTGAGAAGCAAAGTGGTCTAAAGAAGTTTATCTTCAATTTGTTCAACATGAATGATCTACACTTCGTATTAAATGCAGCAGATGAAATTTCTGGTGTGAAGTCAATTGAGTATGCAATCGTTGATGCTCCTTCTGATGCAGCACAAACATTTAATGCATCTACAGATTTTTCTAAGATGAATTGGAGTCCAGTAACAGAGGATGTTGTGGTTTCCGCAGATAGAAATGCTGTTATTTACCAAAAGATCACAGATAAGGCAGGAAATATCACATATATTTCTTCTAACGGTGGATTTATTGTTGATAAGGCAAATCCTAACGAGCCTGTCGTAACAGTCAAGCAGGAACAAAAAGAAGTATACAATTCTGATATTGATGTAAATGTTTCTGTTTCTGATCCAGACAATGGTGGAATCGGCGTATTTGCAGGTATGAAGAAATTATCCTATACAGTATCAAGTAATGGTGAGGTTACTCAATCTGGCGAATTCACAAATGAAGAAGCCAAGGTTAGAGGCATTTCTGGAAATATCAAGATCGATGCCAGCAAGAATAACAGCAACAACGTTGTTCTTCATATCACTGGTGAAGATTATGCTGGAAATAAAGTTGAAAAGGATTTTGTATACAAGATCGATACAACAGCACCAAGAATTGAGATTTCTTATGATAACCAAAATGTGCAAAACGGAAAGTATTATAATGCTCCTCGTACAGCAACAATTAAGGTATATGAAAGAAACTTTGATCCATCACTCGCCAATGTAAAAGCTGTTGGATACACTTCGATTAGCAACTGGCAAGTTGGAACAGATGGTTCTGATGAAAATGTAAATATACTGACTGTTACATTTGCAAATGATACAGAAGCAACATTAGACTTTGCAGTTGAAGATAAGGCTGGAAATCGTTCCGAATATGGACAGGTTGATAGATTTACGATCGACCAAACAAAACCATCCATTTCAGTAGCAATGAGCGAAGGCAAATACTTTAATTCAACTCAAACTGCTACGATCACGGTTACAGAAAAGAACTTTAATGAAGCAGCTACAACTGCAGCTGTTATTGCGACTTTAAATGGTCAAGGAATTGCTTCTCCAGCATTAAGTGGTTGGAGCCATAATGGAGATGTACATACTGCAATGCTAACGTTTGATGCAGATGGAGATTACAGCTTTACATTAAATGCAACAGATCTAGCTGGAAATAGTGCCCCTACATTTAGTAAAGAACCATTTACAATTGATAAGGTCGCTCCAGTGATTACATTCTCTGGTGTAGAAGAAAATTCAGCGAATCGAGATGTTGTTCAGCCTGTTGTAACAATGACAGATATAAACTTTAATGCAGACAATGTTGTATTGACATTAAAAGGTCAAAAACATCCTGAAGTAAGATTGAATGGTTCTGTTTCAGTAAATCAAAATGGCGTTCAAGTAATATTGCCAGACTTTGAACATATCGAAGAAAACGATGATGTATATACTCTTACAGCCACTGCAACGGATAAGGCTAATAACACCACAACAAAATCAATTACATTCTCAGTAAATAGATTTGGTTCTACATACGAACTATCAAGAGACAGTAAAGCATTTGTTGATGATGTTTATCATAAGTCAGGACAAGACATTACACTCTATGAGATCAACCCAAACAAGTTGATCAAACAAGAGGTAACTATCCTACATGATGGCAAGTCAACAATCTTGAAGGCGAATGAATATAAATTCAATAAGACAAACGAAGAAACTTGGAATCGATATGAATATAAGTTACCAAGCTCACTATTTGAAAAAGAAGGAACTTATGAAATCATTGTTTCTTCTGAAGATGAAGCAGGTAATAAGCAGTCAAATCAGATCAAAAAGCTAAATATTAAGTTTGTTGTAGATAAAACAAACCCAAGTGCAGTCATTACTGGTATTGAAAACGGAAAGCTATATTCCGATCAAGAAATGACAGTGGGAATCAAGCTCTCAGACAACATTGCATTAGGTACAGCGAAAGTTTATCTAAATGGTGAAGAAGTACAAAGCTTCAATGCCAAAGAAGTGGCAAAGAACGATGGAAACATGTCCTATATCTTGCATGAATCAGATAAATGGCAAACATTAAAAGTTGTAACTGTAGATGCAGCAGGAAACCAGGGAGAGTCAGAAGAAATCAAGGTGCTTGTTTCTTCAAACTGGTTCACACGTTTTATTAACGGTATCTGGTCAAAGATTGCGATTGGATTCATCGGTCTATTGCTATTCTTATTGTTCCTATTGCTTGGAAAACGGAAGAAGAAAGAAGAAGAGAAATAACCTCTTCTTTTTTTAATTTCTTATTTCTTACATAATAAAACTGTAATTATTTGATGATCATGGAAAAAGCCAGTAAGGCTAAAAGGAGGAAAATAACATGGAAAAGATTTTGATTACACGTCACGAGGCTCTCGTAGAGTTCCTGAAAAAGCAGGGACTCGAATTCGACATGGTAGTAAGCCATGCCGATGCTGAGACTGTAAAAGGAAAGGACGTTTACGGCGTCTTGCCTTTGCACTTGGCAGCACTCGCCAATACGATCACTTCAGTGGATATGAACCTTCCAGCAGAAATGCGTGGTAAGGAATTATCACTAGAAGATGTTGAGAGACACTTCGTAGGTTTTGCGACCTACAAGGTCTCCAAGATCGCATAGCGGTTAGTCGTTTTACATTATAGGAGGAAAATAAAATGAATTTGGTATCTATGTTTTTCGGTTCCTTATGGAACATTGTAACAAATCTTATCGTTGCATTATTCTCTGGTCTATTGCTATTAGTAATGATTGCAATAGCACTAGGTATCGCCGCTTTTGTGGCTTCAATTGTTAAAAACACAGAAAAAGAAAGATTCAGTAAAGAAAAGGCTTTAGAAGCCCAGGAGGAAAATTAAAATGAATCAGGATTTGCAATTAGAATTAGATTTCGGCGTTACAGTAACTCGTTCTAAGGGCGAAGCTGTAATCAAGGGAACAGAGGACAATATCAACTCTTTTCTTGCCGCTCTATGCGAGACGACTCAACGTCTTCGTGTTGGGCATGGCGTGAAGATTTTAGAATCAAACATTGAAAAGTTAGCAGAAGATTCTTATGTTGCTAATATTCAATTTGATTCCAACGAAAATATTGCAGAGGCATTATTTGCTTCTCAATATGGACACGGAACAGTGCCAATGGTAACAATGAAGTCAGCTACTGAAATCTATAGCGTTGCTATAGATCTAATTGCTGAAAACATTGAGGAAAAGACTAAGACTGTCGCTTCTATCATTAACGGATTCGTGTTAAAGCTTAGTACAAACGTATAAAGAAAAAGTGGTTTGATCACCACTTTTTTTATTTTTCTAAAATAACAGATTTGCAGAAATTGTAGCAACCAGGAATAATAAGATTGCAAGCTTCATAATTCTATCTTTCTTTGCTTCTGCTGATCGTGACTTATTTTTATTCCAATAGGAATTTTCTGTTCCAGCCATCGTAATGGATTTTGAGCTTTTGATCTCGCTTGTCAAAACATTGAAACAAATATATACTCCAACAATAGCGATAAAAAGAGCAATTCCAAGTTTTAAAAATGTTACATCCATATTTTTCTCCCTTCTTTTCTACATCTTTATTATATGCTAAAAAGAAATTAAAGTCAATATATTTTACAATTAACATATTTTTTATTTTGTAAAAAACAACGCAAATCGTAAAAAAAATAGCATAATAAATAATGAAATCTAAAATGATTGTAAATATGCACTCGGCTAAAGACCGAGTACCTTTCTAGGAAGGTACGATTGTTTACAAGACTAAGGTCAGAGAAATCTTACCTACGATAGCTAGAAGAAACACATACACACCCTTGGTTGAATGCTCAAGACCGAGGCTCTGTGATTACTGATTAAGTTGGACTAAGAGTGCTAAGTGAGTCCTGTGTTAGTAATTTCAAAACTCTAACTATCATTGTCGATGAGAAGTCCGATTCTTAACTTGGTAACAGAGTCAAGATAGGCACTACAGTCTGATAAGTGCTGTCTTATAGAGTAAAACTTATCATCAATGAAAGGGAAAAACTTATGAGTTTGAAAAAGGCAACAAAATTGTGTGCCTTGACAGTATTATCAGTCGGCACAGCAACATCTTCCGTCATCCCAAGTGCGATGATGGTACTAGCAGAGGAAGCAACACAGAATACGGTTGTAACAAAGTGGATCGATAGAGATACCAATAAACCGATCAAGGAAGCACAGACAACAGCGGCTCCATTAGAACACGGAGAAATCGAACATTACACATTTTTGAAGTCTATTTATGACACAGCACGTTCTACAACATTAAATTTTAAGACAGCGGCAAATTCTACAACCCAAACACAGACAAAGCCACGTCACATTATTCTGTATTTAGATCGTTCAAGTTCATTCCATAGTGAAGTAGGTCAAAAATATGTGAATACATTAGCAGAAAAGATTATTGATAGCTTAAAGCCAGGAGATGAATTGGCATTGATCGGAACTAATAATACAGCTGCGGTATTCTCACAAGATGATATCCGTAACTTCTCAACCTTTAGTTCTGATAAAGCAAAGTTAAAAGCAGCTATTACTGATGACGGTCACGACGCTGCTGTTAGAGCAATGGGAGCAGAACCATCTACATCGTGGCATGAATGGCAGAACAGCAGAGAAATCGAAAAGGTATTTGGATATAATGGCGATATCAAAGATTTGACAATTGTATCACTTTTCGATGACACAGCGATTAGCGATGATAATTATTCAACAGTGAATCAGTTTAAACGATTTGTTAAAAAGGGCGGTCGTATCGTAGCTTACATTCCGAATGTGGCAGGCAAGAATGATACAAATGCAGCATTTGCTAGTATTGGAGTGCCATCTGAAGATGTAGAGAAGGTTGACTTTAATGCTTCAAATCCAAAAGATGTTGCAGATAAGTTGACCGAATCGTTAGAAAAGAAGACTGTCACAACAATCAAGGGACCAGACCAAGAGGCACATATCGTTGCTGGTGGTAATGATGTAACAGTAACAAGTGCATTGCTTATCGGTCCAAATGGGCAAGAAGATCTTCCAATCGTTGATGGAAAAGTAGATGTTACAAAGAGACTTGCCGATGGAGATTACACGGTCAAAATCGAAGGTAAGGGAACGGGAGAACTTGTTTCAACTGTATCTGTAGACGGTAAAGAAGCCGACAAGAAGACAGACCACATCAAAGAAGTGACTCACTTATTTGTAAAGAATAAAGAATATACAACAAAGTGGGTAGATGAAAATGGTGCCAACATCAAAGATAGTGTAACAGCAGAAAAGACACAAGAAGTTGGCAGCATCGAGGGATATCGTTTCGTTGAAACAAGACAAGATGAAAGCGGTAATGCAACGCATGTTTTCAAGAAGATTATTAAGATCGAAACTAGATGGATCGACCAAGAAGAAAACAAGGAACTAAAACCAAATGTAACAGCAGAAAAGGCTCAAGATGCTGGTAGCATTGATGGATATAAATTCGTTGAAACAAAGGTCGAAACAAATGGAAATGTCACTCATTTATATAAGAAGATTAAAGTTACTACAAAATGGGTAGACGAAGATGGTAAAGAATTAAAACCATCTGTAACAGATGTCAAGGCATCCGAACAAGGACCAGATATCGAAGGTTACAAATTTATTCGTTCTAATACAGATGAAGCAGGCAATGTTACATTCACCTACAAGAAGGTTGCCCACATCGTAACAAGATGGGTGGATCAGCTTGGAAACGCATTAAAGGATTCTGTTGCAGGGGAAACAGCCGCAGAACAAGGTGAAATTGATAAATATGCTTTCGACAAAAAAGAGGTTGATGCAGAAGGTAATGTAACATATATCTTCAAGCAGTACACAACAATTTTCATTGATGAACAAAACAATACCATTCTTGATGGAGTAAGAGATAGTAAACCAGCAGAAAAGATTGAAATCGGTGGATACACATTTGTATCTCAGGTAGATACTGATGTATCGAGAATGCTCGTTTACCACAAGATCCATACAACATGGGTTGACGAATCAGGTAAGTTATTAAAAGACTCCGAAGGGGCAGTAACAAAACCTGGAGAAATTTCTGGTTATGAGTATGTAAAGACTGAAACCGCACAAAATGGAGATGTTAAACACGTATTCAAGGCAAAGAAAGTAGAAATCGCAACAGGTATTACAAGTAACTTTGTAATGTCCGCCATGACTGCTATTGCAGCATTGGCAACAGGCTCATTTGTTGTTCTTAAAAAGAAAAAGAAATAGAAAGATAACGCTAGAAATAGCGTTTTCTTTTGACTTCTATATACTGTTATGATAATATAGGATTATACAGAAGGGGAGGCAACGAACAGTTCAAATTTAATTTAAAATAATTAAAGAAGATTATTAATTTTATTCAAAATGAAAGGAGGTAAAAATGGCTAGTATAACTTTAGTTGCAGAATCTAAACTATATTTGAAAGATAATCTTTCCCTTTATGTAAATTGAGCGAGAAAACTCGGTTTTTAAAAGCCGAGATGAACGCTCTTGCACTATGAGATGTGATTGTGGTCTTGTAATCGGACGTGATCAAAACGCAGCAATCAATATCATAAACGAAGGATTATGTATCTTAGCAACACAATAAATATAAAAAAGGTATCAAGTAGGGATGGAATAGCCCAAACTTAACGCCTGTGGATATCGTGTAAGACATCCAACCTATACCATGTAGGCTAGATGCAACGGTAGTTGAAGCAGGAAGCTCGGTAATTTATTGCCGAGTAGTTCACCAATACGACTAATTAACGATTATTTGATACAATTCAAAGACTAGATACTGAAGGATTGTGAAATCAAGTAACAAAAAATTTAGTGTTTGAAAGAATCTTTGTTGCTTTGAAACGAAGAGGATCTTCAAACTATTTGAATAGCTTACCGTACAGCTAGTTTAATTGAAATATTAAGCAAAAGGAATAGAGTAACTTATGTTATTACTTTACGGATCTCCCAAACCACCCATAGTCCCTTCTCTGTTAATCTTGAGCGAACTATCTTACGGTGGTTCGCTTTTCTTTCGGAAAATAACATAATAAAAAAGAAGAAGGAGTATATATGATTGAATTAGCAGGAAAAAGAGGCTTGGTCATCGCCGAAAAGCCATCGCTATTAGGCGTGATCAAAGAAAGCTACTATACACATAAAAACGAATTGCCATATACATTAAACGGATTCGTTGCCCAACGAGGACATCTGTTTACACTTTTAAAGCCAAATGAATTAGATGAATCTCTAAAGATGTGGAACTGGGAAACATTACCGATTTATCCAGAAAACTTTGGTGGTTGGAAGTACAAACCGATCGAAGAACAGAAGGTTGGCAACTTCTTAACTGCAAAGGAACGTATTCAGGCAATCAAGCAGGAAATAGAGTCTGGAAATTACGATTTCATCGTCAACGCAGGAGACCCAGATCAAGAAGGAGAACTTCTAATTAGAATCGTGTTAGCTGAGCTAAACAACACTTTGCCGATTCTTAGATTTTGGACCAATAACATTGCAGATGAAAACATTTTTCACGCACTTAAAAATTTAGAAGATGACAATAATTCTCCTAGACTTGTGAACTTGTTATCTGCTGCATACGGAAGACAGCATGCCGATTGGTTATTCGGAATGAACCTTTCTGAAGCAGCAAGTTTAAAGATGAATGGGTTAGTAAGTGTCGGTAGAGTAAAAACTGTAATGCTGAAGATTGTTGTTGATAGAGAAAAGGAAATTGAAAATTTCACTCCCAAAACGGTATATGGAATTAGTGCGAATTACTTACAAGGATTTGACGGTACATTGTTTGTAGCCTCAAATGGTCAAAAAGAAGACGATGAAAACAGAGAAGATGGGGTTGTCTGGTTTGACACAAAACAAGAGGCATTAGATAAGGTATCAACACTTTCTAATAGTGCAAGAGTCATAGAATATAAGAGTGAAAAGAAATCTACACTACCACCGAAGTTATTTAATCTTGCATCTGCCCAGGTAGCATGTGGCTCACTAGGATACTCAGCAGGCGATACGCAGCGTTATTTACAGATGCTATACGAGAAAAAGTTGCTATCGTATCCAAGAACATCATGTGAATACATTGGAAGTAACGAAAATTTGGAAGGATTATTAAACTCTGTTGCATGCATTCCTTCCCTTGCTCCGTTTGTAGCGTCTATTGACTCATCAGCGATTGGTCGTGTTCGGCATACAAAGAAATGGTGCAATGATGAAAAGTTGGAGAAGGAAGGACATTCAGGACTTGTTCCAACCACACATAAGCCAGATATGAGTTCGTTAAGTAAACCAGAAAGAGAAATCTATGAGACTATCTGCCGACAATTCGTTTCAATATTCATGCCAAGTATGGAACAAAAGGTGACAACTGTTATCACTAGCGTTCTTGCACAAGATGGAACTGAAAACACTTTTAGATCCACTGGTAAAAAGTTGTTGCAACGTGGTTGGCTGGATGTTTTCGGAAAGACCACAACTGATGTTGAAATTCCAGAATTAAGTAATGGGCAAATGTTACAAGTAAGTAATTATAGTTTCAACGAAAAAACATCAACGATGCCAAAGCGATTCTCAACTGCAAAGCTGATTGAAGCATGTGAAAATCCAAATAAGTTCTTAAATGATAAAACATTGAGAGATAAGGATCTTACAATTGGTACGCCAGCAACGAGGGCACCTATCATTGAAGAGCTGATCACCAGAAACAAATATATGGAACTAACAGGGAAAGACATCATCAAGCCAACTCCTGTAGGCAAAGAAATCATTGAAAACCTAAAGGACTTTGATATCTGTAATGTTGATATGACGGCAGAATGGACAAGACAACTTGAGGCAGTACGTCAAGGTGAAATGTCACTACAGCATTTTGAACAAGTAATGAAAGACACCGTAGCTAAACTAATTGTAGAATTCAAGGATAGTCCAATGAAGCCAGTTTCAGAAGGGGGCTTCCAAAGAAATAATAAATTAAAGATATTAACCAAATGTCCAAGTTGTGGCGGAGATATTCTCGTAGGTGAAAAAGGATACTTTTGTTCCAACTGGAAAAACGGATGCAAGGCAGGAAGTATATCAGAAATTTGTTCCGCTAAGATCAGCGAGCAGGATATGCTAGATCTTTTAAATGGAAAGACCATAGAAAAGAAAATGAAGAATAACGGCTCTATATGGATGCAAAAGCTAAGATGTGACGCTAATTATGGAGTAGAATTTATTAAGCGTGAGTATAAGAAACGCAATTGTCCAATCTGTAATAGCGAATTAAAACAAGAAGGAGGAAAACTTTCTTGTTCGTGTGGCTTCAATATGTGGATGTACGTTGGCGGTAGAAGAATGACAGAAAATGAATTAGATCAGTTATTCGAAAATGGCGAAACAGAATTCTTGAAGAATTTGAAGAAAAAAGACGGAACGCCAATGTCAGACGCCAAAGTGGCATTTGATTATACCCAAAAGACAACAAAATTGGCATTTAAAAAGTGAGGAGCATAACGCTCCTTTTTCTTGTATTACATAACAGTATATGATAAAATAGTAGTGTAATAGAAGGGAGAAAATATATGGTTAAAGCAAAAAAGGTATCTTTTTTACAAGGTATAAGAAGTGAATTTAAGAGAATCAAGTGGATGAAGCGTTCGGAAGTGTTAAAACAGTTGTTTACAGTTGTAACAATTATTAGCATTATAGCACTACTTGTGGTTGCTTCAGACATGATCGGAGCGACAGGGTTTTCGTTGCTTACAAAATTCCGCTAATTTTTTCTAAAAATATATTTATTTTTCCAGAAAAATAGCATAATATCTTCTGTAAAGGAGCGACATCCTTTTGGTGAACCATACCTTAGTTGGTGAGTTATTTTGTTGTATTGCACAACAACGTAGCGGTGCAATGATATCTTGCTTCTCTGATATCGGTAAGCAATAGAAAGAAAAAGGAGAAAAGGAATGAATTTTTTAAAGAAAGCAAAAAAGACATTTTCAAAGGCAGTGGCATTGACTTTAGCAGTTATGATGTTACCACTATCTCCGTTAGTACCTGTAACTCCAGCACATGCTGAAGTAAATACAGGCTACAACGCAACAGGAGAAAAGGCACAAGAAGGCAAGTTTATTCTTGACTTAAAGGGTGCAACAGTAACAGTAAATGGCACTACTTACACAAGTGAAGATGGCGACCGAAAGGAAATCGAACAGGGTGCAACCCTAAAGATTTCTGATGCAACACAGATTGCCGTGTTTAACACTGATGGAACACAAGAAAGCTATAAGGGTGATCTTGAATATAAGACATCGGATAAGACAGCTTATGTTTCTGTTATCAAGGGATCAGTTATTTCTACACGTTCAAGAAATAGACGTTCTACAGGAAGTGTAAATGAATTGGCTGTAGGAGATACATTCTCAGGTACATTAGGTACAAGTAATACAAACCCTGTTGGGGTTAGTCGCTTCTATATTGATGATGTCACAGGTATTCTTGCAGCTGTAGCAGACCAGATCAATGGCGTTCAATTCGTTGACTGTCAAGAACATGGTTATGTTGGTATTACATATAAGACTTCATACGAGCCAGGAAACAAGACATATTACCCATTCACAGCTACAGTTACATCTGTATTGCCAGATGGAACAGTAACAATGAGCATTAATGTTCCTCGCTATTTAAACCCATATACAGGTGCAGAAGCAACTGGCTGGAACTTAGACATGGGTGGAACAGTACCATATCAGCGTTGTGCAGGTGTTTGGACAATCAGAACGGCTCCACGCACTAAGGAAATGTATGTTCGTGTAAACAAGACAAATGGAAATGCAGAATTAACAACTGGAAACCGGTGCTATGCACAGGATATGTCTGGTGCTGTATACGGTGTATATCGTGATGCAGCAACGACAGATAAGGTTGGAGAAATTACAACTGACACAAATGGACGTGGTGTATTAGATCACATTACAGTCAATATCGGCGACGGACTCTACGTTAAGGAATTAAAGGCTCCAAAAGGATTTGCTTTAGATCCGCAGGTATACGGAGTATCTTCAACATCCACTGCACCAGATGGTTGGGATGTATATTCAACAGATAAGCCATTAAACGACCCAGTTGTCATTGAAATGAATAAAGTTTCTGAAGATGGAGATGTAATTGATAATCCAGCAAGCTTAGAGGGTGCAGAATTTACAATTAAGTTTTACGCTGGACAATACACACACGATGACTTGCCATCAACAGCAACAAGACAATGGGTTGTTAAAACCATGGAAAACGCTCGTGGAAAGTTTGTTACAGGTCTAAGTGATAAGTACAAGATTTCTGGAGACGAATTCTATAGAGATGATAAAGGAAATGTTACTCTTCCATTAGGAACAGTAACAATCGAAGAAACTAAGGCTCCTGTAGGTTATACACTCGAAAATAAACTTGTAGCCGACAACAACGAAAACATCACAACAAAGAATGGCGTTTCATTATTAAATATTGTTGACGATGAATCTGGTATTGCAAGAATAACAACTGGAAACCACTACACATTAAAAGAAGGTGTATTGCGTGGCGAATTCGTAGGAACAAAGCTCGACAACGAAACAGGAAATGTTATCAAGGGCGTTACAGAGTTCGCAATCGTGAACAAGAATGATTTCGATGTAGTCGCTCGAAATGATGACGGTGACGTTCTTGGTACAGCAAATGCTGGAGAAGAATTATCATACAGAATTACAACAAAGGAAGATGGAAGTTATTCAACTCCTAAGAACTTCTTGCCATACGGAAATTACGAATTGGTAGAAAAGAAGGCTCCTACAGGATATTTCGTAAACCCTAACCCAGTAGCATTCACAATTTCTGAAAATCATAAGGTATTAGAGGGAGTTAATGTTACAGATGAATCTATTAAGCGTGAAATCGTAAAGGTTGACGAAAAGGGAAACCCTGTGGCGAATGCTGAACTAGAGTTATACGATATTACAGAAGATCCAAACGCAACAACACCAGTACATAAGTGGACAAGCGTCGCCGAACATGGCGAACAGGTTGGTCATTTATTAAAGGCTGGTCACATGTACCGAATTATCGAAAAGAATGCCGACAAGGAATTCTATATTGCACAAGCAATGGACTTCTTAGTCCCAGAGACAAAGCCAGCAAATGATACAATCCAAGTAAGCTTCAAGAACGAGCATGTTCGTTATGAATTTGCAAAGGTTGATGCTGCAACGGGCGAAAAGATCGAAGGCGTAACATTCGAGGTTTATGACGCTACGACAGATGAAAAGGTTGGCGAAATCACATCTTCAAAAGATCCTCAAGAAGTAAATATCTTCCGTAGAGGAAAGACATATAAGATTATCGAAAAGGAAGCTCCAGTAGGGTACTACAATGCTAAACCTGTAGAAATCACTATTGATGAGAATACTCCTACAAATCTTCCAGTAAACCTAACAATTCCAGAAGATAAGATTGATCTAGTTGTGAAGAAGGTAGACTCAGACGGTCATCCATTAGCTGACGTTAAGTTAGAAGTGATTGATAGCAAAACAGGAGAAGTTGTTACTTCTTGGCAGACAAAGCCAGACGAAGAACACCAGATCGGTCATCTCGTTAAGTCTGGAAATACATATATCTTACGTGAAACAGAAGTTGTTGCTGGTCACTACAAGTCAGCTGACATCACATTTACAGTTGACAAGTTTAAGCCTGATCAAAAGGTTACAATCACAATGGTTGACGAGGATATTGACATTAAGGTGAAGAAGGTAGACTCAGACGGTCATCCATTAGCAAACGTTAAGTTAGAAGTTGTCGATAAGGAATCTGGCGAAGTAATTCAAAGCTGGCAGACAAAACCTGATGAAGAACATCAGATCGGCAAGAAGTTATTTGCTGGTAAGACATACATTATTCGTGAAACTGAACCAATCGATGGATACTACTACACAACAGAACGTGAAGTAACTGTTGACATGTTCCATCCTGATAAGCCTGTTACAATCACAATGATTGATGGTGCTATCAACTATAAGATTGCAAAGGTTGATGAAAAGGGTCAATATGTTGAAGGTGTTAAGTTAGAACTAACAGACATTACAGACAAGGAAAACCCTGTAACTATTGAGCTTCCAAATAACGGTATCACGACAAAAGAACCATTCGAATTAAAGAAGGTTCTAAAGGCTGAGCATACATACCAATTAGTTGAAAAAGAATCTGTAAATGGTAAGGCATTAAGCACATCAATGGTATTCCAGGTTGCGAAGGTTGGCACAGATGAACCTATTACAATCACAATGGTAGACTTAGATAACGATATCCAAGTTGCCAAGGTAGATAACCACGGAACACTAATTAGTGGTGCTAAACTAAAGATTACAAACAAGGAAACGGGAGAAGTTGTTGATGAGTTTGTTTCTGATAAGGAAATGCACAATGTATCAGAAAAACTAGTTGGTGGAAAGACATATATTCTAAGCGAAGTAGAAGCTCCATTAGGCTTTGAAAAGGCTAAGGATATTGAATTTACAGCAACTGGATCATCTGCTGAAAAGCAGCTTGTATCAATGACAGATGCTCGTAAGAATTACTTTGTTGCAATCAAGAAGGTTGATGCCGCTGACAAGAGTAAGACACTTGCAGGAGCAGAATTCACACTATTTAATGCTGATGGATCAGTAGCGGTTGATGTTGATGGTAAGCAGTGCATTGCCACAACTGGTGCAGACGGACTTGTTTCATTCAACGTTGAATACAAGGATGATCTTGGTGGATACTATGTGCAAGAAACTAAGGCACCAAACGGCTACAAGTTAAACAGCAACAAGTATGTTGTAAACCCAGTAGAAGATAAGAATTTCGCAAAAGAAAATCCAATTCAGATTACTGTTGAGAATGAATTGGCTCCAGAAATTGGTACAGGCGTATCAACTGGTGGTGTAATCGCTCTAGCATTCGTTGCTCTTGCAGCAATGACTTGCGGTGCATACTTGCTTATCAAGAAGAAGCACTAAACATAAGAGGATGTTGTAGAACATCCTTTTTTCGTTTCTTATTTCTTGCATAATAAATATGACTTTATTTGATGATCATGGAGAATATTATTGAATAAGGCAGAAAATAATAAGCCAAAGAGGGCTAAAAGGAGAAAAATATATATGAAAAATTTATTAGGAAAGTTAAAAGAGAAATTTAAGTCCGTACCAAAATTGGTATACGGTATCGTAGCTGCACTTGTTACTTTTATTGTGGTAATGTTAGTTATGATTTTCACTCCACTTAATAGCGGAGATAACGACGGTTCTTCTGGTTCTTCTTATGTTAAAGAAATTAACCATTCTGGAAATGAGAAGAAGAAGGAAAAGGAAGATGCCACAAAGAAGGAAACAGAGAAGAAGAACGAAGAAAAGAAAGCCGACGAAAAGAAGGATGATAAAAAAGTAACAACAGAAGAAAAGACAAATACGGAGTCTGTAACAAATGCAGAAAACGCTTCTAATGTTACTAACCAACCTTCTGAAAACACTACAAATAACAATGCAGTAGAGCAACCTTCTGCTCAAAAAGAGAAGAAGCCTATCTACCAAACGGTTCATTATGATGCTACTGGGCACTATGAGACACGAATTGTCCAAGACGCTTATGATGATCCACAGTTTGATACAGCTCTTGTTGGGCTCACATCTGGACACATCTATTCAAGTGTAGATGATTTTATAGAGAATTCAGATCTATATGGAGACGGAAATTACGCAAGCAAGACAATTCAAGTCGGAACAGTTCACCATGATGCAGTAACAACTCAAGTTTGGGTTGAGGATTCTCCAGCTCATGACGAACAAGTTCTAGTTGGATGGGAGTAAAAAAGAAAAAGGAGCTTAATATAAGCTTCTTTTTTTATTTCATTGGAAAAGAATAACAGTATATGGTAGAATATAATATGTAGAAAGAAAATAGGAGAAAATATGAAATTAAAAAAGAGCATTAAAAATGCTGTTAGAAAAACAGTTGGAATAGCACTGATCGGTGTTAGTATATTTTTTGGATATAAGGCAATTAAGGAGCTAGAAACGGAGAAGCATTTTACAGCAGTCTCAAATGATGTACAAAAGATTGCGACAAACGAAGAAACAAACGGAAAAGATGTGGTAAGAAATGACTATATGGATCGCAAGATCGACTTTGGTGCATTATTAAGTAAGAACGAAGATACATACGCATGGCTTACGGTACCAAATACACCTATTGATTATCCAGTCATGAAAGAGCCAGCTCCTGATCAATATTTTTATTTAACCCATGATTTTAATAAAGATTATTATATTGGTGGTTCATTGTTTATTGCAAACGTACCAGAAGATATGCATACAATTATTTTCGGACACAAGATGTTCGGTAACACAGATACAATTTGGTCTAATACAGAAGCGATTGCATTCTCTTCGCTAACTAGATATCAAGACCATGCATACGGAACAGCAAATCCAGACCTATACATGTATTATCCAGATAGAACAGAACACTGGACATTGTGGGCAATGATCAATGGAGACGCATACGATAATGTGTATAATACACCATATATGTCAGAATCACTAGAATATCAAAACCTATTAACAGAACTAAAAAACAAGGCTGATTACACATTGGGTGATGATCCAAAAACGAGTGATAAGATAACTGTATTATCAACATGTAAAAGTGTCGAAGAAGGAAATACAGAGAGAATTCAATTGGTGTATAAGCTGGTGAAGAACTAAGTTATGAAACAAACAAGAATTAGATTTACATGTGCTATTGTATTAACCTATATCGCAATTATATGCCTTTTAATTCCTTCTATAACAGATACACTGAATAAATATCATGCTGCAAAAGATATTGTTTCTTATTCTGAAGAAGTTATACATGAAAATGACATAGAAGAAAAAATGAAAGAAGCAGAAAAATATAACGAAGAACTTTATGAATACTCCAAAAATAACGGCAATCAATTTCTTTTAGAGGATAGCAATTATTATGAAATTTTAAACTTAAAAAATAGCATAATAGGTTATGTGGATGTCCCCAAGATCAATGTGAAACTACCAATCAAACATGGTACAGAAGATGACGTGTTGGAAAATTGCATTGGACATATAGAGAGGACGAGTTTTCCGATCGGAGGAGAAAATACACATACAGTACTAAGTGGACATAGGGCTTTGGCGACAGCAAAACTATTTACCGATATAGACAAGCTAGTAGCAGGCGATATCTTTTACATTACTGTTGGTGATAGAAAACTGGCTTATGAGGTGGACAATATACAAACGGTGTTGCCATCTGAAGTGAATGCTTTAAAGATCCAGGACGGGAAGGATCTCGCTACACTTGTTACTTGCACTCCATACGGTATTAACACACATAGATTACTAGTTACTGGACATAGAGTAGATTTAACAGGTACACCAAAAGAAAATCATGCGGATCCAATGCGTGATGTGATAAAGCCAGCACTAATCGTATCTGGCATTGTTATTGTTATGACATTCGCTTGTATTATAACTATTGTGTTGATATGGAAGAAAGGAAGAAGAAATGAGTAGATTGTCTTTAGAAAATCGAGAATCAGAAGCCAAGGTTCTATTAGAAGAGCTTAACAAGGGACGAGAGTTAATTGTATTCGACCTTGAAACAACTGGTTTAAAAAAGCTGACAGATAGAATTCTGTCTTTTAGTGCTGTAAAGGTAACGTATGATGGAGTATCTTTTCGAGAAGTCGATCGAATTAATCAGTTTATCAATCCAGAAATGATAATCCCAAAAGAGGTTTCTGATATCAATGGCATTACAAACGAAATGGTTCAGGACAAACCAACAGAAGATGTGGCAGCTGTAACGATCAGAAATTTTATTGGCGAAAAGGCATTGATTTCTGGATATAACTCAACAGGATTTGACGAAGGGTTCATGGACTCTATGTATCAACGTGTGTTTGGTGAAGATTTTACTTATGATCTTCATATCGATGCTTTCCCAATGGCAAAAGAATTATTAGATTGTGAAAAATATAAGCTGAGTATGGTAGCAGAAAAATACGGACTCAATAAGGGATTAACGTTCCACCAATCAATGGATGACGTAATTGCTACAACTCGTGTTTTGCAATTATCTCTTGGTGTATATAAGAAGAGAATCAGAGAAAAAGAAATGGGGCAAAAAGAAGAGAAGAAATACGATTTTTATAAGATCTACAATCCAAGATTGTATGCTCCTAGCCATCGTGTAGAACGTGTATATGTGGCTACAAACCCACAAACCAAGACATACTACGATGGATATAAAAAGGAATGGTGCAGCGATAGCGATACGATCAACCTTCCACTTGTAAGACAGATGGTCTTATCAAGAGAAGGTGTTGCCAATGAAAAGGAATTGATAAAAAAATTAAAAGAGAGACAGGTGAATAAGGATGCTGTTAGATAGATTGGTTGAAAAATATGATGTAGATCCACTAAAAGGCGAGGAAATCGTACATATTTCACAGAATAAGTACGATAAGTTGGTTGCTATTGCCCAAAAGATTCATGAAAATACAGCGGACATTTCTAATATGAACTTTAAAAATCAGTTCACCGATGAAAACCATTATCCAACCGTTGCTCAGTTGATCAATCACAATGTTGAAGAACGATTTAGAGATTTTTTACCATATTTGATTTTCTATAAGACGATCAAATTAGAAGAATTAATGGAAGATGATGGGTACATCGAAACCCTGAAATATATTAAAAAACTATTTGAATATCATTTGGATATTATTGAGGATAAGGATTTACTACCTTTACAGATCGTCCCTTCAGCCCTATGGAGAAGAATGAAGAAGGAAGAAAAGAAAGGGCTGTTGCGTCCAGTAGTTGAATATTATGGGATGAATGAATTTCTTTCCTTTATCCATGATTTAGAATATATGAACTTCATGCAATCTTATGGGTTTAAAGAGAAGGATTATAAGGAAAAGGATTATCCAGAGAAGATGTTTGTTGAATTAAAGAAGTTGTTTGACGAGATACAGGAGGAGTGACGAATGGCGTTTAATGTAACAAAAAAAGAACTTGATGTAGCTAATAATATCAATAATGATACATTAGATATCGTCAAGTTATTTAAAAAGAAATTACATGATTATTTGAGCAATAGTAATTTCCCAAATGAAAAGGCAATCCTTAGTTGGATGGGAAAGGGTGGGAAACTAAGTTCTTTTACTTGCCGAGGAGATTTGATCGATCGAATGATGCAGGCGATGAACTCTCAAATGATCCCATATCTTTTAATGCGAGAAGCAACGGGTAATTACGGCTTCATCATTAGAGAATGTGATGCAGAAAAACAACGTATCTTAGTTGTAAAAGAAATCCTGCCAAACGCATCGAAATATTGTCATATCAAGACTTCAGCTGAAGCCGCAAAAATCTATATGCAAAAGGGCGGTAAAGAAAAACAGATGTTGGAGGTCTGTGGATTATCAGAAGCGGAGATTTCCTATATTGAAGGCAAGATCGATGATGTACTACCAGATGAAACAATCGGTATCGACAAGATGATCGACGGCACCTTTGTTTTAACGTATTCTGCCCCAAAGAGTATCGCTGTATCCAATAATAGAACGATTATGGGGCTTATTGCAGAAGCCAAGATGCTTACACATGGAGATGTTTCTAAAATCGTAAAAGAAGAATCTTTAAATGAGAGCCATTATCAGATGCAGAAAGCGAAAAACTTTCCAGATGAAAATGGTGATATGAAAAAACCAGTCTGGATCGTAGGACAGGAGCAACTATATGTAAAACGAACTCCGTATGGAATCCAATATGGTCATCCAGAAACCACGCCAGATAATGAAATCGATCTAGTCGTAGATATCAATATTGATCAAGATGACGAAGCATTCGAAGAAAAACTAAACAGTTGCTTGGCAAGTATTACCAAGCACAAATGTTTGTATTCTGAAGAAGATGTGATCGAGCATTTTAAGAATCCGAAACCAAGACTAAATGTAGTTGTAGTCGGAACCAAAAACTTTATAACAAAAGCGACAGAAATTGCTAGAAGAAAGCTACTTTATGAACCAATCATGCAAAAAAGTGGCATGTGGGATTCGAAGTTTAAACTGTTCCAATCTTATACAGCAGAGGCTATTCTGGCTGCTCAAAAAGGGACCGTACCGAAGGGATACATTAAAGAAGACATTGTTGATCTGATTAAGATTTCTCGTATTACAGGTTTGGACATCAATGTTATGGCTAAGATGGCTAGTATTTTATCGAGAATCGAAGTCTATGCAAAAGAAGCTGGAATTGAAAAAGTTACTTCTATTGACGAAAAGATTGCTCGTTCGACAGAAAAGGTTAAGGAATATGAGCCTAAGACGGTTGAAAAGACACAAGAGAAGGAATCAGAAGAGAAGAGTGAGGTCACTAAATGATGAACAAAGAAAAATTAGCCGAACTCCAAAAGAAGTTTTATAAGCTTCTGAATCTTTCAGAAAAACAACGTGCCAGATACAAGAGATTGATTATCTACACATTGATTGTGTATGCATTATTTGCACTATACATTATTCATGTTAGAGTCGTTGCCCATAACAATCCTCGAAATGATATTTTTGAGGATATTGTTCAAGGGCTTCCTCACATGGTTTTCAAGCCTTTTTCGATATTCCCAATTCCAAGTGGAACATTCGTTATTTCTCTATTACTATTTATTGCAGCAGGAATGTATGCCTTTGTATTGATCAGTAGAGATAGAATTAAAAACCACTATGATTCTGATATAGCCCAAGGTTCTGCTAAATGGATGGAAGATTATTCCGAATACAAAAAGAGATTTACAGAGCCTTTTGGAGTAGTAGATGATAGTGGTCCAAACAACGTTATCTTTTCACAAGAAATCAGACTTTCGCTAAGTGCATGGAGAACAAGAAGAAACTTAAACCTTCTTGCAATCGGAGGATCTGGTGCTGGTAAATCATTTAACATCGTTGGTCCTAATATTATGCAAGCCAACTGTTCCTATCTTGTAACCGACCCTTCTGGTGGTCTAAATAAGGAGTATGGAAGATTCTTGGAAGCATTAGGCTATAAGGTTAAACTGTTTGATCTTACAAACATGGATCGGTCTGCACATTACAACCCATTTACATATATTCGTTCAGATAAGGATATTACGATCCTTGTTGATACGATCATTGCCAATACGACACCTGCCGACAAGAAAGGTGGCGATGCCTTCTGGGAAAATGCAGAAACGACATTGCTGTTAGCACTAATTGCTTACTTATACCACTTTACGATCAAGAGCCAACAGAATTTCTCAAACGTAATGAGACTAATTCGTGCAGCTGACGTGGATGAAAATGATAGCTCTTCTAAGTCTCCATTAGATGCAATCTTTGAAGAGGTTGCCCAATATGATCCAGAAAACTTTGCCGTAAAGCAGTATAAAAACTTTAAATTGGCTGCTGGTAAGACTTTAAAATCTGTATTGATTTCTGTCGTTACACGACTAAAGGCTTTCGACCTTCAGGACGTAGTAGAGCTGACAGATGATGATGATATCGAGTTAGATAAGATTGGTGATGAAAAGACTGCAATCTTTATTTGCTTGCCTACAGGTGGTGGACCATTTAACTTCTTGGCATCAACCATGTATTCTCAGTTATTTACGCTTTTATATGATTACTCAGAAGGAAATGCGGAATATGGTCATCTGATCATGGACGCAAGTAATCAGGTCGTTAAAACAGTTAGAGCTAAATCTGAACGTGAGTCAGCAATGGCAGAACACGAAGCTAGAGAGTTATTGGAAGGAATCAAGAACGGATATATCAAATATAACAAGCAATATAACTGGTATGAGATCCGAACCAAAGATGATAAGCTGATTACATGGCGTGGACAAAAAGAAAAGGCTAAGGAATGGCTTGATGGCATCAAAGAATTTGGTAAGGTAATACCAGCTAATAAGCAATCCAATAGAGGTCAACGTGTTCCAATTCACGTATCACTTATTGCCGATGAGTTTGCCAATATCGGTAAAATTCCAAAGTTCGAAGAGAAACTTGCTACCATTCGTAAATATGAAATTTCTGTATGGATCATCTTACAGTCACTTGCCCAGCTCAAGAAGATGTATAAAGATTCATGGGGAGAATTATCAGGTAACTGTGATACGTTTATGTATATCGGTGGTGGTTGGGATGAAGACACTGCGAAGTACGTTTCAGCCGCAATTGGTAAGGAAACACGTAAGATCATGAACCAATCATTCTCAAAAGGTGCTGCGGGTAGCGTTTCAATCAATAATACTGGCGTAGAACTGATTTCTCCTGCTGAAGTAAGAAGAATTGGCGAAGATGAATGTATTATCATTATGAAGTCTTTGGATCCTGTTAGAGACAAAAAGTATACAACGCTGGATCATCCAAATAGAAAACTTGTAGAAAGCCTGCCTGGATTCTACTTTGATCATTCTAAGATCAATTACTTCAATGCTAACGGTGTTAAAAAGGATGAAGAATTAACCAAGGAAGATCGACATGGTGAGGTTCAAGAAGAAACCTCAGATGAAGAAGCAAAGAGAAAAGATCGAGAAGAAGCTAAGAAGCAAAATGCGAAAGAAATATCCGAAAATAAAGATGCGAATGGAAATGCCGTTGTAGGTTTTGCCAATAACATTGAAGAAAATAAGGATAAACTTTTAATTGATTCTGCGAAAGCATTAGAGAAGCTAGAACAGAATCAAGAAAGAATGAGGTTCGCAGATTCTACATTGGATAAGACATTAGATAGTTTAAGAGATGAAAGTGTTGGTTCATACGCAAATCACCTCACCGCAATTCAGGTGAAAGAATCTGTTGCTGATGATGTTAAAATGTAGCAAAAAACAACATTTAGAAAAATAGGAAGAGGAAATATTGGTTTTCTCTTCTTGTTTTCTGTAAAAGATAAAAATTATAGTTTATTTTGTATACCAAAATAGCATAATATAACTAGTAGAAAGGGGAAATCGTTATGCAAAAAAGCATAAAGAATCAAATCAAGAACTTTTTAATTGTAACATTGTCTGTTCTGATGATGATGCCAAATACAGTAGCGGCATTTGCAAAAGAAGGAACAGATGAAAAGAAGATTGAAAAGCTCGAACTATCCACGACATACGATGATTATGATATCGTAGCAACGACCGAGAAGGATTCGCTTCCAGAGGGAGCAAAACTTCACGTTACAGAGGTTGCGAAAGAATATCAGGATCTATCAGATGTATATCTAACAGAAGAAAAAGGTTACGAAACTGCTAAGAAGCAGTATTTTAACGTCTCTTTTGAAGATGAGGATGGAAACAAGCTTAACCCAACAAAGAAAGTTGAACTTTCATTAAAGAATGAAAAACTGGGTGATAAAAATATTAAGGTATCTTTATATTCGATTTCTGCTGATCGATTAGTAGAAATGAAAAAGGATACTGAAAAAGTAGAGGAAGATAAGAAAGAAGGTAAAGAAACTGAATTAACCAAGTTTGAATTTAAGCCTTTGGATATCAAGAAATCTACTGATGACGAAAATAAGGTAGAAACATCTATTGAAAAGATGGATGAAGTATATATGCTTCGTTATAGTTATCAACCAAAGACACTAGATTTAAGTGCTGGTTCAATTTCTTACGACGAATTACTGACACAGACTGGACTAGTAGGACAGATCCAAAATCTTGAGGTAAGTAACTCAAGTTACATCGTAGCGAAGGACCAAAAGATTGAAAAGGTAGACGATTTCTCTAGCGAAATGTTTGCTTTGGTTACGATCAATGGTTTGACTTACAAAGTAAATTTTGCTCCTACAGTAAAAGCAGAGGAAGAAAATACAGAAGATCCTTCTCTTCGTTCTGTAGAGCGTAACACTACTGTCAAGGATGTTCACATTGGCGACTTTAATACAAAGCTAGTTGGCGGTGTAGATAAGGGAACAAATGTTTGGACAGTACCTACAATTAACACTGGAGGATATGCAGCTGGACACATGTTCGTATTCCGTGTAAATTTCTCTATTTCTGGTGTAGATGAAGTAGGTGAAAATGTCGTAATGTTTACAGTCCCTAAGAGCATCTTATTAAACCGTAATGGTCAGGCATCTGATAAATATGAAATGTCCATTCCACATCAAAGAGAAGTAGACGCAATGATGGCTGGTACAGGTGAACAGATCGATAAAGATGTAAACTTCGCATACTATGAAGATGGTGATAACATTGTTATCTATAATTTCAGAAAGCTATCAGCTGGCACAGAAGGATATGTAGAAGTTGGTTATCATACAACAGAAAGCTCTTATGAATATCGTGATATGGCTGAAAGCAATCCATTTACAACGAAAATGGAATTAGGCAGTGAAGTTCGTAACGCCGATCCATTAACGGTTAAAATCAATACAACAGCAAGTATTGAAAGCACATCTTTAAAATATCCAACAAAGTATAGAACATGGGAAGATAGATGGGGAGCAAAACCAGCTGACGCAGATAACTATACTTATTTAGCTTACGTCGTTGAATCATCTATTATTGCTACACAACCATACGATTTTGAAATTGTTGCAACACCTTCAAATTACGAAATCGCAGGATATATAATGGGTGGTAAATTCCAAACAAGTAATAAAGTAACAAATCAAAGAGGATTTGGGAAAAGATACGATCAAGTAATCCTTCGTATCCCTAAGTCAGAATTTACAAATAAGACATATATTAGTGTTTCTCTTGATGCAAAATCCATTGTTTCTCCTTTGGATCAAATCGATGCAAAAACACAAAGAACAAGCAAGCAAGACTGGTCTTGGAGTAAACCCGTATTTTCAATTCCAACTGGTCACTTCAACGTTCATAAAAGAGGTGACAGAGTATCAGAAAATAATGGTACAAGATATGTAAATAGAGCAGAATTTTCAAGATATGATTTAGAAACTTTTAATGGTTATGAAGATGCTGCAATTACAAATACAGAATATAGTGGGCTTGATTATTATTCAGATATTCTTGGATATCCATATCCTTGGACAAGAGATGAAAATATGAATCCAAACGATCCAAACGCTTATGGACGTAAAGTTGTGAAATATCAATATACAGATGAAGGATTATATCTAGCAACTGATGAAGAAATTGGGAAAAACCCATATTCTGATCAAAATAAATTTACAAATGATAATCTTTTGACTTCTGAAGATGCGTATATTGAAAAGGTTCATTATGAATATGCTCCTAAAGATGTAGAATACCAACAAGATGATGCAGTTTTCAAGTTAAAGAAAGAAATGAACTTCTCAGACGATGACATTATTACCTTATGGATAAAAGTAGGTAACGACGACTATAAGAGCGTTGGGACATATAACTTCAAGACAAATCATGCAGAGTTCGATAGTCAATATGTATCAACATTTACAAGTAATGACATTGTATTTAGCAGAAAAGATATTATTGCTTACCGACTTACATTTGCCAATAAGCATTACTTTACAGCCTTATATGCTTATCCAAGCGTAACACTGAAGAATTCTCAAAAAGTATTAAATTATGTAAATGGGAAAGAGACTGTTGCAATTGTAAATAATGTAAATGGAAAATTCTTCACAAGCGAAGGAAAAGAAATCGTAAGTATAGATACAAATGCAGTAGATTATGCTCGTGTTACACAACGAATTTCAGAAATAACAAAAAAGGTTGTGTCATCTTCTAACAACTCCAAAAAGAAGGTGTTTACAATTACATGGAAGATTGAAGCTGGAGAAAAGACCATTTTTGGTCAGAATGGAGACGTAAGTTACTTGCCTCAAAAGAGCGGTACTTTCTATGATCTATTACCTCTTGGTTCAACACTAGATCCAGCAAGTGTAATTGTCCAAGATGAAATAGGACGGATTTTTTCGCCATCAAGTTACACTGTTAAAACAATAGATAACTTTAACGGAACAGGAAGAACTCTTGTGAGAGTTGATATTCAAGAAGGAGCTTCAAGATATAAATTATTCTTAGATACGGTACATTCATGGAATGCTATTAGTGACTATGGAGTTAATGTATATAACCCTGTTGCATATAAGACAGGAAACGACACTATCAAGGATGGTACTGCCGATAACGGTGGGCGTTTTGCTAAGGATGGCAGCACACCTGAACATCAGATCGTAGAGAATTTAACAAATGTAGATCCAGATGAGCCAGACGATTGGCAATCTGGTGTAACAAAGTTTATTTATGCAGAAGAAGTATATGATATCAACAACTTAACAGCTGCCACATCTGGATTAATGAAGAAAGTAAAGGCAGAAAAAGATAAACAGTATTCTTATGAAACCACAACAAATATAAATAGACCATATAGTTACGAAATCCGCATGGCGAATAGTGGTTCAACAAAATCAAAGAACATCGTGTTATTTGATAGTTTAGAGAATTATGTTACAGATAATGGTTCTTCTTCTGATTGGCATGGTACATTAAATGGTGTTGATGTTAACCAATTGAAGTCAAAAGGAGTGGACCCTGTTATCTATATTAGTAAGATTGATAACTTATCCATCGATGATCATCACGACTTAAATGATACTTCTGTATGGGAAAAGGCTACAGAAACAACTGATTTATCAACAGCCAAAGCGATTGCAATTGATGCATCTAAGAAAAAAGATGGTTCAGATTTTATTTTAAATGAAACAGAATCTTTAACGGCACATCTATATATGACAGCTCCATCTTCAACAAACGTTGAAGGAAGAATTCCTATGGCATATAACAATATTTATATGAATGCAACAATCTTTGGCGAAAACAACAAAGAAGAAACGCATTTAGTTCATCAGGATTATACGCAGATTGGATTAAAGATTACAGGAAGTTTTAATGTTAAGAAAGTTAGCGAAAACGATAACTCTCAGCCGATTGCAGATATTCAATATCGATTAAGTGGTACTTCAGCATACGGAACAGTTTACGATGAAATTGTAACAACAAGCGGAAATGGTTTTGCAGCTTTCAAGGATATTGAACTTGGAAGTTATACTTTGCAAGAATACAAATCAACTAAAGATTGGCTCTTGGATGCGACAACAAGAAACGTTGTAGTAACTAAAACAGAGGAAGTTTTTGTTGATGGGGTAAACTATACAAAAAATCCACTTCTTCTTACAGATAAACCGAGAGTGCATGCAGATGTTTTATTATCAAAAGCTGAATTAGGAAATGGCTCTACTAAAGTTTCGGGAATGGTGTTCAAATTATCTGGAACATCAGATTACGGAAATGATGTTGTGATTTTTGCAACTTCGGATCGTAATGGTGAGGTACTTTTCGAAAATGTTGAAAAAGGAAAGTATGTCATTAAAGAAGTATCATCAGAAAATGCTGAATACGTTACAAATAAGTCATTAATGTTAAACGTCAATATAGACGACTTTGGAAACGTATCAATGTCAGCCAATGAAAATGATTATTATAGTGAAAAAACAGTATTTAATGAACGTCGTTATCACTCTTTCAAATTAAGAAAAGTAGATAAAGATAACAACACTATTTGGTTAGAAGGAGCAGAATTCTCGTTAACAGGAGTTTCCGACTTTGGTACAACTGTAAACGTTAAAAAAACTTCCGATCAAGATGGTATAACTATTTTCGATAATATCGAAAGAGGAACTTACGTTCTTAAAGAAACAAAAGCACCAGAAAGTGTTACTGCATCAGGTAAAAAGGGTGGAAACAGAAATTACATCAAAGACCCAGTTGAACATGTGGTAAAGATTGATAACTTCGGAAATGTCAATATTGAAGGATTAACTGTTGAAGACGGAACTGGTGTGTTTGTAGCAAAGAACGAGAGATCAGAAGATGGAAAGATAGTTGTTAAGAAAGTTTGGAATGATTCTGACAAACCAAATTCAGATCGCCCACTCCCACAATTAACGTTAACAACAGGAGAAGTCAGTTCGGATATCTATTCTATCACAATTGATTTAAGTCAAATTTACAATATTTCGGGTAATACAAAATATAAGATCTTATTAAGAAAAGAAGACTTGAATACAGACCCAGAAATATTGGCACAAAAAATCAAAAAGCAACTTACAGAATTATATGAAAAAAATATAAAGAAATATGAAAATCTGATTCCAAATGGAGTGGCAATACCCGATAAGAAGAACCTCTATTTTCTCAATCATCTAACAGAGGGATTTGATGGAAGTGGAATGAAGTTTACTGAGTTTATTAGGGGGGAACAGCTTATTGCATCATCAAAAAGGGTTTTTGAAAAACTACAAGCATGGATAAATAATCCTAAAGATATCGTATTCTATTATCAATTTCCAGGAAAAGTGTCGTATATTTCAAAAGAAAAATTCCAAGAATTTAAAAATAATTCAGATCAAATATCTTCTACAGGATACACCAAAAATAATGCACCATTCTATTTAAAGGTAACAAGAGAAGTTTCCAAGAATTATCTTGCGAACATCCCAAAAGAAAAGCTGTTTGATATTTCATCTGATAATTCTCCATACAAGACTTATGCCTACATAGCAGGTGGTCCCGCAGGTAATTTCTTGCAAATTCTTTCAGAGGCAAACACAATTTTCTTGCCAGAAGATTCGTCAGAAATGTTTGCTGGAGGCGGAGACACTACAAATAAATATGTAAAATATACAAATTTGGATCTGAGAGGATTGGATTCATCAAAAGTTGTAAATATGGAAAAAATGTTTGCTAATCAAAATATGCAAAATATGCTTCTGCATATAGATAATTCTATGAAGGGAGAAAATGGAAATTATAGTGCAAAAAATTTCAAAAAGTTATTCTATAACTCATTAATCAATGTAAATGGTTCTGATTTCGGAGATTTAACGCTTTTTGGTATGAAGATTCCAAGTAGTAGTAACGGAGTATCATTAAGTGAAGCTTACGCTCTTAGTCCTCAAACCATTGGGTTTAATAAGGATCAGCTTTCTTCTATGATTTCCTCTGGAAAAGTTTTTGGATTACCATTTGATCTCACGCAATTTGATCCAGATAGCACAGAGAATGATTTTCTTGGTAGTATGGAAATGAACAGAATACAACATTACGTATACTTACCTAATACGGGTTTTGTTAAGTTTACAAAATATATAGAAAAAATAGGAAAAGAAAAGGCTAAGAAATTATTTAACTCGCTATTAAAGAATGTAAAGAAAAACATTTCATATCAATTCATATTGGACAAAGACGCAACATCAGCCGAAGATGTAAGATATGCAAATGAACATGGGAATACTATTGAAAATATTCTAAAAGAATTGGGCTGGAATCGTATAACGTTTGTCAATATAGATGGACGCCTCGACAGAAGCGGATATAAGCGTAACTATTCTCTCGAATCAAAAGCTTACAATAAAGATATGTCTATAGATTATCATCAGTTAGGTTGGAAAATGCCAGAAGCACCAACTCAAAATAGTGAGGTAGAGCAAAACGAAGACGGCACTATCACTTATAGATCACAAGCGGATAAATGGGTGAAGGGTGACGATAACGTTTGGACATATACATTCAATGTATTTGATGATACTTTAGAGTATAAGTTATTCGAAGAAAAGATGGATGGATATACTTCCGAAGCAATGTTGCCTAAGTACGCAATTGTCAATGGTACACAAAGCAAGGTGGCTACAATCACCAACAAGTCAACTGTAGGTACTGGTTCATTCCACTTATCAAAGGTTGCAAATGGTGAATTGGTTGCAGGTTCTTCCTACACATTCTTCTTAACATTCTCTAATCCTAATGGTTTCTTCTCTAAGCCTAGAGTATTATCTGGCATATCTATCCTTGATGGACATGCTATGGTGCAGCTAAAGGGTGGACAGGATCTAGTGGTTGAAGGATTACCAGAGGGAACAGTAGTAAGTGTAAGCGAACAAGCAGGTCCTTATCAGACAACTTATAGTGCTGAAAATGTAACAATAGAATCAGGAAAGCAATCTAATATTGTTTGTACAAATACATTTACACCTCCAGAGCCAGGTGAAGTGAGCAATGTCACACTTGTTAAGAAAGTATCAGGAATTGCTGATGAAAATACAGAATACCCATTCCGTGTTGAATTTAGTAATTTGACTCCAAATACAAGATATTTAACGACAAATAATGGTGTTTACTTTGATTCAGACTTGTCTGGACACGCATTACTTGATTTAAGATTAAGAAAAGATGAATCGATCATGTTTAAGAAACTACCTGTTAGTGCGACATATCAAGTAACAGAATTAGCTGGAGCTTATACTTCTAAATATGAACTCTCTGATGATAGAGGAATTAATAAGATTAATTCCGAAAATGGATTAAATGAAGAAGAAAATAAAGATTTAAGTACAGCGGTAGAAACTGTTGACGCTAATGAAAATGTATCTATTACATTTACAAATGCGATCGAGCACAAACAGTCATTGACTGTAACTAAGGTTGAACCAGAAGAAACAGCTGAGAAGTATCCATTCTCGATCCAATTCTCAAATATGAAACCTAATAGTTTCTTTAGTTCTGATATCGGTCTTGTAAGAGCTGATGAAAATGGAGAAGCAACCAAGGATTTCACATTAGGAAATGGCGAAAGTGTTAAGTTTACAGATATTCCTGTTGGTGTTGAATACAAAGTTGTTGAACAAGCAAATAAGAAGCTTGCGAAATATGCATTAACAGCCGACAAGGAAAACTTTGCAAATGCAACAAAGGAAAATGATGAAGCAATGCTTGACCTCGCAACAGAGCTTGAAACGGTTGATGATGGAGAAGATGCAACTGTAACATTTACAAACATTACTCCTCCATCAGCTAAGATCCAGCTAACGAAGTTTGGCGAAAACAACGAGAAGCTGGGTGGAGCAACATACGCTTTATACAAGGGAACATTCTTTATCAAGAATATTGATATCAATAGCAATGGTAAATCAGATGAAATCGATGGTATTGGCGTTGGTAATTACTACTTGATTGAAACAAAGGCTCCAGAGGGATACGCTTTAGATCCTAATAAGCATGAGTTTGAAATTAAGAAAGACCAATTAAATACAACAGTTCAAATTGAACTTCACGACGATAAGTTAAAGGTATTACCTTCTACTGGTGGTCGAGGAATGATTGCATTTGTAGTTATTGCAATGATATTACTTGGTAGTGCTGGTTATCTTGTGATCAGTGCAAAAAAGAAAGAAAAAGAATTAAAGTGATCAATGAAAGGGGAGCGTAGTCTTCTGGCTACGCTCAACCATTGGTCCAGAAAGGAAAAACGATGAAAAACTTATTCAAAAAAATATTAATCACAGGAATCACAAGTATTTTCTTATTTAATTCTTCCAACTTTCTTGTTTTGGCAGAACAACAGGAAAATACAGCAACAATCCAATTCTCAGAAAAGGATTCCGAAACAGCTACAGTTACAAATATTCCAGATGCAACATTTGTAGTTTATAAGGTTGCTGATATCACATACAACGGAAATGCAGCTTCTGCTACATACACATTGGTTGATGAATACAAAGAAACAGGAATTAGTTTTGATGGGATGACAGCAGAAAAATCAAATGAAGCAGCGGGAAAGATTTTTGCTTTAGCAAATAAACTTGATCCTGTCGCAACAGGAAAAACGAATGAAGATGGACAGGCAACATTTGCGAATTTACCAGATGGAATGTATTTAGTTGCAGAAACAAAGGCAGAAGGAGAAGCAGGCAAATATGAACTTGCTAAGCCGTTCCTTGTTTCACTACCACTGTATACAAGTGGTGAGTGGAAACATAATGTTACAATTTCACCAAAGAGTGAAGTTAAAAAGATTCCAAACGAAAAACCTGTTGTGCCCCCAAGCGAAAAGCCAAAGGAAAAACCAAAGGCAGATACAGGTATCAGTGCAAACTCAAGCCTATTAACATTACTAGCTGTGTTGTTAACAGCATCTGCTGGAGCTTATATGATTTCACAAAAAGAAGAGGAAACATGCTAGAGGCATGTTTTCTTTTTATATAGTAGTTGCAATTTAGCAACTGATATGATATACTGTAGGTATAGAAAGGAAGAGGAATATGAAAGAGATCGAAAAGATCGAAGAAAAGATCAAAGATATTTTGTATAACAGTCGGATCAGTGGTCACGAACTCTCCAAGAGCACAGGGATTAACAAGTCGATGATCAGCAGATATCGAAGTGGTAAGTACAAATTAGGAAATATGACACTTGCAACCGCAAAGAAAATATTAGATTACAAATGGTAAATATTTTCTATAAAGAACATAAAATGTATTGACTTATATATACTGTTATGATAAAATAATAGTTGTAAAGGAAATAAAAAATAAGAAAGGAAGAAAATAAAACTTTTACAAGTAAACAGCGAAAAATACTATATATTTATACCAAAGCTTCGTATATAATATATGTTGTGAAGTAGTTAAAAAAGTTAGAAAGAAAGAGGAAAAGGAAATGAAAAAGGAATTAGTTAAGACAGCAGTTATCACAGCAACAGCAGCAGCATCAATCGCTGCAACAACAGCAACAACATTTGCAGAGGAAACAAGCGATCAAGCAACAGGAACGCAAGAAGCACTTGATACAGCAACAGCAGTAAAGGCTAATGCAGATGCAGAAAAGGCTACAGCAGAAGCAAATGCAACAAGTGCGGCAAACACAGTAACAGAAACAGAAAACTCTATTAAGCAGGCAGAAGAAGACGCTCACAAGGCAGTTGTAGACATGAAGGCTAATGCAGAAGCAGACGCTAAGGCAGCAGAGGAAGCAGCAAAGAACCAGCCTACTGTGATCGAAAACGCAAAACAGGCTGAAGAAGATGCTAAGGTTGCATCTGAAAACGCTAAGGCTACTGTAGAAACAAAAACAGCAGAAGTAGAAGCAGCAAACGCTGAGAAGCCATCAGAAGAGCAGATCAATACAGCTACATCAAATGTAGATACAGCAAAGGCAAACAAGGATTCTGCACAAGAAGCAGTTGCAGAAGCAAATAATGCTTTAAATGACGCTAAGGCAGCATTAGAAGAAAAGACTAATAATGTTACTACTAAGGAAAACGCTAAGAATTCTGCTAATACAGATTTAGAAAATGCCAACGCCAAGTTAAATAGCGATAAGGGAGTAACAGCAGAAAAGGAAAATGATCTTCGTAAGGCATTAGAGAAGAATGGCGGCAAGGATGTCCTTGAAACTGATGAATACAAGGCTATGCTAAATGCAGAAAAAGAATCTGCAAAGGCTCATGAAAAGGTTGAAGAGAAGAAGACTGCTGAAGCAGAAGCAAAGAAGGACGCTGATGCTAAGGAATCCATCTTGAATGATAAGAAGAATGTAGAAGCCGAAAAGAAGAATGCATTAGATGCAGAAAACGCAAATGTTTCTACTAAGGAATCTATCGTATCTGGAAAAGAAGGTCAGAAGAACAGTGCTTCAACTTCTGTAGATACAGCAAAGAGCAATGTTGAAAATGCTAAGAGTGATGTTAACACTAAGGAAACGGAAAAGAACAAAGCTCTTGAAAAGCAAGCCAAGGAACGCCAGGATTACGAAACAAACCGTGCCGCAACAGAAGCAGCTAAGCGTGAAAAGTTAAAGGATGATGTTGCAGCAGCAGATACAGAAAAGAATGCCATCTCTCAGAAGATTGCTAATGCAAGCGAGCAGGTAAAGAAGGGCTTCGAAGGTTTCTTAGATTGGGCAAAGAAAAAGTTTGCTGGCGATGAAAATACATTAAAAGACATTGAGCGTGCCGTAAAGGCTCTACATCAGTACCCAGCAGGAATGATTGTAGGCGACGAAAATGATGCTACAAGCTTACGCAATGTTAAGGAAGCATTGAAAGTTTTAGTTAAGTACAATGAACAGCGTGTAAACGATGAACACTTTACAGGATTAGATCCATTAGGCACAACATTCTACATGATGGCTACAGCAATCTCTAATGCAGACAACTCAGCAAACCCAGCAAATGGACACACAAGACACTTCAATATGGGTGAAAACTTGGCATGGGGCTATACAGATCCTAACAAGGGTTGGTACGAAGAGGAAAAGGTTGTTTGGGAAGCATTACAAGAATTTACAGCTAAGTATTTAGCAGAACATCCTGGTGTAAATATCACTAAGAGAGGTCCAGAAAAGACAGCGTTCGAGAATGCTTGGACAAATTATGCAAAGAATGAGAAGAAGTTCTTCAATATCCAAACAGGTCATTACACAAACGCAGTGAATAGAAACTACATCATGACAGGTATCGGACGTAGTACAGTTGCCAACAAGCGTGGCAAGATGGTTTATGACCAACAGCTACAAAAGTTTGTTGAGGTTGGCGGAGAAAAGAAATATACTGAAGATCAATTAGATTCTTATGGTATTACATTCAGCCAGACATTCTCAACAAGTACCGAAGGAAATGGTCCAGAGGCTGAAAAGATCTATACAATTGCAGAGTTCACAAGTCTATTCGATGAATATATGGATACTGTAGACACAACTAAGTTAAACGTTAAGTTGGACGAAGCAACTAAGAAGTATAACGATGCTGTAACAGCTCGTGATGCATATAAGGGTGAACCAGCTCTAGGTGAACGTGAAGTATTACCTGAAGAAAAAGCATACGATGCAGCAGTACAGAAGTTGGCTGAAGCAAATACAGCACTTACAAATGCTCAGAAAGTATTAACAGATGCTACAACAGCATTAGAAAATGCTAAGAGCGAATTAGAAGCAGCAAAGGCAACTCGTGACAGTGCGAAGTTAGCACATGATGCAGCAAAGGCTGAAACAGCAACAGCTCAATCTACATACGATGCAGCAAAGGGCGTATATGATGCAAAGGTTGCAGAACGTAAGAATGCAGAAGCAGATGCAAAGACAGCTGATGATGACTTATCTGCAAAGACAGCCGTAGTTGACTCCATGGTAGGCGTTGAAGAGATGAAGGCTCTACGCAAGGCTGTAGCCGATGCAAAGGAAGTTCAGAAGGCTAGTGAAAAGGTCGTTGAAGAGAAGCAGAACGCATTAAATGATGCTACAAATGCTTATAACGATGCAGTAGCAGCTCGTAACGCAGCTCAGGCAAACGTTGATACAAAGACAAACGAATTAGCAACAGCTCAATCTACACTAGAGGCTAAGACAACTGATCTTACAAATGCTGAACTTGCATTGAAGGCTCTTACTGATAAGGTAGCAGCATACGATGCTAAGGTTAAGGAATTAGAAGATTCCAAGGCAGAAGCAGCTAAGAAGGCTCAGGCTTACGAAGATGCTAAGGCAGCACATACAAAGGCTATGGATGCTCTAGTAGAATTAACAACTAAGGCAACAGAAGCTCGTGCTAAGGCAGACCGCACAAATGCATTTACATTCGATGAAACATTCAATACTTTAGTAAGCGATCCAGAATTCGCTTCTACAGTGAATCCTTATATCGAAGCAGTACAAAAGGCTCGTGCAGCATTAGTAACTGCAAAGCAGGCACTAGCTCAAGCAAACGAAGCTCTTGAAGAAGCCACAACACGTGCAGCCAAGGCTGAAGCAAACTACATCCGTGAACTTGCAGCATATAATGTTCGTGTAGCTACAGAAGCAGCTCAACGTGCAGAAGCTGAAAAGCAGGCTGAATTAGCTCAACAGGCAGCACGTCAAATCGAAAGTACAACAAACAAGTCCGTTGGTACAGACGCAATGGTTGAAAAGAATGAAAAAAAGGCATCCGATAAGCAAAAGGAAGCATCAAAGGATAGCAAGAACGATAAGCAGGATGCAAAGAAGTCTGATGATAAGAAGTCTGATGAAAAGAAGACAGAAACTCAGAAGAACGACAATAAGAAGGATGTCGCTACAGAAGAGAAGAAGAGCGAAGAATCTTCAGATGATACAGTTGCTAAGGTTGGTATCGGAGCGTTAGTAGCAACAGCTCTAGCTGGTTTCGGTATCGTAATTGGCAAGAAGAAAAAGAAGGAATCTAAGTAATTCTAAAAATTGAGAGGAAAACTCCTCTCTTTTTTTATTTATTTTTATAAGAATATAGCATAATATAAGTGTAACCATTTTGGTTTCGCAAAAGTGAAGAAAGGAAGAAGAAATGAGTACAAAAGAAATTGCATTACAATCTATGATGTTGGCTAGAAACAATATGGCTTCAGCATTAAACAAGACAGAGAAGTGGCTAGAAAAGCATAAGGCTGTATCATTTACACTTGCAGCAGCAACACTAGCAGCACCAATTGCACTAGCTCCATTTGGTTTTGCAGAAGGAGAAAAAGAAATTGCAAAGGGTATTGCTAAGACAATTATTACAATCATCTGTGTAGTTTTTGCAGTCATCGCTGTATTTAACTTGGTAGTTGCGATTGGAGAACTTTCCTCGGCTGGTGCCGATGACGGTCCAGCTAAGTCTAAGGCTACAAATAAGATCGCATGGTCTATCGCAGGAATCTTTATTCCAGCCATCATCTTTAACTTGCATTTAGAAAACCAGATCGTCAAGTTTATCGACCTTGTTAAGTAGGTAAAAACAGAAGGAGGCAATGAACTTGCCTCCTAATTTTCTAAGAAAGGAAGCTTTATGTTATTCAAATTAAAGAAATTAAGACTACCACTATCATTAAAGGTTGTGGCAGGAGTTATATGTTTATGCTTATTACTTTCAGCTCCAGTGTGGGCTTCAGTAGTAGATAGTGCTACACTTGCAGCGAAAGTTGTCGCCTTCATGGAAGGATATAGTCAAACAATGTTTGAACAGATGAAAGAGGCGTATAGCTCTTTTAATGGGTTTTTAACAACTGGTCAATATACTTTCCCTAACACAATGAAAAGTATCATGATCGGATTTGGGTTATTGATTGCCACTTTACATGGCTTTATTCTAATTTATGAAGAAGCAAAGAAAGGTGATCTATCACAAGAATTTTGGCAAAGAACATTATTTACGATCGGCTTTACACTCATTGCGATCTTTATGATCGGTGATATGCTGGATCTTTTATATAAACTAGGAGATCTGATCATCCAGAGAGTAAATGCTGTAATTGAAAGTGTAAATACAATCAAGAATGCAACGATCAATATCACAAGTGGCGGAAATCCACAGGCATACAATAAAGTCATTAAGGGATTGGAAACGATCCCAATGCTTAATGGTCTTGGTGATGCTTTAGATCCTGCAAATACACAGATCAATTATTACAATCTACAATCGCTCGGTGAATCATTTGATTTATTGACGATTGTTGCATGGGCACCTATCTTTGTATGTTTATTTTTGACATATACAGCAATCATGGAAATCAAATTAAGACAAATGTTTGCTCCGATCGCACTTTCATCCATTATTTCTGATGGCTTTAGAGGATCTGCAATACGATTTGTTAAGAAGTTCTTAGCTTGTATGTTACGAATTGCAATTTACTTTGGTATTGCTGCAATCGGTACATTTTCGATGTTATATTTCTATAATAAGGTCATCACCTCTTCGGTTATCATTGAAGGCTTAAATATGGATATGATCCTAATGTTGGGTTCACCTGTTGTTACAGCTCTTATGATGATGCAATCAAGTGGAATTGCAGATGAACTTGTAGGAGTATAATTTATGGCTGCTACATCAATTAAGGTGACTATTCCAAGAGATATCCAAGATTTTGAAGCACGCTTTATCGGACCATTAACAAAACGCCAGACAGTATTATTTGTTATTTCTTCTGTAATTGGATATGGCTTATTTAAGCTATTAGGAATCTTTAAAATGGAACTTGCGATGCAGATTATGATTGCTGGATCCTTGGTAACACCTATTCTTGCATGTGGATGGGTGAAAATGCTCGGAATGCCACTAGAAACATACATTATAAAATGTGTATTACCATCTATTTTTGCAAGTAAAACAAGACCATATAAAACAATCAACAAATATATCTCTGGCTACAAACCAGAACAACCGCAGACAAATGTAAAAGAAAGCGAAAAAGAAAAAATCAGAACAAAGTTATTGCTCAAAAAATATGATGCAAAATTGTGAAAAGAAGGGAAATAAGAAATGGGATTTTTTGGAAAGAAGAACAGTACAGTAAATGGGATCAAAGAACTGCCAAAAACGGTTCAAGAAACAATTCCATATAAGAGAATCTTTAACGATGGAACGATAGAAAATAAGGAAGGATATTATACAAGAGCCTTTAAGTTAAATGAGTTAAATTTCTCCAAAGAGTCTGAAGAAAGACAATTGGAGATTTTCAGTGTATTTAAAGATGTTTTAAACACGTTTTCACCTGAAATCAAATTTCAATTTATTATTCAAAATAGTTCAGCTAAGGACATTAAATTATCTGATACAAAGATGAAGATCAAGGGTGATGGAAGCATTGAAGATGCGATCAGAAATGAATTTAATCAATTAACATTGTACCGTATTAAGCATGGAGCTAAGATGTTGCAGCAAGAAAAATATCTCATTATTGCTTGTAAAAATCCAAATATTCAAAATGCTTTCCAGCATTTAGATAGTACAGAAAGAGCTTTAGATACAGTCATAAAGAATTTTGGAAAATCATCTGAACTTACAAGATTAACAATTGAAGAACGATTGCACACATTATTTGATTTTTATAATCAGGATGGAACAAGCGTCTTTTATAATGATTTCGATGCAAATAACAAACCATTCTTCAATTATAAGAAGATTGGCATGGGTGGATTAACATCGAAAGATATCATCGGACCATCTGGCTTCCAGTTCTTTTCTGATTATTATATGATGGGAAATAAATTCGGAAGAGCCTTATTCTTAGAACGATTGCCGACATCCCTTTCTGTTGAGTTTTTGGCTAGTATTGCTGACTTGCAGTTCAGCCTTAATATTTCTATGCAATATAACCCTATTGACATTGCAAAGGGTTCCAAGATGGTTAAAAATCAATTTATGGCAATTCAGGGACAGATTGCAGAAAATCAAAAGAATGCTCTTAAAAATGGATATAGTTTTGACTTGCTCCCGCCTTCCTTACAAAAGGCAAATGATGCGATTAAAGAATTGCAAGATGATATCTCAGATCGTGATCAACACTTGTTTTATATGACATTTGTAGTGAATGTATTTGGAAATACAAAGGAAGAATTGGATAAGTACACACAGGATCTTCAAAACTGTGCAAATGGTAAATTATGCCCTATTCGAGTTCTGTCTTTCCAACAGGAAGCAGGAATGAACGTCGCACTTCCATTATGTATTAACCAATTAAGTGTAAGACGTTTACATACAACAGAATCTGCGGCAGCATTTTTACCATATTCAAATGTTGAAATCTATCAAAAGAGTGGAATCATGTATGGTGTTAACAAATCTTCTAATAATCTATTAGTATATGATAGAAAAACAGGAAGAAACTTTAATGGACTTACATTCGGTGAATCTGGTTCTGGTAAATCTATGCAGGTCAAACAGGAGATGCTGGCGGCTTATCTATCAGATGAAAGAAATATTGTATATATTATTGATCCAGATGGAGAATATTCAAGAATTGCAGCCCAAATCAAAGGGGGAGAAACGATTTCGATCGCTCCAGGTTCACAATCTTATTTGAATCCAATGGATATCAATATTACAGATGATGAAACCGATCCTGTAGCATCAAAGACAGACTACATCACATCACTAGTTGAGATCATGCTTGGTAAAAATGCAGCATTGAATCCAACTGGAAAATCAGTTTTGACCAGATGTATTAAAAATATTTACAATCCATATATTCAACATGTTAAAAAGTTAAGAGAGATTGATCCACGTATCACATGTGATAAACAATCTGCTCCAACACTGGCGAACTTGTATGGAGAGCTTAAACGGCAACCAGATCCAGAAGCCAATACTTTAGCTACTGTAATTGAAAACTATGCAGTCGGTGGATACGATATGTTCGCACATAGATCAAATGTTGAATCTGATTCTCGCTTCTTGGTATACAACATCCGTAATCTAGGAACAACCTTAAAGGAAATTGGTCTATTTATCTGTCTAAACGATATTTGGAATAAAATGATGGAAAATCGTGATAAAGGATTATTTACATGGGTATACATTGACGAATTCCACGTTCTATTAAAATCTGATGCAGCCGTAGAGTTCCTGGTCCAGATCTGGAAACGTGCAAGAAAGTGGAACGGAATTCCAACTGGAATCATGCAAAATACAGAAGATCTATTACGTTCTGAAGCAACAAGAAACATTATCAATAATACTTCTTTTGTAACTATGATGAACTCTTCTCAAATGGATAGAAGTAATCTTCAGGAATTATTGAATCTTTCTGATTCACAATTAGAAGTAATTACAAATGCTCCATCTGGAACAGGACTTTTTAAAGCAGGAGATATCATTATTCCTTTCTCAAATAAGATTCCAAAGAATACAAACTTGTACAAGATAACGAACACGGACAAAAAAACAGATTAAAAATGAGAAATAAGATAGGAAAACTCCTATCTTTTTCTTTTTCTTCTGTATTACATAATAGATATGACTTTATTTGATGATCATGGAGAAGAAATTCGAATAAGGTGGAAAATAATAAAGCCAGTAAGGCTAGGAGGAAAATTAAATGAGATTATTAGTAGTAAACAGACGTAATGGTAAGATCGAAAATGTATTCTTCCATTATCTATGCGGTTCAACCTACCCAGGACTAGAGGTGACAGATGAATTCTTGCTTCGCATGAAAATGCTTTATCAAACACAGAATGGTGTAAATAGTGTAAAGAACCCATTTAACACTGTTTGCTATTGTGCTTCATCTGGATCAAACACAGTTCTGAAAGGAAAAGACTTCCAGAATCAAATTCAGAAGTTAGAAGATATTAACAGATATCTGATGGGTTCGGCTGACGAATTTACAGCTGGGCAAAAAGCTTTGAAGAACATTGAGGAAAAGATCGTCAACTTCGACGGTTCAGTTGTCTATATCGACTGGGTATTCTGTAAAGACGGAACACCAGACTTTGAAAACACTCAAGTAAACTGGGAAGACCTTGTTAGAATAGAATTATTGGATTCTTATTCTATGGTCTATCCAACAGAAGCTAAAAAGCTAAAAAATCATCATATTGATTTTAAAGTCATGGCTACAAAGTTCCACAATGTGTTCTTAGGCTTTGATAAGATGGATGAACGATGGAAAGATGGTAAGTATGTATTCACACTCTACATTGAAGAATGATGACATCGTAATCGACGATATTACGATTCTATTAGTCGTTAGAAGAGACACCGACATTGTATAGGTCGGTGTTTTTTTAATATACAAATTTTATATGGGTTGTACCAACAGAGTATAAAAAATGGAAATAATCCTCGAAAAATAATACTGTTATATGCTATAATATCAATAGAGAGGAGGTGAATTACAACCAATGTATAGAACAGACAGAATCTATGTGAATAAGCAACATGAAATGTTCTCGTATTTTGATACACTTGCTCATAAGGCAAAGAATCTTTATAATGCTTCGTTATTCAGGATTCGCAATGCTTTTACAGCACATGGTAAGACAAATTTGACATCTAATGAAAAAGAAGTTCTTGATGAATTAGCACTTCTTAAAGGTCAAAAAGATTACCATGTTCTTGAATATATGGTACTAGAAAAATTGATGCGAGTTACGCAAAATCCAGATTTCTTTTCAGATCTACCTATGCAATCTGCTCAGGCAACTGTAAAAGATGCATGTTCTGATTTCCAAAGATGGTTAGCTGCGTTAAGAAAGTATAAGCAGAATCCTGCTTTATTCACTGGAAAGCCACGTATGCCTAAGTATTGCAAAGGTGATATTACTACTTTTACCTTGACGAATCAGAATGCTGTTATTTACGATGATGAGTTAAAACTGCCTAAGACCAAACAAAGACTCAAGATTCGCAAAAGATGTAATGCAAGATTACAGGAAGTAAAAGTTTGTCCTGTATCGGGTGGTTATGATATTTTGCTTGTGTATCAAGTCAAGGAACCATCAGTCAAAGCTGGAACACATTCTGCGGCAGTTGACTTTGGTGTAGATAACACGATGGCAGTTGTAACAGACACTGGCGATAGCATCATCTTCAAAGGTGAATACATTAAAAGTATCAACCAATACTTTAACAAAGAAAAAGCTTATAGAGTTAGTCTTATGAGTAAAGGTAGTGCCACTACTACTCGTGTGTGGTCAAAGAAACTGGATCAACTTTCTGCATATAGAACAAACTTTATTAGAGACTGTTTCCATAAGATGAGTAGACAACTCATGGAATGGTGCAAATCTCATAAAGTAGGCTATCTTGTACTTGGTTCTAACAAATTCTGGAAACAGGAATCCAATATGGGTAAATGCAACAATCAGAACTTTGTAAGTATTCCGTTTGAAATGCTAAAATCCATGATCGAATCAAAATCTAACGAATATGGCATTACTGTGATTCGACAAGAGGAATCCTATACAAGCAAAGCAAGTTTTATTGATTTAGACTTTATTCCCGTATACAGCAAAGAAGAACCAAGCAAGTATCGCTTTTCTGGAAGAAGAATCCATCGTGGATTATACAAGTCAGCAGATGGTACATTGATGAACGCAGATATCAATGGGGCTGCTAACATTCTAAGAAAAGCTGGATATGACGTGAGCAACATAAAAATTGCAAGACTATTAGATCCTGCAATTGTTAGATTTAAAGCTTTAAATTGTAAGTAACCGTGTAGAAGCGGTAGAGGTCGTGTGAACCGACCATTGTGAAACCGTAGTGAGAATCTTGTAAAAGATGCGTAGCTACTAAGCCACATAAATTAAAATCCTTTAGATAGTATTACAACACGAGAATACATCTAAGGGATGCCACATCTGAACAATGTATCAGGTGGGGTAGTTCATAACAGTATATTGAAAGATAATGTTCTTTATGATAATATAGGCTTAGAAAAGGAGCATAAAACAAATGAAATTAAGAGAGTGTTTAGAGAAGATTCAAGAAAAGAAGTATGAGAACGTTTCTTTGTGGGCAAAAAATAATTTTAACGGCTGGTATGTGGTACAAGCGAAGACACCTAACGGACTTCAAGTTCACTGGTTAACCAAAACAGACTGGGTGCCACAAGAACGTTTTGCCGCATATTTAGATAGAAATGTGCTAGAAACTTTTGAAAGTGATAACACGTTCGATATTGTTATTGAATAAGATGGCGTTAGGTTTGTAATGTGCATTTTACTTAGATACTATTATTTCAGTAAATTGTGTGCTATAATATATGTACAGAAAATCTTTTTTCTGTGTCTATGAAAGGAGGAAATTGTATCTATCTTACTGTAAAACAACAAGCAAAACATCTGTCTAAGGAAGATTACATCACTATTAAGGAGCTTTGTCATGCTGCTAAGAATCTTGCTAATGAGGCAATCTATAACGTGCGTCAATACTATTTTGCAGAAGGTGAATTTTTTAAATACGAGAAGAATTACGCTCTTTTGAAGAATAGCCCTAATTATAAAACATTAAATTCCAATATGGCACAGCAGATACTAAAAGAGGTTGATTGCTCATTTAAGTCATTTTTCAGTCTGCTTAAACTCGCCAAGCAGGGGAAATATGCTTTTAAGGATTGTAAACTGCCACATTATCTTCCGAAAGATGGATATACAACGTTGATCATCGGGTTTGTAAGACTTAATGGCAACAAGCTAATATTGCCGTTTTCCAACAGTTTCAAGAAAACACATAAGTCTGTTGAAATCACGATACCGCCCATACTTCTTGATAAAACGATAAAAGAGATACGCATTATACCAAAAGCGAATGCAAGGTTCTTTGAGATCCAGTATATATATGAAGCTGAATATATTCAAAGAAATCTAAACACAAACAACGCACTTGCACTTGATCTAGGTGTCAACAATCTCATAACAGCTGTATCAAATAGTGGTAAATCGTTTATTATTGATGGGAAAAAATTGAAATCAATCAATCAGTGGTTTAACAAGGAAAATGCCCGTTTGCAGTCCGTAAAAGATAAACAACATCTTGAAAAGAAACCTACAAACAGACAAAAAGCAGCCGCTCGTAATCGCAACAACAAAGTAAACGATTATATGAATAAAGCTGCTCGTAAGTTGATAAATTATTGTATCAACAATGATATAGGCACTCTTATTGTTGGTTACAATGAGACTTTCCAACGTAACAGTCATATTGGAAAGCAAAACAATCAAAATTTTGTAAATATCCCTTATGGACAGTTGCGTAACAAATTGGAATATCTTTGCAAACTAAATGGCATTGTTTTTGTAAAACAAGAAGAATCCTATACATCGAAATCATCTTTTTGGGACGGAGATGATATTCCTGTTTACAATGCCGATAACCCAAAAGAGTATTCATTTAGTGGGAAAAGAACGCATCGTGGTCTATACAAAACGGCGAGTGGTAAAACAATCAATGCAGATATTAACGGAGCATTGAATATTATGCGTAAAAGTAGCGTTGTGAGTCTTGAGACTCTATACGGTAGAGGCGATGTGGACACGCCTATAAGAATAAGGATTGCCTAATTATTTAGGTGGAAACTTAAATATCAAACTTCTTAAATAGAGTTTTTAGACTCTTAGAAGCCCATTACCATTAGGTGATGGGTAGTTCACTAACAATCGTTGCTATCATAGGATTAGCACTTGTTCCACAGGCTTCCTACGCAGAAGAAGCCAACAATACATGTGTTGCAGGTTCCCCATGTGGAGAAGCAATCCTTGCGGCGTTTGTTGCAGAAGATTGCAAAGCGGCAATTACAAAAACAAGAGGATTTAAAGATTGGACAGAATTAGAAGAATGTCAGTTACTTAACTTGCTGGACGATTTAAATAGTCAAGGAGTCAAATTTGCATTGTCTAATGTTTTATATCACAAAGGTTTTTCTAATGAATTGTTAATTGAATGGAGCCAAAAATATATAGTGTATTATTTAGATAAATCTTATTCAAATTATAGCTACCATTTTAAGGAAAGAGATGCTAAGACCGTTGAAGTGGTTATTACAAATTTCAAAAGTGAGGATTATGCCCATTTGATAATTTAAATGAACGTTCGGAATTAGATGGTGTTAGAGCTGCAATTGAAGATCCTAAGAAGATTATTTCTGTATGTGTAGCACCATGTACAGCCAAGAAGGTAGAAACATTCGTGAAGAATGATGTACTGCATGTTATTATTAACTAAAGAAAGGGACGTAGAAATGTTAAAAACACTAATAAAAAGTTTGTTCTGTCTTTCGATCTTACTGACAGCCGCAACGACAGGAGTGTATGCAGAAACAGAACAGAATAATGCTTGCTTAGCCGATCAATCATGTGGAGAAGCGATCCTTGCGGCATTCGTTGTAGAAGATTACAAAGCGGCAATCACAGAAACAAAATTCTATAACGTAAATAACGAAGAAGTTCTTTCCGTCCAAATGTCTTATGAAAAAGACAAGTTTAAAGAAAAGGTATCATTACCAATCGGCAAGTATCATATCAAGACAAGTGTTATTGGTGTTGATGCAAATATTCACCAAGAGAAAAAAGATGATTTATTCACATTCGACATTTTTGGAGATGTAGAAGTAAAGGAAGACGAAACAGCAAGTTTTAGAACCTTTGTCGGCAATGAAGATCTAATGTACAAATATGGTTGGATCGTTAATTTTCCTTTTGCCAATAAGCCAGAAGATTATGGTGGAGTCTATGATCTAAACATGTTAAAGACACTCGAAAATAAATACGTAAATGAAGTGCTAGGAAAGCCCATGAAAGAAAAATATAAGCAAGAAATTAAAGAAGAGCAAAAGATGATCGAAGCAGAAAAGGAAACAAACGAAAGCAAATATTCTTCATTTGTAAAGTTCGTTTTTATCCCTGTTGTAGTTGTCGGTATTCTTTATGTCGGGTTTAGAGAAGCGGACAGACTAAAAAGAATTATCAGAAAAGACTAAAAATATAGTCTTTTTTCTTTTTCCATTACAAAAAATAGCATAATATAAGATGTATGAAAGGAGCTTTTTAATGACAGAAATCAATGAGAAAGAAATAAAAGAAACTGACGATATTGAACCAAGCGAAGGTTCTGGCAGTGAAGAAAAAGAAGAACAGTCTCCAGATCTAGGAGATGCTTTAAGCATGGACGATGAAGAAGCTCCTGAAGAAGATACTGAAAAAGAAGAAAACGAAGAAGAAAAATCAGAAGATGATGACAAGGATGAATTAGAGCGTGATCAGGATCAAGATGATAGTAATGAAGATTTAGAAGAAGAAATAAATGAAGATGATAAGGATTTAGAAGAAGACACAGATAAAGTTGATGAACCAAAAGAAATCGATGTAGAAAAGGATCACGCAAGATTCTCAGGTGAAAAAGAGAAAAAAGCAAAAGAAGATTTTTTTAAAAAACAACAAGAAGAACATCGTAAAGAATTAATCAAACAACAATACAGAGAACAAGAGTTATTAAATAAACAAGAAGCGATGTTAAATAGCAGTACAGAGCCGTTTGAGAATAGATTGGAACGTACTCCATTAGAGTCACAATCGGCTCAATTTAACCCTTTAAATAAGACTCATGGGGATAGTGTTGAGAGCTTATTAGAAGATAATGTTGAAGATGTCCCAGAGGCATCTAACCCAATTGAATACGAACAAAGAAGATTATCAGAAAAATTAAATAAAGAAATTAAAAAGAACCCTAATAGGAGAGAAGGCTTTAAAGAACAACGTTTGAATAACAATCTTTTTGATCAGCCGTCAAGAGAGTTTAGACAAAATATTGAGTCTCCAACAGAACTCAATAGGGATGCCTTTTCAGAGATTGATACAGCAACAGCTTCTGATCCGATAGAATATGAAAGACAACAATTAGCAAAGAAGATCAACAATAATATTGATAAGAAAGCTGTTAAGCAAGAACATGTGGCAAAGGCTGACAATAAGTTTTTAAATGAGGAAAGAGTAAGGGAAAGAGCCTTCCCACAGGCTCAACAAGAAGCCTTTTCAAATTTAAACAAAGAATTAAGTAATGATGCTTTCTCTACGACTACAGCTGAACCATCAGATGCACTCAGTTATGAGCGTCAAAGACTATCGGATAAGATCAATGAAAGATTATCTAATAACCACACAGAAAATAAACAAGTAGTTAAGAATGCAGATAAGAATATTATTCAGGAAAATAGCGGATTAAAGAATCAGAAAACACAAAATACGAATATCGGTAGAGCTGGAATTGATTCTCACCAAAACTTTAGTAATGAAGCATTCTCCCAGAAAGAAACATTTATCGAAGATAAACTAGAAGGTAACTTTAGTGGATTAAAGACAGATGTAAACAAAGTTGTTAATAAACAAAAATATAGTAGTGAAGCTATCCAACATGTAGCTGAAAAAGAACAAGAATTATTAAATAAGATAAACAAAAATATTGCGAATGTTAAAAGAAATATTACTCCTGAAAACATAGCGAAGAAACAAATTGGAGATATTCCAAACAATCATCCAAATATTACAGATAACAAACCAAATATAAATAGTGGAATATCAAGTAAAAACGATTTTTCAAGTGGAGCTTTTAGTCAAAGCGATAATGGAGCAATTACACAACAACAAAATTTTGACCGCAGTGGATTAATGAAAAAGGTAAATGTACCTATAGATAATAAGCAAGTTATAAAGAATGAACGTCAAATTGCTCAGCCTAACAAACAGATTGCAAAAAATTCATTTTTAGAACAACAGAAATCAATTGATGAACAAAAAGCAAAGAAGTTAAAAGATGCAATCTCAAACATCACAAGAAACAACATGCCAGGTATTTCTTCGATAAGTGAGAAGAATTCCATTGGACAGAGTTCTGGCATTATAAATGCACCAGGTTCAAAAGAAAATGTCGAGTATTTAAAATCATCAGGGCGATTCATTGAAAAGCGTGCCGATGGCACTATGCGATATATCTCTCAGAAAGAATACGATGCAGGCATTGCCAAGAAACTAAAACCATCACAAGAAAAATCTGTTCTTCAACCAGAAAAGAAGAAACTTGTCAAAATCGGTGGAGGAGAAGTCAATGTAGATGCAGGTCAACAACTTTCAACAGAAAAAAGAGCATTAACAAAGGATAAAATATCAACAGGAGCTATCGGTGATAAAGATAAGGTTCTTACAGGTAAAGACAGCCTAATTGGGGTACAAAGAGAAGGCTCCCTTGCAAGAGCAGACAAAGAAGCCAGCAAGATGAAACAGTTCCTTGCAAGAAGAGGAAATGTTACACCTAGTCAAAACATATTCAGCCCACAGGGCATTGCGAATGGCGGAAAAGCTATTGTACAGAGTATTGGTAAAAAGGCTCTTACAGCAGGTCTTGCAACATCCGTGACGATGGGTGGAATCTTTGGTGGTACAGCTTTGTATCAGGGTAGAATCAGAAGTAACAATACCCATATCGTCCAACCTGTACAAGCTGTAAATAAGTCGTCAGCAGATAAAGATGAGAACATGATGCAAGAAATGGCAAACATGTTACAGGAACGCTTGAAGGCTTATTACAAGATCTTAAAAGGAGAAACCCTTACAGAAGAAGAAAAGAAGAAGGCTGGATCCGATTACGTTCCATTACAAGATATTACAATTACAAAGGCTACCTTAGATGGGGCAGAGATCGATGCTGGAAGTATCACAATGTCAAATTTGAAGAACTTCTCAGCCGAATACAATCTATCAGGTAACAAAACCGATAAAAATGGAAGTATTTTCTCTGGATTATTTAAAAAGAACATCGGTGTATCTGCTGTAATTCCTACCTACGACTTTGTAGATGGTGAAGGAAATACAATCGGAAATGATAAATTCTTATTAAGTCCAGAAAGCGATATTGTATTTCCAAATGGCACAGCTGGTAAAGCAGCGAAAACAAACACAACGATCCAAAATACATCTGGTGATTCTTCTGCCAAACTTGGTTCTGAAACACAAATGGACATCATGTTAAACATGCTTGGTGCTATGGAAACTGGTGGACAAGTTTATGGACAGAGAGATTACAGTAATGTAATCAATGCTGAAGCAGGTGGAGAAGTGGCTTCTACGATCGGTTGGAGTTCTTTATATGGAAATAATGCGAGAAATTATTTAACAAGATTCAGAACTGAAAACCAAAGTAAATTCTCCGAACTCGACAGCAATGGAATCATTGCTCCTCTTCTTGAAAAGGATTGGGAAGCAGATCGGATAGAGCTAAATGCTGAACAAACAGAAGTTGTAAAGAAAATTCTGATAAGTAGCGAAGGTAAAAAGCTACAAGATAGAATTGCAGCAGAACGTGTGGTAAAGCATTGGAATTATTGTGCCAATACTTACACAACGAATTTAAGAGCTGTATTTTGGTATACCCAACTAGCAGAACTTGGTGGAGGAGATTATGCTTCTAGCCCTGTAGATGCAGTATTCCAAGCTTGTAATGGAGATTACAGTACAGAAAATATTTTGAAGAATTTGAAAAAACGTAATGAAGGTAGCCAAATCGGTGCTTCTTTATACAATTCAAGACACGCAAAATATAAAGAATGGATCGATGAAAAGATTCCAGAAAACATGGAAGTTGATCTAGCCAATGTTGAAGTAACAGGTGCTGGAGCAATCGATGTCGTACAAGCAGGAACATCGGGAACGTCTAGTAGTTCTGGAGCTGGGCAACTATTGTTTGTAAAAGAAATTTTAAGTATGGGTGCTGTAGCTGGATACAGTGGTGATCCAAAGGACAACTATCATTTCCAAAAATATTGTGTCACACTAGCAGATTATGCGATTGCAGGTCATGGTCAGGGTATTACAGTAGAACTCAGAACAACTGCCAGTGGGCAAAAGGAAAGTTGGACAGATGAAGAAGGAAACAAAGTAGAAGTCAACGGAAAGAAGATCGTCGCAACGGTCAAGATCCCAGTTCTATGTGATCTTGCAAAATTAGAAGAGAATGACAAGATGTTCAATTATTCTTGGGATCTATCAAACAAGACTTATGGTGATAAGCTAGTTCAAAGTTACATTGCATTACGTTCTAGTGACTTTGAAAAGGTGTTTAATGTCAAAATCAAGGCTCTTTCATTTGGTTACGTTGGCGGAAATGCAAATCCAGAATGGGCAGATGGCTTTGGTGGTATTTCTAATTTACCTTATGTAAAATGGGCAAGAGAAATTGCAGCAGATGATTCGCATGGATATTCTTGGGTTCATCGTTTAGGAAACCCAGACTATGACTGTTCATCATTAGTTTATTATGCCCTTACACAAGCTGGATTTAATGTTGGACCACCAGCATTCTCGACCTATAGTCAGGTCAATCTGATGACAGAAGCAGGTTTTGTCCAGTACGAAATCACATCTCCAGACGATCTAAGACCAGGAGACATCTTGTGGCGACAAGAACATACAGAAATCTATATTGGTGGCGGCAGAACAGTTGGTGCCCATATCGATGAAGTAGGTGGCGTACAAGGTGCGATCGGTGGCGACCAAACTGGTGAAGAAATCAGCGAAGGTCCTACAGATTGGAGTGGCTGGACATACGGTTTTCACCCACCAGCAGGCTACAATCCTACGGAGTGAGTAAACAGTAGAGAAGAAATTCTCTACTTTTTCTTTTGGATATAGCATAATATATATGTGAGGTTAAAATGGAAGAAAGAAAGCTGAATGAATTTATTAAAAAGAACATAACCTTATATTTTCTAGCAAACAAATTTGCAATGATTCCATACATTGACAAAGATTTTACAAATAGACTTTTTGAAAATTCGAAAATGGCACAAGACTATATCAATGCCAAGGCTGAAGAAAAAGGTGAAACATGGAAAGAAAGTATATATTTCATTCCAATCAAGTTTAATGAAGAAAGTTGGAACAAGTATGTATCCAAGGTGTATTCGGCAGGTGGAAATCATATTGAATGTACATATAACGATGGGGAAAAAGTTCAAAGAGAAATCAAGTATGAAAATGTCCCAGCGTATTATTACAATCAGGAATTATCAAGAAATATATCGGAATATGTTCAGACAAAAAACTTTGTATGCTTAAAAAGAATAAGAAATTTAAAGTTCATTATCCCTTGTAAGATCAGACCAGCAAAAACAAAGAGTGGAAAAGATACATTTGTATTCATATACGCCCAAGCATATATGACGAAAACCAAAGAAGCCTATTATTTTGTCTTTACAGATGGGCTAGAATATGAAAAATGGGAAAGAGCAAACGAAAAAACTAACAAAGAAGAATGGGAGTGGCGTCCATTGTTGCTATCATCACAGGATATTACGAGAATATCAATGAATCATGGAATATTAGTCAACGCATGTAGTTGGCAGTTGGTATTGACTCCAGAAGAATGTGGATATTTCTTAGATATGAATCAACAAACTGAAACGGAAACAAAAGAAGAGGAAAAAGTGGAAGAAAGTGAGGATGACCTAGAATGAGAAAAATATATTATTATGTTCAAAGATGTCCAGAATGTGGCAGTAGATTAACTGGTCGATATATTAAAATGCCTAGAAGCGAAAATGATCAGATATATACAGAAAGAGAATCTTTAAAAGCTGGAGAATTGATCAGATTTGCAGAAGAAGTACCATATAACAACTGTTATTGTGAATCCTGCGGTAATGAATGGCATTATGACGTTACTGGAAAGCTTATTTCAAAAGAAAGAATCGAAGAAGAAAAGAGTGCCAGAAGAACTCCAGAACGCTTTGCCGAGTTCGCCAAGACGCATAAAAGAAAGACATTACTACAAAAAGTATTAGGAGGAATTATAAAATGAAATTCGTAAGAACATATTTTGAAATCATGGATCTTTTAGAAAGCATTATCAATACAGAAGATGCTGATGAAAAAGACGTTGTACTAGCCACAATGGCAAAGTCTATGATCGCAAGTAGATTGATATCACAAAATAAGCCATTTGAATTAAGAAAATATGCAGAAAACATCGTAATCCAGACGGATGGAAAGAGTTACGTATTCGATGAAGAAACGATGAGAGCAATGGACCAGTTGTTATCTGTCGATCAAGAAGAAAAACAAGAAGAAAAACCTGTAGATACGACACAAAGCCAAAAACATGACATGCAAGAAACAACGGAAGAAAAAGAAGATAAACAAGAAGAAGCTTCTAATGAATCTAAGCAAGATGAAGAGGTGAATATTCCACAGCAGGCAGTTAGTGAACATCCATTAAGTCAAGATGAGACGAATGAAGCTGAAAATGAAGTAAACAATGAGACATTCAATCCAGAAGAAACGAGATATGAACCAGATATGCCAACATTTATGTCTGAAGATAACGATCCATTTTCTTCAGATAGCTCCGTTAATACGCCACTATTATCTGATGGCTTAAATTTTCCAGATGAACCAGCAAACTACGATGATCCAAGTTCAAGCAACACAAATGAAACAAAGGATACACCAGTTCAAAATGAAGAAGTTCCAAAGAATGTTTTGTTACATCCTGAAAGAATGGATATAAAAATTAAGCAAAAAGATATTATGTATGCATACGTAAAGGGCAATTTCACAGATGAAAATGGTGAACCTTTAAGTAGAGTCGATATGTTTGTTACTCCATTAGCTACAAGTATACATACCCCTGAATTTATTGTCCGATATGTCATTGATCGCAATGCCGACAAGCAATTGATGGCGGATGCTCTTGGAGAATCCCCAGAGGCAATCATCAGTGATGGCAAAGGAAATTCTCTAAAAGTAACTTGTTCTATATCAGAAGAAGGTGTATTACAACCGATGGTAGAAGGCATTAGTGGTTCTGAATTTGTAATTGCTGCAATCAAAGATGAAGGATTACACGGGAAAGGACACTTAGAAACTTATGATGATGCAACTGGAATTTCTGTTCGTATGTTCCCAAGTGGGAAGAAAAACGAAGCCAACGGACATGCAAAATTTGCGTATTGTGTATTTAAACACGATCAGTTAGTAGATATCGGTTATTCAACTGGTGAACCTATTTCGGTCAACAATAATGGGGAAATGTTAAAGTTTGCTTGTAAATGGAACGAAACAGATAACCCAAGTGAAAATGTTGCAGAAGTTGAGATGTTCGATTATGGCAGAAAACAATAGTGGATTTGAAGTATGGCTTTGCAATAAAGACAAAAAAGTATTGAAAATAGTAATCGATAAAGATAAGATCATTAAAATCATAGGACGACATAAAGACAATCAGAAGTATTTGCCAATGTTTTTACAGAATGGGAATCTGTCACTAGAAAATCTACAAACATGGTTTAGAAAACGTATGATTCCAAGTGAGAGAGAAAATAGAGCTTATGTAATGGAAACTTCTAAGGATTTGTTGAACACATATAGAAATTTCTTTTCTCTTTCTGATCAATATTGGTTAAAATATGACAAGAGAGAAACATGGAAAAAATTGAATTTCTTTGATAACCCTTATTGTGAAGAGGTTGGGAAAGCTTTCTTTGGAATATGGGAAGTAAATAAAGAAAAGATAAGGACCCATGCAGAAAAAGGAGAACTTGATAGAGGTCTTGATGCATCGTCTTTGATTTCTTTTTCTCCTGATCTAACAACAAACGGCATCTTAATTAAGAAGTGGAAGAAAGAAGATGGAATTTCTTATCTTTATAAAGGAGCTGGCATTAAGATTGACCAAGAGCCACTTTCAGAAGTATTAGCATCAATGATATTGAAACAACTGAATCTATTAGACATTGTTGAATATTCATTAGTCATTGAGAGTATGCAACTTTGTTCAAAGTGCAGAAATTTCATAACAAGAGATACAGAGTTTGTTCCTGCTTCACATGTTATGAAACCATTCACTCCAAAAGAAGGAGAAGATCTGATGAACTTCTTTATACGTTCGTGTAATGAACTTAAAATCAAAGGAGCAGATGATTACATTAAGAAAATGATCTATTGTGATTATGTAATCGGAAACACTGACAGGCATCTTGGAAACTTCGGATTTATCAGAGATGCGAATACGGCAGAAATCATTGGATTTGCTCCACTATTTGATTCTGGTTCTGCATTCCAATTAAGAAGCAACGAATCTCCTGCTTTTGTCTATTTTTCAGAAGAAAATAAAAAAGAAGCAATCAAGTATGTTAAGAAAAATTATAAGAAAAAGCTTCCGCAGAAACTAACATGTAGTGCAATGGAACAGATGATAAAGACGTATCCAACCCTAAACAATGATCAAAGAGACCTATTGATTCAATTGATCCAGAAGTCAAACGGAAGGGTTAAAAAGATTTCGGAAAAAGAAATTTCTCCACTATCAAAATAGGAAAGGGCAGACAAAAATCTGTTCTTTTTCTTTTTCTTCCCTTTACAATTGTAGTGAAAGAAGATATACTGTTATATGACAAAGGAAAAAGAGATATATGGGAATTTTAAAAGAAGAAATGCAATTACTGTGTGATCTTGGTAATGGTTACAATGAAATCGATGCGTTTAATCACTCGATGATTGCATCCGTTGTAAAGCCAGAAGACATTAACAATACGTTCCAAGCTATATATACGTTGAGAAAAAATGGAAAAGATGCTTTTTTTAGAAAGGTGGTAGGAGAACTTTATGCGAAACAAAATTGAAAACGATTCAAAAATGTATATTGATAAAGGGTTAAAATTGCATATTGATGATTTTGTTCATATCCCAAAAGAGTTAGAAGAAAAGTATCCCGATCTGATCGCATATTTTAGAACAAGATTAAACGGATTCAATCTTGGCTTTGATCGTATGAACAAGACAGATGAAAAGGTAATTGCAAAGGCAATCAAGTATGAGGAACCAGAAATCAAGAGTTTAGCAAGAGGGCTGGCATTTGCAGTTTCATATAAACAGTTACATTACTATATTCGGCATACATTTCCCTCAATTGACAATATTGAAGAAGCCATGCAGGAAGTATTTGTGATTCTTGCAGAACACTTAGAAGAATATAACCCAGAATATAACATCACGACTTTTATCACTCCATTTGTAAGTAAGTTCTTCTCAGCAAAAGTTTCGACGATCATTGATGGTTCTGTCCAATTATCTATTCACTATGCCAGATCAATGACACTTGTAAATAAGGCGATCCAAGAACTACAGTCAGAAGGAATCAATACGTATACCCCAGAAATACTTACAAAATATATCCAAACACATTTTGACAAAAAGGTATCACTTGTTACCGTAAGAAAGTGCCTTGAACTAAAATTCGTTGTTGTCCAATTGGATTGGCGTAAAGATAGTTCAGAACAGACACAAACACTTGAGATTCAAGATCCAAATGCAGCTGATCCAGCCAAACAACTAAGAGAAAAAGAAGAAACAATTGAATTTCAGGAGATGTTAAATAAGTTAAGACCGAAATCAAAAAAGATTCTGACATTCTTCTTAGAATTTGCAGCGAAATATCCAGATAAGACGATTAAAGATGCAGCCCTATACAACTACGCTAAAGCTCATGGATATGAAGGTTCAAAATCAACTTTTTCTGTAGCATTTAGAGCCGCAAAGAATGAATTTAAGTCAATATTACTAAACTCCAGGGAAATCAACACGGTTCGACAAAGCATGCCGATTGAAGCAATCAACATGGACAATCATTTCTACACCAAGTCAGACGATGAGGGCTTTGCAGATGCATTTGCTAACGATATTTCATTATTAGATGTAGAAAATCTGATGTAGAAATATAACAGTATATATGTTATAATGTGTTCACGAGAGAATGTAACGTTCTTCCGTGGGCACTTTTTCTTTCCCCAGCATATAACATAATAATATTGATTTATTTGATGAGTTGGAGAACGAATAAATAAAGGAGGAAAATATGAACGAAAGAATTAAAGTAATAGAAGAGATGAAAAAAATCTCAGATTATGAAGAAACACATTTGCATTCAAAAGATATTTTTGATTGCGATAATCCAGCCGAAGATGTTTGCAAAAGATTAAGTGAGATCGGAAGAAAAACAGTATTTTTAACACAGCATGGCGTGGCTGCTATGACGTGGGATTTTAAGAATGCCGCAAAGAAGTATGGACTAAAGTTCGTGCCTGGAATTGAGACCTATTTCCAGCATACAGCCTACAAAGAGAATGGGCTGATGCAGAAAAATAATCTTGAGCCAGAAAAGCATCTGATCTTACATGCTAAAAATGATGAAGGCTGGAAGGCGATCAGCATGGCTATTTCAGATGGTCAGCGTGAAAACGGATACTGTCTGATGAATGACGAAATTCTCAACAAGTATTTTTTGGGAAACAACAATGTTATCGCTACATCAGCTTGTATTAGTGGTGTTATCGCAACGGTTTTTCGATCAAATGAATTTGTGGAAAGAGAAATCGCTAAAATCAGAAGAGCCATGGAAAAAGGAGGTATTTCTTCAAATGTAAGTAATTTATCTCTCGTTGAAGATAAATTTAACAATCTAAATCAGCAACTAGAAGAAAAGAAGTCTGAGTTAGAAAAGATGAAGAAATTATCCAAGATCAAGTTCTCTGCACGAGAAAAGATTTTAGTTTCTATGGATGAGCTTATGGCGGAAGCAGAACGTCAACGTATCGAAAGCGATAAGGCTGAAGTAGAAGATGCTAAAGCAAAGATTCCTGTATTAACAGAAGAGATCAAAAAGCTTAGAACAAGAATCTCTATTTTAAAGAAAGAATTAAAACAAAAAACTGTAGATGCAGAAAAATCTTCTGTATTCAATGAAAAAATATTGGAATTAGAAAAGAAGAAAAAGACAGAAGAAGAGATGTTAGAAGAAGCTCGTAAAGAGATGGAATTCTTTAACAATATCTTTGGTCAAGATAATTTCTTTGCTGAGATCCAATACCATGGAATGCAAGAAGAAAAAGTTATCTACAATAAGATCGTAAATCTAGCACGTTCTATGAATATTCCTCTTGTTGCCGCAAATGATGTACACACGGTAACAAACTCCAACGAGGAATTATTAAAGAGAATGATCATGAAGAGCTTACGATTTGAAAAGTGGGAACCACTACAGGATGCAGACAGAGAACTCTACATTAAGACAACGCCAGAAATGAGAGCTATGTTCTCACATGTTTTTGAAGATGATGTCATTGAAGAAGCATTTGATAATACTTTATATATTGCAGGTATATGCAATGTAGACTTTAAGATTACAAATCATTTTCCAAAGGTATTTAAAGGAAAATCAGAAGAGTATACAAATGATGTATTCATGAAGGAACTTCAGGATGGAATCAATCGCTTATATCCAGCTGGATTACCAGCTGAGTATCAAGAAAGATTAAATCGTGAAATTGAAATCATCAAAAAGATGGGGTATGTCGATTATCACTTGGTTGTACAGGATTTTAATCGCTACGCAGCCGAATACGATAGTATTCCACCAGAAGAAATCGAAAATGCTCCAATCGAAAAAGAGGCGTTGCGAGCTTGGAAGCTTGAGAGAGGATTTACTACTCCTGTCGGTATCGCAAATGGAACTGGACGTGGTTCTGCTGTAGGATCACTAGTTTGCCAATTACTAGGCATTACCCACTTGGATCCGATCAGATTTGAACTCTTGTTTGAACGTTTCTTAAATCCAGAACGTGTATCACTTCCAGATATTGATTCTGATATTAGCAACACGATCCGTCCTAGAACGATCGAATACGTAAAGCAGAAGTATGGTGAAGATTGCGTAGTTGGAATCATGACACAAAATGCACAAGCTCCTAGAGGAGCAATTCGTGCAGCAGCACGTTCTTATGGCTTCTTTTTGGCTTATAAGAACAATGATGAAAGTTATCGAGGAAGATTCTTATCACTAGCCGACAAGATTGCTAAGGCAATTCCATCAAAGCCAGGATTAGGATTTAACACGAAGCTTGAAAAGCAAGATTCTAATGGAGCAGAAATCACATTATACGCTGACCTGATTCAAAAGTTTGCAGATGATAAAACTGCAAATACGATCATTAAATGGGCTAAGGTTTTCGAGAACTGTTGCACGGCGTATGGATCTCACGCAGCTGGTGTTGTTATCACAGATGGAACTCCAGTAAAAGAGATCGTACCTTTACGTTACAATAGTAAATTAGGAATCTACACAACCCAATGTAACATGATCGAAGTTGAAGAAAACGGAATGCTAAAATTCGACTTCTTAGGATTAAAAACATTGGACATTGTTACAGATTGCAAATGGAAGTTAAAGGAACGTGGAATCAATCCAGAACCATATAGAATCCCACTAGATAATAAGGAAACGTTTGAGAAGGTATTTGCACAAGCTCATACCAATTCTGTATTCCAGTTTGAAAGTAAGGGAATGAAGAAGATGCTGAAGAGATTTGAACCATCATCTTTCGAGGATCTGATTATTCTTGTTTCAATGTTTAGACCAGGACCTATGCAATATTTGGATAGCGTAATGGATGTTAAACATGGAAGAAAACCAGTGCAATATCTAACTCCAGAGCTAGAACCTATTTTGGGCAAGACGTATGGAGCCATCGCTTACCAAGAGCAGGTTATGCAAATCTTCCAGAAGTTAGCAGGATATACACTTGGCGGAGCCGACATGGTTCGCCGATACATGTCTAAGAAGAAGATGGAAAAGCTAGAACTAGAACGTCATGCTTTTATTGAAGGTGATCCAGATAGAGGTATCCGTGGATGTGTTGCAAATGGAATCAACTATGATGCAGCAAGTAAGTTGTTTGATGAAATGACAAACTTCGCCAAATATGCGTTTAATAAGTCGCATGCCGCAGCATACGCTTATAATAGCTATGTTTCTGGTTATCTTAAAGAATTGTATCCTGCTGAATTTTTAGCTGGAGCAATGAACTGGGCTGAAAAAACGCAAGCCAAGGACCCACTTCCAGAACTTCTGATTGAGGCTCATGAAGTCGGTGTAAAGGTCTTACCACCAAACGTAAACTACTCTAAGAGTAAATTTACAGTCCATGATGGCAAGATCCTATTTGGTCTAGCTTCTGTAAAAGAAGTTGCGTCAGCTGCCAAAGCAATTGTTGAAAATGCCCCTTATACTTCTTTCCACGACTTTATAGCTCGTAGTAAGGCAGATAAGACATCGGTAATCAACTTGATCAAGGCAGGAGCATTAGACGATTTCAACGTGAGCCGTAAGGCAATGTTGGATAGTTATGATGCTTTCAAGACAGCTTATGCAAAACTTGCAAAGAAAGAAACTTACATCCAGACAGTAACAGAGATTTTACCTAAACTTTGTTTATGTGGCAGTGATGAAGAATTAGTTGAAAAGCAAAAGGAACTCGGATTACATGTTGAACTAAAGAAACTAACAACAGAAGATAAGTTGCAAAAGTCTTTAGAAAGAGCGAAAGAAGCAGTTATCGAATTAAGAACAGTTTTTGAGTCATTGACAATTACTCCTGTAATTGAAACAACAGAAGAAAAGTTGGCAGACGAAAAAGAAGTTCTTGGATATTATGTTTCAGGAAGCCCATTAGACAATTATGGTAGACCAGAGGAACTATCTGCTACTCCGATCAGCGACATGGATGCAAACACAACAATGATTTTCGGTCTGATTACAAATGTAGAAATTAGACAGAGTAAGAAAACTGGAAATGATATGGCATTCATTGTTGTTCAGGATCAAACTGGAACTGCAAATGTTAATATATTCCAAAAGGCATACGAACAAAACAAGCAGTTCATTAAAGAAGGAAATGTATTACTCTTTTCTGGTAAAACAGATTTAGATGATTTTAATTCCTCAGATGAAGATGGAGAAGCGTTAGATGCTGAATATAAATTCACATTACAAAAATGCTTCGAAGCCAAGAAAAAGAATGGAACATATTTAGTTCATTCAAATGCAGTTAGTATGCAAGAATTAGAAAACATGAAAGAAGACTTTGGTAATACTGTTTATATCTACAATGTAGAAACAAAGCAGACCGAGAAGTTAGGCTTCACAGTTTCTTCAAAAATAAATGAGATTTGTGGCGTAACAAAAATGTCGTAAAAAGAAAGAGCATGAAATATGCTCTTTTTTTATTATTTTTTTCAAATACTGCTATGTTTTATATCGGATATAGCATAATATATTGTGTAACAGAAGGAGAAATATATATGGCTAAAGAAAATTTAGTTATGCTAAGAGGAATCATGGTAAATGATATCATGGTTTATCGAAATGATAGCGATCAAACACCTATATATTGCACAGGAACCATTATGGTTGCCAAACAAGAAAGAAGTGTTCGATCAAATCAAGATAAGGAAAACTTATCATTAAGCGAAGTCCGTATTGCATCAAGAGACGCTAATATTATCAATAAAATCAAAGATGCCAAGCGTGGTGACATTGTGGGCTTAAAAGGTGTAATCGGAACATTACGGCAAACAAAGCGTACAGTGTGTCCAGATTGCGGAAGACCAACAAGTTATATTGGGCAAGTTCTATTTGTAGCCCCAACCTTTGTAGAAATGTTAGGACATGTTGATACCAATGAAGAAGCCAGCAAGTATCTTGCAGAACATCGAGATATTTCCAATATCGTAAGGGTTTTTGGCTTACTCGTACGAGATCCAGGTAGAATCCACATCAACAATAAATTTGGATTTACACAATATCAATTGGCAGTCAATAGAAAATTACGTGTATCCTTTGATCAGGATCCAAGCAATCATGCTGACTATCCATGGGTAAAATCGTATGGAATCATTGGGAAAAGAGATAGAGAGAGACTATTTTTAAAATCAGAAATCTATGTCGATGGCTTTTTACAATCAAGAGCAGTCATGAAACATGTTGTTTGCGGTCAGAAATTAGATGATAAAGGTAAACCAATGAAGGATTGCTTTGGAAATCCGATTATTGCAACAGATGAAAACGGAGAACCATTAGGTTGTGGAAAGCGTTATGAAACACAGGAAAGAACTTCTGAAATCGTTCCATACGCAACAGAATACATTGGAAATTATCGAAGTGATGAAGAAGCGGAAGAGTATAAGAGACAAATTCGTAATCAATCAATCACAGACCTAGCAAATCAAAAAACACGATTAACAATCGATTATGATTTAGAGGATGAAGAAGATGAAGACGAGTCTGTAATAGAGGAATATATTGAAGACTAAACCCCTTCCAAAATATATACTGTTATGGTATAATAATGATTAGAAGTACAGGAGAAAAAATATGAAAAGAAGTAATAAAACAGAAATTGCCCGTGAATACAATAAAAAGACATACGATCGTATTTGTCTAACAGTGAAAAAGGGGCAACGTGATAAGATTAAGAAATTTGCAAAGGAAAAGCGAAACAAGTCGTTAAATGGATACTTTGTCGATTTAGTTGAAGAAGACATGAAGAAAGTGTGAGAGAATGTCGATAACCAATTTGGATCAAAAAATCAAGTTTCACAGTATGGATTCACAAGGTAAGTCGATTTCAAAAATGCAAGAAGATACAAATGGGGACTATGTTTGCCCAGAGCTAACATTTCCCCAGAAGTATGCAAATGAAATCAAAAAAGTAATTGCATTTATCTTAGAATCAGATTTAAAAGAAGGTGTAGAGTCAAACCTTACAAACTCACGAATGAGATTTGGAGATATTTACCATTGCAAAATTTTAGAGCATACACCATTTAAGATTGTTATTGGAATTTATAGAAAATAAGGAGAAAATAAAATGTCAGAAAAGAATTTAGAAATTATTGGTTTTATGGAAACAAGAAAAGAAAGAAGTGAACAAGATGGTAAGAAGCTAGATGATTACGATATGAAACGATACTGTCCAAATGACAGAGTTGTAATCGAATGCGAAATCGGAGATCTAGTAGAATACATCCAAACTGTCGAAGAATTGAAGAAGAAATATGTAGCACTTCTCAACGAAAAGAACGAAGGCGAATATCTTCGTAAAACAAAGAAGAGTGATTCGGATTCTGTTCGTGAATCTATTGAAAAGGAACTGAACATCCGACCATTTGGTAATGTCAACATCCCTAGTAACGGAGGTCAACATGGAAAAATTTAGTGATCTTGAAGAAGCGTTAATTTTACGTGCTTTATCAATGCTTGAGGTTGAAGAAAATATAGAAGAAACAGAAGGAAATTCTCTTACGTTGAGTCTTTGGGTAGAAGATCTTGATGGAGAAGATACGTTGATGAGACAGATCATTATCATCAAAGATTCTCCAACGGATTATAGTGTCTATGATATGGACGATGAAGAAACGCAGGAAGTAGATCTTGTATTTGAGGGTGGATTTGCCAATATGATTCAATATTTATCTTCCATCAACAACGTTCTTCTAGGTGTCTATGCAAGCCACTACGAGCAGGCAACGTTCGAAATGCTTAACAAAATCAGAAAAGGAAAAGTAGTCTCCCCTAAAGACTCTGAAGATGGGGGAATGATGGCGTAATGAAGAAGCATCCATATTTAACAAGTATTCTAGTTGGCTTAGCTATTGCATTTGGTTTTCGGTTAGCTGGATTTAGAACGGTCCGTGTGGTGGGAGATTCAATGTCTCCTACCTATAAAAATGGAACAATTCTCATTACAAGAGTCGTCACTTCAGAAAAAGATATTGACGAAAATGACGTTGTGGTATTCAGGGTGCCAGCCGACAAGATGAAAGACCATTCTTTCGAAGAAGAGGATGGGAAATCCCACAAAATTATCAAGCGAGTTGTGGCATTACCAGAAGAGGAGATAAAACTTCAAAATGGATATGCTTACAGGAATAACAATCGAGAAAACAGAAGTTTAGAAGCAATGCTTGATATGGGAGAATATGAAGATGGTTACACCTTAAAAGAAAATGAATATTTCGTTCTTGGAGATAACCGAAACAATTCTTATGACAGCAGAAAGATCGGACCAATTACAATAGATGAAATCGAAGAAAAGGTAGTGCTTGCATTGCCATTCTAAAATAAGAAAGGAAGAAAGATGGAAACAAGAGATTATAAAATTAAAACAAATTTTGCCGACAAGCCAAATGGTAGCCCTAGTGGTAATTGGGTTTGTGGAATTGATATCGGATACTCCGCTGTTAAAGTAGTTTCCCCAAACAAGAATGCCATTTTCCCAGCTTTTGCTGAGATGGACGATTCCAAGACAATCGGTACGCCAGCTCCTTATTCTATTATTTACAAGAATTTAGAAACAGGTGAGCGTTGGATTGTTGGTGAATCAGCATTAAACAATATTAAGCAGGGCGATACATCACACTCAGACAATACGTTGTATGGACGTGAACGTTATGATGATCCAATGTTCTTGGTATTAGTTGATGTGGCAATCGGTATTGCGTGCAGTCAAAACCAATATGGAAATTACATTGGAAAAAAGATTTGGATCGAAACTGGTCTACCATCAGCGTATTTAGAACAAGATAGTCCATTCTTAAAGAATGCTTTTGCAGGAAGACATCACTTTGCATTGAAGATCGGTGCAGATGAGCCAGTTGAATATGATATCATGATTGGCAAGGAAAACGTTGACGTTATGGAACAGCCAATGGGAACGCTAATGTCAATTGCAATGGGAAATAACCATAAAGCAATTCCTGAATCTGGTTTTTACTTCAACAGAAACTTGATCATCTTTGATGGCGGACATGGAACTTTAGATATGTTTATTATCAAGAACAACAGAGTTGTTGATAAGCAGACATTCCCAGAATTTGCAATGAAACAGGTGTTGGCAAATGTGCGTGCTGAGATCCAGAGAAATCATGGCGTTGAGGTATCACCGATTGCAATTCAGAAGTGCTTAGAAACAGGAACGGTTATTAAGCATAGTCGATTCAGCAGTGGACATATTCCTATCAAGGAAATCTTACAACGTGAAAGCGAAAAGGTATGCCATGCAGCATTAGATAGAATCGGTAGAATGTATGAGCTATATGAGTTTAATTACTTTGTTATCACGGGTGGAACAAGTGCAGCGTGGGCTGATACAATCAGACAGACATTATCAGGTATTGAAGGCTTGGTTGTGATCGATGGGAATCAAAATGACAAGTCTCTAAGCTTTGATTACTCAAATGCAAGAGGCTATTACATGTACCTATATGAAAAGGTGAGTCGCTCATTAAGACAGCAAGCTCAGTAAGGTGATGGTCTATGAGAGTTGAATTAAAACTTTACAAGAATTATGACGCAGATCTTATTTCGTTAAATGCAAACGGAATATCCGTTACAATGCTAATGAAGAAGGCATTGGAGTATTATGTTAGAGGACAACAAATCACATTTGTTGTTCCTAACGCTATTCCATTTACACTAAAAGAGAAAAAGCGTACCTATCACCTATTATTCGAAATCAAGGATAAACCAAGTGTTGACTTTCTTAAAAGAGAAATTAAGGAAGGATGGCGTACAGCATTCTTTAAAACACTTGTTAGATCATGTCTTTTAACGCCACAGATAGCCGTGTTTCTAAGAAATGATACAACTATCAAGAAAGAAACGGAACGCATTAAATTGATACGTCTGGAAGGCTTAGAAAACGTTGTATTACTTGAACCTAAAAAGAATAAGCGTATCACAATTGACGATATCTTAAAGCCAAAGAAGAAAGCTCCTGTTAGAGTTGAAAAATTGCCAGATTACAGTGCTGAAGATAAAGATGAAGCTAAGCAACCAATTATTGAAAAGCCTGTTGTAAAACAAGAGCCAACGGTAGTTCAAGTTGCTCCAGCAAAGGCAGTAGAAGAAACAAGTGAAGTGATTTCTGAAGACGATATTGCAAATGCTCCAGATCCTACATTAACAGATGGAGAAGAGTATGATTTCTTCTCTCAGTTTAACAATATGAGGGGTTAACAATGGATACAACGGATTTCGCCAGATCACTGTTTATGCTCTCAAATGATGTCCCGATCACAGACCTATTTGATAAAAAATTTGGTCAAAAGAAAAATAGATGGTGGGGGAATAGCCACCTGGAGCATTTCAGAACGTGGGCACTCCACCAAGATACTTATGGGGTTGACGAGTATTGTCATGAGCCAAACAAGGATGCTTCACTGATGTATAGCAATATTGCCAGACCAGAAATGTTGTTATGGCTCATCGAAGCATTACATATTTCACTAGAAAGATTGAAGCCTTCACAACAGATAAAGCCAAAAATCAACATGAGCGATTTTAAAGCTTTTGTAGAAGAATTAAAGTCAACTAAACACTACGGAACGCAATGTGCAAAAATTAGGAAAAAATATCCGTTTGCTACAATTGAAAGGTGGTTAGAGAAGCATAGGAAGTTAGAGAAAATATATCTAACAAGAGAGGAGTTCGAAAGAAGAAATGAACTTTGATAAAGAAAAAGAGTATAAAGAGCTTTGCAAAAAGTTCAAGATAGAAGATTTTATTGAAGAGTGTCGCTCAGAAAAGATTCCATTCTTTATTACAGCTTGTGTAAAAAACGATGAAAATGGATCAATTTATTTGAGTGACGCATCAGCAACAGGCAGCCAGAACATCGAATTAAAGGATGATCATATCATCAAGCACATTTCAGTGCTAAACGGATTCGACACCGTACCGCATCGAAGAAATATTGAAATGATTTTCGAAGAAGACAATTAGAAAGAAAGAGGAAAAAGAAAATGTCAGAATTTAAGAAAGTAAATAAGGTAGTAGCAAGAGGTAGAGTAATCAGCGTTGGTCATAATGCATACGGATACAGATCAATTCTGGTTTACATCAGAGGCAAAGAAAGACGCTTCGATAATGTAATCTCATTTGTTGTAAATGGACTTCCAGAAGGAACTGTTGTAGGAGATACAGTTGATATTGAAGGTCACATCGTTGGCTTAGTACAGCGTAGACGTGTTGTATTCTCAAATGAAAGTTCAGAATCACTAACACGACATGTACAATACATTCAAGTAGACAAGATCAAGAAGACAAAGACAATCATGAAGGAAGTATTTGGTACTGATGGTGGCATCCGTTATCATGGTGATTCTTTCTTACATGTATATGCAAGTGGTGTTGTACGTAATGTACGTCCATCAAAGGATGGTCGATATGTTCGTCTCAGCATTTCTTTAGAAGATGGTGATGAATCCTATCGAAACAAGAAGTTCTTCTTCTATCCACAGTTCTCAACAAAGACTCGTGTAAACGATCTATTGAAAGATATTAAGAATGGAACAATCTTAAATCTTATTTGTGGAATGACTTCCAAAGAAAAAGAAGTCAATGGTTCAAAGTTCCACTATGAGAACTTTATGATCGACGATATGGAAATTGTTGGCTATATGGAAGTTGAAGATAAGAGTGAACACGAAGTTGCAACAGAAAATGAAAAAGTTGCAGTCGTAGAAGAAGACGACCTGAGTTTAGAAGCTAATGAATTAGCTCCAGAAGAAACTGATGAAATGGAGTAATGAACAACTAACAGTAGAGGATATCTACTGTTTTTTATTTTCCTTCATATCGCATAATATTTTTGTATCATTTGATGATCATGGATAAATAAGGCTAAAAGCCAATAGGAGGAAAATTATGAAAATCAAAAATTTATTAGTAACAAACTTCCAAGGATTAAAAGGCACACATTCTTTTGATCTAGGCAAAATCACAGCATTTTGTCAAGCAAACGGTTCAGGAAAGACTTCCGTTCGCAATGCATTAATTTATGGTTTGACTGGTGTTGAACCTGCTGGTGATATTGTTCATGCAGGCGAAGATCATGCTGAAGTAACAATAACTTTAGAAGATGGTAGAACATTTGGTCGTCGTTGTTATGCAGATAAAAGACAATCTGTTTATTATTTAGATGGAAAGGCAGCTTCATTAACAGCAATCAACCAGATGTTAGAAACGTCATTTCCAGGGATCAATATTGAAACTGGAAAAATCGCTACAAGTAGCGAAGTGTTTAACGGATTAACATCCCAGCAATTTGGTGAAGTATTGTTAAAATACTTGCCAGAACAGTTAGATAAGAACATTGTTCTTTCTAAGTTTTCAGAAGCAACAGAAGAAGAAAAAGAAGTTCTTTCTTCCGTGTTACCAGATGGAGAATTTGGTATTGAGATGCTTAATTCTGTATACGATACACTTGTAGACAGAAGAAAGATGATCAAGCAGAAGCTTAAAGAGACGCAGGGGATTTTAAAGGGCTTTGGAGAATTAACAGTTCCAGCTGTAACAGCCGATAGAATTCCTGCTGAACTTGAACAATTGGAACAGGCAAAGAAGAGCGTTATTGAATATAATGCAAAATTAAACGCCTACATGCGTTCAAAGCAAATTGTGGAAAATCATCAGAAGATGTTGGCAGATGCAAAACTTGCAATGCAAAATTTCCGAAACCAGTATGGCGTATTGACACCACATACAGAAGAGGAAGTTGCAGCTGTAAATAGAGAATTGGCTACAGCAAAGCAGATGCTCTCTCAAACATCACAACAACTGGCAATTACAAAGCAGAATGGAATCTTGATTGCAGAGGCGATCAAGAATGTTTCTCAACCGATCTGTCCATTATCAAAGAAATTGGTTTGTCATACTGACAAGACTCCAATTCTTTCTGAAATGGAAGCAGAGCGTAATGTTTTACGTCAAAACTATATGAAGTTAGAAGCTTCATTAAAAATGGCTGAAGCAAAGGTAACGGAAACAGAAGGCATCTTGAACAAGATCAATAACGATAAGGCACTGGAAAATCAGTTAAGAATATTAAACGATAATTTCAATAGATTATCAGCTAATACTCCTGGGATGCTCCCAGAACCAGCCCCAATCAATGTTGATCTCAACCAGATCAATACCAAGATTGCAGAATTAAATGCAATGATTAACACTTGGAACATTTTGGCACAGAAGGCAGAACTAGAGAATAAGTTGACAACTTATAATAATAAGCTTATGACTTATGAATCACTCTGTATTGCGTTTGCTCCAAAGGGTAAGGTAAAGGAAGCAATTATTTCATTCTATGTTCAGGAATTCTCTGCACCATGTAATGAAAAGGCTCGTACAATTTTCCCAAATATGGACATTAAATTCGTATTTGAAAATGGTATCAAGGTAATGGTCGATGTAGATGGTACAAACCAATACATTTCTTTTGATTCATTATCTGGTAGTGAAAAAGCTTGTGTAACCTTTGTATTATTAAGCATGCTAAGTCAGCTTTCAGGATATAACATCTTGATTATGGATGAGTTAAGTGTTCTTGATAAGGAAATCTTCGAAAAGCTTATCAAGTTGATCAAGTTGAACGAAAACGAGTTTGATATGTGCATGATCGCATGCGTTAATCATAGTGATATTGTTGAACTCCTCAATGAAGAAGGAATCAGTATTACAGAACTTAATCGTTTAGCTGCTCTTGTTTTGGAAAAGAAGAAGAGAAAATCAACTGCAAAGAAGAAAGAAAAGAATACGGAAGACTTGGCAGGTAATGTTACTGTAGCTCAAGAACCATTGGTTGATGAGCCAACTATTGTTAGTGATCCACTTCCAGAATCATTCGATGTGCAACCAGAAGTTTCTGAAACAGTGCAAGCTGTAGCCGAAGCATCAGGATTAGCAATTGATGAAATTGGAGATATCTTTGGATCAGACGATCTTTAAAAAAGAAGAGGGATAAACCCTCTTTTTTTTATTTTCTTTCCTTTTAATATATACTGTTATGTGATATAATGGATACGGATAGAAAGGAGAATACCATGTTGAATATAGCAGAATTCAAAGTCCTAAAAATGTATAAAGACTGTCCAAAACCAGATGGTTGGTTTGGTTGTATTGCAAATATGACAGATACCAAACTAAGATTTCCACAAAAAGTAATGGTCAACGGAACAAGTGGGCACCATTTAAAAAGTGGTAGTTCTTTTTTAGGTGCATATCAAATCAAAAGCGAAGCAGGAAAATCTGACGTATATTCTATTATTGGTATTTTTCCTAATGCAAATACGAAAGACGATATTATAAAGTTCTTCTCAGGTGAAGATTTTGATGGTATTGGAGAAGTTACAGCCGAAAAAATCTTTAAGCATCTAGGAAGAACCGCAATTAAAACACTTTTGTTGGATCCAGAAGAAATCGAAAAAATCAAGGGAATTGGAGAAAAACAAAAACAGGCTATTAAAGAATATTTTTATTCTATAGATATTACTAGCAGCATTTCCGCAACTTTCCCTGTTTTATCTGGAAAAAAGAAATTGATTGAAGATCTGATTGACGTTTATGGAGAAACAGTAATATCAAGATTACAGCAAGATCCTTTTGAAGTGTCTTTCCAGACCTCTTTAACTCCAGCAATGGCAGATCAGATCTGGAGTCGTTTAGGAGGAAAACCAGAAGATAAGATTCGTGTTGAAGGTTTGATATGGCTTGCAGCAAAGGAAACGTTACTTTCATTCTGTAATGGAGATACATATCTTGATTTGAGCGATCCTCGCAATCTACACAATTGGCAACAGGTAGCTGCAAAATATTTATCTGGAATGGATGCAGCTGCAATAAAAGAATCATTTAAGACTCTTGGCAAGCATGAGCATGTAGAATTAAAGAAAATCATTAAGGATGGCGTTAGTCGTGGTATTGTAGAATTTAAAAGATTAACAGAAGCCGAAAATTTTGTAGCAAAGACTCTAGCCAATTTAAAAAGCTCAGAACCATTGACAGTTTATAATGAAGATGAAGTCAATACATTCATAGATGAATGGGCAGAAAAAACCCATAGTGGAAAATTCAGTGAAGAGCAACGATCCGCAATCCACGAGGCATTCAAGAATAGAGTGTCTGTAATTACAGGTGGTCCAGGAAGAGGAAAGACTACTGTAGTTGCATGTATTGCATATATTGCCCAGCAGTATTTTAATCATCCTAGCATTCTAACTTCTTTCACTGGTAAAGCAACTGGCAGAATCAAGGAAGCGATTGAAGAGAAGGGTGGTTATTATGTAGACGAGTTATATGATGAGACAGATCCTACGGATAAAGAGTTCTTCCCTTACCATGCCGCAACCATGCTTTCTATGACAAATAAAATTAAACGTGGAGAAGAATTTTTAAGCGAATCCGTGTATGATAACATGTTAATTATTGATGAATTATCAATGATCGATATCGTAACGCTCGCAAAATTCTTTAAGGTCATAACTGATGAAGATGGAATATTCAACATGCAAGTTGTATTTGTTGGCGATCCTGATCAGTTGCCAGCAATCGGAGCTGGACAGATATTAAAAGATATACTACAAACAAATATCAAGTGTTCCAAATTAACAACAAACTTCAGAGCGAAAGACATACCATCTCTTGCAAACAATTGGGATATTGTTAATGAGGGTGATATCAACAAGCTCTTATTTGTAGATAACTCTTTTATGTGGGGAGCAAAGACAAATGATAATGCGGCATTAATAAATCAAATAGAAAGTGATTATCATAACCTAGTTATGGAAGGGATCGATCCAGTCGATGCAGAAGATATCAAGTATCAGGTTGGTTTTGATCCAAAGAAGACGATTATTCTCGCTCCTACAAATGCTTTTGTTAAAGAAATGAATAAATTATTACAAGAGAAATATAATGGAGATAACAAAGGCAAAGCGATTCCAACAAAAACAGAGTCTGGTCAAAAAATATATCTGTACGATAGAGTCATGATGACTATCAACTTCAACACGGAAGAATTTTCTTACCATACATACGATAATGGATATTATTGTGTTAATGGTTATGGAACAAGACATGATCACCTCAACAAAAAGAATGGAAAAGGAATCTATAATGGTGATGTTGGATATGTATTCGATATCAATTATGAAGATAAATATATTGGATTTGAAACAGATGATGGGCGACGCTTCTGGTTGGATCCAGAAAAGGCACAACATCTTCAACTTGCGTATGCATTGACGATTCACAAATCGCAAGGATCTGAGTATAAGAATATCCTATTGGCACTTCCACCAAATCTGATTCACATGGGTTCATTCTTGAGTAGAAATCTAGTATACACAGGAATCACAAGAGCTAAACAAAAGATCCGTTTATACGGAAATGAAGAAGCTTTGAAACTTGCTTTAGAAAATCCAGATAGAGTCAGAAATACTCGGTTGGTAGACTTGTTCTCAGAACATTTGATAAAGTCACAAAACGAAAAGGAAGAAACAGAAGAAGAACAGGATGACATTGATTAGTCCTGTTTTTCTTATTGAAATACATAACAGTATATGTTAATATAATGATACGAAAGAGAGGGTTTTGAATGGAGTTCTATGGCGTTCTGCAAAAGGTCATTAGAAAAGATGAATTATCAGGAATGACATATTTTTCTGTTTCAACAAAAGATAAAACGATTCCATTGGATCCTCAATACAACACGGTATTATGCAAAGGAATTGCTTCCGATTTAGATACTGGCACGCCGATCTTTCTTGAAGGCAATATTGAAGTTATAAACGGTAGAAATATTTTTGTATCGACCAAATGTAAACCACTAAGCAAAAATGATACAACGACATTATCCTTTTTAAGCAGCGGAAAATTCTCCAATATTGGAGCCGCAGCTGCTTCCGCAATAATAAATCTAAGCAATGGTGATATTTTTTCTTTCTGTAAATCACCAGATGCAATAGAACAGCTTGCGAAGATTCCACGAATAAACGATAGTATAGCGAAAAGTTTTGTAAATAAAATCAACCAATATTCAGACATGCAAGAACTTGTTGATTTTATTACATCTGCTGGAGGAAGCTATCTTGGGGCTAAGTCAATATATAGCAAATATGGAAACAGGTCCTTGTCTATTGTAAAAAAGAATCCTTACATACTTTTTAAAGCAGGATTAACTTTTGCACAAAGAGAATCTTTAGCCAAAAAACAAGGATTTATAGCAAGTGATCCAATTCGGGTATATGCTTTGATCCGAGAGGTATTTACCACATTAGATAGACGTGGAGATACCTGTATCACATTAACGAATCTTTTTTCAATGGCAGAATATATCGAAGAAAGTACAAAGATAGGATACAGAACAAGTCCATTACATATATTGGCAATCATCTTAAATAGACCAGACAAATTCAAGTTTGAAGTATTTGATAATCAGATCTATGTTTATCATAGAAAAGTTTATGAATTTGAAAAGAAAATTCAAGAAAATGTGGTTCGTTTAATCAGTAATAGACGCTTTATAAAACCAAAAGAAGTGATTATTGAAGAAATAGAGAAAGAGTGTGGGATCAAATACGACGAACAACAAAAGCGTGCCTTTACGCTTATGCAAAAAGAAGGAATTGCTATTTTAACAGGTGGTCCAGGAACAGGAAAGTCCACTGTTATTAATGGTTTATTACATTATTATCGAAAAATGTTCCCTAATGCGAAAATTGCATTGACTGCTCCAACAGGAACGGCTGCAAAACGTATTCGGCAAGTAACAGGAAATGATGCTAAAACGATTCATAAATTACTTGATATCAGACCATTTGGAGAAAATGAAATTATTCAATACAACAACGAGCATAACCAATTAGATTATGATTTAATTATCGCTGATGAATTTTCTATGGTAGACAATGAGCTTTGTTCAATGTTATTAACAGGAATCAAGCAGGGTTCAATGTTACTGATCGTTGGAGATGAAAACCAGTTGGGTTCAGTGGGGGCAGGGAATGTATTACATG